>Ga0326597_10002389_pt1 | contig 28037 bp, 20 predicted proteins | sample RVTome_12_FD_203789 | JGI IMG/M metagenome (GOLD analysis project Ga0326597, IMG submission 203789) | Soil microbial communities from uranium-contaminated site in the Upper Colorado River Basin, Wyoming, United States - RVT100D185 | ecosystem: Environmental > Terrestrial > Soil > Contaminated >... | reverse complement strand
TACTTCACGATGCTCAACTGCAACAAGCGCTCGATCACGGTCAACATGAAGAGCGCCGAGGGCAAGCAGGTGTTCGTCGACCTGCTGAAGAAGTGCGACATCATCATGGAAAACTTCGGCCCCGGCGTGCTCGAGCGCTTCGGCTTCGGCTGGGAGAAGATCCACGAGATCAATCCGAAGATCGTCATGGGCTCGATCAAGGGCTTCGGCTCCAGCGGGCCCTACTCGGACTTCAAGGCCTACGAGAACGTGGCGCAGGCCATGGGCGGCGCGATGAGCACCACCGGCGTGCCCGAGGGGCCGCCCTTCGTCACCGGAGCGCAGATCGGCGACACGGGCACCGGGCTGCACCTCGCCATCGGGCTGCTGGCGGCGCTGCGCCAAGCCGAGAAGACCGACCAGGGGCAGTACGTCGAAGTGGCGATGATGGACGGCGTCATGAACCTGTGCCGCGTGAAATTCCGCGACCACCAGCGCCTGACGCGCCAGTCGCTCTCGGAGTACTCCGTGAAGACCGAGCAGGGCATGGGCGCGGTACCGCGCGCGGGCAACGACTCGGGCGGCGGCCAGCTCGGCAACGCGATTCACTGCAAGCCGCACGGACCGAACGACTGGCTGTACGTCGTGGTGCAGGAGGCGGTATGGGAGGACTTGGCGAAGCTGATCGACGGCGAGGCGCTGGCGAGCGATCCGCGCTTCGCGAAGATCGCCGACCGGAGAAAGAACCAGAACGCGATGTGGCAGCTGATCACGGACTTCGCCAAGAACTACACCAAGCGCGAGTTCATGGCGCTGCTCAACCCCATCGACGTGCCCTGCGGCCCGATCATGAGCACCGAGGACCTCGCCAGCGACGAGCACGTGCGCGGGCGCGACATGTGGGTCGAGCTCGACCATCCGCAGCGCGGCAAGTGGTGGAACGTCGGCATGCCGATCAAGCTTTCGGCCTCGCCCGCGGTGATCAAGCGCAGCCCGACGCTCGGCGAGCACACCGACGAGGTCCTCCGACAGGTGCTGGGTTATGAGGACGCGAAGATCGCCGCGCTGAAGAGCGCCGGCGCCTTCTCGGCGCCGCCCAAGAAGGCGGCCTGATGAGGATCGCCATCGTCGGGCAGCAGGACTTCGGCAAGGCCGTGCTCGAGGCCTTCATCGCGCGCGGCGACGAGGTCGCGGCGGTGTTCTGCGCGCCCGAGAAGGAAGGCGCGCGTCCCGATGCGCTGCGCGCCGCGGCGCAGCAGAAGGGCCTCAAGCTGCAGCAGTTCAAATCGCTGCGCGCGCCCGAGGCGCTCAAGGCGATGCAGGAGGCCGGGGCCGACATCGGCGTGATGGCCTTCGTGCTGCAGTTCGCGCCGCAGGATTTCGTCAAGGTGCCGAAGCACGGCACGATCCAGTATCACCCGTCGCTGCTGCCGAAGTACCGCGGGCCGTCGTCGATCAACTGGCCGATCAGCCGCGGCGACCGGGAAACCGGGCTCAGCATCTTCCGCCCGACCGACGGGCTGGACGAAGGCGCTCTGATCCTGCAGAAGCGCACGCCGGTCGGCGAGAACGACACGCTCGGCAACGTCTATTTCGAGCGCCTGTTTCCGATGGGGGTGCAGGCGATGCTGGCGGCGGCCGACCTGGTGGTCGCCGGCAGGCACCAGGAAACCGCGCAGGACGAGTCGCAGGCCTCCTACGAGGGCTGGTTCCGCGAAGCCGAAGCGAAGATCCATTGGGCGAACCACGTGGAGGCCATCCACGACCTGATCCGGGCGAGCGACCCCGCGCCGGGCGCCTGGACGACGCTCGCCGGCGCCAAGCTGCAGCTGTTCGACAGCCGCAAGGAGATCGTGCGTACGTTTGCCGCCGTGAAGGGCAAGATCGGCGAGGTGCTCGGCCTGGAAGAGGGGCGCCTGGTCATCGCTGCCCAGGGTGGGCGCATCCACGCCGGAAAAGCGAAGCTGGGCGACGGCAAGAAGATGGCCGCCGCGGAGCTCGTCGCCGGTGGCGCCATCAAAGCAGGCCAGATCCTCGCTTCCTGACCCGTAAACATTTGACGCAGCTTAGTTTTGACTGCAAGAATGCGGTCAAGACTGCTGTTTCAACAAGGGTTGTCGGGGGGCCGGGCCGCCTCGAGACGACAATAGCGGATCGGGGAGGGCCCAAGCATGAAATCCGCGTTCTGGAAGACGGACTGGTTCCTGGGCCTCGTCGTCGTGGTCCTGATGTTGTTCGCGGGCGGCGGCGACCTGATGCAGAGCCTGGAGCGCAAGGCCTACGACATCGGCGTGCAGAGCTCGTCGCGCACGCCCTCCGACCGGATCGCGGTGATCGCCATCGACGACACGTCGATCGCCAATATCGGGCGCTGGCCGTGGTCGCGGGAAGTGCATGCGCGCATGACCGACCTGCTGGCGGATGCCAAGGCCAAGGTCGTCGCCAACACGCTGTTCTTCTTCGAGCCGCAGATCGATCCCGGCTACCCGTACATCACCCGCCTGCTCGAGCTTGCCGCGCGTGCCGACCCGGCTGCCCCGCCCTCGCCCGTGCAGGCGGAGATGCTCGCGCTGCTGCGCTCGGCCGAGGCGGCGCTCAACACCGACCGGCGCCTTGCGGACAGCTACGCGCGCGCCGGCAACGTGCTGCTGCCGATGCTCTTTACCATCGACATCCCGCGCGGCAAGCCCGACCGGCCGCTGCCCGAGTTCGTGGTGAAGAACGCAATCCCGGCCGGGCAGCCCGAGCTCGGCGCGCTGCCGGCCTCGGCGGTCTATTTCCCGCTCGAGAACCTCGGGCGCGCGGCTGCCTCGCTGGGGCACCTCAACGCCAACCCCGATGTCGACGGCGGCATTCGCACCGAGCCGCTGGTGCTGCGCTACTTCGAGCAGCACTTCCCGTCGCTGTCGCTGATGATCGCGGCGCAGAGCCTGAATCTCTCGCCCGCCGACATCACGATTCGCGCCAACGAGGGCGTGACGCTCGGGCGCCTCAATATCGGCACCGATCCGGCGCTGCAGATGTACACCTATTTCTACAAGAGCGTCGACGGGCGGCCGGCGTTCCAGGTGGACTCGTTCTACGACGTGATCACCGGCAAGATCCCGGCGGCGAAGTACGCCGACAAGATCGTGCTCATCGGCGCCACCGCGGCGGGCGTCGGTACCACCTCGGTGACGCCGGTGTCGCCGGCGATGGCGCCCGTGCTGACGCTCGCGCATTCGGTGTCCTCGATCCTGCAGGAGCACTTCTTCGTCGCGCCGGCCTGGGCCTACCTGGCGCAGTGGGGCGTGTTCCTGCTGATCGCGCTGTACCTGATCGTCGTGCTGCCGCGCCTCGGGGCGGCGCCGGCGGCGCTCGCCACGGTCGCGATCCTCGGCGTGCTGATCGGCGTGCACTTCGTCCTCATGACGACGCAGAACACCTGGATGCAGCTCATGGTGCCGGCAACGCTGCTGCTGGCGGGACACGTCGCGCTCGCGACCAAGCGCTTCATCGTCACCGAGGCCGCGAAAGTGAAGTCGGACGAATCCTCGGCCGAATCGAACCGCATGCTCGGCATCGCCTACCAGGCGCAGGGGCAGCTCGACCTGGCCTGGGACAAGTTCCGCCAGGTGCCGATGTCGGCGGCGGTGATGGACAACCTGTACAACCTGGCGCTCGACTTCGAGAGGAAGCGCCAGTTCAACAAGGCGGAAGCCGTGTTCCGCCACATGCACGACTACAACCCGAAGTTCAAGGACCTCGAGCAACGCCTGTCGCGCGCCAGGCAGCTCTCGGAGACCGTGATGCTCGGCGCGGCCGCCAGCCACCCGGGCGGCTCGCTCAACCTCGCCGCGGGCGAGAAGCCGAAGTTCGGCAGGTTCGAAGTGCAGAAGGAGCTCGGCAAGGGCGCGATGGGCGTGGTGTACCTGGGCAAGGATCCGAAGATCGGGCGCGAAGTCGCGATCAAGACGATGGCGCTGGCGCAGGAGTTCGAGGCCGACGAGCTCGCCGAGGTGAAGGAGCGCTTCTTTCGCGAGGCGGAGACGGCCGGGCGGCTGTCGCACCCGAACATCGTCACCATCTACGACACCGGCGAGGAGCACGATTACTGCTACATCGCCATGGAGCTGCTCAAGGGCGGCGACCTGGCGCCGTTCGTCAAGGCACCGAACCTTCTGCCCGCGGACAGGGCGGTGTCGATCGTGGCGCGCGCGGCCGATGCGCTCGGCTACGCGCACAAGCAGGGCGTCGTTCACCGCGACGTGAAGCCCGCCAACATGATGTACCACCGGGAAACGGATACGCTTAAGCTCACCGACTTCGGCATTGCGCGCCTTACCGACTCCTCGAAGACCAAGACCGGGATGGTGCTCGGCACGCCGTCCTACATGTCCCCCGAGCAGCTGGCCGGCAAGAAGATCGAGGGCCGCTCGGACCTGTTCTCGCTGGCGGTGAGCCTGTATCAGCTGCTGTGCGGCAAGCTGCCGTTCGAAGGCGAGTCGATGGCGCAGCTGATGTTCAAGATCGCGAGCGAGCCGCCCACGAACATCCTGACGGTCAATCCGCGCGTGCCGCCGGGCCTCGCGGCATTCCTCGACAAGGCGCTTGCCAAGAACCCCGAGGAGCGCTTCCAGACGGGCGAGGAGTTCGCCGCCGCGCTGCGCGCGGCGGCCGGCGGCGCCGGGCCGGCGGCGCGCGCCGGCGGCCCGCCGCGAAGCGTGGACATCGAGCTCTGAGCGCATGGATCTGAGCCAGGTCCTCGAGATCGCGACGTGCACCGACCCGGGCATGGTGCGCTCGCACAACGAGGACTCGATCGCCGCAGACCCCGCCAGCGGGCTGGTGGTGCTCGCCGACGGCATGGGCGGCTACAACGCGGGCGAGGTGGCGAGCGGCATGGCGACGACGGTGATCACCACGGAGATCCAGCAGCTGCTCGCCAGGGTCAAGCCCTACGACATCGACCCGGAATCGAACAAGATCATCGCCGGGCAGATGGTGCGCGAGCAGGTGCTGAAGGCGAATGCCTCGATCTACCACGCGGCGCAGAGCCAGCCGCAGTACGCGGGCATGGGCACCACGCTCGTCGTGTGCCTGTTCTACGACAACAAGGCGCTCGTGGCGCACCTCGGCGACTCGCGCCTGTACCGCATGCGCGACGGCACCCTCAAGCAGATCACGCGCGACCATTCGCTGCTGCAGGAGCAGATCGACTCGGGCCTGATAACGGCGGAGCAGGCCAAGCACGCGCAGCACAAGAACCTGGTCACCAGGGCGCTCGGCATCGATCCGACGGTGGAGCCCGAGATCCGCGAGTACGAGACGCGGCCCGGCGACATCTACCTGCTGTGCTCGGACGGGCTGTGCGACATGGTCGAGGACGAGGACATCAGCATGACGCTGGAGGCGCTCGGCGCGAACCTGAAACTCGCCGCGCAGCAGCTGGTGCAGATGGCCAATGACAACGGCGGCAAGGACAACGTTTCGGTTATACTCGTGCGCGTCCAGCGGGAGTACCCCGCCGCCCGCGGCGTGGTGGGGAAGTTTCTAGGATGGTTAAAATAGGCTCCAGGGGTCGGCTATGGCGAAACTGATACTCAGCATGGACGGGCTGGTGCTCAAGGAGATCCCCTTGAGCAAGGAGCGCACCACCATCGGCCGCAAGCCGCACAACGACATCCAGATCGACAACCTCGCGGTGAGCGGCGAGCACGCCGTCATCGTCACCATCCTGAACGACTGCTTCCTCGAGGACCTGGGCAGCACCAACGGCACGCTGGTCAACGGCAATCCGGTCAAGAAGCACTTCCTGCAGAACAACGACGTCGTCGAGCTGGGCAAGTATCGCCTCAAGTTCGTCGGCGAGGCGCCCGTGCCGGCGGCCACCGCGGAGAAGGCGGACTTCGAGAAGACGATGGTGCTGCGCCCCGCGGCGATGAAGGCGGCCGCCGAGCAGGCGCGGGCCATGGGCGCCGGCGCGGCCGAAGCGGCGCGCGCGAGCGCCGCGCAGCAGGTCGCGGCGGGCGCCGCGGTCGCGGGCACGGCCGAGAGGGAGATCAGGTCTGCGCCCGCGCCCACGCCGATGCCGATGTCCGCGACGATGACGACGCCGACCCCGATCCCGGCGCAGGCGCCGGCCCCGGCTGCCGCGGCCCCGGCGGCGCCGAAGAGCCCGCACCCGCTGGGCGCGATCCAGATCCTGTCGGGCGGCAACGCCGGCAAGGAGCTCGAGCTCGCCAAGCCGCTCACCACGCTCGGCAAGCCCGGCGTGCAGGTGGCGGTGCTGACGCGCCGCCCGCAGGGCTACTTCATCACGCACGTCGAGGGCGCGAACCCGCCGGTGGTGAACGGCCAGGCGATCGGCACCGCGCCGCATGCGCTCAAGGATCACGACGTCGTCGAGCTGGCGGGCGTCAAGATGGAGTTCTTCCTGAAGGGATGAGCCGCGGCGCGGCACCGCGCCCCGCACGCGGCTGCGCCGGCCCGACGGAGCGCGCATGAAGCAGAACATCGTCCGCATCGTCCTCGGGCTCGTCATCACCCTGTTCTTCATCGGCCATGCGGCACGCTATTACGAGGTGCCGATCATCACGCAGCTCGACAACATCGTCTACGACGCGCGCCTGCAGCTGACCATGCCGCGCGGCGTGGACGAGCGCATCGTCATCCTCGACATCGACGAGAAGAGCCTGCAGGAGGTGGCGCGCTGGCCCTGGCCGCGCGACATCATGGCGGAGCTGATCGAGAAGCTGTTCGGCAAGTACGAAGTCGCCATCGTCGCCTTCGACGTGGTGTTCGCCGAGGCCGACTATTCGTCCGGCATCCGCGTGCTGGACCAGCTGGCGCAGGGCACGCTCAAGGACGTGCCGGATTTCCTGCAGTCGTACCGCGGGCTGCGCTCGAGCCTGGACAATGACGGCCGGTTCGCGCAGGCGATCAAGGGCAAGGCGGTGGTGCTGGGCTACTACCTGAACAGCGACAAGGACGCCAAGCGCATCGCGGCGATCCCGGACCCGGTGCTGCCCAAGGGCACCTTCCAGGGGCGCAACATCCCGTTCACCAGCTGGGTCGGCTACGGCGGCAACCTGCCGCAGTTCCTGGGGAACGCCGCCAGCGCCGGGCACTTCAACCCGATCACCGATCCCGATGGCGTGGTGCGGCGCGTGCCGATGATCGCGGAACTGGACGGGGCGTACTACGAAGCGCTGTCGCTCGCCGTCGTGCGCACGATCCTCGGCTTCCCGAAGGTCGAGCCCGGCTACGCGCCGGACCGGTTCCTGCAGCGCGGCTATACCGGGCTCGAGTGGCTGCAGGTCGGGCCGCTCGCGATCCCGGTGGACGAGACCGCGAGCGCGCTGATCCCGTATCGCGGGCACAAGTTCAGCTTCGCCTACGTGTCGCTGGCGGACGTGCTCGCCGGGCGCGTGCCGCTCGAGCGGCTGAAGGGCAAGATCGCGCTGGTGGGCACGACCGCGCCGGGCCTGCTCGACCTGCGTTCCACGCCCGTGGACAACGTCTTTCCCGGGGTCGAGGTGCACGCCAACCTGATCGCGGGCATGCTCGACAAGAAGATCAAGCTGAAGCCCCCTTACATGCTCGGCGCGGAGGTGGTGCTGCTGCTGGTCGGCGGCGTGACGCTCGCCCTGCTGATCCCGATGCTGGCGCCGTTGTGGGCGACGCTGGCGACGCTGGCCGGAATGCTGACCATCACCGGCCTCAACGTGGCGATCTGGACCGAGGCCGACATGGTGCTGCCGCTCGCGGCCTCCCTGCTGATGACGCTCTCGCTGTACATCGTCAACATGGCCTACGGCTACTTCGTGGAGGCGCGCTCCAAGCGCCAGTTCACGGAGCTGTTCGGCCAGTACGTGCCGCCCGAGCTGGTCGACCGCATGGCGCGCGACCCGCAGAAGTACAACATGGAGCCGCGCGCCGCGGAGCTCACGATCCTGTTCTCGGACGTGCGCGGCTTCACCAGCATCTCCGAGGCGCTCAAGCCCGAGGAGCTGCGCGAGTACATCAACGAGTACCTCACGGACATGAGCGGCATCATCCGCGGCCGGCACCGCGGCACGCTCGACAAGTACATCGGCGACGCCATCATGGCGTTCTGGGGCGCGCCGGTCGACGATGCGCAGCACGCGAGGAACGGCGTGCTCGCGGCGCTCGACATGCAGAAAGAGCGCCACATCCTGAACCAGAAGTTCGCCGCCCGCGGCTGGCCGACGCTGAAGATCGGCGTCGGCGTGAACACCGGCAACGTGCGCGTCGGCGACATGGGCTCGCAGGTGCGGCGCGCCTACACCGTGATAGGCGATCCCGTGAACGTGGCTTCGCGGCTGGAAGGGCGCACCAAGGGCTACGGTGTCGGCATTCTCGTCGGCGAGGCGACGCGCAGCCAGGTCAAGGACGTCGTTTTCCGCGAGGTGGACCGGATCAGGGTCAAGGGCAAGGACGAGGCGGTCACGATCTACGAGCCGCTCGGACTGGAGGGGGAGCTCGAGCGCAAGGCGCTGGACGAGCTGAAGCTCTGGAACCAGGCGCTGCGCGCCTACCGCGCACAGCAGTGGGACCAGGTGGAAGTGGGCCTGCTCAACCTGCAACGGATGAATCCCGAATGCGCGCTGTACCAGATGTACGTGGAAAAAGTGGCGCAGAAGCGGCGCGATCCGCCGCCACCCGACTGGGACGGGGTCTCGGTGTTCGACGAGAAATAGGGCGCGCGCATGAGGCTCAGGGTCCTCGGCTGCTCCGGCGGCATCGGCGGGCGCCACATGCGCACCACGTCGTTCCTGGTCGACGGCGACGTGCTGCTCGACGCGGGCACCGGCGTGGGCGACCTGTCGCTGGCGGAGCTCTCCCTGGTCGACCATATCTTCGTCACCCATTCGCATCTCGACCACGTATCCTCGATCGCCTTCATCGCCGACACCGTGGGCGGGATGCGTGCCAAGCCGATCCTGGTGCACGCGCTGCCCGAGACCATCGCCATCCTGAAGAATCACATCTTCAACTGGGAGATCTGGCCGGACTTCGCGCAGATTCCCTCGCCCGAAGCGCCCTTCATGCGCTATGCGGAGATCGCTCTGGGCCGGACAGTGACCCTCGCGGGACGCGCCTTCACGCCGTTGCCGGCGATCCACACCGTGCCGGCGGTCGGCTTCCAGCTCGACAGCGGCAGCGGCAGCCTGGTGTTCACGGGCGATACCGGCCCGAACGACGCGCTGTGGAAGATCGTGAACGGCATCGGCAACCTGAAGTTCCTGATCATCGAAACGGCCTTCGCCAACAAGGAGCGCCACCTGGCCGAGCTCTCCCGTCACCTGTGCCCCTCGATGCTCGCCGAGGAGCTGCTGAAGTTCGAGCGCGACGCCGAGGTGTACGTCACGCACCTCAAGCCCGGCGAGACCGAGCTCACGATGCAGGAGATCGAGGAGTCCGCGGGGCGGTTGCAGCCGCGCATGCTGCAGAACAACCAGGTTTTCGAATTTTGACCATCGCCCGAGCGCCCGCGGTCGTGAAAAACCGCCTAAAAATCAGGGCGGTGGCGGTTGAATGTTTGCTGCCCGAACGATAGCATAGGTCGCAAGCTCGAATTGAGAGGTCGACGATGAGCGCCGTACTCAGCCCACACGCCGCGCCACAGGCGGACGTCAGCGTCCGGCTCGCGTTCCAGAAGCAGCTGCAGGCGGTCACCAACAAGATCCACGCCACCAGCAACATCGACGAGATCATGCTCGAGGTGAGCGCGGACATCTGCGCGCTGTTCAACGCCGACCGCCTCACGATCTACTCGGTGAGCGAGGACAAGCAGGCCATCGTCTCCAAGGTCAAGACCGGCCTCAACTCGTTCAAGGACCTGAAGCTGCCGATCGCCGAGCATTCGATCGCCGGCTACGTGGCGCTCGCTAAGAAGACGGTCAACCTGAAGGACGTCTACGACGACGCCGAGCTGAAAGCGCTCAATCCGAGCCTGCGCTTCCTGCAGGAAGTCGACAAGCGCACCGGCTACCGGACCAAGCAGATGCTGGTGGCACCGATCGTCGACGGCCAGAACCAGGAGCTGATCGGCGTCATCCAGATCATCAACAACAAGGCCGGCGTGCCGTTCGGCCCGCTGACCGAGGATGGGGTCGGCGAGCTGTCGCAGACCCTGGCGATCGCCTTCCGCCAGCGGCAGAAGCCGCAGCTCGTCAAGACCAAGTACGACTACCTGATCTCGGACGCCGTACTCTCGGCCGGCGAGTTCGAGCTCGCCTCGCGCCAGGCGCGCAAGAAGGCGATGGACATCGAGCAGGTGCTCGCCGAGGAGTTCCAGGTGAAGATCCCGGCGATCGGCGCGGCGCTGTCCAAGTTCTTCGGCGTGCCCTACGAGCCCTACAAGTCCGACCGCGTGAAGCCGATGGAGCTGCTGAAGAACCTGAAGCGCGAGTACGTGGAGCAGAACCAGTGGCTGCCGATCGACGACACCAAGCAAGGCCTGGTCGTGCTGTGCCTCGATCCCGAGCGCATCCGCAGCTCGCGCATTGCTTCGAACGTGTTCCCGAAGACGAAGATCGTGTACCGCGTCACGACGCAGAAGGAGTTCAAGGAAACCATCAATCAGTTCTACGGTGCGGAGTCGATGGACAGCGGCGACATCGGCGACATGCTGCAGAGCATGGACGACGAGGCCGACGGCGCGATCGAGGGGGCAACGGCGGACGAAGCCTCCGCCGCGGCCGACAACGAGCTGGTGAAGCTGGTCAACAAGGTGATCATCGACGCCTACAACCAGGGGGCCTCCGACATCCACATCGAGCCGTACCCCGGCAAGGTGAAGACGGAGATCCGCTTCCGCAAGGACGGCGACCTCGGCCCGTACATCGAGGTGCCGTCCAGCTACCGCTCGGCGATCGCGGCGCGCATCAAGATCATGTGCGACCTGGACATTTCCGAGAAGCGGCGGCCGCAGGACGGCAAGATCAAGTTCAAGAAGTTCGGGCCGCTCGACATCGAGCTGCGCGTGGCGACGATCCCGACGGCGGGCGGGGTCGAGGACATCGTGATGCGGATTCTCGCCGCCGGCGAGCCGATGCCGCTGGACAAGATGGGCTTCACCAAGACGAACGAGGACAGGCTCAAGGAGACGGTGAGCAAGCCCTACGGCCTGTTCTTCGTCTGCGGCCCGACGGGCTCGGGCAAGACGACCACGCTGCACTCGGTGCTCAAGTTCCTCAACACGCCGGAAACCAAGATCTGGACCGCGGAAGACCCGGTCGAGATCACGCAGAAGGGCCTGCGCCAGGTGCAGGTGAACAAGAAGGCGGGGCTGGACTTCGCCGCGGTGATGAAGTCCTTCCTGCGGGCCGACCCGGACATCATCATGGTCGGCGAGATGCGCGACAAGGAGACCACCTCGACCGGCATCGAGGCCTCGCTCACCGGCCACCTGGTGTTCGCCACGCTGCACACCAACTCGGCGCCCGAGTCGATCATCCGCCTGCTCGACATGGGCATGGACCCGTTCAACTTCTCGGATGCGCTGCTCGGCGTCCTGGCGCAGCGCCTCGCCCGGCGCATGTGCGGCTGCAAGCAACCCTACACGCCGGAATCGGCGGAACTGACGGCGTTCCTGCGCGAATACTGCGACGAGCTGCAGAACACGCCGCGCTTCAAGGCAGACCCCAAGGGCGGCATGGAGGCGGTCTACAAGGACTGGGTGCGGCGCTATGGCAACGACAAGGGGCAGCTCACGTTCTACAAGCCCGTGGGCTGCGACAAGTGCGGCGGCAGCGGCTTCAAGGGACGCTGCGGCCTGCACGAGCTGCTCATCGCCTCCGACCGGCTGAAAAAGCTGATCCAGGAGCACGCGCGCGTGGCTGAGATCCTGGCGGCGTGCCTCGAGGAGGGCATGCGCACGCTGAAGCAGGACGGCATGGAGAAATGCCTGATGGGGGTCACGCACCTCAAGGAAGTGCGCTCGGTCTGCATCAAGTGAGGCCGCGCCGCCCGGCAAGCGCATGAGCCGCACCCTCGACAGCACCCAGGCCCTGGGCTTCTCGGCCGAGGGGCGTACCGCCGCCGACGACCTGGTGCAGCGTCTCGAGCAGCTGCACGCCATCGGCGCGTCGCTGTCCGCCGAGCGCGACATCCACCGGCTGCTCGAGGCCATCCTTACGGCGTCGAAGTCGATCACGCGCGCCGACGGCGGCACGCTCTACCGCCTGACCGAGGACGGCACGCTGCGCTTCGAGATCGTGCGTACCAGCAGCCTGAAGCTGTATCTCGGCGGCACCACCGGCAATCCGATCCCGTTCTATCCCATTCACCTCACAGGCAAGGACGGCAAGCCGAACCACAGCATGGTGGCCGCGTACGCGGCGCTCACCGGCAAGACGGTGAACATCGCGGACGCCTATACCGCCGACGGCTTCGACTTCACCGGCACGCGCAATTTCGACAAGAAGACCGGCTACCGCTCCAAGTCCTTCCTCACCGTGCCGATGGCCAACCACGAGCACGAGATCATCGGTGTGCTGCAGTTGATCAACGCGCAGGACCCGAACACGGGCGAGATCGTGCCGTTCTCGCCCGCCGACCAGCGCCTCGCGGAGTCGCTCGCCTCGCAGGCGGCGATCGCGCTCACCAACCGCATGCTGATCAACCAGCTCGAGCAGCTGTTCGAGTCCTTCATCGCGCTCATCAACACCGCGATCGACGAAAAATCGCCCTATACCGGCGGCCACTGCCAGCGCGTGCCGGCGCTCACCATGATGCTGGCCGAGGCGGTCAGCGAAACCACCGAGGGCCCGCTGCGCGACTTGCAGATGACGGAGAAGGACCGCTACGAGTTGAAGATCGCCGGCCTGCTGCACGACTGCGGCAAGGTGACGACACCGGTGCACGTCGTCGACAAGGCCACCAAGCTCGAGGGCATCTACGACCGCATACACCTCATCGACACGCGCTTCGAGATCCTGAAGCGCGACGCCGAAATCGCCATGCTGAAGGACGGCACGCACGAGACGCGCGCGCGCTACCGGGAGCGGCTGCGCCAGATCGAGGAGGACCGCATGTTCCTGCGCGCCGCCAACATCGGCGGCGAGCGCATGCGCGACGAGGACGTCGAGCGCATCCAGCGCATCGCCGAGTACCGCTGGACCGACGTGTCCGGGCACGAGGCCAAGTTCCTGAGCGACGACGAGCTGAAGAACCTCAGCATCCGCTCGGGCACGCTCACGGCCGAAGAGCGGCAGATCATCAATCACCACATCGTCGCCACCATCAAGATGCTGGAGGCGCTGCCCTGGCCGCGACACCTGAAGAACGTGCCCGAATACGCGGGCGGGCACCACGAGCGCGTGGACGGCAAGGGCTATCCCAAGGGCCTGACGCGCGAGCAGATGTCCTGGCAGGCGCGGGTCATGGGCATCGCCGACATCTTCGAGGCGCTGACCGCCAAGGACCGGCCGTACAAGAAGGGCAAGACCCTGTCCGAGTCCCTGGAGATCCTGGGGCGCATGAGCTTGAACGGGCACATCGACCCCGAGCTGTTCCACGTCTTCGTGCGCCGCAAGATCTACTTGCGCTACGCCGAGATGTTCCTCGACAAGGAGCAGATCGACGACGTGGACGTCGCCAGGATTCCCGGCTATACGCCCTGAGCGAGGAAGTCCTCGAGGGCGCGGATCGGCGCGGTGTCCTCGAAAACGACCGGCAGGCCCGCGCGCATGCGCCGCCTGATGTCCTCGCGGCAGCCGGCATCCTGCGCCAGCCTGACCGCGAGGGCGATGTACTGCTCCTCGTCCGCAACAACCATGTCGGGCAGGCCGATGCGCTTCAGGATGCCGCTCGCCAGCCGGCCGCGCAGGAAGCGCCCTTCGCGCGTCACGATCGGCAGGCCGCATTCCACGGCCTGCAGCGCTGTATTGAAGCCCGAAAAGCCGAGGGTGTCGAGGAACACGTGCGCTGCGCGCAGCAGGCCGAGGAAGGCGGCGCGGCTCTGCCATGGCAGGAACAGGGCGCAGCGCTCCAAGTCCAGGTTGCGGCGCGCGAACTCGTCCGCCAGGCGCGCGCGCAGCATGGCGGTCAAGGCGCGCGTGCGGTACTCGAAAAACACCAGCCGACATCGGCCGAGCCTGCGGGCGATCTCCGCGAGGACCCAGTCATGCTCGGGCGCGTACTTGAAGGGCGTGCCCGGGCAGACGAGAAGAGGCACGCCGGCCTCGATGCCCCACTTGGCTGCATCCAAGGGGAGCGCGTCGACAGCGCCGGGTTGCACGCAGCAACCGAGGTTGGGCAGCTTGACCAGGTGCTCCGTGTAGTGCGCCTGCGCTGCCGCGGGCTCGAGCGCTTCGGCGGACAGGTAATAGTCGATCGTCGGCAACCCCGTGGTCTCCGGGTGCCCCCACGAGGCCGCCTGCACCGGTGCCAGGCGCATGCTTGCCAGCTTGGTGCTCATCGGACCCATGCCGATATCGGGATAGATCAGCACGTCGGGTCGCGCATCGAGGATCGCCGCGGCCCATTGGCGCAAGCCGGCGTGCCCCTGCTCGAAGCGCGCCGCGCGTGAGCGCGCATAGCGCGTTTCGGCGTCCTCGTAGGGGTCCAGGCAGAACGCCTGCAGCTCGAATCTTTCGCGGTCGAGGTGCTGGAACCAGCCCTTGACGATCGCGTTCCACACGGAGTGCTCGCGGAAGAACTGCGACACGACGCCGACACGCACCGGCCGAGCGGCGCGCCGCGGTGCGGGCAGCGGGGCGTGCCGCGTCTGCCAGGGCGCCATCAAGCGCGCGCACAGCCGTCCATAGCGTTGCAGCAATTCGCGGTTGTCCTCGTCCTGGTAGGCCAGCCAGAACGGCTGCCCCACGCCGACCGCTTTCCAGCCGTGCTCGGCGCGGGACGCATCGAACCAGCGCTCCAGGCTGTCGAGCTCCGCCGCAAAGCGCGCGCGCAGGGCGGTGAGATCCTCCTGCCCGTCGCGCATGGCCGGGATATGGCACATCGCGCGCGCCCATCTGGCTTCCATGGCTTGCGGGCTCAGCGCCAAAGCGGCGTCGTAGTGCTGCAGCGCCTCGCGCGACATGCCCTGGTCATGCAGCACGCCGCCGAGATTGACCTCGGCATAGCCATTCCGCGGATCAAGCGCCAGTGCCCTGCGGTAGCAGGTGGCCGCCTCTTCCAGCCGGTTGGTCCCGGCGTAGACGTTGCCGAGCCCCACGTGTGCGTCCGCGTACGCGGGATTCGCCGCCAGGGCTCTTCCCAGGCAGCGCGCCGCCTCGTCGCGCAGGCCGCGGTCGGCGAGCACGTTTCCCAGGTTGCACCAGGCTTCGGCAAAATGCGGTCGCAGCGTCACGGCTTGCCGATACGAGGCTTCGGCTTGAGCAGGCAGTTGCAATTGCACCTGGGCATTGCCGAGCTGGTAGTGCGCCTCTGCGTCCGCGGCATCCAGATCGATCGCGCGTCGCAGCGACGCGCCCGCGTCGGCCCACTGCTGCATCCTGGACTGCAGCAGGCCGAGGTTGCGCCATGCGCCCGCATAATCCGTTCGTAGTGCAAGCGCAGCCTGGAGGGACCGGACGGCCGCCGGCCCGTCTCCGCGAGCCTCCAGCACGCTCGCGAGCACCACGTGCGCCTCGGGAAAGTCCGGCTTGTGCGACAAGGCCGTGCGCAGCAGCGCTTCCGCGCGATCCAGGTCGCCTCGCAAATACAAGGCCTTACCCAGGTTGTAGCCGGCGTAGGCGTTATCCGGCTGCAGCCCGAGCGCGGCTTCATAGGAGCGGATAGCCTCCTCGGCTTCGCCGAGTCCCTCCATCGCTATGCCGAGATTCAGATGGGCCGACGCGTGGCCAGGGGCAGTGGCGACAGCAGCGCGAAAGTGCCCGCAGGCATCCTTCATGCGGCCTTCCCGCTCGCACTCCAGGCCTTGGGCGATGAGGTGCTCGGCTTGCTGATGCGCATCCCAGGGCTCCGGTCGGGCATGCCTGGGAGATCTGACCAATTTCAGGAACTTAGATAGCAAGCTTGGAATCGCCGGTGGCCAATGCGAACAGCTCGATTCTCACATACCCCCGTGGCTCTCCCTTAGGGCCAAAAACGGTCACGAGCTGCCAATTTTCGTCACTCGGAGACGCCCAAAACCCCCGATTCGGTGAGGTTCTTGGCATTTTCGGCCCTGGCATGGGCCTTGCGGTTATAGCCGTCAGCGGCCCAGCCGCGTCGTTACTTAAAGGAGATACGAATGAAACGCATGCAACAAGGCTTCACGCTGATCGAGCTGATGATCGTGGTTGCGATCATCGGCATCCTGGCCGCGGTGGCGCTCCCCGCGTACCAGGACTACACCATCCGGGCGAAGATGTCGGAAGTGCTGCTCGCCATGAGCTCTTGCCGGACCTCGATCACCGAAGTGTACCAAACGGGCGGTACGCCGCCCGGAGGGTCCAACTGGGGCTGTGAGGGCAGTAATCTCTCGAAATACGTGGCTGATATTGTTACCGACGACAACGGCAAGGTGACGGCGACGGTTCAGGGCATCTCCAACCTTGTCGATACCATGAACGTGACGCTGGCACCTCTGGTCGTCAACGCTAGCACGCTGGCGACGACCGCCAACATGGGTGAGGGCCTGTACGGCTGGCGTTGCGGCAACTCGCCGGTCGACCTCACAACCGTGCCCGCCAAGTACCTGCCGGGCTCCTGCCGCGGCCAGTAAGCGCCGTAGCCTGCAGGAAGAAAAGCGCCCTTCGGGGCGCTTTTTTTTGGCATCATGCCTGTGATGCTGGCTTGGATTCGGTCGCAGCTCGGCGCCGCAGGGCGGGGAGGCCCGCCTGCTGACAGGCGCACGGGTCGCGCAAAGCTACTGGTGCGCTTTCGGCGCAAGCACGCCGCTGCCAGGACTCTCCAGCCTCTGCAGCTCGAAGCGCGCGCCCTCATAGCCATGCTTCTCGGCCTGCTCGAACAACTCCTTCGCTTCCTGCGGACGCTTCAACCCTTCCAAGGCGAGACCAAGCCGGTGGTAGATGATGCCACCCTCAGGTGCCAGCTCGAGCGCGCGCAAGAGATACTGCCGCGCCAGCTCGTACTGCTCGAGGTGCAGATGGGTGGCGCCGCGCGCATAGACGCATTGCACGGTTTTGGGATAGAGCCGCGCGCAGCGTTCGGTGGTGGCAATGGCCTTCTCGGGCTGGCCGGCATACAGGTACTCCCGGCCCAGGCCATAGAGCGTGCGCGAGCCCCAAGGCACGGGCCGGTCGGGCAGCTTCGCCGCCGCGTCTTCCCACAGGATGAGGGGGTGCGAGAAAGTGACGAGGCGATCGTGCGCCACATAACTCAGGATGACGCTCGCCAGTACGCCGGCCCCCAGCACGACGGGACGAGGCAGGCGCGACATCGCGGCCACCGCAATGCAGATCACCCCCGGTCCCCAGAGATAGCTGCGATAAAGGACAAAAGGCTCCTGGTATCGGACGGCGGTGAACTCGACGAAGAACAGGAGCCAGGCGTAGAGCAGGCCAAACCCCGCGAGGCCCGCAACGCCGCGGCGCAGGAGCAACGCGACGCCCAGCACGCCGAACGCTGCAAAGCCGACGACCTTGGCCGCGATCCAGGCGGGACTCCAGCCGGCGGCGAAATCCACGCGCAGGTCGATCGACATCGCACCGGGGTCGGGCCACAGCCAGAGCGCCAGGTACTTGAAGAACAGGCCTGCCTGCGTCACCGCGCTGAGCGCGAGCGAGTGCCGCAGGATGTCCTCGCCCGAGGCGGCGCTCACCTGCGCGGCGATGGCGCCGACGCCCTCTTCGTACACGCCGCCGATCACCCCGAGGCTGCGCAGCGTGACGAAGACCGCCGCCGGCGCGCACGCCGCAAGGTAGATCGCGGCGTGGCACAGTGCGAAGCGCTTCGACACCTGCGCCAGCGCCACAACCGGCAACACGGCGACCGGCAGCAACACGGCGTGCTCCTTGGACAGAACGGCCAGGGAATACAGGAGCGCGGCCGACAGAGCGTCGGCGTGGCTGCCGCGGCGCAGCCCGCGCAGAAACAGAACCGCCGAGAGCAGCCCGAACAGCGTCGCCATGACGATGCTGCGCTGGACCAGGTAGGCGGCGCCGTAGACGGCGACCGGGTGCAGGGCGAAAGCGGCGGCGGCGATCGCTGCTCGCAGCGCGGCATCGGCGTCGTTAGACGGGCGCAGCGTCACGCGCTGCAGGTCGAGCAGCAGCTTGTAGAGCATCAGCGCGACGCCGACGTGCAGGATCAGGCTGACGACGCGCTGCGCGACGATGCCGCCCGCGAGCACCTGCGTGATGGTGAGCGAGAAGTAGGGCGGGAGCCTCAGGTCGAGACCCAGCGGATGCGTGGCGTAGTAGGAGAAGCGGTAGCCGGAGAAGAAGATCTTGTCGTCGAACACCAGCGGGTTGCCGAGAAACGGCACATACAGCGCCGCGGCCAGCGCCGCCACGGCGAGGGCCAGTCCGGCGTGCCGGAGGCGCTCGCGGCTCATTCGAAGCGCAGCGCTTCCACCGGGTTGAGTCGCGCCGCCTTGCGCGCGGGATAGAAGCCGAAGAACACGCCGATGGCGAAGGCGAACGCCACCGCCAGCGCCACCGCTCCGCCCGGCAGCACCACCTGCCAGTCGGCGATTCGCGCCACGGCGAGCGCAGCGCCCACGCCGATCAGTACGCCCACCAGTCCGCCGATCAGCGACAGCGTGACCGCCTCGACGAGAAACTGGCCCAGGATGTCGCGGGTGCGTGCGCCGAGCGCCCTGCGCAGCCCGATCTCGCGCGTGCGCTCGGTGACCGACACCAGCATGATGTTCATGATGCCGATGCCGCCGACCACCAGCGACACCGAGGCCACCGCCGCAAGCAGCAGGGCGAGCACGCGGCTGGCGGCCTCTTGCGCGGCCATGAACTCGGCGAGGTTGCGCAGCGAGAAGTCGTCCTCGGCGCCCGGCTGCAGGCGATGGCGCTGCCGCAGCAGGGCGCGCACCTGCTCCTCGACGACCTTGGTGTCGTAGCCGTCGGCGACCTTTACCCAGATGGTGCTCACGGCGCGCTGCTTGGCGAGGCTGGCGGTGCCCAGCACGCGGCTGCGCGCCGTGGCGATCGGCACCAGGATGACGTCGTCCTGGTCGGTGCCCATCAGGCTCTGGCCCTTCGCCTCCAGCACGCCGACCACGGTAAAGGGCACGCGCTTGATGCGAATGACCTGGCCGAGCGGATCGCTGCTGCCGAACAGCTGCCGCACCACGGTCTGGCCGACGACGCACACCTTGCCGGCCGCCGACATCTCCGCGGGCGCGAACGTGCGGCCCGCCTCGAGGCTCCACTGCCGCACCTCCAGGTATTCCGGCGTGGTGCCGTAGATCTGCGTCGCCCAGTTGCTGTTGCCCCAGATCGCCTGCGCGCCGCCGCGCAGCGCCGGCGCCGCAAGCGCCTCGTGCAGCTCGCGGTTGATGGCGACAGCGTCGTCCTCCGATAGCGTGTAGTTGGAGCCCACGCCGAGACGCACGCCGCCCTGGGTGCGCGCGCCCGAAAGAATGAGCAGCAGGTTCGCGCCGAGCGAGCGGATCTGCTCCTCGACCCGCGCCTGCGCGCCCGCGCCCACGGCGATCATGACGATGACCGCGGCGACGCCGATAATGATGCCGAGCATGGTGAGCGCGCTGCGCAGCTTGTTTACCGCCAGGGCCCTGAGCGCCAGCCGCAGAAGCGCACCGAGATTCATGCCGCCGCCGCCGTGTCCCGGGCCGCGAGGCGCCGCGCTTCCTCGGGCACGGCGTTGCCCTCGTCCGCAATGACGCGCCCATCCAGGAAGCGCAGCACGCGCCGAGCAAAGCGCGCCACGTCCGCTTCGTGCGTGACCAGCACCACCGTCATGCCCTGGCGGTTGAGCTCCTGCAGCAGCGCCATGATCTCCAGGCTGGTGTGCGAATCGAGGGCGCCGGTCGGCTCGTCGGCCAGGATCAGCGCCGGGCGCGTCACCAGGGCGCGGGCGATGGCGACGCGCTGCTGCTGGCCGCCGGAGAGCTGCTGCGGCAGATGGTGCGCACGCTCGGCGAGGCCGACGCGCGCCAGCATCTCGAGCGCGCGCTCGCGCCGCGGCCGGGCCGCGGCGCCGGCGTAAACCAGGGGCAGCTCGACGTTCTCGAGGGCGCTGGTGCGTGCCAGCAGGTTGAAGTTCTGGAACACGAAGCCGATGCCGCGGTTACGCACGGCGGCCAGCGCGTCGTCGCTCAGCGCGGACACCGGCTGCGCGTCGAGCCAGTACTCGCCCGCGCTCGGCCGATCGAGGCAGCCGAGCACGTTCATGAACGTGGACTTGCCCGAGCCCGACGGCCCCATCACGGCGAGGAATTCGCCGCGCGCGATGTCGACGCTGACCCCGGCGAGCGCGTGGATCAGGTTGTCGCCGACGCGGTAATCCTTTGCCACGCCGCGGGTGCGGATCAGCGGCTCGCCCATCAGAAGATGCGGAAGCGCGGCAGGCCCGTGCCGCGCTGCTCGGCGGCTGCGAGCCCGACGATGACCTGCGTGCCTTCGGTGAGCGGTCCCGCGACGATCTCGGTGTTCAGGCCATCGCTCAGGCCAAGCCCCACCTCGAGCGGGCGGGCGCCGCGGCCGTCCGGCACCCAGACACGGCCGCTGCGTGCTGTGTCCCGGTCTTTCGCGGCGGCGCCGGGTCGCGGCGTCGGCGGCGCCTCCACCTCGCCCGCGGGCCGAAAGCGCAGGGCGGCGTTCGGCACCTTGAGGGCGCTCTCGCGCTGCTCGACCACGATGCGCACGTTGGCGGTCATGCCCGGCAGCAGCGCGAGGTCCGAGTTGCGCGCCGAGATCACCACCGTATAGCTGACGACGTTCTGCACGTTCACCGGCGACTTGCGGATCTGCACGATCTCGCCCGTAAAGCTGCGCCGCGGAAAGGCGTCGACGGTGAACGTGGCCGGCAGCCCGGGACTCAGCCGCCCGACGTCCGCTTCGTCGATGGCGGCCTCGACCTGCATGTCGCGCAGATCGCGCGCGATGGTGAAGAGCACCGGTGCCTGCAGGCTCGCGGCGACGGTCTGGCCGGCATCGACATTGCGCAGGATCACGGTGCCGTCCACCGGTGCGCGGATGATGGTGCGCTCGAGGTCGACCTGCGCCTGCCTGAGGAGCGACTCGCGCTGCTTCACCGCGGCGAGCGCGCTGCGCACCTGGGCCTCGCCCACGCCCATCTGCGCCTCGACGGCCTTCAGCTGCTGACGCGTCGCTTCCAGCAGCGTGCGCGCCTTGTCGAGCTCCGAGGGCGAGATGAAGCTCTTTTCCACCAGCGCCTTCTTGCGCTCGTAGTCGCGCTGCGCGTCGGTCAGCGTCACCCCGACGCGCCCGAACTCGGCCATCTGCGCGGCGAGGCCGGAGCGCGCCACCGCCACCGCGCTCTGCGCGGCGTCGAGGTCGGCGCGCGCCTGGGCGACGCGCAGCTCGAACGTCTCCGGATCGATGCGGGCGATGACCTGGCCTGCCTTCACCGGCGTGTTGAAGTCCGCGTAGATCTCCTTCACCTGGCCGGAGATCTGCGAGCCGACCTGCACCGTGGTGACGGCATTGAGCGTGCCGCTTGCCGCCACCGCCGCGGTGAGCGGGCCGCGCTCGGCGCGCGCCAGGCGGTACTGCGGGTGCTCGCCGCCGCCGTTGCCGATCTTCAGCCACGCGTAGCCACCCGCCGCGGCGGCGAGCGCGGCGAGCACCAGCCCGGCGCGCAGCAGATTCAAGGCTTGCGCCGCCAGGCGCCGGAGCGCCCGCCGCGCTTTTCCTCCAGGCGCAGGTCGGTGAGCACCATGCCGCGGTCCACGGCCTTGAGCATGTCGTACACCGTGAGCAGGCCGACGGCGGCCGCGGTAATCGCCTCCATCTCCACGCCGGTGGGACCACGGCACTCGACCGTGGCGGCGATCGCCACGGCGCCGTGCCGCGGCTGCAGCTCGAAGTCCACCGCGGCACGCGTGATCGCGACGGGATGGGCGAGCGGGATCAGTTCCGCCGTGCGCTTCGCCGCCTGCAGCGCGGCGATGCGCGCGACGCCGAGCACGTCGCCTTTCCTGGCGCGGCCCGCGGCGAGCAGGCGCAGCGTCGGCGCGCGCATCAGGATGCGCCCGGAAGCCACGGCCACGCGGTGGGTGCGCGCCTTGGCGCCGACGTTGACCATGTGCGCGCGCCCGCCGCGATCGAAATGGGTCAGCGCGCGCCTGGATCTCGGGTTTCCTGCCATGCCTGTACCGGAACTTGAAGGACGCGACGGTATCATATCTGCATGCGCTTCCCGTCCCTATGGCTCGCAGGACTGATGGCTTTCGCGCTGCGCGCGCCGGCGCAGCCGCTGCCGGAGCTCGGCGATGCGGCCGGCACGGCGATCGCGCCGCAGGTCGAGCGCCGCATCGGCGAGAGCATCGTACGCGAGATCCGCTACCGCGATCCGGCCTACCTGGACGACGCGGAGATCACGGATTTCCTCTCCCACCTCGGCCGGCGCCTGCTGTCGACGATCCCCGAGGCGCACCACGAGTTCGAGTTCTTCGCGATGCGCGATCCATCGATCAACGCCTTTGCGCTGCCCGGCGGCTTCGTCGGCGTGCATACGGGCTTGCTGGTCGCGGCCGAGAGCGAATCGGAGCTCGCTTCGGTGCTGGCGCACGAGATCGCGCACGTCACGCAGCGGCACATCGCCCGGCTGATCGGCGCCCAGCAGCAGATGCAACTGCCGAGCATGGTGGCGCTCGCCGCCGCCATTTTGCTCGGGGCTTCGCGCCCGGACCTGGCGGCCGGCGCCGCGGCCGCGGCCCAGGGCGGCGTAGTGCAGCGGCAGCTCAGCTACACGCGCGATTTCGAGCGCGAAGCGGACCGCATCGGCTTTCGCACGCTGCAGGCGGCGGGATTCGATGTGCGCGCCATGCCCGCTTTTTTCGAGAAGATGCAGCGCTACAGCCGCCTCGGCGACGACGGCACGGTGCCGAGCTATCTGCGCACCCACCCGATGACCACGGAGCGCATCGCCGACACGCAGGGACGCGCCGCCAGCGCCCGGTACCGGCAGCATCTCGACAGCCTGGATTTCCACCTGATGCGCGCCAAGCTGCGGGCGGAGAGCGGCGAAGCGCACGATGCCGTGGCCGCCTTTGCCGCTGCGGTGCGCGAGCGGCGCTACGCCAGCGAGACGGCCGCGCGCTACGGGCTGGTGAGCGCGCGCCTGCGCGCGCGGCAGCTCGAGCAAGCGCGCACCGAGCTGGCGGCGCTGCGCGCCACTGGTGCGGCCAGCCCGATGATCGAGACGCTGGCGGCGCGCGTGCAGCAGGCCTCGGGGGACGCCGCGGGGGCGCTGGCCACGCTCGGGGCGGCGCTGCGGCGCTATCCGGGACGGCTGCCGCTGATCTACGCGTATGCGCAAGCGCTGCACCAGGCCGGGCGCTACCCGGAGGCGCTTGAGACGCTGGATGAGCCGGTGCGCCGGCATCCGCAAGACCCGCGCCTGCGCGCCCTGCAGGCGCAGACCTACGCGGCGCTCGGCAAGCGCCTGCTGCAGCACCAGGCGCAGGCGGAGCTGTACCTGCTGCGCGGCAGCGTGCCGGCGGCGATCGAGCAGCTGCAGTTCGCGCGCGCGGCCGGCGACGGCAATTTCTACGAGCTCTCGGCGGTCGAGGCGCGGCTGAAGGAGCTGCGTGCGCGCCACGCGCAGGAGCAGCGCGACGCGAAGCGCTGATCAGGCGCGCGTGGTGTCACGCGTGTCGGAATAGGCTTCGTAGAGCAGGTCGAAGGTCTTCTCCGCCTCGCGCAGCAGCTCGTCGTCGCTCGCGGCGCGGCGCACGGCGCCTTGCAGGAGCGTCTGCACGCCGGCGGCTTCCGGCACCGGCGTGCCGCGCATCTCGAGAAAGCGCACGATGCCGCCGATGCGGCCGAGCGCCGCGTGCCCGGCGAGGCCGAAATGCCCCAGCATCTGCTCGAAGGTGATGCGCGCCTCGCTGTGGGAGAAGCGCGCGCCCTCGAAGCCGAAGCCGAGCGCGCCGTCGGGACAGGCGGCGCCCTTGTCGAGCCAGACGAGCTTCGCTTCCGAGTCGATGAAGCGTCGGATCAGCCAGGCACAGGCGAGGCGGTCGGCCCACAACGGCCGGCGCGTGGCCCACGTGCGGCGCTGCAGCGGCTCGGCGCCGGGCGCCGCGCCGCCAGGCTGCGCCGGAAACAGCAGCGCGCGCACCTCGGCTTGCGCCTGCGCCAGCGCCTGCTCGGTGCGCCCGCGCGCCTCGTTGGGAAAGAAATCGAGCGCGGCGATGGCCTCGAAATCGCGGCGCTGCTTGTGCAGCACGCGCGCGATCGCGGAGGCGTCGGACACGCCGAAGCCGACGCGCAGGCTGAGGATGTTCTTGGTCAGCTCGTCGTAACGCGCCGTGCGGTCGAAATAGCGCTCGAGCTGCGCCTGCTGCGCCGCGTCCGCCGCCTCCACCCGCAGCACGCTGGCGATGCCCGCATTCTGCGCCACGTACTGTGCGAGCCGCTCCAGCGCATGCCGGTTGTCGGGCGTGTCGGGCAGCAGATAGACGCCTTCGCGCATCACCGCGGCGCCGAGCGACTCCAGCGTGCGCAGCATGCGCATGCGGCCCGCGGGATCCTCGGTGGGCAGCTGCGTCACGGTGACCAGCCAGCGGCTGCCCGCAGCCGGATTCCCGTTCGCCGTCGCGGTCTGTTCCGTCTGCATGGCGCGCGCCGATTATTGCATAGCGCAGCGCGCCTGATATATAAGCGTAGGTCATGGCACAGGCAGCGCGATGGATGCGTGTGCGTCTTGCCGCGAACGGCGACACAGCAGCGCTGTGCGCGGCGCTCGCCGCGGCGCAGCCTGCGGCCGCCGATCCGCTTCTCCTGTGGCTGCGCTCCTCGGGCGCGTGCGCGTTCGCGCTCATCGCGCCGCTGCGGCTTGCGCCCGGCAGGGCGTGGCGCTGGCTGGCGTGGGGCGCGATGCCTGCGGTCGCGGCCTGCCGCGTGTTCGGCTTGCCGGCCTACCTGGAAGGCGAGGCGATCTGGCTGCACGGCCGGCGCGCGGCGGGCCTGCGCGCCGCGCACATGGGGCAATGCGCCGTGATCGAAGGCGGGTTTCCCGCGCCGCTCGCGGCCGAGCCCGGACTGGAGACTGCGTTTCGCCAGCGCATCGAAGCCCAGCACGGGTGGTGCTTCGACACCGCGTGGCCGAGCGGCGGCGAGGCGCGCCGGTGAGCGGCCGGCGGCGATTCCTGCAGGGCGCGGCAGCGCTGCTCGTCGTGCGCGAGGCGCTCGCCGCCGGGACACTGGAGAAGGGCGTCTACCGCGTGCGCGGCGCGGCGCACCTCAACGACGTGCCGGCGCGTCCCGGCATGGACGTGAAGCCGGGCGACGCCGTGGTTACGGCTGCCGGCGGCGAGATCATCTTCGTCGTCGACCGCGACGCGTTCCTGCTGCGCGAGAACTCGCGCCTGGAAGTCGGCGGCGCGGCGGCGAGCGTGTTCCGCATCGTCACCGGCGCGCTGCTCTCGGTGTACCAGCCGGGGGTGCGCAAGACGCTGCACGCGCAGAACGCCACCATCGGCATCCGCGGCACCGGCGTCTACGTGGAAAGCGGCGCCGACAAGACCTACGTCTGCACCTGCTACGGCGAGGCCGAGCTGACACCGCTCGCCGACCCCGGCGCCCGGGAGACGGTACGCACGACGCACCATGAGCAGCCGCGCTACATCCTGCCGAAGGGCGCGCCGCAGATGATGATGAAGGCGCCGGTGATCAACCACACGGACGCCGAGCTGACGCTGATCGAGTCCCTGGTCGGGCGCCGCGTGCCATTCGACCCCGCCGACTATCGCAGCTACTGATCCACCGGCGGCACGATGCCCAGGCGCACATACACCGGCCGTATCTGCTGGCGCAGGGCCGGCAGTCGCGCCAGGTAGGCGAGAGAGGCGCACAGGGCGATGGCGCCGCCGATCGCGAGCGCGGCCGGCGGACCCACATATTGCGCCGCCCAGCCCGCGGCGAGCGCGCCCAGCGGGCTCACGCCGAGGAAGGCCATGATGTAGAGGGCGGCGACGCGTGCGCGCAGCCGGTCTTCGACGATCGTTTGCAGGATCGTATTGATCGAGCCCGCGGTCAGCATTATGCCCATGCCCGAGAGGTAGACCAGCGGCAGCGCGGTTCCGAGCTGGGTGCTCCAGGTAAACGCGATGACGGCCGCGCCGGCGGCCGCGCCTGCCCAGCCGATCACCGCGAGCAAGCCGCGCACCGTGGGTCGCAGCGCAAGGTAGAACATGCCCGACACCGCGCCCAGGCCGCCCGCGCCGATCAGCCAGCCGAGCGTCTGCGAGTTGCCGCCGAACACGTCGCGCGCGAAGTACGGCGCCAGCGCCTGCAACGGTTGCACGCCGATGCTCACGGCGGCGAGCAGCAGGAGCATGCCGCGCGAGGGCGCGAAGCCGTAGGCCCAGCGAAAGCCTGCTGCCAATCCGGTCAGCCAGCGCTCGCGCGCAACTTCTCGGGCGCGCCCGGGCACGCGCAGGACGGCGAGCGCCGCGAGGATCGCCAGGTAGGAGGCGCTGTTCAGCGCGAAGCCCCAGACCTCGCCGCCGAGCGCGATGACCGCGCCGCCGATCATCGGGCCGACGAAGCGCGCGCCGTTCATCAGCACCGACTGGAAGGCGATGGCGTTCGGCAGGTCGGCGCGGCCCTCCACCAGCTCGATGAGGAAGGACTGGCGCGCCGGGCTGTCGAAGGCGTTGACCACGCCGAGGACCAGGTTGCCGGCGACGAGGTGCCACGGCTGGATGTGGCCCGAAGCGACCAGCGCCAGCATGGCGAGCGACTGGGCGAGGGCGATCGAGTTGGTCGTGCGCAACACCGTGCGCTTGCTCACCCGGTCCACCCAGACGCCGGCGACCGGTGCGAGCACCAGGAACGGCACCTGCAGCGCGAAGCTGGCGAGGCCCAGGTAGAACGCCGAGCCGGTGAGGCGGTAGATCAGCCAGCTGGTGGCGATGAGCTGCAGCCAGGTGCCGAACTGCGAGACGCCCTGGCCGAGGAAGAACAGCCGGAAGCTGCGGTGCCGGAAGGCGCGCAGCCCGTGCGGGAGCGTCACGTCTTCGCGGCGAGCTTGTCCAGCGTGGCCTGGAAAGCGTGCAGGCGGTCGCGCTCCTGCTGCACCACGTGCGCGGGCGCGCGTTCGACGAAGGCGGCGTTGGCGAGCTTGGCGCGCGCCTTGGCGATCTCGCTCGCCAGGCGCGCGATCTCCTTGGCGATGCGCGCGCGCTCGGCTTCGGGGTCGACTTCGATGTGCGGCATGATCTTGTGGGGTCCTGCGACCGCGACCGGGGAATCGGATGCCGGGAGGTCAGCCACGCCCCTCAGCTCGGATACTCGGACGAGGGCGACAAATCCCGCTTCGGCCGAGGCGCTCAGCGCGCCCGTGACGTAGAACGGGATGCGCTCCTTGGGCGGGATCCTGGCTTCGCTGCGGAGGTTCCGCCCCGCATTGACGATCTCCTTCGCCAGCGCAATTTCGCGCTCCGCTGCCAGGTCGATTTTCTGGGCCTGGCTTCGCGGATACGGGGCGAGCATGATGGTTTCACCGGTCTTCCCCGCCAGCGGCGCGATTTTCTGCCACAGCTCCTCGGTGATGAACGGGATGATCGGGTGCGCGAGGCGCAGCGCCGCCTCCAGCACGCGCACCAGCGTGCGCCGCGTGCCGCGCTGCTGCGCCTCATTGCCCTTCGCCAGTTGTTCCTTGGCCACCTCGACGTACCAGTCGCAGTACTCGTCCCAGACGAAGCGGTAGATCGCGCCCGCCGCGTTGTCGAAGCGGTACTCGTCGAAGCCCTTCTCGACCTCGGCTTCCGCGCGCTGCAGCGTGCTCACGATCCAGCGGTCCCAGGCGGAGAGCCCGACCGGCGCGGCTGCATCCAGCCCGCAGTCCCTGCCCTCGGCGTTCATCAGCACGAAGCGCGTCGCGTTCCACAGCTTGTTGCAGAAATTGCGGTAGCCCTCGCAGCGCCCGAGGTCGAAGTTGAGCGTGCGCGCGAAGGTGGCCTGCGCCGC
>Ga0326597_10002388_pt1 | contig 28044 bp, 27 predicted proteins | sample RVTome_12_FD_203789 | JGI IMG/M metagenome (GOLD analysis project Ga0326597, IMG submission 203789) | Soil microbial communities from uranium-contaminated site in the Upper Colorado River Basin, Wyoming, United States - RVT100D185 | ecosystem: Environmental > Terrestrial > Soil > Contaminated >... | reverse complement strand
GGCGGCAGCTCGTCGGCGGCGCCCTCGGGTCGAGCCGATCCGGCGGGCCCGATCTGGCCGGCGGCCATCGACATCCCACTCGGCAACCACCTGCTGCTGATCGGCGTGAATACGCCGGAGGGGTATTCGGTCGACACGATCTACCTCACGAGGTACCTGGCCGACGGTCGCGTCGCAGACGTCCCGGTCATCCGCCTGCCATCACCATGGTCGTCGCATTTCACCGTCATCGGTGTCGACGGCGGGTACGGCGTTTCGCGAACCGCGCTGTGGCTGCCCGGCCGGTACCGACTGGACCTCCTGATCGACCCGGGGACGATCGAACGCTCGATCGAGATCCGAGTCGATGGCCCGCCGACCTCGTCCACCGAGACGAGCCGCGAGACCCCCTGACCGATGGACCTGGGACTGACCGGCGCCCGCGGCCTCATCGGCGGTGGCAGCGGCGGCCTCGGTGGCGCCATCGCCGCGACCCTGTGCGGAGAGGGCGCAACGGTCGGGCTGATCTCCCGGCCCAGCGCGCGCCTCGAGGCGGAGGCGAAACGGCTCGATGCCCTGGCCGTCCCGGCCGACCTGTCGACCCCTGACGGACCGGCTGGCGCCGTCGCCGCCGCCGTGTCCGTGTTCGGAGGCCTCGATCTCCTCGTCGTCAACTCGGGCGGTCCGCCGCCCGGTCGCTTCGAGGATCTCGACGACGACGCGTGGCAGGCCGCCATCGACGGCACCCTGTGGAGCGCGATCCGCCTGTTGCGAGCGGCGCTGCCGCACTTGCGTGAGGGGCGTGACCCGGCGATCCTCGTCATCCTGTCGAGCTCGGCGCGCGAACCGATCCCGGGGCTGACGACCTCGAACCTGCTCCGCCCCGGCCTGGCCGGCCTCATCAAGTCGATGGTCGAGGAGATCGTCCCGGTCCGCATCAACGGGCTGGCGCCGGGCCGGCTCGCGACCGACCGGATCGCCCAGATCGACGCGGCGCGGGCTCGCACGACCGGCCTGTCGGTCGCGGAGATCGAGCGCCAGATGATCGCGCGCATCCCGCTCGGACGCTACGGCGACCCGCTCGAGCTCGGCCGGCTGGCGGCCTTCCTCCTGTCGCCGGCCGCGTCATACGTGACCGGGGCGATCGTCCCGATCGACGGCGGGATGATCCGGGCACTCCCCTAGCCCTGTCCTGGCAGCCCCTGGTCGTGGCGTCGGCCGGCATGTTCAGGACGGAGTCGCGGTGGTGGTGACGCCGAGTCAACGATTCCGGGTCGAATGCCCCTCGACGGGCCCGATCCGCGGTCCACAGCCTTTGTTCCGGTCGTCTTGGTGCCCGTGGGGCACCAACCTGCGGGTTTGGCGCGTCTGACACCGTGTTCGGGTCAGATTCGTTGACCGCGGGTCACCACGAGGCACCGCCAGGCCGCGGCGGTCAGCGGTAGGCCGATTCGCGGGTCATCGTGTACGCCGCACGCGAGAGCATCACGAGGCCGAGCGCCGTGATCCACAGGCCAGGCCCGTTGGTGAAGACCTCCGCCGGCGTCCTGAACTCGAATGCGCCCTTGAGGGCGAGTTCGACGACCGCCCAGGCGAAGCCGATCCAGCCGGCGACGGCGAGGATCGCGAACGACAGCCAGCGATCGATGCCGACCGGCCGATCGCCCGCAGCGTAGGGCAGCGCGACGAGGGCCACGGTCGCGATCCCGACGAGGAAGACGAGGATCCCGCTGCTCGCCAGGCCATTGCCCGACACCGCCGTGATCCCCGGTGTCCCACCCACCTGCCACCAGGGCAGGACGCAACCGACCACGACGAACACGCCCGCGAGGGCAGCGAGCGTCCTGCCCCGGCCGAGCGGCCGGCGATGCATGGTCATCCGCCGGAGTCCTCGGAGTAGACCTCCGGCTTGAGCACGCCCACGTAGCGCAGGTTCCTGTAGAGCTCGCCGTAATCGAGCCCGTACCCGACCACGAACTGGTCCGGGATGGTGAAGCCGATGTAGTCCACCGGGATCTCGACCAGCCGGCGGGCCGGCTTGTCCAGGAGCGTACAGATGCGGAGCGAAGCCGGCGCCTTCCCACGCAGGTAGCGGATGAGGTAGTTGAGGGTGAGCCCCGTGTCGATGATGTCCTCGACGATGAGCACGTCCTCATCGGCGATGCTCGCCGACAGGTCCTTGAGGATGCGCACCAGGCCCGACGATTCGGTCGCCGTTCCGCCGTACGAGCTGACCTCCATCAGGTCGATGCGGACGGGGATCTCGATCGCGCGCATGAGGTCCGCCATGAACGGCAGCGAGCCCTTGAGCACCGACACCAGGGTGAGCTGACGACCGGCATAATCGGCGCCGATCCGCGCCCCGAGTTCACGCACCCGTGCCGAGATGGCCTCCTCGTCCAGGAGGATCTCGGCGACATCGGCGTGGAGGTTCACGTGATGGTGGCTCATCAGCGGCTGGCCGATCCTTTCGTGACAGCGCCAGCGTCAGCGGCGTGGCGTCGACGCGCAGGCGCTCGGCCGGTCGTCGGAGCGGGCGGTTCGATGGCGCCGGCCTCGGCCGGGTCGTTCGGTGGGTCGGAGGGCTCGTACGGGGAAGCGACCTGCCCGGACGTCCCCGACAGGCCGTCGAACAGCGCCAGCTTGCCGTACTTGAGCATCAGCGCGCGGAAATCGCGGGCATAGAACAGCTTGACGTTGAGATCCGGGTAGAGCTCGCGCAGCCGGCGCAACTTCCGGTTCTTCTTGCGGACCAGCTTCTGACGGAGCGTGGTCATCTCGAGATAGAGCTCCAGGTCCGGGAGGTAGAAGTCAGGCGAGAAGCTCTCGACCACATCGCCTTCGAGGTTCCACAGGATCGGGAAGGTGTGCGGCTCGTACTCCCAGCGGACGGCGTAGAAGTCCAGGATGCGCGACATCTCCGCTTCGCTGGCGTGCGCGAACGGCACGCTCACCGGTCCACGACCGATCCCCGTCGGCCGCCGTCGAGGGTGTCAAGCCAGCCGACGAGGTCGCCATCCCAGGTCGCGAGATCGCGCCGCACGGCCTCGACGTCGGCCTCCGAGATCGGGCCGAGCGTGCTCGCTCCGGCGGATGGACTCATCGTCGGCGCGTCGATCGCCACGTCCAGGATGGGCTCGCCGTCGGGCGTCGACGCCATCAGCAAACCGAGCGCCTCGCTTCCACAGTCGGGGCAGTCGAGCTCGACGAACGCCACGTCGTCGCGTCGGGCGAGGATCCGGATCCGTCCCGTCGGGACGGATGCCCCGCAGGCGGTGCACATGGCGCCGTCGGGGAGCGGGCGGGGACGATCGCGGGGATCCATCGGCCGCCAGTCTAGCGGAGCGCGGCCGGTCCCGGGGTGCGACAGGGTCGGACGATACCCCTAGGGGGTATCATTCGGACACGGGCGCCGGCGAGGCGCTGACGACGAGGAACCTGACGACAGATGAGCCCGACCGAGCGGCGAACGTCCCCACCACCCGACCCGAGCCATTTCCGCCACAGCTACTCCAAGGACAAGGCGCAGCTGGGCCGCCGTCTGTCGCGCATGGAGGGCCAGGTCCGCGGCATCGCCCGGATGATCGAGCGCGAGGAGTACTGCGTCGACATCCTGCAGCAGACGGCCGCCCTGCGAGCCGCCGTGGATGCCCTGTCGATCCTGGTCCTGGAGGATCATGTGACCGGCTGCATCCGGACCGCCGCCGAGCAGGGCAAGGCCGACGAGTACGTCGATGAGGTCATCGATGTCGTGCGACGCACGCTTGGCCGGCCGGTCCGCGGGGCTGGCCGCTCGGCCTGATCCATCGGGTTATCCACGAATCCACCGCTTCGCGGCATGTTGGTGGAAAACCCCGTTGACGAGGGCCGGGCGCGACCTCTACCGTCCGGCATCCGCACTGGGGCAGACGCAAGGGTAACGCGGTCCGCGAGGGGCTCGGGGAAACCCGGCCGCGAACCGGATGGACCGGGGAAGACCGAAGCCGTGTCTGCGGTGCGAGACGATGCCGACGCCGGGAGCGGCGCCGCGCGGAGGGTAGGACACGCGAACCACAGGAGGCGTGTCGTGGACCGACCGCGTGAGCCGCTCCCGACGCGCGTCGACGAGACGTCTCCGCTCCCCCCGTCGTATGACGCCGCGCTCGAGGCCGGGCTGGTCGCCCTGCGACTGACGCTGACTCCGACCGCCCGTGCGGCGATCGACGGCCACGCGCGGCTGCTTCTCGCCTGGACGACGGCCATCAACCTGACCAGGATCCGCGAACCCGCCGCGGTCGCGCTCGGGCACGTCGTCGACAGTCTGAGCGCGGTCGCGGTCCTGCGCGAGCGGGGAGTGGACCGCTTTCTCGACCTCGGTTCCGGCGGGGGGTATCCAGGGCTGCCGATCGCCGCGACGCTGCCGGCCGCCCGTGTCGTGTTGCTCGAACCGGTGGCCAAGAAAGCGGCGTTCCTGTCCGTGGTCGCGACGGCCACGGGGCTGGACGGGACGGTCGAGGCTGCCGCGGTCCGCGCTGAGACGCTCGCCCGCGATGGGCGCCATCGCGGCCGCTGGCCGGCCGTGACCGCCCGGGCGGTCGCGTCGCTGGCCGACCTCGTCGAGCTGGCCTTCCCGCTCCTGGCACCGGCCGGTGCCCTGGTCGCCTGGAAGCGCGGCGACCTCGACGACGAACTGGCCGCCGCGGCGCGTGCGATCGCGGCGCTCGGCGGAGGGTCGCTCGACGTACGGCGCGTCGAGGTCCCGGGCCTCGACGACCATCACCTGGTCGTCGCGACGACCCGTGGCGCCGCCCCATCCGCCTATCCGCGCGATCCCGCCGCGCGCAAGCGACGGCCATGGTGAGCGGTGCGCTGCTAGATTCGACGGCGTGCGAATCGCGGTGGTCTCCGACATCCACAGCAACCTCGTCGCCCTCGATGCCGTCCTCACCAGGATCGGATCCGTCGACGCACTGTGGCACCTCGGCGACGTCGTCGGCTACGGGCCCGAGCCGGACGGCGTCGTCGAGCGGTTGGCCGCGCTCGGGGCGGTCGGCGTGCGCGGGAACCACGACGCCGCAGCGTCAGGTGGCACAGAGATCGACTGGTTCAACCCGGACGCCCGGGCCGCGATGGAATGGACCCGGAAGGCGATCTCCGCGACCACCCGCGCCTGGCTCGCGGCGCTCCCGGTGCGACGCATCGAAGCCGGCTTCACACTGGTCCACGGCAGCCCGCGCGATCCCATCTGGGAGTACGTGACATCGGCGGCGCTCGCCCGGGCCGGGCTGTCGGCCATCTCCACGGAGCACGGCCTGCACGGCCACACGCACGTCCCGATCGCGTTCACCGAGGTCGACGGACGGATGCGCACCCTCGCGCCGCGAGCCGGCAATACCGTAGCCCTGGGTGAGGGCCGGATGCTCCTCAATCCGGGAAGTGTCGGCCAGCCACGCGACGGCGATCCGCGAGCCAGCTACCTGGTCATGGACCTCGAGAAGGGCAGCGCGACCTGGGGGCGGACGGCGTACGACTTCGAGGCCGTCGGAGTGAAGATGCGCGCCGCCGGCTTGCCGGCCCGACTGGCCGATCGGCTTCGCGTTGGCGTCTGACCCCATCCCGTGATCGGTGGCCGTCGCCCGCTGCGGGGTCGCAAACCCGGCGACCGTCGAGTCCGGGTGGACCGGCCGCACGCGCCCTACTTCCGCTACACGGGCCGCGGCCAGCTGACCGCCAAGGAGGCCGCGAGCGCCCCGACGACCCCGACCGGGCGGGCGTTCGCCGCGGTCCGCGGGTACCTCTTCGGACGCCCGCTCGCAAGCGACGACGAACTCGGCGAACGGCTGAGCAAGACGAAGGCCCTAGCCATCTTCAGCTCGGACGCGATCAGCTCATCGGCGTACGCGACGGAAGAGATCGTCCGTGTCCTGATCCTCGGTGGCGCGGCCGCCCTCGCCTTCGGCGTCCAGGTCAGCATCGCCATCTCGATCCTGCTCGTCGCGGTGGCGATCTCGTATCGCCAGATCTGCATCGCCTACCCGACCGGCGGCGGCTCGTACACCGTCTCGCGCCGGAACATCGGCCGCACGGTCAGTCTCATCGCCGCGTCCGCCCTGCTCATCGATTACGTCATGACCGTCGCGGTCTCGACCTCGTCGGCCGTGGAGCAGATCGTGTCGGCGTTCCCGGGACTCTACGACGAGCGCGTCTTCATCGGTGTCGGGGCCATCGCACTCATCGCCATCGCCAACCTGCGCGGCCTGCGCGAGGCCGGCAACATCTTCGCCGCGCCGACCTACCTGTTCGTCGGTTCGGCGCTGCTCATGATCGCGGTCGGCGCCTATCGGATCGTCGTCCTCGGCGAGGGCTCGACGTACGGACCGACGATCGCCGACCAGTTGCACGACACGGTCCAGCCCCTCACGGCGCTCCTCCTCCTGCGCGCCTTCGCGGCAGGTGCCGTGGCCCTGACCGGTACGGAGGCGATCGCGACCGGCGTCCCCGCGTTCAAGCCACCGGAGGCGAGGAACGCCGCGACGACGCTGGCCGTGATGGCGACCCTGCTCGCGACGTTGTTCATCGGGATCACCTTCCTGGCGGTCAACTTCGCGATCATCCCGATCGAGTTCCCGGAGAAGCAGACGGTCATCGCGCAGGTCGCTCGGACGGTCTACGGCGACGGGCTCGCCTTCTACCTGTTCCAGACCTTCACGGCGGTCCTGCTCTTCCTCGCCGCGAACACGAGCTTCAACGCGTTCCCGCGGCTGCTGGCCATCCTGGCCGGCGATGGCCACATGCCGCGCCAGTTCGCGCTCCGTGGCGACCGGCTGGCGTTCTCGTACGGGATCATCGTGCTGGCCTCCCTCGCCGCCTTGCTGATCATCATCTTCGGGGGGTCGACGCACCTGCTCATCCCGCTCTACGCGGTCGGCGTGTTCATCGACTTCACGATCAGCCAGACCGGGATGATCCGCCACTGGCTGCGCGAGCGGTCGCCCGGCTGGCGACGGCGCCTGTCGATCAACGCGTTCGGGGCCGCGCTGACGGCGGTCGTCGCCGTGATCGTGACGACGGTGAAGTTCTGGGACGGGGCGTGGCTCGTCCTCGTCCTCATCCCGTTGCTCGTGGGGCTCATGTCGTTCATCCACCGCCAGTACGAGCTCCAGGAGCAGGAGTTGCGGGTCCGCGATGACGGCGTGCTGCCCGGGCCGCACCGGGAGCAGCGCGTCATCATCCCGGTCAACGGCATCAACCGGGCGGTCGTCCATGCGGTCAACTTCGGACGGGCGCTGGCTCGGGATGTGCGCGCGGTCTACGTCACCGACGACCTCGACGTGGCCGACGCACTGCGCGCGCGCTGGGAGCGCCAGCTCCCCGATGTCCCGCTGGTCATCGTCGAGTCGCCGTACCGGGCGGTCATCTCGCCGGTCGTCGCCTATCTCGACATCCTGGACCAGGCCTGGCCGCCGGACAAGGAGGCGCCGCTCACGATCGTCGTCCTGCCCGAGTACGTCGCCCGTCACTGGTGGGACCGCATGCTGTACAACCAGACCGCCAAGCGGCTGAAGGCCGCGCTCGTCGGGCGCGACCACACGGTCATCGCGGACGTACCCTATCGCCGCGGCCACTGACCGGCGCGTCGCGCTCAGCGGCGGCGCGATCGCCCCGCGGCACACTCGCCCAGCAGCACATCGGAGTCCAGGTGATCGGAGGGAGGCGCCCCCTGCGGGGCCGCAAGCCTGCTGACCGGCGCGTCCGGGTCGAGCGCCCGCACGCTCCGTTCTTCCGCTACATGGGACCGGGCACGCTCGTCGCCAAGCCCGCCGCCAACGTCGCGCTGACCCCGACGGGCAGGTTTCTCGCGAGGGTGCGGGCGGTCGTCTTCGGGCGACCCCTGTCGAATGAAGAGGAGATCGGCGAGCGCCTCTCCAAGACCAAGGCGCTCGCCATCTTCAGCTCGGACGCGATCAGCTCGTCGGCCTACGCGACCGAGGAGATCCTGCGCGTGCTGCTCCTCGCCGGGGCCGGCGCCATGCTCCTGTCGATCCAGGTCGCGATCGCGATCACGGTCCTGCTGGCGGTCGTGTCGGTCTCCTATCGACAGGTCTGCCGGGCCTACCCGAATGGCGGCGGCGCCTATGTCGTGGCGCGGACGAACCTCGCGCCGCTGTTCGGCCTGATCGCCGCGGCGTCGCTGCTCATCGACTACGTCATGACCGTGGCCGTGTCGACGGCGGCAGCGATCGCCCAGATCCAGTCGGTCATCCCGGCGGCCTACGACGTGCGGATCGAGATCGCCTTCGTGTCCATCTCGCTGATCACGATCGCCAACCTGCGCGGCCTGCGCGAGTCGGGCAACATCTTCGCCGTCCCGACCTACCTCTTCGTCGGGCTGGCCCTCTCCATCGTGGCGATCGGCCTCGTCAACATCATCGGGGGCACCGTCGTCCCGATCGCGCCAGAGCCCGACGCGGTGCAGTTCCCGGACCCGCTCGAGAGCCTCGGGATCCTCCTCGTCCTGAAGGCGTTCGCCGGCGGATCCGTCGCGCTGACCGGCGTGGAGGCGATCGCCAACGGGGTCCCGGCGTTCAGGCCGCCGGAGTCGAAGAACGCAGCCAACACGATGACCGCGATGGCCGTCCTGCTCGGCATCCTGTTCGTGGGCCTGACCCTCTTCGCTGTCCAGTACGGCCTGCAGCCGACCGAGGCAGGTGGCGCATCGATCGTCGCGCTCGCGGCCCGGACCGCGTTCGGCGACGGCTCCGTCCTGTTCGTCACCTTCGCGGCGAGTACCGCGCTCATCCTGTTCCTGGCCGCGAACACGAGCTTCAACGCCTTCCCGCGGCTGGCCGCGATCCTGGCCGAGGACGGCTACATGCCCCGCCAGTTCTCGTTCCGTGGCGATCGACTCGCCTACTCGTGGGGGATCGTCCTGCTGGCAGCCGTCGCGTTCGGTCTGCTGTGGGCGTTCGGGGGCGACACTCACGCACTCATCCCGCTCTACTCGGTCGGGGTGTTCCTGTGCTTCACCCTGAGCCAGGCCGGGATGGTTCGACACTGGCTGAAGGTGCGCGAGCCGGGCTGGCGGTGGCGGCTCACGGTCAACGCCATCGGTGGGGTCCTGACCGCGGTCGTCCTCGGCATCGTGGTCTTCGAGAAGTTCGCAGACGGCGCGTATCTCGTGGTCATCCTGGTCCCCCTGCTCGTCGGGATGATGCTGTTCATCAAGGGCCAGTACGCCCGTTCCGCGCGCGAGCTGACCGTCACGCCGAGCGTCATCGTCCGACCGCCCCATCGCGAGGAGCGGGTCATCGTGCCCATCCCGGGTCTGAATCGGGCGGTCGTGCAGGCCATCAACGTCGGCCGCTCGATCGACGAAGATGTGCGAGCCGTGTACATCACCGCCGACCCGGCGTCCGCCGCCCAGGTCCGGGCCGACTTCGAGCGCCAGGTGCCGGGTGTCCCGCTGGTCGTGGTCGAATCGCCGTACCGGGCCCTGGTCGGGCCTTTGCTCGCGTACCTCGACGTCCTCGATGCGGCGTGGCCGCCGGACAAGGAATCGCCGATCACGTTCGTGGTCATCCCGGAATACGTCGCCCGCCACTGGTGGGAGCGGATCCTCTACAACCAGGCCGCCAAACGACTGCGGACCGTCCTCCTCGGCCGGCCGCACACGGTCGTCGTGGCCGTCCCGTATCGGCGCGAAGACGCGGCGCTGTTCGAGGGTTTGCTCGGTGGCGAGCGCGATACGGACAAGCCGGCCGCACCCGACGGGTCAGCACGTCCGGGTTGATGCGCTGACCGGGCGCCGTCCCGGTGGTATCGTGAAGGGCCATGTCAGACACCCATGCTCCGGCGTTCCGGCGGGCGGTCGTCGCGCTCAACGGGGGCCCGAGCGACGCCCGCATCGTCAGGCTCGTCGCGGACCATGCTCGCCCCATCAAGGCCGAGCTCATCGCCATCCACGTCGTCGAGATCGACTGGACGCTCCCGCTCGACGCCGACATCGCCGGCCGATCCGAGGAGGTCCAGCGCGTCCTCGATACCGCGGAGTCGGTCGCCGAGGACTACAAGATGACCCTCGAGCCGGTCCTCCTCCAGGCCCGCGACGTGGGAGCGGCGATCGTCGACGAGGCGATCGAGCGGGACGCCGACCTCCTCGTGGTGGGCCTCCCCTTCCGAAAGCGGTTCGGCGGCGAGTTCGCCATCGGCCGGACCATCCCTTACATCCTGCAGAACGCACCATGTACCGTCTGGGTCGTGCGCGACCCGATCACCGAGGAGCCATCGTGAAGATCGTCATCGTCGGGTGCGGCCGGGTCGGCGCATCCGTCGCCGAGGCCTACGACCGCAACGGCCACGACGTCATCGTGCTCGATCATTCGACGGCCGCCTTCGACCGCCTGGCGACGTCGTTCGCCGGGCAGGCGATCCGCGGGGACGGCACCGACGAGGACGTCCTCAGGCGGGCCGGTGCCGAGGGCGCCGATGTCTTCATCGCCCTGACCGAGGGGGACAACCGGAACGTGATGGCCGCCCAGCTGGCCACCGAGGCGCTCGGCGTCGGACGGGTCATCGCCAAGATCAACGACCCGGTTCGGGCCAACGCGTACGCCGAGCTCGGCGTCGCCACGCTGTGCCGGACCGGGCTGATGATGGATGCGATCGACGGGTTCCTCGGCCTCCCGTCGTCGGGTCTGCCGGGCATGCTCGCGCCGACCGGCCATCACGACGGCCCGGCACATGCTGGAGGATCCGCCACCACGTCGGCGGCCACCGCGAGCGGCTCCATCGCGACCCAGGAGGTCTGACCCGTGTTCGTGCTCGTCGTCGGCGGTGGGAAGGTCGGCTACTACCTGGCCAAGGAACTCATCGAATCCGGCCATGAAGTCGCCCTCATGGAGAAGGATCCGTCGCGCGCCCGACAGATCGCCGACGAGATCGGTTCGATCGTCATCGCCCATGACGGGTGCGAGGGCAAGTACCTCGCCGAGGCCGGCTGCAACCGGGCAGACGTCGTCGCGGCGGTCACCGGCGACGACGAGGACAACCTCGTGATCTGCCAGATGGCCAAGCACCATTTCGACGTCCCACGGACGATCGCCCGGGTCAACAACCCGAAGAATGAGTCGCTCTTCCGACACCTCGGCGTCGACGAGCTCATCAGCCCGACCCGGATGATCCTCGGATCGATCGAGCAGGACATCCCGGTCCACGAGCTGCTCCACCTTGCCACCCTGGGTGAGGGCGAGCTCGAGCTCATCGAGGCACATCTCCAGGCGGGGTCGCCGGCCGTCGGGCGAGCCCCCAAGGACCTGTCGATCCCCGAGGGCTGCTCGCTGTTCGCCGTCATCCGTGACGGCGTGGCGACGCCGCTCCGGCCGGACACGGTCATGCTCGAGGGCGACAAGATCATCGCCATCGGCAAGCAGGAGTGCCAGGACCTGCTCCACGAGCAGCTCATCGGCGAGGCGGAGGAAGTGACCACCGGCTGAGTCCGGCAGGGACAGGCCTCGATGGGCCCGGCCTGGGTCACGCTCGATGGCAAAGAAGTAGTAACACTCTTGACAACGTCATTGTCAAGGTTCTAGCATCTGACCATGTCCCAGGTTCGGCCAGAGCGTGATCCCGAGCGACCCGTCTACGTCATCAGCGTGGCCGCGACCCTCGTCAGCGCACACCCGCGGACCCTCCGCATCTACGAGGACGAGGGCCTCCTCTGTCCGGCCCGGACGCCATCGAATATCCGCCTCTACAGTGAGAACGACATCCGCCGGATCACCTGGATCCGGCACCTGACCCGAGAGCGAGGCGTCAACCTCGCCGGCATCCGCATCCTGTTCGAACTCGAGGAGCGCCTCGGCGCTCGCATCCTTGAAGCCCTCTACGCCGAAGGGACCGACGAGGTGGCGACCGACGCCTCCGCCGCGGACCCGAAGGCATCGACCCAGACGTAGGAGAATCCCATGGCCAAGCGACCGTCCATCCCGGTCGAGGAGCAGCCCACGCCGACCCCTGGCCCGCGCGAGCTGCCTCTCGTCGCACTCCGGGAGACGGTCATCTTCCCCGAGATGATCGTCCCGCTCCAGGTCGGCCGCGAGAAGAGCGTCAACGCGCTCAACGCCGCGGTCGCCGAGGGCGGACCCATCGCGCTGGTGACCCAGCGCATCGCCGAACAGGAGGAGATCGACGACCCGTCCGAGCTGTACGGCATCGGGACGCTGGCCAAGATCGCCCAGGTCGTCCAGCTCCAGGACGGCACCGTCCGAGCGATCGTCCAGGGCCAGGGACGCCTCCGCGTCCACGGTTTCACCTCGACCGAGCCGTACCTGCGGGCGTCGGTCGAGGAGCTCCCCGACGAGAGCCCCGACGGCCTCGAGGTCCAGGCGCTGATGCGCACGGTCCAGGCCCAGATCGAGCAGTACGTCGCGAACGGCGCCCCGGTCCCACCTGAGGCCGCCGTCGCCGCGCGCAACATCAGCGAGCCCGGGTTGCTGGCCGACATGGTCGCCTACAGCCCGGACATGTCCACCGAACAGCGCCAGGAGATGCTCGAGACCGTCGACGTCGTCGAGCGCCTCAAGCTCGTCTCGACCTTCCTGGCGCACCAGATCGAGATCCTCGAGCTGAAGGGTCGCATCCAGTCCGAAGTCAAGTCCGAGATGGACAAGACCCAGCGCGAGTACATCCTCCGCGAGCAGCTCAAGGCCATCCAGCGCGAACTGGGTGAGGACGACCCGCAGCAGGCCGAGATCAACGAGCTCCGCGACAAGGTCGAGGCCGCCGGGATGCCGGAGGATATCAAGACCCGCGCGATCAAGGAGGTCGACCGGATGAGCCGGATCCCCTCCGCGTCGCCCGAGGTCGGGGTCATCCGCACCTACGTCGACTGGCTCATCGGCCTGCCGTGGGATGTCGCCACGGACGACAACCTCGACATCCGGGAGGCGGCCCGCATCCTCGACGAGGACCACTACGGTCTCGACAAGGTCAAGGAACGGATCCTCGAGTACCTCTCCGTGCGGACGCTCGCGGAGGAGATCCGCAGCCCGATCCTCGCCTTCGTCGGGCCTCCCGGCGTCGGCAAGACGTCGCTCGGCAAGAGCGTCGCGCGGGCGATGGGCCGCAAGTTCGTGCGGATGAGCCTCGGTGGCATCCACGACGAGGCGGAGATCCGCGGCCATCGGCGGACGTACATCGGCGCCCTCCCCGGCCGGATCATCCAGAACATCAAGACGGCCGGGTCGAACAACCCGGTCTTCATGCTCGACGAGGTCGACAAGATCGGGATGGACTTCCGGGGCGACCCGAGTTCAGCCCTCCTCGAGGTCCTCGATCCGGAACAGAACAGCACGTTCCAGGACAACTACCTGGAGGTGCCGTTCGATCTCAGCAAGGTCCTCTTCATCGCCACCGGCAACCTGCTCGACCCGATCCCGCCGGCGCTGCGCGACCGGATGGAGATCGTCCACCTGCCCGGCTACACGGAGCAGGAGAAGATCCAGATCGGCAAGCGCTTCCTCGTCCCCAAGCAGATGCACAACCACGGCCTCAAGGCGAAGCACATCGAGATCACCGACGAGGCGATGACCGAACTCGTCCGCTCGTACACGCATGAGGCGGGCGTCCGCAACCTCGAGCGCGAGCTGGCCAACGTCATGCGCAAGGTCGCCCGGCAGGTCGCCGAGGGCCGCAGGCGCAAGACCGTCATCGATCCGAAGAAGCTCCAGGACCTGCTCGGGCCGCAGCGCTTCGAGTACGGCGAGCTCGAATCCGAGGACCAGACGGGTGCCGCGACCGGCCTCGTCGTGACCGAGGTCGGTGGCGATGTCGTCGCCATCGAAGTCACCCGGATGGAGGGCAAGGAAGACTTCATCCTGACCGGCCAGCTGGGCGAGGTCATGCGCGAGTCGGCGCGAGCCGGCCTGTCGTGGACCCGGGCCCATGCCCCGGAACTCGGCATCCCGCGCGACACCTTCGAGAAGAACACCCTGCACATCCACGTCCCGGCCGGCGCCATCCCCAAGGATGGCCCGTCGGCCGGCATCACGATGGCGACGGCCATCGTCAGCGCCCTGACCGGGATCCCGGTCCGCAAGGACGTGGCGATGACCGGCGAGATCACCCTGCGCGGTCGTGTGCTCCCGATCGGCGGGCTGAAGAGCAAGATCCTCGCGGCCCACCTGTCGGGCGCCAAGATCGTCATCCTGCCGCGCAAGAACGAAAAGGACCTGCGGGACATCCCCGAGGAGATCCGCAAGTCGATCAAGCTCATCCTGGTGGACACGATGGACCAGGTCCTCGAGGCGGCCCTTCGGCGCAAGCCGAAGCCGCTCGCCGCCGAGCCGCCGAAGGTCGCCAAGGGCGACGAGACGCTCGAGCCCGAGCCGGAGAAGCAGCCGACCGTCCGCCGCAGCAACTTCCCCCCGACCGACCAGCCCCCGGTCGTGGTCCGGGCTCCGTAAGCGGCAGGTCCGCCGGTGGCGAGCAGCGGCCCGGGCGCCGCGCCCGGTCTTGAGTACAGGGACTATTACGCGGTCCTCGGCGTGCCGAGGGCCGCGTCACAGGCCGACATCAAGAAGGCCTTCCGCAAGCTCGCCCGCCAGCATCACCCGGACGCCAAGCCGGGCGACTCGGCCGCGGAACGCCGCTTCAAGGAGGTCAACGAGGCCAACGAGGTCCTCAGTGATCCGGCCAAGCGCAGGCAGTACGACGAGCTGGGAGCGAACTGGGAGGCGATCAGCCGCGCCCGACAGGCCGGGACGGCAGGCGCTGCCGGGAGCCCGTTCGCCGGCTTCGGTGGCGGGAACGTCCGCTACGAGTTTCGTACGAGCGAAGATCCAGGGGAGTTCTCCGACTTCTTCCGTGTCTTCTTCGGCGATGAGGCGCGGGCGGCGGGCGGCGGCGGCCGGTCGGCGCGCCGGTCGCGGACGACCGGAGCGATGGGCTTCGAAGACGTCCTGAGTGGGATGGGCTTCGAGGGCGCGTCATCGAGCGGCGGCGCTGCCACCGGGAACCGGACGTCGACCGGCCGAACGCGGACCGAGGCCTTTCCGCCCACCCACGAGGCACGCGCGGAGATCGCCCTGGCCGAGGCATACCACGGCACCACCCGCCTGGTCGAGGTGGAGGGCAGACGCCTGGAGATCACCATCCCGCCCGGTGCCGATACCGGGACCCGGATCAAGCTGTCGAAACGCGGTCCCGGCGGCGGCGACCTCATCGTCCTCGTACGCCTTCTGCCGGACGCGCGGTTCACGCGCCGCGGCGCCGATCTCGAGCGCGAGCTCCCCCTGACGCTCGAAGAGGCGCTCCTCGGCGCCGAGGTCAAGGTCGAGACGCTCAAGGGACGCGTGCTCCTGACGATCCCGCCCGGAACCCAGCCCGGACGGACGTTCCGCCTGTCTGGCCAGGGAATGCCCCGCTTCAGGGCGTCGGGTCACGGCGACCTGTATGTCAGGGCCCGCGTCGTCCTGCCGACCGGCCTGTCCGACGAGGCGAAGGTGGCCGCCCGCACGTTCGTCGAGATCACCGGACAACCCGACCCCCGCTGACCCATCCCGAGCGAGAACGAGACAGCCATGCAACTCGACCGATTCACCCAGAAGGCACAGGAGGCGATCGTCGCCGCCCAGGCGACCGCGCAACGCCTCGACAGCCCGATCCTCGACGCAGAGCACATGCTGGCGGCGCTGGTCCAACCCGACGACGGCATCCCCGCGGAGACGCTCCGACGACTCGGCGTGGACATGCCCGGCTTCCGCGGCGAACTCGCGGCCATCCTCGCCCGCCGGGCGAGGATCAAGGGCGGGTCGCTCACGATGGATCCGCGCGCCCGGCGTGTCATCGAACTTGCCGAAGCCGAGGCAAGGCGGCTCGCTGACGAGTACACCTCGACCGAGCACCTTCTGCTCGCGATCGCCGAGGTCGGCGGCGAGGGCCAGACCCTGCTCGAGCATCACGCCGCCGGTCGCGAGGCGATCCTCGGGGCGCTGCAGAGCGTGCGCGGCGGCCAGCGCGTCACCTCCCAGAACCCGGAGGGCACGTACGCCGCGCTCGAGAAGTACGGTCGCGACCTGACCACGGAGGCTCGGGCGGGGAAGCTCGACCCGGTCATCGGCCGCGATGACGAGATCCGGCGGGTCATCCAGGTGCTGTCGCGCCGCACGAAGAACAACCCGGTCCTCATCGGCGAACCCGGCGTCGGCAAGACCGCCATCGCTGAGGGGCTCGCCCAGCGGATCGTTCGCGGCGACGTCCCCGAGGGGCTCAAGGACAAGCGCGTCGTCTCGCTCGACCTCGGCGCACTCATCGCGGGCGCCAAGTTCCGGGGCGAGTTCGAGGAGCGCCTGAAGGCCGTCCTCAAGGAGATCAAGGACGCCGAGGGCCGGATCATCCTGTTCATCGACGAGCTCCACACGGTCGTCGGCGCCGGCGCGGCCGAGGGCGCGATGGACGCCTCCAACCTGCTCAAGCCGATGCTCGCTCGCGGAGAGCTGCACACGATCGGCGCGACGACGCTCGACGAGTACCGCAAGCACATCGAAAAGGACGCCGCCCTCGAACGGCGCTTCCAGCCCGTCCTCGTCGATCAGCCGACGGTCGAGGAGACGATCAGCATCCTGCGCGGCCTGCGCGAGCGGTACGAGGTGCACCATGGCGTCCGGATCACTGATTCGGCGCTGGTCGCCGCCGCCACGCTGTCCGATCGCTACATCACCGAGCGGTTCCTGCCCGACAAGGCGATCGACCTCGTCGACGAGTCGGCGTCGCGCCTGCGCATGGAGATCGACTCGATGCCGATCGAGATCGACGAGCTCGAGCGTCGTCGCATCCAGCTCGAGATCGAACGCGAGGCACTGCGCAAGGAGACCGACGACGCCTCGAAGGCGCGCCTCGAGGCGCTCGAAAAGGAGCTGGCCGACATCGAGGAGCAGGCTGGCGCGTTGAAGCAGCGCTGGGAGGCGGAAAAGGCCGCGATCGCCGCCATCCGGGCGACCAGGTCGGAGCTCGAGGCGCTGGCGACACGCGTCGAGCAGGCGGAGCGCGAGGCCGACTACGGGACGGCTGCCCAGTTGAAGTACGGGACGTGGAAGGAACTGACCGACCGCCTGACGGAAGAAGAGGTCGCGTTGGCCGCGCTCCAGGGACCGGGTTCGCTGCTCAAGGAGGAGGTCACGGCTGACGACATCGCCGAGATCGTCGGCGCCTGGACCGGGATCCCGGTCAACCGCCTGCTCGAGGGCGAGACGAACAAGCTCATCCACATGGAGGAGCGACTCCACGAGCGGGTCGTCGGCCAGGATGAGGCCATCCAGGCGATCTCCGACGCCGTCCGCCGGGCACGGGCCGGGCTCAAGGATCCGCGCCGGCCGATCGGCTCGTTCCTGTTCCTCGGCCCGACCGGGGTCGGCAAGACGGAGCTGGCGCGAGCGCTGGCGGAGTTCCTGTTCGACGACGAGAACGCGATGGTCCGCATCGACATGAGCGAATACATGGAGAGGTTCGCCGTGTCACGGCTCATCGGCGCACCCCCCGGCTACGTCGGCTACGACGAGGGCGGGCAGCTGACCGAGGCCGTCCGCCGGAGGCCGTACCAGGTCGTCCTGCTCGACGAGATCGAGAAGGCCCACCCGGACGTCTTCAACGTCCTGCTCCAGGTCCTCGACGACGGACGCCTGACCGACAGCCAGGGCCGGACCGTGAACCTCAAGAACACCGTCATCATCATGACCAGCAACATCGGCAGCGCCGCGATCGCCGCGAGCGGGGCCCGTTCGGGCGACGCCGCCTACGAGTCGATGAAGCGCGAGGTCACGGACATGCTGCGCGGGGCGTTCCGGCCGGAGTTCCTCAACCGGGTCGACGAGGTCATCGTCTTCCACGCCCTGACCGACGCCGACCTCGAACGGATCGTCGGCCTGCTGATCGCCGATCTGGATCGTCGACTGGTCGGGCAGGACATCGTCCTCGAACTCACGCCGGCCGCCCGGGCCCTGATCGTGCGCGAGGGAACCGATCCGGCGTTTGGGGCAAGGCCGCTCAAACGGACGATCCAGCGCCTCGTCGAGAACCCGCTCGCGCGCGCGATCGTGGCCGGCGAGTTCCGGGCCGGCGACAGCGTGACCGCGGACGCCGACCTCGTGAACGGGACGCTCGTCTTCTCCACCGGGTCGGCGACGGTTGTCAGCGAGGGTGGCTCGGCGCGCGACGCCCGGGCACGTCAGGTCGATCCGATGGCGCAGCCGCCGGTCGGCAGCGGCGACCTCCTCAACTAGGCCGGCGCGGGCATTCGGCGGTGCGGTTCGACCTCGTCCTCGAGCGCCTGACGGACCTGCCCGACCCGCTGCCGGCGCCGGCAGACATCCTGATGCCGGTCATCCTCGGCGGGCTGGAACGGCGTCCGCCGCAGACCCCGCCGCCGGGTCGTGCCGGCCGGCCGGCCGGGGTGCTCGTGCTGCTCTACCCGGACGCCGCTGGCGTGGCGCGCGTCATCCTGACCGAACGCGCGAGCCGCGACGGCCATCACAGCGGCGAGGTCAGCTTTCCCGGCGGAAAGGCCGAACCGGGCGACGCCGACATCGCCGCGACGGCGCTGCGCGAAGCGGCCGAGGAGATCGCGCTCGACGCGGAGGCGGTCGAGGTACATGTCATCGGGCAGCTCGATCGGTTCTGGATCCCGGTCAGCGACTTCGAGGTCAGCCCCGTGGTCGCCGTCGCCACACGCCGGCCATCGCTCACCGCCTCCCCTGCCGAGGTCGCCCGGATCGTCGAACCGCGGATGGAACGGTTCCTGCCGGACGCCCCGATCATCATCGTCGAGCGGACGATCCGCGACTGGCCACTGCGGTACGGGGCGTACGAGGTCGACGGCCTGTCAGTGTGGGGCGCCACGGCGCGCATCCTGAGCCAGCTCGGGGCGATCCTCGCACGCTGAGCTCGGTCTCGTCGTCACCGGAGGACTCGATCGCATCGCTGCGTCCGAAGGTATTCCCTGGAGTCGTATCCCTGGGACTTCAGGGGCCACAAGGGCGCTCGAGCAGGTCCGCTAGCCTGCCGCTGAGCGTGAGAATGAGCCCGGGGCGTCCCGAGCGGGTGGTTGGGGGCCTCGATGCCCGACGGATACGACCCCGGGGAATGGCGCCGAAGGGAACGGGTCGGGCATCGGGAGCCCGCATCGTCGTGGGACGTCGCAGGACGTCGACGCAACGTCCTCCCGTCGGACGGGTAGGAGAAGTCCGGCCGTCACGCGGGCTCGCCCGCATCCCGATCGGCTGGGGGCAGGCCGGTGGTCCGGGCGGCCAGCTGGCCGGTCCCCCGAGCGACCGGCAGGTCTCCAGCCACCGCGTCCCGCGCCCGGCCGAGGACCGTGTCCCGGTCGTCCGCTCCCGGGAACTCGACGATGAAGGCGCGCATCTCCGAGTGCTCCGTCCAGGCGGCGTGCGGCACGTCGGCCGGCCAGAGGGCAGCCTCGCCTGCCGCGATGCGGGTCCACTCGTCGTCGACGCCGACCCAGCCGCCGCCTTCGACCACGACGAAGTACGTCGTGTTCGGGCTCGAGTGTGGCTCGATCCGGGCGTTGCGAGCGAAGGCCAGCTCCGACACGCTCCCGCGGCCGTCCGAATGGAGGACCTGGCCGGTCAGACCCACCGAGCCGATCGGGCCGTCCGGTCGCCGATGGCCGACGCCGAACCGGCGGATCTCGATCGGCACCGTCCCGCCCCGACCTATCGCCGTCGGCGCCGCCGCGGCGGGCGGCCGCCAGCGCGTTTCTTGATCGTCGCCTCCGGATCGGCGTACTTCCGCTTCGTGAAGTAGCGCTCCTTTGCCAGCCGCGTCTCGTAGGCGGCCAGGAACGGCGGGAAGCGGACGAAGCGGACCCAGACCAGCGTGCCGAGGCCGATGACCAGCGTCGCCAGCACGAGGAAGAAGTCGAACCTGAAGAGCGACTCGACGAGGATCAGGCTGAACGTGACGAGCCCGGCCCACCAGACCCATTCCCACATCTCGAGGTACACCGCGTGGCGATGGAGCGCCCGCGTGCGCACGTTGTACAGGATCGTCAGGACCACGAGCAGCACCAGCGCGGCGATCCACGTGGGGTGGAAGATGTCCGGGAAGTTCACGTACTCGAAGGACTCGAACAGGTATTCCCAGGGGGCGAGTGTCACGTGCTGACCTCGTGTTTCGCGTGTGGATAGGTGCCCGGAGTATGCCATGTCAGGCGGTATACTCGGCCCGAATGGTGCGGCGCCGTCGCGACCGTCCGGGGACCCCCACGGCCCGCCCCGCTGACGCATCGCAAGGCCACGGGAACGGGAGGAAGACCCGGGTGCGAGCCCTGCTGTCGGTAGCGGATCGGGAAGGCATCGTCGCGCTCGCGAAAGGCCTCCTCGATCTCGGCATCGAGGTATTCGCCACGGATGGCACGCGCGAGTACCTCGCCAACGAGGGCGTGGCGGTCACGTCCGTCTCCGAACTGACCCAGGGCGAGCCCGACGTCGGCGGCCAGGTCAAGACCTTCCACCACGCGGTGTATGCGGGGATCCTCGCGCGGCGCGACGTCCCGGCCCAGCTCGAGGAGCTGCACGCCCAGGGGATCGGGCTCATCGACCTCGTCGTCGTCAACGTCAAGCCGTTCGCCCCGGCCATCGGCGTCAAGCTCGTCGGCCTGGACGAGGCGATCGAGATGATCGATGTCGGCGGTGCGGCGCTCCTCGGGGCGGCCGCGCGCAACGCGGCGGGCGTGGCGGCCGTCGCGGATCCCGCCCACTACCCACAGGTCGTCGCCGAGCTGCGCGAACTGGGCACCGTCAGTCCGGAGACGCGCGCGAAGTTCGCGGCCGAGGCGTTCAGCACCGTGGCCGCCTACCACGCGGAGATCGCGGCGTATCTCAACCAGGTCTCGGGCAATACCTTCCCACGCCACCTCGCCCTCGTCCTCGAGAAGGTCGACGACCTGCGCTACGGCGAGAACCCGCACCAGCGCGCCGCCTTCTACCGCGAAACGACGCATCGCAGCGGGACACTGGCGGACGCGACCCGCCTGCAGGGCGACCTGCCGTCGTTCAACAACCTGCTCGATCTCGACGCGGCCTACCGCATCGCGCATGACTACACCTCGCCGACCGTCGCCATCGTCAAGCACACAGACCCGGTCGGTCTTGCCTCGCACGACGAGCTGGTCGAGGCCTACCGCCACGCCCTCGAGACCGACCCGGTCGCGGCATTCGGTGGGATCGTCGCGGTCAACCGGGAGCTCGACGGGGCGACCGCCCGGGAGATCGCAGCCAATTCATACGAGGCGGTCGTCGCTCCCGGGTTCAGCCAGTCGGCGATCGGGATCCTCCGTCGCAAGCCCGGTCTGGAGCTGCTCGCGATCCCGCCCGACCCGACCGAGGGCATGCGCGACTACGGCATCGCGAGCCTCGATTTCAAGCGGGTCGCCGGCGGCCTCCTGGTCGAGAGCCTCGACGAGCTCGGCCTCGACCGTGGCCGCCTCCAGGTCGTCACGAAGCGGCGCCCGACCCTCGAGGAGCTGACCGACATGCTGTTCGCGTGGCGCGCGGTCCGCCATGTCCGCTCGAACGCGATCGTGCTCGCGCGCAACGGCGCGACCGTCGGGATCGGGGCGGGACAGGCGAGCCGCCAGGTGTCGGTCGAGATCGCCGTCCGCCGGGCGGGTGATCGGGCCAAGCTCGCGGTCCTCGCCTCCGACGCGTATTTCCCGTTCCCGGACGGGATCCAGGCCGCGGCCGGGGCGGGTGTCACGGCCATCATCCAGCCCGGTGGCTCGATCCGCGACGAGATGGCCATCGAGGTGGCGGACCGCCACCACATGGCGATGGTCTTCACCGGCCGTCGTCATTTCCGACATTGATGGGGGGCGCTGATCCGGCACGCCCGCCGCGTTGCCGGCTCCGCTGCCTCGCTCACGCACCTTGGGGTGCGCTCGCTCCGCTGCTCGCCGGCGCCTTGCGCTCGCACCGGCTGAGCGCCCCATTCTCGGTACGACGATAGATGGAACAGCTCCTGGCGCTCGAGATGATCCGGGTCACGGAGGCGGCGGCGATCGAGTCCGCGCGCTTCATGGGTCAGGGCGAGCGCGACGCGGCCGATGCCGCGGCGACCGAGGCGATGCGCCGGACGATGGACGAGATCGACTTCGCCGGCCGGATCGTCATCGGCGAAGGCGAGCGCGACGAGGCGCCGATGCTGTACATCGGCGAAAGCGTCGGGCGGACGGGTGCCGGACGCGACGACGTCCCGCGAGTCGACATCGCGGTCGATCCGCTCGAGGGCACGAACCTCGTCGCCCACGGCCAGGCCGGCGCGATCACGGTCCTCGCCGCGTCGGAGGCGGGCGGCCTGACCCACGCGCCCGACACGTACATGGAGAAGTTGTGCGTCGGTCCGATCGCCGCCGGCAAGGTGGACATCCGCGAATCGCCGACGGAGAACCTGGGTCGCATCGCCGAAGCACTCGGCCGCAAGATCAGCGACATCACCGTGGTCATCCTGGAGCGACCCCGCCATGACGCACTCATCGCGGAGGTGAGACGGGCGGGTGCTCGGATCAAGCTCATCGGCGACGGCGACCTGTCGGCGGCGATCTCGTGCGCCGTGTCCGGGACCGGCGTCCACGCCGTGATGGGGACCGGCGGCGCGCCGGAGGGCGTCATCACCGCGGCCGCCCTGCGCTGCCTCGGCGGCGAGATCCAGGCACGCTTCCGCTACCGCAGCGCCGAGGAGCGCGAGCGAGGCGCACGGATGGGCCACGGCGACGAGGATCGCGTCTACAACACCCGGGATCTCGCCCCGGGCGAGAACCTGGTCTTCGCCGCGACCGGCGTCACGCCCGGCGACCTGCTCCAAGGTGTGCGCTTCTTCGGCGGCGGTGCCCGGACCCATTCGCTTGTCATGGCATACCAGGCGAAGCAGGTCCGCTTCGTCGACACGGTCCATATGTTCGATCGGGACTCGCCGCCGCGCGTGCGGCTGTGACCGCGTTCCGGACGCCGAGGCCACGATGACCCTGACCCTTGGCTACAAGGCCTCTGCCGAACAGTTCCCGCCGCGCCGCCTCCTGGATCTCGCGGTCGCGGCCGAGCGCGCCGGCTTCGAATCCGTCTGGACCAGCGACCACTTCCAGCCCTGGCGTCACACCGGCGGACACGCCCCGAGCGCCCTCGTCTGGCTCGGGGCCGCAGCTCAGGCGACCGAGCGTGTGACGCTCGGGACGAGCGTGCTGACACCGTCATTCCGCTACAACCCGGCGATGGTGGCGCAGGCCTTCGCGACGCTCGGCTGCCTCGCGCCCGGCCGCATCATCCTGGGCGTCGGGACCGGTGAGTCGATGAATGAGATCCCCGTCGGCGTCGAGTGGCCGGAGCAGAGCGAGCGGTTCGCGCGGCTGCGCGAGTCCGTGACGCTGATCCAGCAGCTCTTCCGCGAGGAGTTCGTGACCTTCGAGGGTGAGTACTACCGGACACGCAACGCGACGATCTACGACCGGCCCGAACGGCCCGTGCCGATCTACATCGCCGCATCCGGCCCCGCGGCCGCGCGGCTCGCCGGGCGGATCGGCGATGGCCTCATCTGCACATCCGGGAAGGGGCCGGAGCTGTATACGGAGACGCTCCTGCCGGCGGTCGAGGAAGGGGCCGCGAAAGCCGGTCGCGACGCGAGTGCGCTCGGACGGATGATCGAGATGAAGGTCTGTTTCGACATCGACCGGGCCCGGGCGATGGAGGACACCAAGCTGTGGGCCGCCCTGGCCCTGCCGGGCGACTTGAAGGTCGGGGTCGAGGATCCGCGCGAGATGGAGATCCTGGCGAGAGGGGTCGAGGATGTGGCGCATCGGCGCTGGCTCGTCTCGTCCGACCCCGACGAGCACGTCGAGCAGATCGGGACCTACGTTGGCTACGGCTTCGACCACCTGGTCTTCCACTTCCCGGGCAACGACCAGGAAGCGGCGATCGCCCGGTACGAGGAGCTCATCCTGCCGCGGCTCCGCGCGCGCTTCGGCTGAGCCGCCGGAGTCGGGCGGTCGTCGCGATCGGATCGCCCGAGCGGCCGGCTATCCGGGCTGGATCGAACGCCACGCTCGGCTGACCGGGTCCCACGCTCCGATCGGACGGACCGCCGCGGGACCCTCGAGGGCCACCTGCCGACGCCGCGCCGTCTCGACCGTGCAGCCCCAGCCCGGCGGCACGATCCGCGGTCCGAGGTCGGCGAGCGGCGCGAGCACGAACAGACGGGCGGCAGCGGCCGGATGGGGCACCTCGAGCACCTTGGAGACCTTCGTCGGATCGAGGTCCGCGTCGAGCGAACGTGCCGCGTCGGGCCGCTCGACCACGATGCGCGCCCGACCGAAGACAAGGAGATCGAGGTCGAGTTCGCGAGGACCCCAGCGGCGTCGCGCCAGCCGACCGAACGCGCGCTCGGTGGCCTTGAGCGCGGCGAGGAGGGCGAGGGCGCCCGCCGCGGGGGCCGGATCGGCGGAGACATCGAGCGCGACGACCGCATTGCGGAACTCCGGCTGGTCGGGGACGCCGACCGGCTCGGTCGCGTAGAGGCGGGAGACCCCGCGCAGGCGCGTCCCGGGGAGCAGGGCGAGCGCACGGACCGCGTCCACGAGCGTCGCCTCGGCGTCGCCCACGTTGGCGCCGAGGCCGATGTACGCGCGGACTCGTCGGTGGGTCACGGGCTCCTCGTCGACGACGGCTAGACTCCGGGCCATGCGCCCGGTCAGCGTCCGCATCATGCACCCGGAACCGGCTCCCGACGCCGGCCCGCTCGTGGGCTGGGTCGCGGACGCGCGGGCCGGTCTGGCACGACGCCACCGCGAACGGTTCGCCGCGGCTGGTGCCCACGATGTCGCGGTCGTGAGCGGCCCGCCTGATGACGTGTCGTTCGGAGCGCGGCTGCGCGCCCTCGTCCGAGTCGATCGACCCTCCGGGCTGGTCATCCTCGGCTCCGGCGCGATCCCGCTGGCGACCGTCCGGGACCTGCGCGACCTCGTGGCCGCCGCCGGCTCCGTGGATCGCGTGGCCGTGGCCAACAACCGCTACTCCGCCGATGTCGTCGCCATCGCCCAGGCCTGGCCGGCGCTCGCGGACATGCCGGACCTGCCGTCCGACAATGCGCTGCCGCGCTGGCTCGAGGAGGTCGCCGAGTACGACGTCCGCGACCTTCGCCGGCGGTGGCGCCTGGCGATCGATATCGACGGACCGCTCGACCTGGTGCTGATCGCCGGCGGCGCAGACGACGAGGCCGCCGAGACCGGCGGGATCGACCTCGGGCGAGTGACGAGCGCGATCGACGCCGTCCGGCGGGTCGCCGGCGATCGGCGCGCCGAGCTCCTCGTCGCCGGTCGGACGTCGGCGGCGACCCTGGCCTGGCTCGAGCGCTCGACCGCCGCGCGGACCCGCGCGATCGTCGAGGAGCGCGGCCTGCGGACGAGCGCCGCCGGGCAGCGACCGCCCGTTTCCGTCCTGGGCGCCCTTCTCGAGCGCGATGGACCCGGCTCGCTCGGCGAGCAGCTCGCCCGGTTCGGCGATGCCGCGATCGTGGATTCACGCGTCCTTCTCGCGCACCGACTCGGCGTGGACGAGTCGGCCTGGCCGGTCGCGGAGGACCGGTTCGCGTCGGACCTGCTGCTCGCCGAGCGGATCGGCGACCCGTGGCTCCGGGCGTTGACCGCGTCGGCCGCCGCGGCACCGATCCCGATCCTCCTCGGCGGGCACACGCTGGTCGGGCCGGGCGCCCGACTCGTGGTCGGCGGCCAGCCGCGTGGCCTGCGATGGAGGTGACGCCCGGCCTGCGCCGCGACCCGCCACCCGACCTCGACGCGGTCGGCGAGGATGAGCGGCTCGTGGCCCGGATCCACGCGGAGATCGCCCGCGACGGCCCGCTGACCTTCGCCCGTTTCATGGACCTGGCGCTGTACGACCCGGATGGTGGCTACTACCGTGCCGAGGCCGCGCGGCCCGGGCGCGACGGCGACTTCCTGACGGCCCCCGAGGCCCACCCGATCTTCGGGGCGGCGCTGTCTCGGGCGGTGGTGGACGCGTGGGACCGGCTCGGGGGTCCGGATCCGTTCGTGCTCCGCGAGTTCGGAGCCGGGACCGGGCCGCTCGCGGTGGCCGTCCTCGACGGTCTCGCAACGGCGCGACCGGACCTCGCCGCCGTCATCCGTTACGAGCCGATCGAGGTCGAGCGGCGCCGACTCGACGCCATCGCCGCCCGGCTCGAGGCGGCCGGTCACGGTGCACGCCTCGCGGTCCCCGCCTCGCCGGACCTGCCCGTCGACGGGTTCGTCCTCGCAAACGAGGTCCTCGATGCGCTTCCGACGCATCGAGTCGTCCAGCGGTCCGGCGCGCTTCGCGAGGTCCTGGTCGGATCGCGCGACGGCGCACTCGTGGACGTCGAGGCGGACCCATCGACGGCCGCGCTGGAACGCCGCCTGGCCGAGGAGGGCGTCACGCTCGCCGACGGCCAGCGAGCGGAGATCTGCCTCGCCGTCGACGACTGGATCGCCTCGGCTGCGGCCGGGCTCGGTCGCGGCGTCCTCCTGCTCATCGACTACGGCTACCCGGCCGTCGAGCTGTACGATCCCATCCGGCGCCGCGACGGCACTCTCCGCGCGTACCTCAGACATCGCGTCCACGACGATCCGTATCGCCACGTCGGACGCCAGGATCTGACCGCCCACGTCGATGTCACGGCCGTGGAACTGGCCGCCAGCGCCGCCGGCCTCACGCATCTCGGCACGACGACCCAGGCGGAGTTCCTCGTCGGCCTTGGCATGGAAGGCCTGCTGCAGGCCATCCAGACCGATCTTGCCACCACGATGGAGGGTTACCTGGCCGTCCGCTCGGCCCTCGTGCGGCTGCTCGATCCAGCCGCGATGGGCCGCTTCCGCGTCATGGGCTTCGGGCGCGGCTGGCCGGAGGGACCGCAGCTCGCCGGGTTCGGGTATCGGCTCGAGCGCGACCGCACCGGACCGCACCAGACCACCTCGGACTAGGGCGACCTACCTATTGCCGCTCCGAACTGGCGCGCGGCACGATTCGCGATGGTCGGGCACGACCTGACGGGGAGTGGCGCGCGAACCTGCACGCGCGCTCGGCGCGCGCCGCTCCCCGACACATGATGCGGCCCTCCGCGCCCGTCGCCCGTTCCGTTCCCGCTGATAGAATGCCCGAAGGGCAGGACCCGCCTGTTCGGGTGCGTCTGCGCCTCCACATGGATCCTCGGAGGTGCGGCGCCAGCCCGGGCGCGCCGCTCGAAGGGAGTTCGGTTGACCGGCATCTGGTACGTCGTGGGGTTCGCCTTCGCGGGCGTCTCGTTCGTATTCGTGACGATCGGCGCCGCATGGCTCATCTCCCACCGCAGCCGCGGTGACGAGCACAAGGGCCTGCCCTACGAATCCGGGATCGACACGTACGGCGACACCCATGGTCGGTTCGGGCTGTCGTTCTACATCTACGCCCTGCTCTTCGTCGCCTTCGACATCGAGGTCATCTTCATCTACCTGTGGGCGATCGCCTTCCGCGACCTCCTCCTGGGCGGCCTCGTGAGCATGCTGATCTTCGTCGTGATCCTGCTCCTCGGCCTGGCTTATGCCTGGCGGAAGGGAGCGCTGACGTGGCGCTGACGCCCGACGAGCGGGGCCGCGCGCCGGCGGTGACCGCAACGGACCAGGCGGCCGACCTGGCGACCGTCAGCGGCGAACGCTCGGACGTGCTCGTGCCGATCGTCGTCCCGAACACCCTCTGGCAGGCCGCCGACCCGGCGGCATACGACGGCGGCCGGGAGAGCGACATCACCCACCTGCGCGAATACGAGGCGAGCGGTCTCGGCCGGCGCGACGACGCGCGCTGGGGCGGCGCCCTCGAGGTCATCCCGACGAAGGCCGACTACGTCCTCGACCTCATCCGGATGAACAGCCTGTGGCCGCTCCTGTCGGGCCTGGCCTGCTGCGCCTTCGAGATGATGTCCGCGGCCACGTCCAAGAACGACATCGATCGCTGGGGGATGTTCCCGTTCCGCGCCAGCCCTCGCCAGGCCGATGTGCTCATCGTG
>Ga0326597_10002387_pt1 | contig 28048 bp, 28 predicted proteins | sample RVTome_12_FD_203789 | JGI IMG/M metagenome (GOLD analysis project Ga0326597, IMG submission 203789) | Soil microbial communities from uranium-contaminated site in the Upper Colorado River Basin, Wyoming, United States - RVT100D185 | ecosystem: Environmental > Terrestrial > Soil > Contaminated >... | reverse complement strand
TCTGGCTGTCGGTCAGCCGCGGCTCAGGCCGCTTCGCGCTCACGTCGGTGAGCTGCGTCACCAGCGCGCCGCCGCCGGCCTGCACCGGCACGAGGTAGAGGTTGCCGTCGCGGACGAAGGTCACGTGTGTCTCGTCCCGCGCCCAGCGCGGATTGCTCTCGCGCTCGGTCGTGCGCGTGATCTCGGTCCGCGTGCCGGTCACCGAGTCGACGATGACGATGTCACCGTCGGCGGCGAACAGCACGCGCCGGCGGGCCTTGTCCCAGACGCCGCCGGCGGCGGGCGGCGCCAGCTTGCGCTCGTCATCGGTCAGCCGGCGCGGCGTGCCGCCGTCACGACCGACGCCGTACGTCGCCGCTTCGTCCTCGCCGGGTCTGCGCCACTCGAAGTAGAGCCTCGTCGAGTCGCCGGACCAGCGAACGCCGCCGGGCGCGGACCCGACCAGGTCCGGTCCCCGCATGATGCTGTCGACGGTCAACGGGAACGTGGTCGCGGCCGGCCGTTGATCGGGCTCGCCGGCGCGACCGGCCAGGATCGGCGCGCCGGCGGTCGTCAGCGTCAGCAGAAGCAGGGCGATTCTGCGCATGGGTGGCGTCCTCGGGGGGGGTCATGGGAACGGGTCGCGGGCCGCCCTAGTATACAATCCGGTTTGTATACAATCCGACTTGAAACCGCGGTTCCACCCTCCTCGTCTACTGTTAGGTGAACGACGCCTCCCGGCGCCCCCGGGCGTTTGCGCGCCCGGTTCTTGCTAATGACTGCAGACGGGTTCGGGGTCGCTCAATCGACAGGAGAACGTGTCACATGCGAGTGCAGCAGGCAATCCGGATGAGTTCGAGGAGCGTGGTCGCGGGAACGCTCGTCGCGCTGTTGTCCATTTCCGGCCGTCCGGTGTTCGCTTCCGGACAAGCCGTGGCGACGAAGACGCCGGTCGCGCGTGCGGCCGAGGGCCAGATCGCGCCGCAGCCGGCGCCGCCCGCGGGTGCGGTCCAGCGGCTGACCGTGGATCAGGCGGTCGCGATGGCGCTCGAGTCCAACCTGGGCATTCAGGCGGATCGGCTCAATCCGCAGATCCAGGACTTCTCGCTCGCGCAGGCGCGCGCGGCGTGGGCGCCCGCCGTCTTCGGCGGCTTTTCCCGCAACAGCACCGCGAGTCCGCCCGATAGCTTCCTGTCGGGCGTGGCGCCCACGATTACCAGCCGGTCGTTCTCGAATACCACCGGCGTGCAGCAGCAACTGCCGTGGGGTGGCGGCCGCTATGACCTGCGCTGGAGCGCGTCGCGATCCGAGACGACGGCCTTCTCGAGCTTCAACCCGCGGCTCAGCTCGCGGCTCGACTTCTCGTTCGCGCAGCCGCTGCTCGCGAACTTCGGCATCGACTTCACCCGGCGCCAGGTCTGGACGACACAGAACCTCCGGGACATCGCCGATCTGCAGCTGCGGCAGAGCATCGTGGCGACCACGCGTGCCGTGCGCAACGCCTACTGGGACCTGGTGGGCGCCATCGCCAACCTCGAGGTGACACAACAGTCGCTGGATCTGGCCCGCCAGTCGCTGAGGGACAACCGCACGAGGGTCGAGGTCGGCACCATGGCGCCGATCGACATCGTCGAGGCCGAAGCCGAGGTCTCGCGCAACGAGGAGTCCGTCATCGTCGCCGACTCGCAGATCCGGTCGGCGGAGGACCGACTGCGCGCGCTCGTGTCCAACCCCGCGCGGCCGGGGTTCTGGGAGATGACGATCGAGCCAACCGAGTCCGCCGTTCTGCTCCCGGTGGAGATCGATGTCCAGGCGGCCGTACGGAACGCGCTCGCCAACCGGACCGACCTGTTCACCGCACAGCGGCAGCTGGACAACACGGGCATCGACGTCCGGTTCTACAAGAACCAGCGCATGCCCAGCCTCGACCTCAACGTGACCTACGGGCTCGTCGGCCTCGGCGGCACGCAGCTCGAGTACGGCTCAGGGTTCCCACCGCCGCTCATCGGCCAGAGCCAGCGCAGCTTCACGGACGTGCTCGCCGACGTGTTCGGCAACGAGTTTCGGAGCTGGTCGGTCGGGTTTCAGGTGTCCTATCCGATCGGGACGAGCCAGGCCGAGGCGGCGCTCGCCGCGGCCCAGCTGCAGCAGACACAGGCGCAGACGAACCTGCGGAACCTGGAACTGCAGGTCGCCACGTCGGTGCGCGACGTCGGCCGCCAGGTGAGCACGAACCTCAAGCGCGTCGAGGCGACGCAGCGGGCCCGCGAATTCGCCGAGCGCCGGCTCGAGGCGGAGCAGAAGAAGTTCAGCGTCGGCCTGTCGACCTCCTTCTTCGTGTTCCAGGTCCAGCGCGACCTGGCGCTCGCGCGCGTCCGGGAGCTCACCGCCATCATCGACTACAACAAGTCGCTGGTGGACCTCGAAGCCGTCCAGCAGGTGCCGATCCGGTAGATACTGTCCGGTCCGAGGCTCGAGGCCTGGGGCTCGAGGCGGAACACGCCTCCAGCCCCCCCGCCTTCGGGCCGGGCGCTTCGGCGGGCAAGCCACGTCTCCTTCTGAGCTTCGGCGCGGCAAGCCCGGTGTCTTGCGGAATTCGGCACGGCAAGCCCCTTCCCCGGGGTTCGGTCTGCCTGTCTCACTTCTCAATTCTCACTTCTCACTTCTGCTACACTCCCCCCGTGCCGCATGTGTCGGTCACGATCATCACCAGAAACGAGGCGTCGAACCTCACCCGGGCGCTCGAATCGGTCGCCTGGGCCGACGACGTCGTCGTGGTGGACTGCGGCAGCACCGACGAGACGGCGGCCATCGCGCGCCGGTACACCGAGCGGTTCTTCGTACGCGCCTGGGAGGGCTACAGCGCGCAGAAGAACCACGCCGCGACGCTGACCAAGCACGACTGGATCCTGTCGCTCGACGCCGACGAGCGGGTGACCCCGGCGCTGGCGACGGAAATCCAGGCGCTGCTCGAGACCGGACCCGCGGCCGCAGGTTATCGCATCCCGCGGGTGACCTGGCACCTGGGCCGGTGGATCCGATCGACCGACTGGTACCCGGACTACCAGCTCCGGCTGTACGACCGCCGCGCCGGCGCCTGGGCCGAGCGGCACGTCCACGAGTCGGTTCGCATCGAGGGGCGGCCGGGGACGCTCCGGCACGAGATCGAGCACTACGCCTATCGGGACCTCGCGCATCACTTCGAGACGATGGCGCGGTACACGGACCTGGCGGCCCGGCAGATGCGCGACGACGGCAGGCGCGCGTCGCCGACGGGCCTCCTGCTGCACCCGCCGCTCGCCTTCCTGCGCAACTACGTCCTGCGCGCTGGCTTCAGAGACGGGGTGCCGGGCCTGATCGTGTCCTCGTTCAACGCGTATTACGTGTTCCTGAAGCTCGCGAAGCTCTGGGAACTGCAGGGCGTCTCCCCCGAGTCCCGTCGGGATTCACCCGACTGAGATGTTCTCGCTCCACATCGACACGGCCCGGACGTGGCGCGGGGGTCAGAACCAGGTGCTGCTCACCGTGCTCGGGCTGCGCGCGCTCGGGCACCGCGCGGCGCTCGTCGCGCACGGCGAGGGGGAGCTGCGCGCGCGCGCGCAGGAGGGGCTCGAGCTGGTGCCGCTGACGCCACGCACCGAGCTGGACCTCGCGGCCGCCTTCCGGCTGTCGCGCGTCATCAAGCGCCTGGCGCCGGACGTGATCCACGCGCACGACCCGCACGGGGTCGCGATGGCGTCGCTCGCCTTGTCGATGGGATCGCCGGAGCCGCGCCCGCCGCTGGTCGCGTCGCGCCGCGTGGACTTTCATTTGCAGGAGAACGCGCTGTCGCGCTGGAAGTACCGCCAGGTCGACCGGTTCCTGTGCGCGTCAGATTTCATCAAGTCGATGCTCATTCACGACGGCGTGACGGCCGCGATCGTCGTCACCGTGCACGAGGGCATCGACCTGGCTCACGTCGAGGCGGCGCCGCCGGCGAAGATCCACGAGGAGTTCTGGCTGCCGCACCACGCGCCCCTCGTCGGGAACGTCGCCGCGCTGGTGCCGCACAAAGGCCAGCGCCACCTGGTCGAGGCCGCGGCGCTGGTCGTGCGGGAAGTGCCCGACGCGCGCTTCGTCGTCGCCGGCGAAGGCGACCTGCGTCCGACGCTGGAGCGCCAGATCCGCGATCACCATCTCGAGAAGCACTTCTTCCTCGCCGGGTTCCGCCCGGACGTGCTGTCGCTACACAAGGGGTTCGACCTCTTCGTGATGAGCTCGGTGACCGAGGGGCTCGGCACATCGTTGCTCGACGCCATGGCGTGCGGCAAGCCGGTCGTGGCCACCGCGACCGGCGGGATTCCGGAGGTCGTGGTGGACGGCGAGACGGGTCTGCTGGTCCCGCCGCGCGACGACCGCGCGTTGGCCGCGGCCATCGTGCGCCTGCTGGAAGACGAGGCGCTGCGCGCCCGGATGGGCGCCGCCGGCCTCGCCCGCGTGCGCGAGCGCTTCAGCGCCGAGCGCATGGTCCGCGACACCGTGGCCGTCTACGAGGAGGTCGTCCGGGCCGGCGCGCGGGCCGGGGTCGAGGCTGAGTAGCGCACGACTTCAGTCGTGCGCCGACTCAGACGCAGCGCCGTCTCGCGTGGCGCATGACCTTAGCCGTCACGCCGCGGACGGCAGGCGCCGCGCAGCGGGCAGTGGGCGTCGCCCCGCCGCGTGCCGAACCCGCACGCGTTCATCATGCCCAGGTGGCAGAGCGAGAAGTCGTAGCGGACGGGATCCTCGGGATCGAGCCGGCGCAATGACGCGGTGATCTCCACGGCCATGCGCCAGCCGGGTGTTCGGCGCCGCGTGAGCCCGAGACACCGCCCGACGCGGATGACGTGCGTGTCGAGCGGCACGACCAGACGCGAGGGCAGGACGGCCGACCAGACGCCCAGATCGACCGCGTCGCGGCGCACCATCCAGCGCAGGTAGAGGTTGAGCCGCTTGCACGCGCCGCCGGACGAGGGGCGCGAGAAGAAATACCAGGCGCCAGGTCGGGACGGACGCCGCCCGTAGGCGGGCCGGAGGTCCATCGCCCTCGCCCGCGCGCCGAACGACTCGAGCGCGCCCGAGACGTCCGGTGCGTCCGCCTCGAGTCCTTGCGCGACGAACGCTTCGATCGACCCCGACGTCTCCAGCATCTGCCGGAGCATCCAGAGGACGGCCACGAGATCCCGGCCCGTCGTCCACCGATGCCGGATCGGCAGGAACGCGCCGGCATCACGGGCCGGATCGAAACGCCGGACGAACGCGGCGGGGCTCTCCCCCATCGGCGCGAGCACCGCCTCGATCGACGCGAGCGCCCCGGCCACGCGCCCGAACGCCAGGCCAGCGGCGAGGAACCCCGCGACCTCGCGGTCGGCCGGCGCCGCGTAGCGTCGCACCAGGTGGACCGGGTCGGGGGCGGAGTCCTCGCGATTGAACTCGAGATAGAGGCGGTCGAGCGCCGGCTTGAGCAGCGCGGGATCGAACGGGGACCGCCCGCGGCGCGCGGGACGGACCTGACGGCGGGCGGGCATTGGCGATCTCAGAACGCCGTGACGGGCTGGCCGGCGTCGCACATCGGGCAGACCGCCGCCGGGAAGTTGTCCGCGGCGTCGTACTCGGCGAGCGCGAAGTTTGGCACGCCCAGATCGACCACGGCTTCGAGCCGATCGTAGATCTCGACGGTCGCCAGCACCGTGCCGCCGGCCTGCGTCACGAGTGCTGCGCAGCGTTCGAACGTCTTCCCGGTGTTCCGCACGTCGTCGGCGAGCAGCACGCGCCGGCCGTTGATTTGCTGGGCGTAGAAGCCGCGCAGGGCCACGCCTTCGGGCGCGCTGACGACGAACGGTGCGAACAGGCTGGGTGGATGCGTGAGGCTCCGGCGGCCGTCGAGCAGCCCGGCCATCGTATGCGCGAGCAGCGCGCCGCCCGTCACGGGCCCGGCCACGATCTCGGTCGACGCGAGCAGGTCGGCCGGCAGGATGTCGAGCAGGTCCTGAGCGAATCGCCAGATCGTTGACGGCTGCCGGAACAGCTGGTGCGGGTTCAGGTAGACCCGTCCGTGGTAGCCGTTGCCGTAGTCGAAGTGCCCGTTGATCATGAGCACCTCGAACTCCTGGAGGTTCCTGAGCGCCTGCTGGCGCAGTTCGTCGCGACGATTCACGGGAGGGTCCTTTCCGACGGATTACGGCTCACGGACGACGGCTGACGGCCGCCCCTTCAACGCGTCCAAGCCAGTCACGACGGGGTTCACGTACTTCGCGCGCCCGCCGACGATCGTGACGGCGACGGCCCCTCTGAGCGTCCACCCATTAAACGGCGTATTGCGCGAGCGTGAACGGAACGTCGCCACGTCCACCACGACCGGATGATCCAGCGCCAGGATCGTCAGATCGGCCGGAGCGCCCGGCGCGAGCGATCCGCCCGGCACGCCGAGGATGCGCGCCGGATTGACGGACATGAGCTCCACCAGCCGCGACAGCCCGATGTGACCCGCGTGAACGAGCCGGTCGAGCGCGAGTGGCACCGCGGTCTCGAGGCCGACGATGCCGAAAGGCGCGACGTCGAACTCGACGTGCTTTTCGTCGTAGTGGTGCGGCGCGTGGTCGGTCGCGATCGCGTCCACCGAGCCGTCCGCGATGCCTTCGATCATGGCGTCGCGGTCCGCGGCTTCGCGGAGCGGCGGATTCATCTTGTAGTTGGTGTCGTACCCGGCGAGCGCCTCGTCGGTGAGGACGAAGTGGTGCGGCGTGACTTCGCAGGTCACGCGCGCGCCCCGCGCCTTGCCCGCGCGCACGGCCCTCAACGACCCGCGCACGCTCATGTGCGCGATGTGGACCGGCGCGCCGGTCAGCTCGGCGAGCGTCACGTCGCGCTCGACCATCAGCGCCTCGGCGACTGCGGGGATGCCGCGGAGGCCGAGCGCCGACGCGTGGTAGCCTTCGTGGGCGACGCCGTCCGCCTTGAGCGTCGGGTCCTCGCAGTGATCGATGACGGGCATGCCGAACATGCCGGTGTACTCCAGCGCCCGCCGCATCAGCAACGCTGTCGCGATGGGTCGCCCGTCGTCGGAGACCGCCACGCAGCCCGCCTCGCGCAGTTCGCCGATCTCGGCGAGCTGCGCACCGTTCGATCCGACCGACACCGCGCCAATCGGATAGACGCGCGCCAGGTCCGCCTCGGCCGCCTTGCCCAGGATGAACTCGGTGACGCCGGCGTTGTCGTTGATCGGGCTGGTGTTCGGCATGCAGGCAACGGCGGTGAATCCGCCCGCGACCGCCGCGGCGACGCCGGTGGCCACCGTCTCCTTGTGCTCCTGTCCCGGCTCCCGCAGGTGCACGTGCATGTCGATGAACCCCGGGCAGAGCACGAACCCGGCGGGCACCTCGATGACCCGAGCGTCGCCGGCGGGGACGTCCCGGCCGACCCGGGCGATCGTCCCGTCGTCGATGAGCACGTCCGCCCGCCCGTCGATGCCGTTGGCGGGGTCCACGACGCGACCGCCTCTGAACAGTGTCTTCATGATGGGTGCCGACTGCCGGACGACAGCCCGTGCCGCCTAGGCGGGCATCGCCTCCGTTGCGACCTCGCCGGCGAGCAGGTAGAGCACCGCCATCCGGACGGCGACGCCGTTGGCCACCTGCTCGAGAATCACCGAATACGGGCCGTCGGCGACCTCCGACGCGATCTCGACGCCACGGTTCATCGGTCCCGGGTGCATGATGATCGCGTCGGGCTTCGCCAGGCGCGCGCGCGCGGCGGTCAGCCCGAAGATCTTGAAGTACTCTCGCGCGGACGGGAAGAAGTGCCCTTTCATCCGCTCGCGCTGGATGCGCAGCATCATGATCACGTCGGCGCCCTCGACCGCCTCCTCGATTCGCCAGGTGGCCCGGACGCCGAACCGCTCGATACCGGGCGGGATGAGCGTCGCCGGCCCGGACACCCACACCTGCGCCCCCATCTTCGGGAGCAGCAGCAGGTTCGACCGCAGCACGCGGCTGTGCAGCAGGTCGCCGACGATGGCCACCTTGAGGCCGGCGATGCGCCGCTTGCGCTCGCGGATTGTGAACGCGTCGAGCAGCGCCTGCGTCGGGTGCTCGTGCATGCCGTCGCCGGCGTTGATGATCCGCGAGCGACAGATGCGCGACAGCAGGTGGCAGGCGCCCGACGCGGCATGCCGCAGCACGATCATGTCCGGGGACATCGCCTCGAGGTTGAGCACCGTGTCCGCCAGCGTCTCGCCCTTCGTGACGCTCGACGTGGAGGCCGCGATGTTGAGCGTGTCGGCGCTCAGCCGTTTCTCGGCGATCTCGAACGAGGTCCGGGTGCGGGTGCTCGGCTCGAAGAAGAGGTTGACGACGGTCTTGCCCCGGAGCGCGGGCACCTTCTTGATCGCCCGGGTCCCGACCTCTTTCATCGCGTCGGCGGTATCGAGGATGAGGGTGATGTCGTCCGGGCTCAGGTCGGCGATGCCGAGCAGGTGCTTGACGTGCAGGCCGGCGGGCGGGCCGGCGCTGCCCCTGCCCTCGTCGTCGCCGATCCGTGTCGCGGGCGCGTCGGTGGTCATCATGTTCCTCGTCGAGGGGGTCTGCCGCCGGCTGCGCTAGCTCCCCTCGATCACGACTTCGTCCTGCCCGTCGATCTCTTCGAGCCGGACCTGCACGCTCTGCTGGCGTGACGTCGGCAGGTTCTTCCCGACGTAGTCCGCCTTGATCGGCAGCTCCCGGTGACCGCGATCGACGAGCACCACGAGCTGGATCGACTGCGGGCGCCCGAAGTCGATCAGGGCGTCGAGCGCAGCCCGCACGGTACGGCCGGTATAGAGCACGTCGTCGACCAGGAGGATCTTCGTGTCGTCGATCGAGAAGGCGATCTCCGTGCTGCGCACGAGCGGTTGCGGGCCGACCGCGTGCCGCATCAGGTCGTCGCGGTAGAGCGTGATGTCGAGCGCCCCGGTGGGCACCTGGACACCCGCGATCTCCTTGATGCGGGCCGCCAGCCGCTTCGCGATGGGCACGCCGCGCGTGCGGACGCCGACGAACGCAATCTCGTTCGCCCCCCGGTTGCGCTCGAGAATCTCGTGGGCAATCCGCGTGAGGGTCCGACCCATGCGCTCGGCATCCATGACCGGTGGCATCAGCTCCTCCTCCGGCCACACGGCCGCCGGACCCGGGACGCGACGGAACGTCGAACGTGAGCGCGAAACGGCGAACGCACGGGGTTGGAACGCGCCTGCGGACGATGGGCGGCGTGCAGCACGGAAGGCACCTCTTCGCGACCTCTCGGGACCGCGCTTAAAGAGACGGCAGGATTGTATCACACGACGGGCGCCGTCAGTGCTGGTGCGTCGGGATGTACGTAATCGGGTGGTTCGCGGTGTACCCCCGGGAAAGGAGATCCGTGCGGGCGAAGCCGTCCATGTCGCGGCCGACCGGGAGTCCCAGGTAGTACAACACGGTCGGCGCGATGTCCACGACCGATCCGCGCGGCAGCTTGCCCTTCACGACATGCGCGCCGTAGCCGAGCAGGAATCCGTCGGGCGCCTCCTCGTGCGTCCCGCTGAGGTCCGGCGCGCCAAGTACCCGCGCCAGCAGCCGCTTGCCCGGCGAGACCGGCTGCATCCCGAAGCCGGACACCACCAGGAGCAGGTCGTCGGGCCCGAGCGAGCCGATCGCCCGTCCGACCTGGCCGTCGATGAACGCGTAGTAGCGGTCGAGCACCTGCCCGAACTCGGTGCGCTCCGCCTCCGACACGTCGCCGAACGCCCTCGGCTCGGCGTACCGCAGGTACGCGTGGCCGGTCGTATCGAGGCCCTGATAGCGCACCGCGAGAAAGCTCGCGTCGTAGCGCTGCTGCGCCTCCTCGGCGAGCTGGCCGTACATGTGATCCCACCGCTCGGGACGCGACCCGGGCGGTTCGTCCACCACCGGCACGACCGGCGCGTTGGCCGGCAGAATCTCGCGCGTGTCCGGGCGCGCCCCGCGGGCGTACACCGCCCGTGCCATCGGCAGCAGCTCGGGCGGGTAGGTCGCCTGCTCCGCATAGGGCGGGATCGGCGAATCCGCGACGAGGTGGAAGCGATCGGTCACGAGGAACCCGCGCACCGGCTGCGTCGCCGGATAGGTGACCGGCCACCGGACCACGCCGACGCGGAGCCCGTAGCCGCCAATGATGTCCCACACCGGGCGCGATCGCCAGTCGGCGGAGGTGTGCGACTCGGACTGCACGAACCCGAACTCGACCAGGCCGTGGGCGTAGCAGCCGTCGGGCAGCAAGTCCACCGGCGCGCCCCCTTCCCGCACGCGGTAGGTCGCCGCCGATCGGACGCCGTTCTGGAAGGGGTACTTGCCGGTGGCGACCGCGGTCCACACCGGCTCGGCCTGCGTGGGCCTCAGCGTGGCGAGATCGATCGCCGCGCCGGTATCAAGGATTCGCCCGAAGTTCGGGAACCGGCCGTCGGTGACCCGCGCATACAGGTAGTCGAGCGACGCGCCGTCGAGCAGGATGAGCGTGACCCGCGGCGCGCCCGTGACCTCCGGTCCCACGAACGGCGCGCTCAGCGCGCGCGCGGCGAGCGGGCTCGCAACGCCGAAGCCCCGCGCCGCGATGGGCAGTGCGAGCGACCCGGCCACGGTCAGCGCGAGCAGCGCCGCGCTCACCGCGCTGCCGCGCTGGCCGAACGAGTACCGGACGAGCGCGATGCCGGTCAGCACGACGGCCGACGCGGTCGTGGCCGCCGTGCCGAGCAGCATCCGGCGGGCCGCCTCAGCCTCGAGCACGGCCCCGAAGCCGCCCAGATTCGTCCACATCAGCCACGACGCGGCGCCGGCGGTCACCGCCGCCATCCAGGCGAGCACCCGGACGCTGATCCACCCCGGCCCGAGCGGGCGCGTCGAGAGCAGCTCGCGCAGCACGAGAAACGCGTAGAAGAGCACCGTCAGGTTGACGCCGTAGTAGAGCAGCATCCGCACGAACCAGCGCCACACGCTCGGCGACGACAGCGGCACCTGCGGATTGAGCTGGAGCAGCAGGACGGTCAGGTACGCCGCGCCGAGCGCGGCGCCCAGCGCCGAGTTGGTGAGCATTCGCAGGTAGCGCATGTGGCGGTTCCGAAGGATGCTTCGCCCATGATACCGCCAGATCGCCGGCCGGCGCGCCCACGCGCCTGCGCTATACTGCCCGGAGCATGCCGGTGGATGTCGAGGCCGTCGTCCTGTCCAACACCCGGCTCTCGGACGAGTACAACGTCGTCGCGCTCGAGGCGCCGGAGATCGCCGGACGCGCCGCGCCCGGGCAGTTCGTCATGGTCAAGCCGTGGCACGGAACCGATCCGTTGCTGCGACGGCCGTTTTCGATTTTCGAGGTGCTCGCCAGCTCGGCTGCCGGACCTGCCGGCATCACGCTGCTCAACAAGAAAGTCGGTGTCGGCACGGCGCGCCTCTACCAGGTGGAGCCCGGCCAGCGCGTCGCGTGCCTCGGGCCCCTCGGACGCCCGTTCACCGCGATCGATCCTCCGGGCGAGGCGTGGATGGTGGCGGGCGGCGTCGGCTTGGCGCCCTTTGCCACGCTGGCGGCCGCCCTGCGCGCGCGCGGCACGCCGGCCACGCTCTTCTACGGGGGGCGACGACACACCGAGCTCTACCACCTCGATCTCTTCGAGCGGCTGGGCACGCGCCTGGTCCTCGCGACCGAGGACGGCAGTCGTGGCCACCGGGGGCTGGTCACGGAGCCGCTCGAGGCGGAGCTCGGGGCGAAGCGCGGGGGGGATGTGACGCTCTACGCCTGCGGCCCGACTCTCATGATGCGGGCGGTCGCCGCGCTCGCCGCCGCTCACGGCCGGCGCGCGGAGGTGTCGCTCGAGCCGGTGATGGGGTGCGGCCTGGGCGGCTGCTACAGCTGCGTCGTGCGAACGCGACGTGCTCACGGCGCGCCGCACTTCGTCCGATCGTGCCTGGAAGGCCCCGTGTTCGACGCCGCTGAGATCGTGTGGGACGAACTCGCGTGACCGATCTGTCCGTCACCCTCGGACCGCTGCGGCTGAAAAGCCCGCTCATCGCGGCGAGCGGCTGCTTCGGGTACGGCGTCGAGTACGCCGACGTGGTCGATCTGTCGAGCCTGGGCGCCGTGGCGGTCAAGGGGCTCTTCCTCGCCGAGCGCGAGGGCCATCCGCCCCCCCGGATCGCCGAGACCCCGTCGGGCATGCTCAACGCGATCGGCCTGCAGGGCATCGGCGTGCACCGCTTCGTGCGGGAGAAGTTGCCCGAACTCGAGCGGCTCGGGGCGACGGTCATCGTGAACATCTGCGGCTCGACGCTCGACGAGTACGTCGAGGTGACGAAGGTCCTGTCCGACGCGCACGGCGTGGCGGCCCTCGAACTGAACATCTCCTGCCCCAACATCAAGGAGGGCGGCATCCAGTTCGGCTGCAGCCTGACGGGCACGCACGACGTGGTCAGCGCGGTGCGGCGGGCCACATCCCTGCCCGTGATTCCCAAGCTGACGCCAAACGTCACCGACGTCGCGGCCTTCGCGCGCGCGGCCGAAGAGGCCGGCGCGGACGCCGTCTCGCTGGTCAACACGTTTCTGGCGATGGCGATCGACGTCGAGACCCGGCGCCCGAAGCTCTCGAACGTGCTGGGGGGGCTGAGCGGTCCGGCGATCCGGCCGATCGCGGTGCGCATGGTCTATGAATGCCGGCAGGCCACGGCGCTGCCGATCATCGGCGTGGGGGGCATCGCGAGCGCGGCCGACGCGCTGGAATTCGCGATCGCGGGCGCGTCGGCGGTGCAGGTGGGCACGGCCAGCTTCGTGGACCCGCTCATCTGGCCGAAGCTCACGGCCGGTATCGAAGACTACCTGACGCGGCACGGCCTGGCGCGCTGGACGGACCTGGTGGGGACGCTCGACACGGCGGACCGGAGCGGCGTGTGAACCGGCTGCTCATCGCGCTCGACGTGGACGACCGGCGGCGCGCCCTCGCGCTCGCCGACCAGTTGCGGGGTCTCGCGGGCGGGTACAAGATCGGCAGCCGCCTGTTCACGTCGGAGGGTCCGCCTGCCGTGCGCGCCTTGGCAGCGCGCGGCGACCGCGTCTTCCTCGACCTGAAGTTCCACGACATTCCGAGCACCGTCGCGGGCGCGGTGACGGCCGCGACCGAGATGGGCGTCTGGATGCTCAACGTGCACGCGTCGGGCGGCGACGCGATGATGCGGGCCGCACGCGACGCCGCGGCCGAGGCCGCCGCGCGCCGCGCGATGCCGCGGCCGCTCGTAATCGCCGTGACCGTGCTCACCAGCCTCTCGGCCGGGGCGCTCGCGGCGATCGGGCTCGAGGGCGTCGAGCCTCAGGCGCAGGTCGAGCGCCTCGCCACCCTCGCCCTTCGGGCCGGCCTCGACGGCGTGGTCGCCTCGCCGCAGGAGACCGCGCTCGTGCGCCGGGCGTGTGGACCCTCGTTCGTCATCGTGACGCCGGGCATCCGCGGCGGCGGCGCGACGACCACCGGCCCCGACGATCAACAGCGGACGCTGTCACCGGCCGGCGCGATCGCGGCGGGCGCGGACTACCTCGTCGTGGGACGCCCGATCCTGGCCGCGCCCGATCCGCGCGAGGCGGCCGCGCGCATCGCGGCGGAAATCGCCGGCGCCTGATCATCCGACAGGGAGTGCCTCGTGACGACGCTGACCCTCTACACGCGACGGGATTGTCACCTGTGCGAGGAGATGAAGGCCGTCATCCGGGAGGTAGGCCGGACGGTGCCGCTGACCATCGAGGAGGTGGATATCGATCGCGACCGGGCGCTCGTCCGGCGGTACGGGCGCGACATCCCCGTGCTGATCGCGGGCGGGCAGGAGGTCGCCCGCCACCGCGTCACGGCGGACCGGCTGCGCGAAGTGCTCGAGGCGCAAACGGCCGGGCACCACGGCGAGTGATGCCCGGCCGATGACGGGCGTTACTTGGCGGTGACGATGAAGTGGCCCCGCCGGTTCTGCGACCAGCAGGACTCCACTTCGTCGGTGCAGAAGGGCGACTCCTCCCCCTTGCTGACCATCGTGATCCGATCGCCCGGTATGCCGAGGCTGATCAGATAGTCGCGCACGGCGTTCGCGCGCCGCTCGCCGAGCGCGATGTTGTACTCGTTCGTGCCGCGCGAGTCGCAGTGGCCCTCGACCGTGATGCGCGTGCTGGTCCACCGTCTGAGCCAGTCGGCGTCGCGCTGCAGCGCCGGGAGCGCCTCGGGCTTCAGGTCCGACTTGTCGTAGTCGAAGAAGGCGTCCTGTAGCGGCCGCTCCGCGTTGATCTGCTCGAGCGATTTCCGCGCGAAGATCTCGTCCTCGGTCGGCGCCGGTGGCGGCGGTGGCGGCGGCGGCGGTGGAGGCGGCGGCGGCGGCGGTGGCGGTGGCGCCGCTGGCGGTGGAGGCGGCGGCGGTGCCGGTGCCGGCGCGGGCTTCTTCGCGCAGGCCACCGTGACGAGGGCCAGGCAGAGCCCCAAGGCGATGAAAGTGCGGTAAACGCGAGTCATCAGTCTCTCCTGTATGCCTGTCTGCACGAGTCCGGCGAGCCCGAGCTCGCGGAACGAAAAGGCCGAACCGCCCGAAGAGTAGCGGTTTAGCCCGGGGCTGTCAATTTCCGCGGTCCCCGACGCCCAAGCTCGGCGTATGATGCCCGAGGCCCGCCGGACGCCGGGGCGGCGGGTGGGCCGACGCGCGCGATGCAACGACTGCTGGAGGCGACGGTACGGGCCGAACGCGACCACTTCTGGTTCCAGGGGTTCCGCCGGTTTGTCGCACCCCTCCTGACACGGGCCGGCGGGGGCCGGTCAGCGTCGATCCTGCTCGACTGCGGCTTCGGCACGGGGACCAATCTCACGCTCCTGGAGTCCTGGGGACGGGCCTTCGGCGTGGAGCTGGAGCCAGCCGGGCTGCGGTTCGCCCGGAGCGCCGGGCACACCCGCATCGCCCGTGCGACGGTGACCCGCCTGCCGTTCGCCGACGCGGCGGTCGACGTCGTAACGTCGTTCGACGTGCTCTACTGCCTGACCGATCCGGACGAGGAACAGGCCATCCGGGAGATGTACCGCGTGCTGCGCCCCGGCGGGCATGCGCTGATCAACGTCGCCGCGCTGCCCGTGCTGCGGGGCAACCACTCGATTCTCGGCGGCGAACTGCGGCGCTACACCCGACCGCAGCTGCGCGCGCACGTCCAGCAGGCCGGTTTCGAGATCCTGCGCCTCACCTACACCAACGCGGTGCTCCTGCCCGTCATGGTGCCCGTGCGCCTGGCGCAGCGCCTCGCCGGCCTGCACATGCCCGACGGCGACCTTGCCGAGATCACGGTCCCGCCGCCGCCAGCGCCACGGCGGGCACGATCACTTCTTCCGAGAAATCGGCGATCGGCGAGAAGCGGGCGAGCACCTGCTCGCCGGCAAGCACGGTGACGGTGGGCGGATCGTCGAAGTACTTCAGCGGCGACTCCCCCGACAGCCGGAGCGTCAGGTCCCGGCCGGCGTGATGAATCAGGGTTACGGCGCGACCGCTCGTCCACCGCCACGTGCGATCGGTCGTCGGATCGTACTCCTGCTCGTGCCAGCCCTCGGCGAACGCGGCGAACGGCCGCGCGCCCGACTCCACGGCGAAGTGCGTGAAGCGTGCGCGGGCGCTCCCGTCAGCCGACCCGGACACTCCTCCTGTCGCGAGCAGTATCGAAGCCACGAAAGATACGTGAGTCGGCGGCGTCAGACCGGCTTCAGGCGGATGGCGTCGTTGAAGCTCCCCATCCGGTAGCCGTCCAAGTCGATCGTCACGTCGCGGTAGCCGAGCGCCCGCAGTTCACGCACGATGGCGGTACGCACGTCGGGTTCGAGCGCGCGGGGCATCTCGTCGCGGCCGATCTCGAGGCGCGCCAGCGTGTCGTGATGCCGGACGCGGCAGACGCGGAACCCGAGGCCGTGCAGCACGGCCTCGGCGCGCTCGACCGTGCGGAGTTTCTCGTCGGTGACCTCGTCGTGATACGGGATGCGGGACGAGAGACAGGCCGAGGCCGGCTCGTCCCACGTCGGCAGTCCGGCGCGGCGCGACAGTTCGCGGATCTCGGCCTTGGCGAGCCCGACCTCGTCGAGCGGGCTTCGCACACCGAACTCGCGCGCCGCCTCGCGGCCGGGCCGGTAGTCGCCGCGGTCGTCGGCGTTCGATCCATCGGCCACCGCGCGGATGCCGCGCTCGGCGGCCAGGCGCGTGAGGCGCGTGAACAGCTCGTGCTTGCAGTGATAGCAGCGGTCGCGGTCGTTGGCGCGGTACTCGGGCCGATCGAGCTCGCCGGTCCGGATGATCTCGTGACGGAGCGAGAACCGGGCGGCGATCTCGGTCGCCATGCGGCGGTGCCGCTCCGGGTAGCTCGGGCTGTCGCCGGTGACGACCAGGGCGCGGGCGCCGAGCACGCGGGTCGCGACGCACGCGAGGTACGCGCTGTCCACCCCGCCGCTGTACGCGACGACGACCGAGCCCAGCTCCTCGAGCAGCGACGTGAGGTGGTGCTCCTTGCGCGCGAGGTCGTCGGCGCTGGACGTGCTCGTGAGGGTCGCCGCATCGGCCGGACTCGTCATCACTCGTCGCTCGTTTCAGTCGTCCTCGTCCTCGTCCTCGTCCTCGTCGACCGCTTCTTCCTCGTCGTCGAGTCCTTTCTTGTCCTCGTCTTCTTCTTCGGAGACGAGCTCGAGCTCGACCGGCGAGAGGCTGGCGACCTCGAGGGCCTCGCCGCACTCGGGACAGCTTAGTTCATCACCCTGGTCGACGTCGAACTCGTCGACTTCGATCTCCGCGTCGCACGCAGGACAGATAGCCATGGCAGGGTCCTCGTCGCGGCCTCTCGCGCCGGCCGGGCGTCCCGACGGTGGTGATTCCCGGCGCCAGATCGCGATAAGGTGCGAATTATAGCGAGAACCTGCTAAATTCTGCAATGCAGCTAAGGCGCGTCCGAGGCGCATCCGAGACCACGAGCCATGACGGCGGTCGTCCCCAAAACGGTCGTGATTGCCGACGACACGGCGTTCGTGCGCGACCGGTTCGCGCACGCGCTGCAGTTGGCCGGCCACCGGACGATCACGCTGCAGAGCGCGGCCGAGCTGCTCGCGCGCGTGCGGGCCGACCGGGATCTCATCGACCTCATCGTGCTCGACCTGCGATTGCCACACGCGGGCGGCGTCGAGATGGTGCGCGCGATTCGGAAGCTGGACGACGGGGTGCTGCCGATTCTGGTGTTCAGCGGCACGATCGCGTCCGCGGACGAGGTGCGCGAACTGGCGGCGCTCGGCGTCGCCGGCTACGTGAACGAGTACAGCGCCGTGCAGCACATCCTGCCGGCGCTCGCGCCTCACCTCTTCCCCGACAACTTCAACCGGCGTGGCAGCCCGCGGGTCGTGCTGGGCATCCCGGTGGCCTACCGGTTCGGCAACACGATCGCCGCCGCGCTCACGCTGAACATCAGCAAGGGCGGCCTCGGAATCCGGACGATGACGCCGCTCGCCGCCGGCACGAAGCTGAAAGCGCGCTTCCGCCTGCCGGGCTCGAAGCACGACATCGAAGCGGAGTCGCGCGTCGCGTGGAGCAGCAAGCAGGCGGGCATGGGGTTGCAGTTCGAGCGCCTGTCCGCCGAGGATCAGCTCGCCATCGACGAATTCGTCGACCAGCACTTCTTTTCCAACCGCAAGGCGTAGAAGCGCCTCGAGGAGAGCGCGGAGAGAGCTCACCACAGAAGCGCACGGAGGGCGCGGAGGGGCTCTCCATCCGGCACGCAGCGCGGCCTCGAGCCTCGAGCCCTCCGTCCAGCGCCAGTGTCCGGTGCTCCGGTCTCACTCCGCCCGCAGCAGGCGCAGGCCGTTCGCGATCACGACGAGCGACGCGCCCATGTCGGCGACGACCGCCATCCACAGCGTGGCCAGGCCGACAACGCCCAGCACGAGAAAGACGGCTTTGAGGGCGATCGAGAAGGCGATGTTGGCGCGGATGATCCGGACGGTGGCGCGGCTCAGGCGGAACGCGTAGGGGATCTTGATCAGCTCGTCGGCCATGAGCGCGACGTCGGCCGTCTCGAGCGCCGCGTCTGTGCCGGCCGCGCCCATGGCGATGCCGACATCGGCCGCCGCGAGCGCCGGCGCGTCGTTGACGCCGTCGCCGATCATCGCGACGGTCCCGTAGCGCGCCCGGAGGCGTGCGACCGCGGCGACCTTGTCCTCGGGCAGCAGTTCCGCCTCCGCCTCGTCCAGCCCCAGCGCGCCGGCCACGGCCCGCGCCGTGGTGGCGTTGTCACCGGTGAGCAGCACGGCGCGCTCGATGCCCTGGGCCCGCAGCATCTCGATCGCCTCGCGTCCCCCCTCGCGCGGCTCGTCGGCGACGGCGACCAGGCCGACGGGCACGCCGGCGGCGGCGACGAGGACGGCGGTGCACCCGCGCGACGCGAGCCCCGCGAGGCGTGCGTCGATCTCGGGGGTGCAGAGGCCGCGCTCCTCGAAGAGGCGGTGGTTGCCGACCAGGGCGACCTCGTTGCCGACGCGCCCCTCGGCGCCCCGGCCCGGCAGCGCCTGGAATCCGGCCGCGGGCACCACGGCGATGCCGGCCTGCTCGGCGTGGCGCACGACGGCCCGGCCGATCGGATGCTCCGAGCGCGCCTCGAGCGACGCCGCCAGCGCCAGCACCTCGCTGGGCGACGCGCCGTCGAGCGGCTGCACGTCGACGACCTGCAGCCGGCCGTGGGTCAGCGTGCCGGTCTTGTCGAAGGCGACGCAGCGCACCGCCGCCGTCCGTTCGAGGTGCAGCCCTCCCTTGATCAAGACCCCCTTGCGCGCCGCGCCGGCGAGCGCCGACACGACGGAGACCGGCGTCGAGATCACCAGCGCGCACGGACAGGAGATCACGAGCAGCACCAGGCTGCGGTAGAACCAGACGTCGAACGGCGCGCCGAGGACGAGCGGCGGCAGCAGCGCGACCGCCACGGCCAGGACGAGCACCGCGGGCGTGTAGACACGGGCGAACCGATCGACGAACGCCTGGCTGGGCGCGCGCTGCGCCTGCGCCTCCTCGACCAGGTGGATGATGCGCGCGAGCGTGGCGTCCCGCCGCAGGCGCGTCACCTCGATCTCGAGCGCGCCTCGTCCGTTGATCGTACCGCCGTAGACCTCGTCGCCGGGCGTCATCTCGACCGGCAGCGACTCGCCGGTGACCGGCGCCTGGTTGACGTGGCTCTCGCCCGCGACGACCCGTCCGTCGAGCGGGATCTTCTCGCCCGGCCGGACCACGATCGTCTCGCCCACCCGCACATCATCGACGCCGACCCGGATCTCGGCACCGTCCCGGCGGACCAGCGCTTCGGCCGGCGCCAGATCCATGAGCGCGCGAATCGCGCCGCGCGCGCGGTCCATGCTGCGCGTCTCGAGCAGCTGCGCCACCGCGAAGAGGAACAGGACCATCGCGGCCTCGAACCACTCGCCGATCGCGAGCGCGCCGATCACCGCGACGGTCATCAGCACGTGGATGTCGAGCGACCGGGATCGGATCGACGCGAGCGCACGGCGGGTCGTGTGCCAGCCCGAGAGCGCGACCGTCAGACCGAGCAGCGGTGGGACGAGCCAGTCGCCGCGGTTCGTCAAGGTCGCCAGCGCCGCGCCGGCGAGCAGGACCGCTGACGCGCCGACGAGCGCCGTGCGCAGTCGCAGGCCCGCCGCGAGGCCGGCGCGCGGCTCCTCGTGCTCGAGCCACGCCCGCATGCCGGTCTGCGCGACGGCCTCGACGATCGCCGACGTGGACAAACGCGCCGCGTCGTAGCTGACGCGCAGACGCTGGCTGAGCAGGTCGGCGGCCATTCGCTCGACGCCCGCCATCCGGCCGAGCCGGCGCTCGAGCAGCGCGACCTCCTCGTGGCAGTCGAGCCCCTCGACCTTGAACGTGGACTCGGCGTGCAGCTCGCACACCGGGCAGTCCGTCACTCCCGACCCGGCCATCGCGTTTCCTCCGACGTCTAGATCCCGGATCCCGGCGCACGCCCCTCCTGGACGTGGCGCAGGCCCTGCTCGAACAGGCTCATGATGTGCTGATCGTCCAGCGCGTAGAACACCAGCCGGCCCGCGCGCCTCGGCCGCACCAGCCGCATGCCGCGCAGCTGCCGCAACTGGTGGGAGACGGCCGATTCGCTCAGGCCGATCAGCGCGGCGAGGTCGCACACGCACAGCTCGCCGTGGGAGAGCGCGTCGAGCATGCGGACGCGCGTGCCGTCGCCGAGCAGCCTGAAGGTCTCGGCGAGCGGGGCGACCGTCTCGGACGGCAGCAGCGCGTCGCGCCGCGCGGCCAGCCGACCCGGGTCGGCGTGCGCGACGTCGCAGCGATCGGCGGCGGCGGCCGGCGGGGCTGACGGTGATGCGAGGGTGGCCATCAAAATACCAGCCTGTCTGAACATATGAGCAAACGTTCAGATGTCAGACTACTTCGATGCCCGCCCTGCGTCAAGCCGTGACCGCTTGACACAGTTTTTCGGCTGCGGCTAGTATGGCTGGCTGGGTTGGTAATCGATTTTCTGTCTATACGTTAGCACCCCTTCAGCGTGGCCGCTGCCGGGGCGAATCGCCCCGCGGCCGCACGCTCCGAACGGAGATCGCCAGTGATCGAGGTCCACCACCTCACCAAGCAATTCGGCCGCGTCATGGCCGTCGAGGACGTGACGTTCCGGGTCGAGCGGGGGGAGATCCTCGGCTTCCTCGGCCCCAACGGCGCCGGCAAGACCACGACCATGCGCATCCTGACCGGCTACATGCCGGCCACCGAGGGCACCGCGGTGGTCGCCGGATTCAACGTCTTCGACCAGCCGCTCGAAGCCAAGCGCCGGACCGGCTACCTGCCCGAGACGCCGCCGCTCTACCCCGACATGACCGTCCGGGAATACCTGGACTTCGTCGCGCGGTTGAAGGGCATTCCGCCCGGCGCGCGGCGGACGCGGGTGGACACCGCTATGGAACGCACGCGGGTCGCCGACGTGCGGGACCGCCACTGCGGCAAGCTGTCGAAGGGCTACCGGCAGCGGGTCGGCCTGGCCCAGGCGATCATGCACAACCCGGAAGTCCTGATCCTCGACGAGCCCACGGCGGGCCTCGACCCGAAACAGATCATCGAGACGCGCGAGCTCATCAAGGGCTTGGCGGGCGACCACACGATCATCCTGAGCACGCACATCCTGCCGGAGGTCTCGCAGACCTGCCAGCGGGTCATCATCATCAACCGGGGACGCGTGGTCGCCGTGGACACGCCGGCCAATCTCACCAAGCGTCTGCGCGGCGCCGAGGTGCTCTACGTGCAGATCGATGCCGGTCCGAGCGACCCGCGCCCCGTTCTCCAGAGGCTGCCGGGGGTGACGCGGGTCGGCGAGACGGACCGCCACGATGGGGCGGTGGGCTACGAAGTCGAGACCGCCAGCGGCCGGGACATTCGGCGGGAACTGGCTTGCGCGGTGGTCGGCGAGGGCTGGGGGCTGCTGGAGCTGCGGCCGACCGGCATGAGCCTCGAGCAGGTCTTCCTGCACCTGACCACGAGCGAAGAACCCCGGCCGGAGACGCCCGCAGCGGAGGTACCCCATGCGTAACGTGCTGGCCATTGCCCAGAAGGAGCTGCGCGGGTATTTCGTCTCCCCGATCGGCTGGGTGATCCTGGGCCTGTTCGCCCTGCTCTTCGGGCTGTTCTACTACGCGTTTCTCGGCATCTTCGTGCGCCAGAGCATGCAGATGAGCCAGTCCGGCGGGCCGCAGTCGGTCAACGTGAACCTCTACATGATCCGGCCGCTGCTCCAGAACACCAGCGTGATCATCCTGTTCGTCCTGCCGATGATCACGATGCGGACCTACGCCGAGGAGAAGCGGTCGGGCACGATGGAGCTGCTGCTCACCTCGCCGGTGACCGACCTCGAGATCATCCTGGGCAAGTTCATCGGTGCGCTCGCGCTCTACGCCGCGATGCTGCTGGTGACGGCGGTCTACGTCGGTCTGCTCTTCCGGTTCGGCAGCCCGGAAGTCGGACCGATCGTGTCGGGCTACCTTGGGCTGCTTCTCCTGGGCGGCGGGTTCATCGCGGTCGGCCTGCTCGTGTCGAGCCTGACCAGGAACCAGATCGTCGCCGGCATGGCGACGTTCGGCACGTTCCTGATGCTCTGGGTCATCAGCTGGCTCGGCGATTCCGCGGGCCCGACCACCCGCACGATCCTCTCGTACCTGTCGATCACCGAGCACTTCGACGACTTCTCGAAGGGGATCATCGACACGAAACACGTCATTTACTACCTGAGTTTCATCGCGTTCGGGCTGTTTCTCACGGCGAAGGCCGTGGACAGCGAGCGCTGGCGCGGCTAGCGACGCCCGCCGACGGGACGGCCATGCTCAACAGAATCCTCGGACTGCTCGGATGGCTCGGCGTGGCGCTCGTGCTGAGCGCCGTCGCCGTGCGTTTCCTCCAACCCGGGTGGCAGCAGGCCTACAACGGCCTCGCCGTCTCCGGCCTGATCTGCACCCTGCTCTACATCCTGAGCCAGTGGCGCGACGTCGCGCAGGCGGTGTCGGGACGCCAGGCCAGGCTTGGCGCCCTCGCCATCGGCAGCATCCTGCTGGTTGCAGCGATCGTCGTCGCCGTCAACTACATCGCCTCGCGGCAGAACGCGCGCTGGGACCTGACGGCGAATCGGGTGTTCAGCCTGTCGGAGCAGACGCGCAAGGTGCTCGAGTCGCTCGACGCGCCGGTCGCGGTGAAGGTCTTCGCGCGCAGCGACGACTTCCAGCGCTTCCGCGACCGGCTCACGGAGTACGACAACGTGTCGAGCCGGCTCTCGACCGAGTACATCGACGTCGACCAGAAGCCGGCGCTGGCGAACCAGTACCAGATCCAGTCCTACGGCACCGTCGTCTTCGAGCACCGGGGCCGGACCGAGCGCGTCGTGGGCGACGGCGAGCAGGAGCTGACCAACGCCCTCATCAAGGTGGTCGAGGGGGCGGAGAAGAAGGTGTATTTCGTCCAGGGCCACGGCGAAAAGGACCCGACGAGCGCCGACCAGCGCGCCGGCTACAACGCCGCGAAGGCCGCCCTCGAGTCGGACAACTTCTCGGTCGAGCTGCTCCCGCTCGTGCAACAGGGCCGGGTGCCCGACGATGCCACGGTGGTGGTCATCGCGGGGCCGAAGACCGACTACCTGGCCCCGGAACTCGATGCGCTGGGAGCCTACCTGAAGCGCGGCGGCAAGGTGCTGGCCCTCATCGACCCGCCCGACACCGCGGACGCGCCGCCGCTCACCGACCTGGTCGCGTTCCTCCGGTCGTGGGGCATCGAGGCCGGCGACGACATCGTCGTCGACGCGAGCGGCATGGGGCAGCTCGCCGGGATCCAGAGCCCGGTGGTGCCGGCCGTGCTCCGCTACCCAAGCCATCCCATCACCGACGGGTTCCGCCTGATGACGGTCTACCCGCTCGCCCGGTCGGTGTCGGCGGTTCCGGGCGGCGTCGACGGCCATGTCGCGCAGAGCTTCCTCGAGACCGGCTCCCAGAGCTGGGCCGAGTCTGATCTGAAAACGATCTTCACCACGGGCGAGCTCATGGAGCCGGACGACCAGGACCGTACCGGTCCCATCTCGATCGGAGCGGCGGTGTCGGCGCCGGCGGCCGATGCACCCGACGCGGCGCCCGACGCCGAGCCTCCGCCCGAAGGAGCCGCAACGGGCGACGACACGGCGCCCACGCGCGAACCCGAGACGCGGGTGGCGGCGATCGGCGACTCCGACTTCGCGGCCAACTCGATGCTCGGCGCCCAGGGCAACCGGGATCTGTTCCTGAACACGGTGAACTGGCTGGCGCAGCAGGAGAACCTGATCGCCATCCGGCCGCGGGAGCCGGACGACCGCCGGATCACGCTGACGGCCGACCAGCAGACACTCCTGTTCTGGCTGTCGATCGTGGTCATCCCGGGCCTGCTGCTGGTGGCCGGCGTGCACACGTGGTGGCGGAGGCGGTGATGCGGGGACTGCGATCGTTCCTCGTCCTGCTGGTCGTCGCCGTCGGACTCGTCGCGTACGCCTACTTCGTCGAATCGAAGCGCACGCCGGACGAGAGCGAGGCGCGCGAGAAGGTCTTCACGACCGAGGCGTCGGCCATCACGCGCCTCGACATCACGGCCTCGTCTGGCGAGGAGACGACGCTCGAGAAGCAGGACGACGCGTGGCGCATCGTCGAGCCGGTGCGAGCGGGCGCCGACAGCCCGGTGGTGTCGGGCATCGCCTCCAGCCTGGCCTCGCTCGAGGTCCAGCGCGGCGTCGACGACAAACCGGCCGACTACGCGCAGTACGGTCTGGCGCCGCCCCGCATGGCGATCGCGTTCGCGGGCGCCGACGGCGAGCAAACACGCCTCGAAATCGGCAGCAAGACGCCGACCGGCGGCGACACGTACGCCCGGCTGGCCGGCCAGGATCGGGTGTTCCTGATTCAGGGCTACCTCGACTCGACCTTCGACAGGAAGACGTTCGACCTGCGCGACAAGGCCGTGCTGAAGTTCACGCGGAGCGACGTGGACAGCCTCGCGCTCGAGAACGGCAGCCGGACCATCCGCCTCGAGAAGAGCGGCGCGGACTGGCGCTTGAACAGCCCGCTCGACGCGCGGGCGGAGTACGGCACGGTGGAAGGCGTCATCGGCCGCATCGAGAGCGGGCGGATGAGCGCCATCGCCGCCGAGGGCGCCGACCTCGATCTGAAGGCGTACGCACTGGACACACCGGCGGTCACGGTCACCGTCGGAGCCGGAAGCGCCAGCGCCACGCTCGCCATCGGCAAGGCGACCGACGACGGCAAGGTGTACGCGCGCGACCTGTCGCGCCCGCTCGTGTTCACGGTGGACAAGGCGCTCGCTGACGAGTTCGACAAGTCGGCGGCCGACTTCCGGCGGCAGGACGCCTTCGAGTTCCGGCCCTTCAACGCGACGCGGATCGAGTTCGTGCGGGGCGATCGCACCGACGCGTTCGAGAAGGTCACGGGCGAGGCTGGCGACACGTGGCGCCGGACGGCGCCCGAGGCGAAAGACGTCGAGTCGGCGAAGATCGACGCCCTGCTGTCCGCCTTCTCCAACCTGCGCGCCCAATCGTTCGTCGACTCGACCCGCGCGACCGGCCTCGACCGGCCGCTCGTGGTCGTGTCCGTGCGGTTCGGCGCGGGCGAGGACCACCAGACCGAGCAGGTGGCCTTCGGCCGGGCCGGCGATGAGGTCTACGCCGCGCCGCAGGGCGAGCCCGGCGCCGCGAAGCTCGACGCGACGGCGTTCGAGAACGCCCTGAAGGCGCTCGATGACATCCAGTAGCGGCCTCAGGCCGGCGCCGCGCGCCTGGGCGGCCGCGGCCCTGATGCTGCTGGCGCTGAACGGGTGCACCCGCGCCCGGCCGGCCGTGACGCCGTCGCCCGCGGGCTCCGCCACCCGGATCCTCCGCGCCGACCTCTCCCGCGTGTTCGCCGCACCCCTCTTCGGACACGCGCTCTGGGCCGTCAAGGTCCAGTCGCTCCGCACGGGCGAGGTGCTCTACGAGCTCAACTCCGCGCGGCTCGTCATGCCCGCCTCGAACATGAAGATCGTCACGCTGGCGGCGGCGGCCGATCGGCTCGGCTGGGACTACCGGTTCGAGACGACGCTCGCGTCGGCGGCGCCAATCGAGGAGGGCGTGCTCGCGGGTGACCTGGTGATCGTGGGAAGCGGGGATCCGAGCATCAACGAGCGGGACGGCCGGGCGGCAGCGGTCTTCGACGAGTGGGCCGCCGGCCTCCGGGCCGCCGGCGTGCACGCGGTTGCCGGCGACCTGGTCGCCGATGCGCGCGCCTTCGACGCCGAGGCGCTCGGCGCCGGGTGGTCGTGGGACTACCTGGCGTACGGCTACGCGGCGCCGGTCGGGGCGCTGCAGTTCGGCGAGGATCTGGTGCGCCTCACGATCGCCCCCGGCGCCGCGCCGGGCGATTCCGTGACGGTGGGCGTCGAGCCGGACACCGGTGGCTTGACGATCGTCAACCGGGTGACGACCGGCGCGGCCTCGGATCAACCCCGGCTGGACCTGCGCCGCCTTCCAGGCCAGTCGCGCCTCGAGCTGAGAGGCGCCGTGCCTGCCGGCGCCGAGCCACTCGTGCGCACCGCGTCGGTCGATGACCCCGCGGCCATGTTCGCGCACGCGGCGCGCGGCGCGCTCGCCGCACGCGGCATCGACATCCGTGGCGAGGCCAGGGTTGCGAGCGACGCCGACGAGCCCGGCCAGGGCCCATCGCTGCAGGTGCTCGTGTCGACGCAGTCGCCGCCGCTCTCCGCGATCGCCACCGTGCTGATGAAAGTCAGTCAGAACCTGTACGCCGAGACGCTCCTCAAGACCCTCGGGCGCGACGACGGCCCAGGATCGGCCGAACGGGGCCGCGAGGCGGTGCGCGACGTCCTCGCGGGCTGGGGCCTCGACCCGGGCGCGCTGGTGCAGTACGACGGCTCGGGGCTGTCGCGCTACAACTACGTCACAGCCGATCTCGTCGTCGCCATCCTGAAGCACCTCCACGACGATGCGCGGCACCGCGAGCCGTTTCTGGCCACGCTGCCGATCGGCGGCCGCGACGGCTCGATCGCGGGCCGCTTCACGGGCACCCTCGCGGAGGACAACGTCCGCGCCAAGACCGGCACGATCGCCAACGTGCGCGCGTTGTCGGGCTACGTGACGACGCGCGACGGCGAGGTGCTGGTCTTCTCGATCATCGCGAACAACTTCAGGGTCACCTCATCGGTCATCGACTACGCCGTGGACACCGCCGTCGAACGGCTGGCGGCCATCGGGACACGACGCTAGCTGGTCTTCGCTCCTCTTGTCGGGCTAACGGCTGGCGCCCGAGCTGCGGCCGTGCTCACCGAATGTCAGCGACCGTCAGCTCCAGGCGCGCCCACGCGACGCATAACCCCGCCACCGGCCACGGGTGGCGACCCGACACGGAGGCGGCCGTCTCGAGCGCCGCAATGGCTTCGGCCAGCCTGTTGCGGCTCCGGCAGGCGGTGCCCAGATAGTAGTGAGCCAGAAAGCTGGTGGCGTCGAGCTCCGCCGCTCGACGCAGGGCGAGAATGGCCTCGTCGTGCCGCCGCGCCACGAGGAGGCTCACGCCGACAGGTAATCGGCCTCTATCGCGATGTGGCGGAGGTAGTCACGCGGCTCGAAGGACATCTTGGGCTTCGGCCAGAATGCGCGGTCCGATGAACGGAGAGAGAGCCTCGGTCGTCACGAGCTCAACGTGACGGCCGAGACGCGCTTCAAGAAGCTCCGACAAGGCGAGAAACCGCTCGAAGGACTTGCCGCCGGGAGAGAACTGCACGAGGATGTCAATGTCGCTGTCGGCCGTTGCCTCGTTTCGAAGCACCGACCCGAACAGCGCGAGCCGCACAACGCCAAGTGCACGGACCTCCGCCTCGGCCTCCACCAACCGTGCCGTCACTTGGTCCCGAGTCAACGGAACAGGCGCCATGCGCTCCACTCTACCGCGGTTCACGTCCACAGCCAACCGGTCAGCCGAGAGGCATAACGATCCGCGCTGAGCCGCGACCGGCACGCCTCAACGTTCTTTAACAATGCCGCGCGCCGGTCGTCGGTTCCAGCGCGTTAGACCGCGCGGCTCGCCGCCCAATGCGCCCAACGAATGATCGAGCGCGCGACCGGCCCACGACACGCCCCGATGGTCGAGCGTACCAACCTGGCCCGACTGCCCCAAGTCAAGGTCACCTGCGACTGAAACGATCCCAGGCCCGCCCGAGACCTCGACGACCGGACCGGATGCCACCTCGCGACGACCCCTCCCACGCCGTCGCGAACTCGACCGGCCGGATTCAGAGAACAACTCTTGCCCGGTGGCTGCGAATTCAGCGGTCTGACTAGACGTTCGGCGCTCACCCGCGGTCGCTCACGATCGCACCGGCGGCCGTCGGGTGCAGCGCCATGTTGGGCGGCCGGTTGCTCTTGTGTACATCATGATGTACACTTGTGGCATGCCTCGAAAGTACTC
>Ga0326597_10002386_pt1 | contig 28050 bp, 19 predicted proteins | sample RVTome_12_FD_203789 | JGI IMG/M metagenome (GOLD analysis project Ga0326597, IMG submission 203789) | Soil microbial communities from uranium-contaminated site in the Upper Colorado River Basin, Wyoming, United States - RVT100D185 | ecosystem: Environmental > Terrestrial > Soil > Contaminated >... | reverse complement strand
GGCGGCTCGGCGTCGCGAACACCGCCGGACCGGCGGCAGAGTCGTAAAGAGCGTTGCCGACGTTGGGCGCGCGGCTAACGTTGTCGTCTGCTCGCTGCCGTCATCGGCGGCGCTGCTGGCCGTGGCGTCCGAACTCGCCGGCCGGCGGCGCGATAAAAGAATCGTGATTGACACGAGCACGCTCCCCATCGACGTGAAGCTGGAGGCACGCAAGCGCCTCGCCGCCGCCGGTACCACGCTGCTCGACTGTCCGCTCAGCGGTACCGGTGCGCAGGCGCGGGTCGGAGACGTGGTGGTGTTGGCAAGCGGGCCGCGCAGCGCGTATCGGACGGTGGCGCCGGTCTTCGAGGCGTTCGCGCGAGCACATCACCACGTCGGTCCCTTTGGTTCGGGATCGAAGATGAAGTTCGTCGCGAATCTGCTCGTCGGCATCCACAATGTCGCAGCTGCAGAGGCGCTGGTCCTCGCGATGAAGGCTGGCCTCGATCCTGCGAAGACGCTGGAGATCGTCGCGGATGGGGCTGGGGGATCGCGGATGCTTCAGATGCGAGGACCGATGATGGTCAGGGGCGATTACTCCGAACCGACCAACAGGCTGTCGCTCTGGGCCAAGGACATGTCGGTGATCGCCGATTTCGCCCGTCAACTGAAGTGCCCCACTCCGCTCTTTGCGGCGACCGCTCCTCTGTACACGGCCGCCGCCGCCATGGGTCGTCAGGCTGAAGACACCGCGGCGGTGTGCGCGGTCCTGGAGGTGATGGCCAATCATCGACGGACGCCGTTCGTGCGCCGCCGTCGAGCTCGCCGCACCAGCTAGCTTCTCTACACGCAGCACGCGTAGGCTCAGCCTGCGCTCACCAGATAACCGAAGAAGAGTCGGTAGCTGCCGTTTTCGGGGGTGCACGATCGCTGTCGCTTTCGGTGGGCAGACGTGGGCCGGGTCTTGTTCTGTAGATCCGGGCTACGTGTCCCCCGAGCGACGGCGATCGTGCACCCCTTGTCTCGTTGAAATGGGTATCTTCCAGTGCTGAAATGGTGTATTCATGTGCCGCGATATAGGGTTTTTTCAGGAGGTGACAGGATGATGCTTGGAAAGCTGGCGATGCGGCTGGTGCTGGTCTGTGCGGCTCTCGCGCTGCCAGGCGTCGGGTTCGCGCAGGAAGCGGTGCTCGCTGGCACCGTGACCGATTCTACGGGCGGCGTGCTGCCAGGAGTGACCGTGACGGCTTTGCACGAGGCCACAGGTAACACCTTTGTGGCGGTTACCGACGAGCGTGGCGATTTCAGGCTCCCCGTTCGGGTCGGGGGCTATCAGATCACGCTGGAGCTGTCCGGGTTCGCGACGGTCACCCGCTCCGGGCTTACGCTGCTCGCGGGACAGGCGGTCAACATTCCACTGCAGATGAATCCGTCGGCGCTCCAGGAGACCGTCACGGTCACAGGGGAAGCGCCGCTGGTGAATCTCACGCAGACCAACGTGAGCGGCAACATCGATCCACAGCAGGTGGCCGAGCTCCCGGTCGAGGGCCGCAACTGGATGGCGCTGCTGCTGGTGGCGCCGGGGAGCCGCACGTCCTCGACCGACGCCAATTCTCCCTTGCCAGACCGGCTGGGTGCCGACAACCGGGAGTACAACACGAATATCGACGGCCAGCAGGTGAGTAGCGCCCTCGGGGGCGGTCGTCAGCCGCTGTTCAGTCAAGAGATGATCGCGGAGATGCAGTTCATCTCGAACCGTTTCGACGCGACCCAGGGCCGGTCGTTGGGCGTGCAGGTCAACGTGATCAGCAAGTCGGGCACCAACCGGTACGCGGGCTCGGTCCGGGGTAACTTCCGCGATGATCGATTCAACTCGCCCAACCCTGTGCTCGACCTGGTGCTGCCGATCTCGGAGAAGCAAATCGCCTCCACCTTCGGTGGTCCGATCCTCCAGGATCGGCTGCACTTCTTCGCGTACCAGGAGTACGACCGCAACCCCGGCGTCGGTGTGTGGAACACACCATACCCGGCCTTCAACGTCACGCGCGACAACCTCCTCACCACCAAGCAGGGGGGAGTGCGGACTGATTTCCAGATCTCGCAGCAGCTCCGCCTCATGGTGAAGGGCGATATCTGGCGGAATTGGAATGCCGGATTGACCGGCGGCAGCGCGTATCCGGCGTCGGCAGCCACCACCGAGGAACACGGAGCCAACCTCAACGTTCAGCTCATGAGCGTGATCGGCAATCGGGCCGTCAACGAGATCAAGACGGGCATGTCGGGTTACACCTACTTCAACACGTGTCACGCCAAGTGGGCGAACGCCTATTACAAAGACGACGGCCCCTACGGGCCCGTCACCGAGTGCGGGCCGGCCATCACGTTCACCGGTTTCTCCATTGGTGGAAACCAGGGCTATCCCAGGCATCGGGGCCAGGACCGCTACTGGGTGCGTGACGATTTCTCCCTCACCTACGAGGCTCGGGGCCGCCACGACCTGCAGTTCGGTGGCGAGTTCCTCTATCACAACGAAGAGAGCGCCAATTGCACACGGTGCCGTGGTTTGTTCGACGCTCGGGGCGGGCCTCGTCCGGCAAGCGACGATCTCCAGGCGTGGTTCCAGGACCCGTTCAACGTCGACACCTGGAACCTGGATGCGATCGCACCCCTCGTGCGGACCTTTACCGTCGGTATCCACAAGAGCGCCCGCGATCCCGACACGATGCCGATCTTCGGCGGATGGGTGCAGGACGACTGGCGCGTGAACGATCGGCTGACGTTGAATCTGGGCATGCGGTGGGATCTGCTCTGGGGTGTGTTCGCGAACCAGGGCGAGTTCAAGCCCATCATGGTCCCCGGGCGTCGCCAGGAGACGAAAGACTTCCAGCCGCGGGTCGGTTTTGCCTATTCGCTGAACGACCGGACGGTCATCCGCGGTGGGAGCGGGAAGTACTACGCCGAGCTGCTGACGCCCGCTCTGCTTTTCGCGCTCGAGCCAGAATGGGTGGTGACAGTCGAGTACCCGAACGACGGCAGGGCCGATTTCGTGAGCAACCCCTTCAACGGGCCGAAGCCGACGTACGACGAAGCGCTGCAGCGGTTCTGCATCAACAACAACGTACCAGGGTGTTTGTTCCAGTCGGCGCAGGAGCTGTCGCCGCCCGAGGCCTACCAGCACACGCCGCACACCTGGCAGAACTCGGTCGGCTTCCAGCGGCAGCTGGGAACCGACATGTCGTTCGAGGCGGACTACGTGTTCAACGCGGGTCGAAACGAGAAAGTGCTCCAGGGGAATGTCAACCTCGCCTACGACCCTGCTACCGGCATCAACCTGCCGTACAGAGTGGCCGCCAACCGGCCGTATCCGGAACTGGGGCTCGTGAGCATCACGCCCTTTACCGCGCGCCACGACTATCATGCGCTGCAGGCCACGTTCAGCAAGCGTCTGAGCCATCGCTGGCAGGGCGCGGCCACCTACTCGCTGGCCGGGCTCAAGTCAGGGAACGGGCGGCCCCTCGCCGGTGTCCCAGGGACCGAGCCCATTCAGGTCCCGTTCGACGTGGCCCCGGATATCGGGGGTGAATACAGCTGGGACGCGACCGACCAGCGGCATCGGCTCGTCGTCAACGGTATCTGGGAGGTCTACGGCGGCTTTCAGGTCAGTGGGTACCACTACCTGGGTGCCGGGAACCGGGATACGACCAACTACGGTGGCGACCTACGCAACGTCGGGCGCGGCGGGGAAGGTCGGCTGCGCCCGGATGGTACGATCGTTGCGCGCAACAGCTTCATTCAGCCCGCGCAGAACCGGACGAACGTCCGTTTTCAGCAGCGCATTTCGCTGGGGAGCCGGACTCAGCTCGACCTGATGGCGGAGGCGTTCAACCTGTTCAACCGAGCCAACTACACGCTAGAGACCGAAGAGAGCGCGGCGGACTACGGCGAGGCGATCGACGGCCAGTACCGCACGTGGCAGTTCGGTTTCCGGCTGGGGTTCTAGGTTCAGAGGCTGGGCTATCGGTGGGCCGGGCGGTCATGCTGCCCGGTCCCCTTCGTGTTCATGAGGCCTCGTGCCGGCTCCCCTCGGTCGTGACCGTCCTGGTTCGGTAAGCGTTCGGATCGACTGGGCTTCGCTGGCTCAGCCTCTCAAGCGCGGTAGCAGGCGCAGCGCGTTCTCGCGATCGATGGCCCGCAGCTCGTTCGCGGTGAATCCGCCGTTGTCGATGAGCCCTTTCGAGACGAGGGCTGCTGAACCGCCGCCGAGCGGGTAGTCGGTCCCGAACAGGATCTGCGAAACCGGCACCATCCTCTTGAACGACGGCAATGTGTACGGATTGAACGCCTGCGCGGTGTCGTAATAGAACCTTTGCAGCTCGTACATCAGTCCATTGGGCAGGTTCCGCGCAGCGCCGGCCAGCCGGCTGGTGATGAACGGCACGGTGCCGCCGCCGTGTGACCAGATGAACGTGATGTCTGGGCAGCGTGCGACAGTCGCTGTCTGGAGCAGGCTGAGAATCGTGCGGGTGGTGTCGAACACGAATTCCACCCCTCGGCTCTGCGCGTCGGTGAGCGTCGTCTGCACGCCACAGGCGGCGCAGTACGGGTGGCAGTAGACGACGGCCTTGCGCCGGTTGCACTCGTCCATCAGCGGCGCAAAGGCGGGGTTGCCCAAGTAGTTGCCTGCATAACTGGAGAGCACCCCGATTCCGTCGGCCTTGAGCGTGTCGAGCGCGTACTCGGCTTCGCGGAGTGCGCCGTCGACGTCGGGCAGCGGAAGAACGGCAAAGAATCCAAAGCGACCGGGATGATCGCTGACCACACGCGCCGCGAACTCGTTGCATTCGCGCGCGAGCGCACGAGCGGCGGCGTTGTCGCCGAAGTGCACGCCCGGATCGCTGATGGAGATGATGGAGGTCTCTACCGCACCTTCGCCCATCTGCTGAAGCATCTTCTCGGGCGTCCAGTCCTTCAGCGTGGCCTGGGTGACACCCCGGGCCGTGGCCAGATCGAACAGCTTTGGAATCGAGAAATGGGAGTGCGTATCGATGCGGAAGGGTCGCACCGCTGTCGCGGCGGCACCCTGCGCCAGCGACCGCGCCTGGGGAGCGAGCGCCGCAGCGCCGATCGCAGCGAACCCGGCCGTCAGAAACTCGCGTCTGTCGATCGCCATCCGAGCCACCTCCTTGGACACCGTGTGTGCGCGAGAGTGTATCGCGAAGATGGCGCCGGCCGGGGAAGCTTCCGCATTGACATCGCATTTGGCTCAAAACTACACTCGCCCACGCTGGATCCACGGGCCGGCCCCGACCGGCTCGGCCCAGGCGCGGCCCACGGGCTGCGCGAGCGCCTACGGCGCCGACACCGCACTGCTTCTGGAGAACACCTATGCAAACCGAGAGTTGGCGTGCCCTGATCGTCGGCGTGTTGGTGACGATTGCTGCCGGCTGTGCCGGCCCCACCGCCGACCCCGACCAGGCGCCATCGTCTGCCCAGGGCGCCGATGCGGGTACGAGCATCGATCCGTCGGTCGGGCCTGCCGACATCATCCTGTCGAACGGAAAGATCATCACGGTTGACGACAAGTTCACGATCGCGCAAGCCGTCGCCATCAAAGGCGAGCGAGTGATCGCGGTCGGAACAACCGAGGACATGGCGCCGCTGGCCGGTCCATCGACGCGCACGATCGACCTGAACGGTCGCGCCGTCGTGCCGGGAATGATCGACAACCACGCGCACTACATGGAGGAGGGCGTCCTCTGGACCGACGAGCTGCGGCTTGACGGCATCGAGACACGCGCCGAAGCTCTCGACATGATTCGCGCGAAGGCCCAGTCGCTGCCGCCCGATCGCTGGGTCTATACGCTCGGCGGCTGGTCGCCCGACCAGTTCACCGACGATGCGCGGTCCTTCTCGCGCGAGGAGCTCGATTCGATCGTCGATACCCATCCGGTCCTCCTCCAGTTCACGAGAGCCGAAACATACGTGAACAGCCGGGCCATTGCGATTCTTGGGCTCGAGGAGAAGACCGACCCCTGGATCGTACGCGACGCCAGCGGGCGGTCGACCGGCGTCATCGACGCCTCGGATGTTGCGGGATTCGCCGGCGCGAACCAGGCGGCGAGCGTGATTCCCCGTCCGACCATGGCCGAGGTCGAGGCCAATGGGATGGCGATGATCCGCGAGCTGAACGCGGTTGGCTTGACGGCGTCGGGCGGGACGTGCCCGGACGAGTTCGTGCCGATCTTCCGTCAATGGGCTCGCGAAGGACGCTTGAACAAGCGATTCTTCTGCCTGGTGTCCTTCCCGATGGGCACGAGTGCCGAGACGGTCACCAAGGCGCTCCCGCAGATCGCCGAAATCAAGTTCTTCCAAGGGGACAACTGGGTCGACCATTTCGCGTACGGAGAGAACCTCTACGGGCCCGCCAACGACAGCATGGTTGCCGTCAGGTCGACCTCTACTGATGAGGCGTACGCGCAGTGGGGGCGGATCATCCGCGAGATCGCGAAGGCCGGACTGCCGCTGCACTCGCACACGACGCTCGAGGACACGTTCAACGGGTTCCTGACGCAGATCGAGCAGGTCAACAAGGAGTTCCCTGTCCGGAACCTGCGGTGGTCGCTCATTCACGACGAACAGGTCACCGCCCCGCAGCTCGAGCGCATGAAGAACCTGGGTCTGTATGCCGCCGTCCAGCCGCGGGCGACCATCATGGGCGGGGTGTATCATCGGGTTCACGGCGACCGCGCGTACGAGATGCCGAATCTCAGCCTGATTCAGAACAGCGGCATCATCTGGGGCCTGGGGACCGACGCGTTCGAGGTGAATCAGTACCGTCCATTCACGACCCTGTGGTACGCGGTGACCGGCAGGATGGTTGGCGGCACGGTGGTCAATCGTCGACCCGTGAGTCGCGAGGATGCCCTGATCGCCCACACGCGACGCAACGCGTTCGTCATTCTCCAGGAGAACAACCTCGGGTCGATCGCGGCAGGGAAGTACGCGGATTTGCTCGTGCTCGACCGCGACTATCTGACGATTCCAGCCGACGAGATCAAGGACATCAAGCCGGTGATGACGATGGTCGGCGGACGTGTCGTGTACGACGCTGCCGCCCCGGACACGCAGACGGCGTCTCGGTGAGACCGGGCGCGAGCAATCCAGGTGTCACCAGGGTTGGGGTTCTGAAGCCATGAGCAAGCAATCGATTCCAGGTTTCTCGGTCGTCTGCGGCGCGCTGGTCGTGTGCCTGCTGAGTGTCTCGGTGGCGGGTCGCCAGGCGCCGGACACCGCACAGGCACCGCTGGCCGAGGATGTGTTCACCAATATCACCGTGCTCCGGGGGATTCCCGTCGATCAGTTCATGGGCACGATGGGTTTCTACGCCTCGTCGCTCGGTCTGAATTGCACCGATTGCCACACCGCTGAAAGCGGCGGGAGTTGGGCGGCCTACGCCGATGACACCCCGCTGAAGCAGATGGCGAGACGGATGACGGTCATGGTGCAGACCCTCAACAAGACGAACTTCGGCGGCCGGCAGGTCGTGACCTGCAATACCTGCCATCGTGGCGTGCAGCGGCCGAACGTGATGCCGAGTCTGGACGCGCTGTACGCGGAGCCTCCACCGGATGAGCCTGGTGATCCCTTTACGCAGGCTCCCGGTCAACCCTCCGCGGATGAGGTCCTGGACAAGTACATCGCCGCGATTGGTGGGGCCGAACGGGCCGCTGGCATGACCACGCTTGTCGCGAAGGGGACCTATATTGGTTTTGACGATGCCGAAAAGGCTCCTGTCGAGGTATACGCGAATGCGTCCGGGCAGCGCACCACCATCGTCGGTAAAGATCTCGGCGTGACCATCACGACCCTCGATGGAAACGCGGCGTGGATTGCCGCGCCCCCCACCGACAAGCCTGTCCCGCTCCTGTCGATCACGGGACAGGAACTGGAGGGCCTGAAGCTCGAAGCGCAATTGCTGTTTCCGGCGGGCCTCAAACAGGCGCTGACGAACTGGCGGGTTGGTGTGCCCCTGATTCTTGGCGAGCGAGAGGTGGTTCAGGTCCAGGGCGACACTGCCGGTGGGGGCACGGTGACGCTGGTGTTCGACGAAGGTTCAGGCCTCTTGGTTCGCCTCGTTCGCTACGCCGCGTCACCGGTGGGTCGGCTCGTCACCCGCGTTGACTACGATGACTACCGCGAGGTCGACGGCGTCAAGTTGCCGTTCCGGTGGGCCGTGCGCTGGCTGAGCGGTCGATCGACTTACGAGCTGACCGACGTGCAGGCCAACCTGGCCATAGATGCTGCGCGGTTTGCCAGGCCCGCCCCCTGACCGGCCGCTGGTCCGCACCTCTTATCGTTCCGGAGGCGAGTTACGCGTTCTTGCCGTGGTTCGATATACTTTCAGATATAGGTTCGTCCACTCACGCGGGAGGTTTTACGATGAAATCGAAACTCTGGGTTCTGGTGGCCTGTCTTGGCCTGGTCGGTTCCGGTTCAGCGCTTCTGGCCCACCACTCGTTCTCAACGGAGTACGACGGCGAAAAGACGTTCAACGTCAAGGGCAAGGTCTCGAAGGTTGAATGGACCAATCCTCACGTTCGGTTCTATGTGGACGTTGCCGATGAGGCCGGCAAGGTGATGACATGGAACATGGAGTTGGCGAGCCCGAGCGCGCTGGCGCGCAATGGCTGGACCAGCCGGACCATCAAGGTCGGTGACGAGGTGACCGTCGAGGGCTATGCAGCCAAGGTGGCGCCGGATCGCGGCAACGCGCGCTCGGTGGTGACAGCGGACGGTCGCTCACTCTTCGGCGGCGCAGCGGACGACAACGCGCCGAGCCAATAGGCTCGGGCGCGTTTCTGGCTGGGTCGCGATGATGACCCGTCCGTAGACTGCTCGTGGTCTCGGGGTCGTGTCTCAGTACGGCATTGAAGGCCACGTGAATCCCAGGGGCTCATCAGCACGGCCCGACACATCGACCAATGGAGACCACATGAGGCTTGGTTCGAGACGGACCTTTGTTGGCGGTAGCGCGATCGCCATGGCGTGTCTGGTTGGCGCGGTGACGGCCGCCGGCCGGGCGCAAGTAGCGGCGGACATCCCGGCGACGACGGACAATACCTTCGAGAACGTCATGTTGTTGAAGGGCATTCCGGTTGACACCTTCCTGGACGCCATGGGCATGTTCGCCAACGCGATGGGCAACGACTGCACGTATTGCCACGCGTCGGGTGCGGCCCTGGATCGTGACGCGTTTGCCGTGGCGACCCCGAGAATTCAGCGTGCGCGCCAGATGATCGTGATGATGAACGCGATCAACAAGACGTACTTTGCCGGGCAGCCGCGTGTGACCTGTTTCACGTGCCACGGCGGCAACCAGAGCCCGCGCAGCGATCCGAATCTCGCGTTGCAGTACAGCACACCACCGGAAGATCCCAACGTCCGCGATTTCCCGACCGATCCGACGCTGTCAGTTGATCAAGTCTTCGACCGATACGTAGAGGCTCTTGGAGGGACCGCGAGGCTCGCTGCGCTGACAAGCTTCACTGCCAAGGGGACCTACGAGGGTTTCGATACGCTCTTCGAGAAAGTGCCGGTGGACATCTACGCACAGGCCCCCAACCAGTACGCCACGATTGTTCACATGTCTGCGGGCGATAGCGTGCGGGTGTACAACGGCGCCGGCGCCTGGATGGCCGGACCCGACACGGCGGTGCCGCTCCTGACGCTGACCAGCGGGAATCTGGACCGTGCGCGCCTCGAGGCTCTCGTGGCGTTTCCGATCGGGCTCAAGCAGGCCTTTCCCGAATGGCGAGTCGGCCGCGCCGTGCTGAACGACGAAGAAGTGCGGGTGGTGCAAGCCGCCGAGAATGGGCAGGCGGTGGTGAACCTGTATTTCGACGACTCCGGCCTGCTCGCACGACTCGTGCGCTGGACCGAGACCCCCGTGGGGTTCGTGCCGACCCAGATCGACTACTCTGATTTTCGAGAGGTCGCGGGGGTCAAGATCCCGTTCCACCGAACGGTCAGCCAGACCTATATGCAGATGACCGTCGAATTGAGCGACGTGCAGCCCAACGTCCAGATTGACGCCGCACGCTTCGCCAAGCCGGCGCCGGCCAAGCCAGCCGCGTAGCTTCTTCTGACAAAGAAAGGAGGGCGCGGAGACGCGCCTTCCGATTCCTCAACTGTCGGTATGGCCCGGTCGCGGCTGGCTAGCGACCCCGCGGACCGAGGGCACCGAAGCCGCCGTCGTTGCACGTCAGGTTGGGTGCCCCGCCAGGCAGCCCCTGCCGTTCGATCCATCCACAACAGTACCCCGGCGCGCGCTCGCTGCAGGTTGCCGGCGGCGTGTACGTGCTCCTGATGGTCTTCCGGTATTCCGGATAGAGCGTATGCGCGTACCCCATGGCGGCTTCCTTTGGCATGTTGAACGTGCGGACCATGTAGTCTTCTTCCGGGTTCTTGCCTGGGATCTGATGCGGCACGATACCCGTGTCTTCGATCGACGGAATCTCGGCGGCCGTGTTGCACTGAGGCCGATTGCCGCCGGTACCGCGTGGATTCCACTCGTAGATGCGGCTGACGACATGCGGCTCGGTCAGGTAGTAGGGATCTTCCTGGATGGTGGTGATCGCCAGGATGTTGTCACGCCGCGTGAAATGCATCGTGATGGTCGTGTGATCGCTGCCGGGGATGCCGACGCCACGCCGAATCCAGGCGGTCTTGAGGTGCGTGACGTACGCGGTCAGCGTGTCGCCCTCCCACTTGCCGGTCGCAAAGCCCCCCTCGGTGTGCTGCGCGTTGGGCGACGGATGCGGGCGCCCATCCATCCAGATCCGAATGTCTCCTCGCAGGTTGTCGCCGCTCATCACCCAGGCGAGGACACTGCCGTCCTCGGCAAGTTCGTCCCAGATGCGGAAGCCGACCGGTCGATACTGGAAGACCCCGGCGGATTGCGCCAGGCACTGCCGTTCGATGATGGAGGGGAGGTTCGACGTGTAGAGGAGCGCCTTGGCCCGTCCCTCGTCGGAGAGCGGCATGCCGCTGTAGTTGCCCATGAACTCCCCTGGGCCGCGCTCGATGTAGTCCTCGTACATCCGCGTCGAGTACGAGCCGCTCAGCTGCATCTGCGCCAGCGCTGGCGCGCTCATCGCCAGCAGTACCACGCAGGCTGCGGAGACATGTCGCGTGAATGGTGGTAGGTTCATGAGTGCAATCCTTCTCGACTGACGCGCAAGCTGAAAACCTGCGCTCGACACTGTTGCTCGCGCTGACCTGAGGCCTCGCTCCACCTCGTTCCCGTCGACGGCCACCTGCGTTCTGTCGGTCACTGCTACGTGAACCAGCTCAAGATGAAAAACGAAAGCCGCCTGGTGACTAGAACCGCGCATCGCAAGGGGACGGGTCCCACTTGGTGCCGTCGGGTTCCTTCTTGAAATGGATGGCGGTCATGAACGGGAGCTGCAGGTACATCGGGTCATCGACGACGTTCGTGACGACGATATAGCGGTCGCCGTTGGTTTGGACGTGCAGGTCCCAGTATTCCGTGAAGACGGCGTCGGCGCTGTAGGGGACGCCGTTTTTGCGCAGGTAGCCCGGCCGCAGTTGCGTGGTGACCGTCTTGAGCGTGCCGAACCGGGGCCTGCCGCCCCTGCCGCCGCCGGCCAGTATCCACTCGGCGGCGGTAACGCCCTGCCAGGTATTGGCCCCCTGGGCCGGGGTCGGGCGGCGGAAGTGGAAGAGCCGCGTCTGCATGCCGTAGTCGCTCTCCATCTTCAGCGTCATGTCGTCGAGCCATGTGAGATGGAGGCGCGTGGGCCCGCGCATGAGTCCAGGTGCGCCGTAGGCCTTGCACTGCTCGCCCGCCGCCTCGTCTCTGGCTGGGTCCCACGCATCGGCCACATGCTGTGCCTCGAGGCTCATGGGGATGCTGGCGTAGTCGCCCTTGCTCGGGGTCACCATCCGCCATCGCCAGTCCTCGGAGATGATGGCCACCCAATATCCGGTCAGATCGATCGGTGCCTCGGCGCGCGGGTTTGTCGGTGCCGCAGCCTCGTCCTGATCCGATTCCTCCTGAGCCTGCACCGTGCCCGTCAGCAGTAGGGCACCCACGATCACGAGTCGCGCGAATCCACGCAGCTTCACGATTACTCCGGTGGGGCCGTCAGCCCCTGATAGATCGCCTCGACAAACTGCGCCGTCGTCCACGGCCCCGTCTCGCGGCCCCAGCGCGCCCGATAGCCGGCTGTGGGATTGGCCGCCTGGATCTCGGCCAGCGTCTTTCCCTCTTTGATCAAGACTTCGACGTTGTCCTTGATGGTGGTGACCATGTCGCGGTACTCGACCAGTTCGGCATAGTCCGACACCCGGCCATGGCCCGGCACCAGCAGCGTCCGGCCAGGCTTGAGCACCAGGGGCATCGCCGGCACGGTGAGGTCCAGGAGACGATTGAGCGCGTTGAGTTCGCCCTGGATGCTGCCGCCGGCGGCGGGATCGATCACCGGGAAGTGACGGAGATCGAGGATGTCGCCGGTCGCAATCACGTCCCCCTTGCGAAACAGCACCACGCTGTCGCCGTCGGAGTGCGCCCCGACGAAGCGGTGCACCAGCACCGCGTCGTCATTGATATACATTGACCGGACGCGGTTCGTGTAAGTCTCGCTCGGCCACATGTCGATCGGGAACAGCGCCTCGGCCTCGCTCATCCGTAGCATCACGTTCTCGTGGGCCAGGACGGTGGCGTGCGGCTCCTCGCTGAAGGCGTCAGGGTTGACCTCGCTGCCTGCCGCTGAGAGGGCATAGTTGCCTGTGACATGGTCGGGGTCCACGCTGGTATTGATGATGAGACGAATTGGCTGAGGTGTGATTGCCTTGATGGCCGCGACCACCTGGGGGGCCATGGCCGCTGTTCCCGAGTCGACCAGGATCACCCCGTCTTCGCCCACGTGGGCGGTGATGTTGCTCCCCGCACCGAAGATCACATACACGCTCGGACGGATCTGGATTGTTTCGAGCGCCGCGGGCGCTGCCGGCCCCTGCTGCGCGCGCACGGCGGGTGCCACCGGCCCAACGAACCCGACGGTGGCCAGTCCCAGTACCAGCCCCGACGCGGTCAGCCGTGGCAACGGTAGGCCCTACGATTTGGTTGCGTCATCCCCGCGAAGATATACCATTCGGCATTCCCGGGCAATCTCGCGACGCCTTGAAAGCCCTCTCACAGCTGTTGCTGGGATCTTTCACCAGCGGCGCCGATGGAGCGTCATGTTCGCCGCGAGGACGCTGGGCCGGGACGTTTGAGGTTTCGGCCGAGGGGCATCGAACGCCTCAGGTCTCGTCGCGAACAATTCAGGCGGCGGCTGGTGGTATTCGGATACCATGTCGCGTTATCCAGCTTGCGCCCACGTGGGCGTTCTGATTCACAGTGGCACCTGCCCGGTGGTTGGGTCATAGGGCCACTAGTACACCGGGTAAGCTACACCGGGTAAGCGACAGCGGAGGAGCGGTCGGAATGAGCGAGAGATCTTGTTGGCGATCGGGCCGAGTGCTGCTTCTGGCGGTGCTCGCGGTGTCATGGGGTGTTCCGGCCAGTGCGCAGGTGGATTTGGCAGGCCAGTGGCAGACGCTGCCTCGCAATCAGGACGGCAGCGGGATGACCGGCGACGCAGCCGGTGTACCGCTGAGCGCCGAGGGGCAATGGCGCGGGCAGAGCTGGTCGCCTGAGGACTTCGACGTGGCCGAATGGGTGTGCCGGCCGCACTCCTTCGATTACGGGTTGGAGGGCGGGCTCTCTCGGATGCGCGTGTGGTCGGATGTCGAGCGCGCCACCCAGCGGATGATCTCCCTCAATGCGCACGCCAACCAAGAGGAGCAGGAGACCACGATCTACATGGACGGGCGCCCGCATCCGCCTCAGAATGCGCCGCACACCTGGAGTGGCTTTTCCACAGGCGAGTGGGACGGTGACGTGCTTGTCGTCACGACCACGCATCTGAAAGAGGCCTACATTCGGCGTACGGGGCTGATGCGCAGCGACAGGACGACCGTGCGCACGCGCTGGCGGCGGATGGGGGATTACCTCCAGCTGACCGTGATCATGTACGACCCCGTGTACTTGGCCGAGCCGTACATCCGGAGCGCGCTGATGTACATCAACGATCCCGCCATGCCCATGGACCCGTATCCATGCGAAGAGGCCACTGAAACCGCGGTGGAACGTGGCAGAGTGCCGCACTTCTTGCCGGGGCAGAGCCCGCTGCCCGGTTTGGATCCGAACTTGACGGATCGCTTTGGCACCCCTGTCGAGCCGAGGCTGGGTGGGCCGGTGACGATGTATCCAGAGTACATCGCCAAAATGAAGGACATGCCCCGCCCCGCGCAGTCGGGAAACGACCGCGACTGAGGGAGAATTTCAGAGAGGACGGCGTATGACTCGAGGAGACTTCGCTCGGCGGCGGCCCTTGCTGAGGAGTATCCCGGGCCTGCTGATGGCGCTGGTGGTCGTGTGGAGTGTTCCTGCCGACGCCCAGGTAGACCTGTCGGGTCTCTGGACGCCTCTTCCACGCAACCAGGACGGCAGCGGAATGACTGGCGATGCCGCGGGCCTGCCGTTGTCGGTCGAAGGTCAGTGGCGTGCGCAGAGCTGGTCGCCCGAGGACTTCGACGTCGCGGAATGGGTGTGCCGGCCACACTCGTTCGACTACTCGCTCGAGGGACCACGGTCGTGGTTGCGCTTCCGCCCGGAAATCGATGAGCCGACTCAGACGCTGGTGGCGTATCACGCGCACATCGAGATGATGGGGCAGGCTTCGACGATTTGGATGGACGGCCGACCTCACCCCCCAGTCAACGCCCCTCACACCTGGAGTGGATTCTCCACCGGGGAGTGGGACGGCGATGTACTTGTGGTCACAACGACCCATCTCAAGGAGACGTATGTGCGTCGCTCCGGGATGATGCGCAGCGACCGGGCGACCGTGCGTACGCGATGGCGAAAGATGGGGGACTACCTGCAGGCGACCTCCATCCTGTACGACCCCGCGCAGTTCGGCGAGCCGTATGTGCGGAGCACGATGATGTGGCGTCACGATCCGGCGATGAACCTGCCTCCGTACCCCTGCGAAGAGGCCACGGAGACGGCAGTGCCACGGGGCAGGGCGCCCCATTTTCTGCCTGGGCAGAGTGCGCTGCCAGGGCTTGATTCGACGATTACCGATCGATTCGGGACGCCCTACGAAGCCAGGCTGGGTGGTCCGGCGACGATGTATCCCGAGTACATCGCCAAGATGAAGACGTTCCCTCGTGTGACAGTCGCGACGGGCGCTTCGGAGGGCGGCCCCTGAATCCTGGGTGAGGGTCCGCCGGCGATGCGGGCCTCTGCCATCGCGACCGTGAGCTGTCGGCTCATTGAAGACCCAGCGATTTGGTTGCGCCGTTCCCGCGAAGGTTGTACGATTCGACCCTCGTTCAACTCGCACTCGCTCGTAGCACGGACAGACGTTTTCAGTTCACCTCGTTGTGCCAGTGGCCATTTCGAGAGAGGCAACGCAGATGACCGCACGATCGCTAGGCGTGATGCTCGTATTCGTGACTGGCGTCGCCATGCAGGCACAGCAGGCGGCGGCGCCACGGCCACCGGAAGCACCCAGGCTCAAGCTACGATCCCCTGCGTTCAGCGACGCCGGAGCGTTTCCGCTGCAACACAGTTGCTACGCGGAAGATGGCAAGCCCGTGTCTCCGCCGCTCGAGTGGACCAACACGCCGGAGGGGACCGCGAGCTTCGTACTGGCGGTCAATGGTCCGGACAATCATCCCAGGCAAGGACTCCTCGAAGAGTTCTTCCTGGTGCGGTGGAACATTCCTGCCAGCACCACGCGGATTCCGGCAGGCATGCCTCTCGGAGCCGAGCTGCCAGACGGGAGCAGGCAAGTCGCCGGCGGCCGTGGGATCGTCGGCTACCGCCCACCATGTGCACCGTTCGGCGCGGGTCCGCTGCACTATCAGTTTCAGTTACTCGCGATCGATCAGATGTTGGCGCTCCCCTCAACCGCAACCCGTGAAGAGGTCCTCCAGGCGATCGACGGGCATATCATCGGTTCCAGCACCTACTACGCCGTCCTGGAGGGTGTGCGCCGGTAGCCGGGGGAGTGCTACGCTAGAGACTGCGACGCAGAGCATCAGGAGAACGAACATGAAGCGTTATCTCGTAGGGTCGTGCGCGGTGATCGTCCTTGCCCTTGGCACCCAAGTGCTGGCCCATCACTCGTTCGCCGCGACGTATCTCGAAGCCGAGTCGGTCACGATCGAGGGTCAGATCGTCCAGTTTCTGCTCCGCAACCCGCACTCGTTCGTGCACGTCATGGTCAAGGAGCCTGATGGTTCGATGAACCGCTATGTCGTCGAGTGGGGTTCGCCGGCACAGTTGAGGGGGAAGGTATCCCGCGACACCATCAAGCCTGGTGATCACGTGATCATCACCGGCAACCCCGGGAGAAACGCGGGCGACCACCGCGTGCGGCTGCTGACCTTCGAGCGTCCGAAGGACGGGTTCAGCTGGGGCGTTCTCGAAGGGGAGAGTTTCGAGCGCTGAACCTACCAGGGCGCCCAACGACGTACAAGTATCCCGCCGCAGCCTCTGAGTGAGACTGCGGCGGCTTGAAGACACTCCTGAGCGGCCCCGTCAGGGCATTGGCTCCAACGGCTGACGACACCCGGTTTCGACCAACACCCGACGCAATCCCGCAAGACAGAGCACCGTGCTCCAGACGCAAGTCACACGTGCGGCTTGATTGATGGCCGAGCCTGACGGGCTTGTTCGGCCCGGCCTGGTTGACTTTGCGCCTGCCGTGGGTATACTGCCTGTGCTCGGCGTGTAATAGGGTATGTAAGACACAATAATACGCTATATACGATTAGTGATTTACGTGTTATATGCCTGGATGTTACGGGCTGCGAGGCCGCATTTTCGCGGGGAGGCTCTATTCAATGAATCGCGTTTTTCGAACACTGTTCGGCGTCCTGGTCGTGCTCTTGACCACCGCGCCTGCATGGGCTCAGGCCACGGCGCAAATCAACGGCACCGTTACTGACAACACCGGCGGCGTGCTGCCGGGCGTGACCGTCATCGCCAACCAGACCCAGACCGGCTTCAGCCGGGAGGTCGTTACCGACGGTGCCGGTTCGTTCGCGATCACGAACCTCCCGCTTGGCCCGTATCGTCTTGAAGTGACCCTGGCCGGCTTCCGCACCTACGTGCAGACCGGTATCGTGCTACAGGTGGGCAGCAATCCGGTGATTCCTGTCCAGATGCAGCTCGGCGGTCTCGAGGAGACCGTGTCGGTCGAGGCACAGGCCCCGCTCATCGAGACGCGCACCCCGTCAATCGGCGCGGTGGTCGACAACGAAGCCGTCGAGGCTCTCCCGCTCGAAGGTCGCAACGCCGTCTCGCTCGTCACGCTCGCGGGGGCCGCAGTGGACCTGGGCGAACCGAACAGTCGCAGCCAGACGTCGAGCGGCCGAATTGCCATCGCGGGCGGGCAGCAGTGGGGCGTGGCCTACTCGCTCGATGGCGCCATGCACAACAATGTGCTTGACGGACTCAACCTGCCGCTGCCCTTCCCCGATGCGCTGCAGGAGTTCCGCGTAGAAACCAGCGCGCAAAACTCGGAGCGGGGCCGTCAGGGCAACGGGAGTGTCAGCGTCGTGACCAAGTCGGGCACGAACCTGTTCCATGGCGACGCGTTCGAGTTCGCCCGCCATCACAAGTTCAATGCCCCTAGCTATTTTGCGGCCATTGACCCGGCGACGGGCAAGAAGCAGGACGACGGCCTGGTGCGCAACCAGTTCGGCGGCACGCTCGGCGGCCCGATCGTGCAGGACAAGATCTTCTTTTTCGGGGCCTATCAGGGCTCGCGGGCCAACGAAGCTCCGTCGGACATCATCGCGTTCGTGCCGACGGCGGCGATGCGGGCGGGCGACTTCACGGAGTTCGCCTCGGCGGCGTGCAACAGCCGTGGCAACATCGCGCTGCGCGCGCCGTTCGTGAACAACCAGATCAACCCGGCGCTCCTCGATCCGGCGGCCATGGCCATCCTCAGCTACTTCCCGGCGCCCTCCGACCCCTGCGGTCGGACAACGTTCTCGCGCACGAGGAAGCCCTACGAGGGGCAGACGATTGGCAAGGTCGACTACCAGATCAGCCAGGACCAGTCGTTGTTTGTGCGCTACATGCATACGGCCACGAAATGGGACCCGGCTCTCTCGTACGACCCGACGAACTTCCTGACCGGCATGAACGCCGGCGCCGGCGGGCGCGACAACTACTCGCACTCGCTGGCAGTGGGTTACACGCAGGTGCTCAATAGCACGACGGTCAACAACGTCCGCCTGGCCGTGAACCGCGCGCAGACGTTTCGCACGCACACCGACATGTTCGGGCCCGAAGACGTCGGGGTGAACATCTACAGCTACATCCCGGAGCGGATGCTGATCACCATCACGGGCGGCTTCAACGTGAACCATGGAACGGAAACCGGTTCGTGGTATCGCCCCAATACGGTCGGGCTGAGCGACGACATGACGCTGGTTCGTGGCGATCATCAGTTGGCCCTGGGCGCGGCGCTGGGTCTGTCGGACTGGAAGACCAGCTCGAACGTGCGCTCGCCGGGCACCTTCACGTTCACTGGCGGTGCGACGGGCCTCGGTCTGGCCGACTTCATGGTGGGCAGCGTGAACGAATTCCGGCAGGCGGATCCGTTCACGCTCGACGTCAAGCAGACCTACGTCGGGCTGTACGCGCAGGACACGTGGCGCATGTCGCCCAACGTAACGGTCAACGCGGGCGTCCGGTGGGAGCCCTGGTTCCCGCAGGAGCACCAGCAGCGCCAGATTTACAGCTTCGACCTGGCCCGGTACCACGCGGGAGAGAGCAGCCGGGTCTTCCCGTCGGCGCCTCCAGGACTCCGGTATCCGGGAGACGAAGGATTCCCGACCAAGTCGGGGATGGAGCGCGACTGGCTCAACGTGCAGCCGCGCGTAGGTCTGTCGTGGGACCCCACCGGTACCGGCAAGACGAACGTGCGGGCCGGCTACGGCATGAACAGCAACTATGTCGTCGGCGAGTTTTACTTCGACGCGGGTGGCGCGCCTCCCTTCGGCCTGGAGCAGCGCTATTTCCAGCTGGGTCCCTATTCGCTGGACGATCCGTGGGCGGCCGCCGGTCAGTCCAACCCTTACCCGCACCAGGGCGGGACCGACACGGAGTTCCCGCCGTACGCCCCGCTCATCACGGTGCCGTCCGATCTCAAGACGACGCGGGTGCACAGCTGGAACATGGGCCTGCAGCAGCAGCTCGGCGACAACACGTCGGTGTCGGTCAGCTACCTGGCCAATCGCATGACCAACGTGTGGGGCGTCGTGGTGGGCAATCCGGGCAACAATGTCCCGGCCGGCCCCTGCTCCCTCTTTGATCCGTACCTGAACGCGAATCGCTCGTTCCCCAACTGCTACACGGCGCCGCTGGATCTGCGCCGGGACATCACCCAGACGAACCCGGAGGTTGGTAAGTATATCGGGGCTCTGGACTATGTGGCGGACGCCGGCTGGCAGCAGTATCACGGCGTGCTCCTGTCGATGCAGCGCCGGTCCGCAAACGGCATCACGGCCACCGCGAACTACACGTGGTCGACCTGCGAGGGCCTCATCAATCAGGGGGGCGGCCCGCTGAACCTCGGCACCGGCTACACGCACCCGCAGTCGCTCCTCAACCCGCCGTCAGAGGCGGAGTCGAAGGCGCTCTTCGAACTCGACAAGGGCAACTGCGCCGACTCGCGAGACCACATTGTCAACCTCTCGGCCAGCTACGAAACGCCGCAGTTCGCGGGCGGTGCGGCGCGGGCGCTGGCGTCCGAGTGGCGGGTGTCGGGGATCTTCCGCGCCAGCTCGGGCGCATGGATTGATGCGAACGCAAATGCGGACCGGTCGCTGACCGGGGTGCAGAACGGCACGCAGCGTGTGAACCGGACGGGCGAGGATGTCTACGGCGACGGGTCGATCGACAACTTCCTGAACCCGGCGGGGTTCTCGCAGCCGGCGCTGGGGACGTTTGGAAACGCACCTCTCAACGGACTCGAAGGGCCTGGCCGGAAGGCGGTGGACGTGTCGCTCGTGCGCGCGTTCCGGTTCGGCACGCAGCAGATCCAGGCGCGTGTCGAGGCGTTCAACGTGTTCAACTGGAACAACTGGGGCAACCCGGTGACGGCCATCACCAACGCAAACTTCGGGCGCATCCTCACCGTAGGCGCCCCGCGGATCATGCAGTTCGCGCTGAAGTATTCGTTCTAGGCACATCGTGTTCGATGGGCCGCGCACATCGTGTGCGCGGCCTACCCTTCCCGCTGGGTTCGCGCTCATTGACGCTACTCGCCGCGAACAATTTCCCGCCTTCGAGCGTCACGTCCTCCACGGTCGCTTGTGCACCGTTGGAAGTGCGCTGCTTCATTCCAGCTCACAACCGAACGGTCGTTGCGGTTTCTTGGGCGGAGACGTAGTATCTATTCGCCCTTGGTGTGGCGCGAGTAGTAGGTTTGAACAAGGAGGCAGGCAGATGAGGTTCGGATGGAAGAGCCCGGTGTTCTGGGCAATCGGAGCGGCGCTGGTCTGCCTGCTCGGTGTCGTGTCGGTTCGTGCGCAGACGCCGGCGGATTCGGGTGACGGTCCTCAGACGACCGACACCTTGTTCAAGGACATCCAGGTGCTGAAAGGAATGCGTATCGACACGTTCTTTGATGCGATGGGAATGTTCGCCGCGTCGATGGGCGATGACTGCACCTACTGTCATACCAAGGCCGCCGTGCTCAATCGGGAGGCTTTTGCCGAGCCGACGCCGCGGATTCAGCGCGCCCGACAGATGATCGTGATGATGCAGACGCTGAACAAGACGTACTTTGCCGGAGAGCCCAAGGTGACCTGTTTCACGTGCCATCGGGGCGACTATACGCCGGAGAACGCGCCGAAATTCTCAATCCAGTACGGCACGCCGGATGAAGAACCCAACGCGATGACGTTCGTCGAAGATACACGGACGTCCGCGGACCAGGTGTTTGACAAGTACCTTCAGGCTCTCGGCGGCAGCGCTGCGTTGGCCAAGCTCACGAGCTTCACCGCCACAGGGACGTACGCCGGTTACGATACGGGCGACTTTGAGATTCCGGTAGAGGTTTTCGCGAAGGCTCCGAATCAGCGCACCTGGGTCGTGCAGACGCTCGATGGGCCGAGCTACAGGGTGTACGACGGGACCAACGGCTGGTGGGCGGGACCAGACGCTCCAGCGCCAATCGAGGTGCTCACGAGCGGAAACCTCGATCGCGCCAGACTCGAAACGCTCGTGGCATTTCCGTCGTCGATCAAGGAATCGTACACCTCATGGACGGTCGGCTCGACGACGATCGACGAAAGGTACGTGACCATCGTCCAGGGCAAGAGGGATGGCCTGTTGCCGGTCAATTTCTACTTCGACGAGGAGACCGGGCTGCTGGTTCGGATCGTTCGCTGGAACGAGACGCCCGTGGGACCAGTGCCCACGCAGCTCGAGTACAGCGACTACCGTGATGTCGCTGGCGTCAAGATGCCGTTCACCTGGGTGATGACCCAGACGTACATGCAGGCGACCATCAGGCTGAGCGAGGTGCAGCCCAACGTCGCGATCGACGCCGCTCGTTTCGCCAGACCGACACCGGTGCCTCGTTAGCTTCTTCCGACTCTGGCTTTGCGCACCGCGCACGTCGACGGTTGTCGGCGGGGCTCGTGACCCGAGCCAGGGTGCGGCGCATTCGGGCACTCCCTCCTTCGATCGGTGGTGAGTGTCGAGGCTGGCTGTGCGGCAGGAGTGGTACACTCGCGGGCGCATTCACGTCACGTTACTCTCAGAAGGGGGTTCTATTCATGGCAGCGGATTTCTTCCTCGGCGAGTCGCTGGTCGGCGACGGCAACGAGGTCGCACACATCGACCTCATCATCGGTTCGAAGTCGGGGCCGGCTGGCGCGGCGTTCTGCAACGCCCTGACAAACAATAAGGACGGCTTCACGACCCTGCTCGCCGTGGTCTCGCCGAACCTGCCTTGCAAGCCGGACACGCTTCTGTTCAACAAGGTCACCATCAAGGGTGCCAAGCAGGCCGTGCAGATGTTCGGACCCGCACAGGCGGCAGTCGCCCGCGCGGTGGTCGACTCGGTCGAGAGCGGCGTCATCTCAAAGGACAAGGCCGACGACCTCTGCATCATGGTCGGCGTGTTCATTCACTGGGACGCCAGCGACGACCAGAAGATCTACGACTACAACTACCAGGCCACCAAAGAGTCCATCCAGCGCGCGCTCGCGGGCAAGCCGAGTGTGAACGAGGTACTGGCTGGCGCGAAGACGGCTAAGCACCCCTTCAGCCCGAAATAGCGAGCGGCACCCGTGTGAAGGGCGGAGCGGCGCCTCTGCTCCGTCCTTCCGTATCTCTGGTCCGTCCGAGAGATCCCGCCATGCGCAGGCTACTGCTTCAGCTTGATACGTCTTTTCATCCAAGTGTGTTCGATCGCGTGGTGGCTCTCGATGGTGGAGCCGAAGAGGTCATGAGCTACGGCGGTGTGACCGAACAAAGCGTCCGCGACCTGGTGCATGGCGCCATCTTCACTCGCGGTCCCAAGGATCTCCGTCACACCGCGATTTTCATCGGCGGCACCGACATGGTGGCTGGTGAACGGCTCCTGACCGCGGTGCAGAAGGCCTTCTTTGGCCCGATGCGCGTCTCGGTGATGCTCGACTCAAACGGCTCGAACACGACTGCCGTGGCGGCGGTGGCCAAACTGCGGCAGGGCGCGGGCGCACTGAGCGGACGCCGAGCGGTTGTGACGGCCGGAACCGGCCCTGTCGGGAGCCGCGCGGCCGGGCTGCTCGTCATGGCGGGCGCAGATGTGACGATCACCTCGCGTCGCGCGGATGTCGCGGACGCCGACGGCATCGTGCGCCGCTTTGGTGGAGCCGTGCGCCCGGTTGTGATGGCGGACGGTTCCCATGCGGCGTCGGTCCTCAGTGGCGCGGAGCTGCTGCTCAACGCGGGGCCGGCGGGTGTGCAACTGGTTCCCAGGGGCGCGTGGACGGGCCTGACCGGTCTCCGCACAATCGTTGACGTCAACGCCGTTCCGCCGTCGGGAGTGGAAGGTATCGATGTACGTGACGATGGAGTCGAGCGGGAAGGCGTGACGGTGTTTGGCGCGCTGGGCGTCGGCGGGTTGAAGATGAAGATCCACAAGGCCTGCATCGCGCGACTGTTCGAGCGCAATGACCTCGTGCTCGACGCGGAAACCATCGCCGAGGTCGCCCGCGAACGGTCGTCGCCACGGGAATGATGCCGTGCCGGCTCCCACGGCCCGTGTAGAACACCTGCCTCAGCGTACGCGGCCGAAGGCGTGACGCACGTGCTCATCGCAGGCCTGTCCACGCGAGCGGCCGCGGATTCGGCGGTGCGGGCGGGCTTCGCCGTGACGACCATCGACGCGTACGCCGATCTCGACCTGCACCCTGCGGTTCGTGCCCTGTCGTTGCCGCGCGACTCCGGCGCCGTCTTCAGCGCACCTGCGGCGGCTCGCGCCGTGGCCAACCTCTCATGCGAGGCGGTCGTCTACGGCTCGAACTTCGAGAACCATCCAGACGCCGTAGACGCACTGGCCAGCAGCCGTATCTTGTGGGGCAATCCTTCGTCCGTGCTTCGGCGCGTACGCGATCCTCTGCAACTTGCCCGCGCATTCCGGCGACGCGGAATCCGCACGCCGACGGTTCGCACGAGTGGACCGCACGGCGAGAAGAGTCCAGGTGACTGGCTCGTGAAACGGCGTCGGTCAGGCGGCGGACACGGTGTGCATCCGTGGCGGGGTACCGCGATTCCGTCCGGTTGCTACCTGCAGGAGCGCATCGAAGGCGTGCCTGGTTCCGTGGTGTTCGCCGCTGCAGGCGGTCGAGCTGTGTCGTTGAGCATCTCGCGCCAGATCATCGGGGATGTGGCCTTCGGCGCCGACGGCTATCGCTACTGTGGAAACATCCTGGCGGCCCCGGGAGACGAGCAGTTCGACCAGGACGAGGTGCTCGCCGGCGCCGCGTCAGTTGTCGCGAGCGCCGTCGCGGAGGACTTCGGTCTCGTGGGGCTCAATGGTATCGACTTCGTGGCCGCTGCGGGGGTGATCTATCCGATCGAGGTGAATCCTCGCTGGTGTGCGTCCATGGAGCTCGTGGAGCGCGCATACGGTCTTTCGATGTTCGGCATTCACGCGGCTGCGTGCGCGGCAAGGACGCTTCCGGAGTTCGACGTGGCGCAGGCCAGGAGGCTGGGTCGGACCGCCGGCAAAGCGGTGGTCTTCGCGCGCAGCGATGTGCGGGTGGGAGACACCGAGCCGTGGCTCGACGACCTAAGCGTTCGAGACGTGCCGAGGCCAGGCGAGCGCATTGCTGCGGGGCATCCGGTCTGCACGGTCCTGGCCCACGGTCGAGATTCGGCAGCCTGCTATCGCGCGCTCGTCGAGCGCGCCGCGCGTATCTACGCAGCGCTCGAGTGAGCCGTCGACCGTCGGGGGGTCAGGCCGAGGGCCGCGACGTCCTCAGGCGCCTGGCGTCACCGACGCGGACCGTGACGCCCTCGCGATCGAGGTACTCAAGGAGCGGGATCGCGTACTTCCGACTCGTATTGAAGCGATCCCTGAACATGGCGGGTGTGATCTCGTCGCCACCCGACAGTTCTCCACGAAGGGTGCGCACAACGTCCTCGATGCTGCGCTGCGCGAAGTACAAGTCCTTGTTGACCTGTCTCACGGTACCGGCGCGCTCGAGCAGTCGCAGGCACCCGATGAGTGTCGCTCGACCGATTCCTGTTTCGTGTTCAATGTGCGACAGGGTCGGGGGCGAGAGCGGGTTGACTTCCAGCAGTGCAGTGATCCGCGCCAACGTCCGCTGTTCCTGATCGGGTAGAGCGATCCTGTGTCCAGGCAGGCGGAGCAGGCTGCCTTCACGCGCGATGACGTGCTCGTGTTCGAGTTGGTCCACGAACCCGCGAAAAAGACGTGGCGGGATCCGTGACGGCAGCCCAGCGCGCAATTCTTCCATGTCTGCGCCTGGCGCGAGCGGATGGGTGGCGTGGAACTCTCGCAACGCTGCAAGCAGTACCTCCGCCAGCCGGCTCCATTTCCGATGCGTCGTGAAGAGATCCTCGCCTTCGAGACTGACCGTCCGGATCGCCTGAGCCGAGAGCACGATCTTACGGGCGTCCTCGGTCAGGAGGTTGAGAAACTGACCGACCGCCGTGAGTGGAATGGCGAAGTCGTCGTGTTCGTCGATGAGCAGCGCCGCGACGTCGTTCGCGCCGCCCTCGCGGAGCGTGTGCAGCTTCAGCTCCAGCCCTTGCTCACGTCGCGTGTGGGGTCGTGCCCAGGGATGAATCACGATCCCTCCACCCAGCGTTCGTTGCGCTGTTTCGTCGCGAATGACAAAGCGGTCACCGCGCAGCGCGGCGACCGGCTCTGACAGCACGACCTGACAGAAGCCACCGCGGCCTGGTGGCACCAGGCGCTCCGAGCCGAGCACAATCATCTTGCCCAGCCGCTCGGCGGTGCCCAGGTGAACCCGGACACGCTGATGGCTTTCGAGACCGCGTTCGGCCGAGGGCCGCACCGCGAACGACGCGTCAAATCGATCTGACGTCAGCGCGAGCTGTTCGTGGCACAGCACATGCCCACGCTCGATGCCCGGCGTATCCTGTCCGGCGAGATTGAGCGCCACCCTCTGGCCAGCGCTAGCGCTGGATACGGACTCGCCGTGCACCTGCAGGCTTCGCACGCGGAGTTGTTGGTCGCCGGGGAGGCAGCGAAGCCGGTCGCCGGTGCGAACCTCCCCCTGGAGTGCGGTGCCGGTGACGACCGCTCCGTGGCCCTGGAGCACGAAGACGCGGTCTACCGGCAAGCGGAAGTAGCCGGACGGTCGGACCGCCTCGACGGCATGCAGCGCGCTGGCGATCTGGCGACGCAGTGTCTCGAGCCCTTCGCCGGTGGCTGCCGAGAAGCCAACGATCGGCGCGCCCTCGAGCGATGTGCCGGCCGCCAGGATCTGAATCTCCTCCTCGACCTCCAGGATCCTTGACGGTGTTGCGATATCGACTTTCGTCATCACGAAGATGGCGCGGGTCACGCCGAGGACATGCAGGATGTCGAGGTGTTCGATTGTCTGCGGCATCACGCCGTCATCGGCGGCCACCGTAAAGAGCACGAGATCGATACCGTGTGCACCCGCCAGCATGTTGCGGATGAAGCGCTCGTGGCCAGGCACATCGACTACGCCGACGCGGGTGCCGTCTGGAAGATCGAGGTGCGCGAACCCGAGATCGATGGAGATCCCGCGTTCTTTCTCTTCCTTCAGCCGGTCCGTGTCCTGCCCGGTGAGCGCCTTGATGAGGCTCGTCTTGCCGTGATCGATGTGCCCGGCCGTGCCGACGATGAAGGGCATCAGTGGCTACGCCGGCAGGGGTACGGTCAACGCGGTGTCCGCCCAGTGTGGCACCAAATCGAGCGGATCGAAGATCGCGCGTGCGTCGAGGAGGAACCGGCTGTCCTTGACACGTCCGATGATAGGGGGGCGGGCGTGGCGGAATCTCTCGGCGATACGGTGGGCGGCCATCGAGTCGTGCTCGACGACGATGACCTTGGTGGGGATGTCGTTTGTTGGAAGCGCGCCGCTGCCCATTTGAGATGTCGAGTCCTGTACCGACAGGCGGTACTCCGATCCCAGGGCCGATGCCAACGACGGGAGGGCGCGCCTCGCGGTGTCCTCGACCTCGGCAAGCGGTCGTGTGAACGCCCTGAGCGCAGGAATGTCCTGGGTGACCGCCGTCGACTCGCGATAAAGCCGGAGCGTGGCTTCGAGCGCCGCGATCGTCAGCTTGCCGCACCGCAGCGCCCGATGTAGCGGATTTCGATTGATCGACTCGAGCCACGCGGCCTTGCCTGCCACGATCCCCGCCTGTGGGCCGCCCAGCACCTTGTCGCCGCTGAACGTCACGAGGTCAGCGCCGTGCGCGATGCGTTCCGCCACGACCGGTTCTTTCGGCAGGCCGTAGCTGGTGAGGTCGATGAGCGCGCCGCTGCCGAGATCCTCCATGACGGGAATGCCATGCCTGGCGCCGATGGCGGCCAGTTCGGGCAGCCCGACGTCGGCGACGAAGCCGACGATCTTGTAGTTGCTCGTGTGGACCCGCAGCAGGAGCGCCGTCCGGTCGGTGATCGCGCCTTCATAGTCCGATGGATGTGTCCGATTCGTCGTGCCGACTTCTCTGAGGATGGCGCCGCTTCTGGCCATGATGTCTGGTATCCGGAATGCACCGCCGATCTCCACCAGCTCTCCGCGAGACACAATGACTTCCCGGCCGTTCGCGAGCGTATTCAAGACCAGCAGCACAGCGGCGGCATTGTTGTTCACCACCGTCGCCGCTTCGGCTCCCGTGAGCTCCTTGACGAGCGCCTCGACGGCCTGCTCGCGCCGCCCACGCTCACCCTGCACGAGGTCGTACTCGAGGTTTACCGGCTGTGTGGCTGCGCGCACGACGGCGTCGGTGGCGGACGTGGCGAGCAGCGCACGACCCAGGTTGGTGTGCAGTACGGTGCCAGTGGCGTTCACGACCCGCTGAAGTCCAGGGTCCCCAGTGTCGAAGAGCCGGGACTCGAGGCGTGTGAGGATCGACTCGAGATGGACCGACTGAGCATCGAAGGGGTGTCCGCTGCTGAGTGAGTGGCGCAGTTCGGCAAGGACGTCTCGACATCCCCTGACCACGTACTCGCGGTTGAATCGAACGAGCAGGCGCTCGGTTCTCGGATGAGCCAGAAGTCGGCTCACGGCGGGTAGTTCTCGCAGCGGATCGTGAGCCATGTCTAGCAGCCCGTGGCAGAAGTCGCTGCCGCTGACGAGTTGACAACAGACGTGGTCAGTGACGTGAGCCAGCCACGCACGGCCGTGATGAGTCGATGCGACGACGAGATCGCGGTGAGCGGGCGTCGG
>Ga0326597_10002385_pt1 | contig 28062 bp, 26 predicted proteins | sample RVTome_12_FD_203789 | JGI IMG/M metagenome (GOLD analysis project Ga0326597, IMG submission 203789) | Soil microbial communities from uranium-contaminated site in the Upper Colorado River Basin, Wyoming, United States - RVT100D185 | ecosystem: Environmental > Terrestrial > Soil > Contaminated >... | reverse complement strand
GTCGATGCCATCGGCGGCGCTGCGCTTGATGAAGGAACGCACGACGTTGTCAGGATAGGTCGTGTACCCGACGGCGTTGCTGGCCCGCAGCAGCATCTGGAACAGGATGTTGGGGATCCGTTGACGAAGTGTCGTCAGGCGGTCCCACGGATCCTCCTGCAGGAAGCGCATCGACGAGTCGAACGTCGCTCCGCCCCACATCTCGAGGCTGAACAGATCCGGAACCGTTCGCGCGACCGTGCCCGCGACCGCCGCCATGTCGTAGGTCCTCACGCGCGTCGCCAGAAGCGACTGATGCGCATCGCGGAACGTCGTGTCGGTCACGAGCAGACGGCGTTCGCCACGGACCCATGTCGCAAAGGCCTCCGGCCCAAGCGCCTGCAGGCGCTGGCGCGTACCAGAGGGCGGCGATCCGACCGGGACGGGTGGTACCGGGTCCGGCCCCGGATAGCGCACGGGCTGCCCGAGTACGTCGGGGCGACCGTTGACGATCACGTCGCCCAGATACCGGAGCAGCTTGGTCGCCCGATCGCGCGGTGAAGAAATCTCGAACAGCGCGGGTGTGTCGTCGAGCAGCCGGGTCGTCGCATCGCCGGCAAGAAACGTCGGATGGCGAAGCAGATTCACCAGGAACGCGATGTTCGTCTTGACGCCCCTGATCCGGAATTCCCGCAGCGAGCGCTCCGCGCGCCGAACGGCCTCGTCAAGCGTTGTCCCCCAGGTGGTCAACTTGACGAGCAGCGAATCGAAGTACGGTGTGATGACTGCCCCGCTATATGCGTTGCCACTGTCGATGCGCACGGCGAAGCCGCCCGGGTCCCGATACGTCGTAATCCGCCCGTAGTCCGGGATGAACGCGTTCTCCGGGTCCTCGGTCGTGACCCGGCACTGGAGCGCGAACCCGCGCGCCTCGATGTCCTCCTGGAGCGGCACGGACACGGGCGCCTCGTGCAGCGGATGGCCAGAGGCGAGCAGGATCTGGCACCGCACGACGTCGATCCCGGTCACCATTTCGGTGACCGTGTGCTCGACCTGGATGCGAGGATTGACCTCAATGAAGAAAAACTCACCGGAGTCGACGTCTACCAGGAACTCCACGGTGCCGGCCGCTCGATACTGCACGGCACGGCACAGACGAACAGCCGCATCACAGATCTGCTCCCGCAGATCCTGTGGCAGGCGTGGGCTCGGCGCCACCTCGACGACCTTCTGGTGCCGGCGCTGCACGGAGCAATCGCGTTCCCACAGATGGACGAGCTGGCCGTGGGCGTCGCCGAGCACCTGCACTTCGATGTGCTTGGCCCGTGGGATATAGCGCTCGAGGAACACCTCGGCGTGGCCGAACGCGGCAGACGCTTCGCGCATCGCCTCGGCAACCTTCTCGACCAGTGCCTCGGGCGACGTGACCACGCGAATGCCTCGGCCGCCACCGCCGAAACTGGCCTTGATGATCAGCGGACATCCGAGTTGTCGCCCGATCGCTGCGACGTCGTCGCCCTCGCCGAGCGCAGCTTCCGTGCCCGGCACGGTCGGCACGCCCACCGACTGCGCGAGTTGCCGCGCGGCGACCTTGTCGCCAAACGTGTCCAGGTGGCGGGAGGTGGGACCAACAAAGCAGATCCCGGCCTCTTCGCAGGCGCGCGCCAGCCGAGCGTTCTCCGAGAGAAACCCGTAGCCGGGGTGAATGGCATCGGCGCCACAGTGGGCCGCGACGGCCATGATCTGATCGATGTCGAGATACGCGCGCACCGGCTCGCCGCCCAGCGCCGGACCAATCGCGTACGCCTCGTCGGCTTTGAATCGATGCGACGAGAACCGATCCTCGTGGCTGTAGACCGCGACCGTTCGCAGGCCGAGCTCGGTTGCCGCTCGAAAGCAGCGAATCGCAATCTCAGAGCGATTCGCGACCAGCAATTTCTCCATGCGGTTCCGAGGATGACACACGGCGAAGGCAAAACGGAAGAATGCCAGTGTGCGGAACGACACACGGGCGGCGGCTGGATCGCCCGCCACCCCTGCTCGGCCAGCACACCGACACGATTCTCGGTGATGACCTGGGCCTCGGTCCGCAGGAACTGCGCGCCCTTCGCCTGCGCAAGGTGGTGTGATGGAGACGGTGCTCCGGCGCGGGAGGCATCGACGCCCGCACCCGGCGGGGTGACTGCAGCCGCGTGGGGCGAGCCTCGCCTCGAGGGTCTGGAGTACCGGCTCAGGCAGTCAGACGGGCTCTCGACTGTGCCGGCAGGATCCGAAGAATGTTGTCGCGATAGACGCCGCGCTGCTCTTCCGCAGTGAAGCCGCTGGTCCGCACCCCCGTCACCGTTCCTCCGAGCGGGGCCAACGGGAAATCCGTCCCAAAGACCATCTGCGACGTGGGCACCAGCAGCTTCAGCGCCTGCAGCTGGATGGGGTTCGCTGATCCTGCCGTGTCGTAATAGAACCGCCTGAGGTGATGGAGCCGTGAATCGGCCTCCGCAGGTTTCGCAAGGCTGTCAGCGGTCGCCTGATCCCCAAGAATGCGCTGCGCGATGGAGACCAACGTGCCACCGGCATGAGAGAACATGAACCGGACGGCCGGGTACCGTGACGCCGCTCCGCCGACCAGCAGGTTGATGATTGCGCGCGTCGTGTCCGTGGGATACTCCAGGGTTGTGGGTCCAACGCCCTGCAGCGGGTTCTTGCAGCAACTCGGTTCGAGCGGGTGGGTGAACACCACGGCCCGGCGGCGATTCAACTCCTCGAAGACCGGGTCGAACGACGCGTCACCCAGCCACATGTTGTCATAACTCGTGATCACGGAGACACCGTCGGCCTTCAGCGTATCGAAGGCGTACTCGATCTCCCTCAAGCTACCGTCAACGTCGGGCAACGGTAGTGACGCGAACAGTCCAAACCGACGTGGGTAGGCGGCGACCATCCTCTCCGCACCCCACTCGTTCACTTCCCGCGCATCGCGACGGGCCTGATCGACGTCGCCGAACCAGAAGCCCGAGTACTGCACGAGCATCGCCGTGGCCACACCGACCTTGTCCATTTCGGCGATGTGCTTCTCGGGCGTATCTCCCTCGAATCGAGCGAGATTGTTGCCCACACCCTTGGCCGCCAGTGATGCGATGTAACTCGGCGACGCGTAGTGGTGATGCATGTCGATGATCCGCGGCGACTGGCCGACGACGGTTTGCGTCGCGGCTGCCGAGTCACCCCCTGGCAACATCGTCGCGGCGCCAACAGCCGCAAGGCCCTTCATGAAGTCCCGACGATCGGGACGGCGCCCGGCCAGTAGTCTCGTGAGATCCATCACCGCGGTTCTCCCAATACTGTCATTTCACCGGGCAGGGAGTCGGATTCCACTGAGATCCATCCGGTAGCTTCCTGAAGTGGTAGTTCACCACATACGGCTCGGTCAGATACTCCGGGTCCTCGACCATCTGCGTCACGGTCATCCACGTCGCCCCGGCAGGCAACGTGAGCAGGAAGAAGTTCTCCTTGAGCACGGCGTTCGCCGTATACGGCATGCCGTTGTTCCAGTAGTATCCTGGCTGCAAGTGGGTCGTGACGACCTTCAGCGCACCACCCCGCTCGAAGCGTGCCTGCCCCCCGCCCCCTCCCATGCTCAGCCACGACGCGGTCGAATGTCCCTGAAGCGTTGGCTCCGGCGCCGGTGACGAGGGCACGAAGTGGAACAGGCGGGTTTGTGTTCCAAAGTCAGCTTCGAACTTCAGCGTATTCTCATCGGCCCACGTGATGCGTAAATGGGTCGGCTGACGCATGATGCCGGGCGCGCCATACGCCTTGCAGGGCTGGCCCTCCGTCGCATCCCTGGCCGGATCCCATGCCAACGCCGCCTGGGCGCCTGTCAGGTTGTAGGGAATGTTGCCGTCTTCTGCCGGATTGGCGCCGACGCCGAGGCGCCCGACGACGACCTGAGCCACGGCTCCAGATGCGCCGCTCCCGAAGTCTCCCTTGGGCGCGGTGAACATCCGAACGTGCCAGTCCTCGGTCAGGACTGCGGTCCAGTAGCCGGTGAGATCGACGGGGGCAGATGACATCGCATCCAAAACGGCGACCCCCTGTCCGCGACCAGCCTGGGCCGGCGCGGCCAGCAGCGACAACGACCCAAGCACAATGGCCAGAGCGGCCCTGGCACTCATCCGCAGCCTCCTCATGACTCCCACGGTACCGTTAGTCGACGGTTTCGGCCGCCTGTGTGCCCCACGACTTGCCATCCGTCGTCCGGATGATCTTGACCAGCCGAGCCCGCGTGCTATTCGGGGTGCGGGACGGGTTGGCCGTCACCTCCACCACGTCTCCCACGCGGAACGCGTCGGCGTCTACGCCCTGCTGCGCAAACTGGCCCGCCGAGGCGCCCTCGACAGCCCACTGCTGCGAGTCCCCCTTCGCGTCTTCCGACTCGACGTAGAAGAACGAATGGGGCGAGCGAAGCGCGATCTGGATGATCTTTCCCGTGATCGTGATCGTCTTGTCCACATTGTAGGCTCCCGTGAAGGAGTGGTGTGCCTCAAGGCCGCTGCTTCCGGCAAGCAGCGTCGCGACAACCAACAGCGCGAGCAGTAAGAATCGCATCATGTCACCTGTAAGGTGGCGGGTCCTCCTCCGCGCACACGGAGTCACCCGTCGATGTGTCGTCGGCCTCGCGGCCGCCTGGGGTTTCGACCTCTACGGCGTCAGGCTTCCGTAGACCGCTTCGACAAAGCGCGCCGTCACGCCAGCCTGTCGTCCATAGAGGGGATCGTAGTCCATCGTGGGCTTCGCAGCCTTGACCTGCACCAACGTCATGCCTTTGTCGATCATGTTCTGTATCCGATCGCGGATGATGATTAACATGTCACGGTAGTAGCCCACGTCCCCTGAATCGCTGAGCCAGCCGTGTCCCGGGATAATCATCGTTCCACCCTGAGACATGTACTCCGTCACCGACATGTCCAATACCCTATTGAGCGCCTCGATCTCACCGTCGATACTTCCGCCGCGGCTCAGGTCGATGGGCGGATACACATCGCTGTTGTAGATGTCACCGGTCGCGATCACATCCGAACGCCGAAAGAAGACGATGCTGTCGCCGTCGGTAATGGCGTTCGGCATATGAAAGATCTGTACTGCCTGGTTGTTGAAGAACCGGTACAGCGTGTACCTGTCGGTGAAGTACGTGTCCGTGGGAGCATTCGCCGCGTTGGCATCCAGCAGCCGCTGCTGCGTATTGACATGGGCGAACACCTGCTGACTCGAACCTGATGAGGTGCCCAGCTGGTACGCCGGCCCCGCTCCGAGAGGACCGAACATGGACGACTGTCGGATCGCGGCGTTGCCTCCGACGTGATCGCCATTGTCGCTGGTGTTGATGATCATCCGAATCTTCGGCTCTGCGAACGCGTGCGTGGCCTGCCATGTGCTGTTGAAAGGCGACGCCGATTCAGGCCTCTCTCGCGGCCGCATCGACTGGGCCGACTGACGGAGCGCCGCAAGCACCTTGTCGCTGGCCATCGCCACGCCAGAGTCGACCATGATGACCCCGTCACCGCCGATCGATGCCGCGATATTGCCCCCGGCACCGGCGATCATGTACACGCTGCCGGCCGCGTGCAGCGGCTCCACCGCATCGTAGGTGGGCGCACGCGGCGGTTGCGCATCGGCGCGTTCGGCCACACGCGTGGACTCGTCACTGTAGTCGGGCTTCAGGACGATGTCGGGGGCAGGGGGCGGCGAGAGGGACTGCCCGATCGCACGCCACTCCGGATACAGGGCCTTGGCAAAACCCCTCCAGCCCTCCAGGGGCACCTTGAATCGAAAGGCCGTTTCGGCCAGCCAGGGATTCTCCCCCGGCAAGTAGTGCGGCACAGAGTACGACGCCCTGGCGCCGGGCGGCAGATTGTCCTCGGCCTGGCACGGGTACGGAGCCAGCTGCTGCGTCGGTCCTCGGACGTAGAGGCCGCTTCGGACCAGAGGCTCGGTCAGATAGTCCGGGTCGATGACGGTGAAGACCCAGTGCAGATAGGGTTCGTCCAGGAACAGCTGTTCAATGACCGTCGCGCGAAAGCTGCTGGGAACTCCGTTGCGGGTCAGGATGCTCTCCTTGAGATGCGTCGTGGCGATCTCGAGGATGGGCCCCTTGAATGTCCCCGTCGAGAACCCCTCCCAGGAGTGCGCCGCGTAGTCCGACGGACGCGGACGCTCGTCCAACCACACCATCCGCGCCCCGGCGGTCTTGTGGGCAGTGATCCGGTACGCCGCAATCTGGCGACTGATAGGATCCACTTCCTTGTCGATCTGAACGGGATCCAGCGCGTAGGGCTGGTAGGTTGGCCCTCGGGGCCGGCACTGCAGGAGGGGCGACGTCGACACCCACTCCTCGGAATAGGTGTCGGCACGCATGCGCGCCGCGTCGTTGATCGTCAGTCCCTCGTATCGACCACCAGGGTCCACACCTCGAAACCGATTCGTCGAGTCCTCCTGATTCACCCAGACCCATGTGCCAGTCAGGTCCAATGGCGAGTTCGACTGGGCCGACACGGCGTCGATCGCCAGCACACCAAGCATCAGCAGACCGCCAGCGATCTTGACTCGGGTCCAGGTCTTCATCGTCTGTCTCCCGCTGCGCGACCACAACCACGCCACTTCTCTGTGGCGAGCGCCTCGCCGGCCCGTGGGATTGCCCCTGGTGACACTACTCGCCGCTCACTCACGCCCACACTCGGGTAAGGGCAGGGTCAGAAGGGGTTGGCATGGCCGCCAGCAAGTCCGTACTGATTGTTTTCCTGGCAAATGTACTCCAGGATGTCGTCGCCGGGTCTCAGTGTCGCCGTAAACGTCGCCGTAAACGGCCGAGAGTAGGCACCAGGGTCGTCGATCGTCACTTCGTTGTCCAGGTGCCCGAGATCGATCCGCGTCCACCGTTCGATCGTGTGCAACTGCTCGGTGTGCGGGTGACCGCGACCATCGAACCAGAACTTGTCGTTGTATCCCACCGTATCGATCACAAGGGTGTCACCCTGCCACGATCCGATTGAGTGTCCGAACCAGGTCGGGTCGAGCGACTCGGGATGCTGCCGACCATCCATGAAGATCTGCCGGTAGCTGTGGATGTTCCCCTCGTGCAAGATGAACATGTGCGTCGGATCTCGGTGGGTGTAGTTCTGCACGAACCGCCAGGGATACGCACCCGCAACACGCGGCACGCCCATCGGCAGGCACCACGCGTGCGGGTCGTCCTCACGATTCCGAGAGTCCAGGAGGGCCTTCGCCCAGGGCAGGAGCGGGATTTCGCCAGGGGCACGCGTCGCCGCACGGGGTCGAGCGACGCCCGGTTTCTCCTGCTGCGAGATGTCCCCCACGGGGCCACCGCCCTGCCACACCCCGTCGAGGTCGACAGTGCCGTCTGGCAGTCTCGGCACCGGGCCGGTCGGCACCTCAGCACGCGAACTGGAGCTGACGCCAGGGCCGATCTCTCCCTGAGCAGCAGCCGCAGGCGCTCCCTGGGCAGACACCGACATCGCCGAGAACAGCAGGCCCACGCTGGCCGTCACGACCGCAAGGCTCACGCCCATTGCGCTCCTCCAAGAGGATTCATTGGCCACACCAGTGAAGTCCTGATTGTACAAGCCGAGGCGAGATCAGGCGACCATCGCCTGAAGCGGCCGACCACCCTTTCCGACGACCCGGCGCCCCGCCTGCCGGGAGCCCATCGTCGGTCCGCGCGACCGACGACCGACGCTGAAGGACCTGTACCTGCGCGGCGACACGATCGCAGCAGTCCGTGCCTCGTTCGAGGACGATCCTGAGACGGTCTATCGCCACGCCTCGCGGGCGCCGCAGCTGTCCTACTGGAACGGATTCGGATGACCGCCGGCCACCCCGTACTGGTTATTCTCCTGGCAGATGTACTCCATGATCTCGTCGCCAGGGGGGTTGAGCCTGGCTTCGAATGAGACCGTGAAAGGCCTGGAATAGGCACCGGGATCGTCAATCGTCACAGCGTTGACCAGGTGGCCCAGGTCCGGGCGCGTCCAGCGTTCGATGGTATGCAACTGCTCGGTATGCGGCGTCCCTTTGAAGTCGAACCAGAACTTGTCGTTGAATCCGATCGTGTCAATGACCAGTGTGTCTTTGTTCTCCCACGACCCGATTGAATGGCCGTACCAGGACGGATCGACAAATTCAGGATGCCCCCGGCCGTCCATGAAGATTTGCCGGTAGCTGTGGATATTGCCCTCGTGCACGATGAACATGTGTGTGGCCGGCTTGTGGGTGTGGTTTGGCAGGAACCGGAACGGATACGGGGTCGTTCTCGGCACACCCATCGGCAGACACCACAAGTGCGGGTCGTTCCAGGGGTTCTCGGCGCGAAACTTCATCAGCTCGATCGACGCGGGCAGCAGTGGCAGCGTCTCGCCTTTCGGCAACCCCGCAGCGATGTCGAAGAGCGACCCGCCGCCCGCCCAGAGGCCATCCAGGTCGATCGTGCCATCGGGCAGCCGTGGAGCCGGGCCGGTGGGTGGGGGGATACGCTCGACCTCCTGCCCGAGGGCGTTCACCGGGCCAAGCGCGCCCGCGCCGTTCTGCGCCGACGCAAACATCGGCAACGCGATCGCAACAACACCGACGAGAACGAGCAAGTGGCGCACGTTCCCGCCCCTCCGGTGGCCGGCGTTCTCGACGGTCCTCGCCGCGAACGCCCTGCCAGCGATCCGGCCGCCTCCCCTCTCGTCCACGCTTGATTCATGCATCGCGACACCTCACGTTGATCGCGGCAGTATAGCCCAGCCTCTCGCGAGAGCCGCGTCCATGGCGTCAGGCCCAGGCGCCCAGCGCGCGACGGACAGCGACGAGCTGGCCGAGATGGTAGGCGTTGTGGTCGGTCACCAGCAACATGGCCCGCACGTACGTATGCTGCTCCTTGCCGGCTGGGACCAGGCCGAACAGATCGATCTGCGGATCGGCCACGAGTGCCTTCAATGCCTGGCGATCGGCCTTGAATGCGGCGATGCTCTCGTCCCAGGCCTGGGCATCTGGCGGCGCGGGTTGCGTGGGCCAGTAGTCGTCGGGCCACGTCAGTTTGTGCACATAGTGCGCATCGACGCAGTAGTCGAGGATGTCCTTCTGGGCAATCCGCATGTGCTCGAGCAGCTGCCATGGAGAGTGCTGGAAGCCGCTGGGTTGCATGCCACGCTCCCGGTGAGCAAGGCCGGCAACCGCCGCGTCGAAACCGACGTGGGCCTGCTCCCAGTCGAGGACACGAGTCAGGTGCGCGCGGAGGACGTCAACCGAGTCGCTCATGGCCGGTCATTATCTCGCACTCGCACGCTCGCCCACCCTGCATTCTGCGCCGTCGCGCCCACCGCCGGAAGACCCGTCCGCGAGCGCGTCCCGCGTGTCACGGAGGGCGAGTTCTTCAGCCAGCGCGACCTGGCCCCGGTCGTGGGCCGGGCGTTGGTCGAAGACCTCCGGTACTCGCGATCGGCCCGGCGACCGACGGCGCAGTCCCTACGGAATCAGCAGGACCTTCCCCGTCGTCTTCCGTCCTTCGAGGGCGTCGTGTGCCACGCGGGCGTCCTTGAGCGGGAACTCGAACTCGACGCGCAGGCGGAGCCGGCCGTCCCGGACCCACTGAAAGAGATCGCGCGAGCGCTCCTCGAGTTCCGCCCGCGCGGCGGCATAGTGTGCGATCGTCGGGCGGGTGAGATAGAAGGATCCCTTCTGGAGCACCGTCGGGTAAATCTTGTCGACCTTGCCGCTCGACTGTCCGAAGAGCACCATCATGCCCCGTGGCGCGAGCGAATTGAGGCTCTTGTCGAAGGTCGTCTGACCCACGGAGTCGTAGACCACCTGGACGCCGCGCCCGTCCGTGATGCGCCTCACCTCGACCTCGAAATCCTGTTGGGTGTAGAGGATGACTTCGTCGGCCCCGGCCGCCCGCGAGAGCGCGGCTTTCTCTGCCGTCGACACGGTCGTGATGACGCGCGCGCCGCGCATCTTCGCGATCTGCGTCAGGAGCAGCCCGACGCCTCCGGCACCAGCGTGTACCAGTGCCGCATCGCCCGACTTCAACGGGTACGTGGACGTGGCCAGGTAGTGCGCGGTGATTCCCTGGAGCATGATGGCGGCCGCCTGCTTGGTCTGGAGCCCGTCGGGCACCAGAACGAGGCGGCCAGCCGGAACGGCATTCACCTCAGCGTAACTGCCGAAGACACCGGTCCAGGCCACTCGATCGCCCACCTTCACGGAGGTGACCCCCTCGCCGACCGATCGCACCACCCCGGCTCCCTCTTGCCCGAGCGTGATCGGTATCGGTATCGGATAGATCCCCAGGCGGTGGTACACGTCGAGAAAATTGACCCCGATCGCCTCGATCGCGACGACCGCCTCTCCGGGCTTGGGTGTCGGATCGGGAATCTCCTCGTAGCGCATCACCGACGAGTCTCCGAACGCGTGAATCCGTACCGCTCGTGGCATCAGGTCTCCTTCTGAATCCGATGATGATAGCGCCTCGGCTCCTGAACCCAGAAGCGCTCGCGTCCTAGAACGCCTCGACGATCGCCGTGACGACGGTGCGCGCCACGTCGTCGGCAATGCGGTCGAAAGAGCTGCGTTCCTGGCTCAGGAAGGTCGCGCCTTCGAGCGCCGTGTTGCTGCGGGTCGTCAGTTCGTACTCCTCGCGAAAGGTGAGCGCATTGGTCGACCACAGCACCTCGTCCGTACGAGAGTCGGTAAACGCGATCCGCATGGTGAGCAAGAACAGGTAGCGGGAGGCGAGCTGCTGGTCGGTAAAGCCCACCGGCTGAACCGAGATCGACGTCACCGTGCCGGTGACCACGGCGTCAGCGCCCTCGGGCACCGGGATCACGGCATAGCGACCGCGGCCGATGAACTCGGCCCGTATCTTTTCGGTCAGCGTCTGCTCGACCTGGAAGAACGTGCTGTTGTTCACCAGCGGTGGAATGCCGACCGTGCGTATGTAATCGGGGAGAAACGATCCGCGTCCCGCCAAGGCGTAGCCGCATCCCGAAGTCGACAAGGCAAGCACGAGCACGAGTCCAAGCGTTTTCATGTTGCCCTACTGCACCACCAGAGACACGAGTCGCCCCTTTGCCACGACAACCTTCTTGATCGTCTTGCCGGAGACGAGCGCCACGATCGCTGGATCCGTGCGCGCCAATCGCTCCAGTTCCTGCTGGGAGACATCCACCGCCACAGTCAACCGGCTGCGAACCTTGCCATTGACCTGGATCGGCACCACGATTTCTTCCGCCCGAGCCACGGCGGCGTCGTACGTGGGCCACGAAGCTGCAGCCAGCGTGTCTCGGTGGCCGAGCCGCTCCCACATCTCCTCGGAGGTATGCGGCGCGAAAGGCGCCAGGAGCCGAATCAAGACCTCGAGGGCTTCTCGCACGACACTCACCGTCTGGCGCCGCTCGGCGGGAACCGGGAGGGTCTCTTCGTCCTCGGCTCGACGAGTCGGCGCGCCGGTGGCCGTCCGCTCACCGAACGCATACAGGTCGTTGACCAGCTCCATCATCGCCGAAACCGCCGTGTTCAGTTGCTGTCGATCCTCGATATCTGACGAAACGCGGCGAACGGTGTCGTGGGTCTTGCGACGCATGGCACGTTCGGCCCCAGTGAGACCGTGCCATTCGTCGGGACCGCCCCTCGTCGCGGCCACGATCGTCAGACGCCAGTGCTCCACGAGACGCCAGACGCGCGCCAGAAACCGAAAGCTCCCTTCGAGCCCCGCGTCGCTCCACTCCACTTCCTTCTCCGGCGGTGCCACGAACATCACGTACAGCCTGATGGCGTCGGCGCCGAACTTCCGCAGCATGGTGTCGGGATCCACCACGTTGCCCTTCGACTTGGACATCACGGCCCCATCCTTCAGGACCATCCCCTGCGTGAGGAGCTGGGCAAATGGCTCGTCCTGGTCCACCAGGCCAAGGTCTCGAAACACTCTGGCAAAGAACCGGGAGTAGATCAGGTGCAAGATCGCGTGTTCGACACCGCCGCTGTAGAAGTCGACAGGCAGCCAGTACTTCGCCACGTCCGGATCGAAGGGCCTCGCGCTGTTTCGGGGATCGGCGAACCGATAGAAGTACCAGGAGGAATCCACGAAGGTGTCCATCGTGTCGGTCTCGCGCCTGGCGGGCCCGCCACACGTGGGGCACCGCACGTTCACGAAGTCGGGGATCTGCGCCAACGGTGAGTCACCCCGACCGCTGAACTCGGTCACGTGCGGCAGTACCACGGGCAGGTCCTCGTCGGGTACAGGCACCACCCCGTCCACCGCGCAGTGGACCATCGGAATCGGCGTTCCCCAATACCGCTGGCGTGAGATTCCCCAGTCCTTGAGCCGAAACTGTACGGTGCCCTCCCCGAGGCCGCGCTGCCGGGCTGCGGCAATCATGCGCTTCTGCGCCTCCTCGGACCGAAGGCCCGAGTACTCACCCGAATTCACGAGCGTCCCGTAGGCGTCGGCGGCCTCGGACATCGTGCTGGAGTCCACCGGGAGGCCGTCTGGCGTCACGACGACCCTGATCGGCAACTCGAACTTCCGAGCAAACTCGAAATCGCGTTGATCGTGAGCGGGCACGCCCATCACCGCACCCGTGCCGTACTCGCCCAGCACGAAGTTGGCGACCCAGACCGGCACCGGCTCGCCGGTGAACGGATTGGTCGCCCGAACACCGGTATCGAATCCCTGTTTTTCGACGGCCCCGCTCATCCTCGCTGCGCGGTCCTGCGCGCGAAACGCCTGAACCTGCTGCCGGAAGACCGCCGGGTTCGGAGACCTCTCAGCGAAGCCGCCGACCAGCGGATGCTCCGGCGCCAGCAGCACGAACGTCGCGCCGCAGATGGTGTCGATACGGGTCGTAAACACCTCGATGCGATCGCTCGTCGACTCCGGGCTGCCGGCGCCGGCCTCAACGGCAAACGTGACGCGCGCGCCTTCCGACCGGCCGATCCAGTTGCGCTGCATGGTCAGCACTTTGTCGGGCCAGCCTGTGAGCCCCTCGGTCGCGTCGAGCAGCTCGTCCGCGTACGCGGTGATCCGGAAGAACCACTGTTCCAGATCGCGTGTGTCCACCGGGGTTCCGCACCGCCAGCAGCCGCCGTCCACGACCTGCTCATTCGCGAGCACGGTCTTGCAGCTCGTGCACCAGTTCACCGACGAGCGCCTTCGGTACGCCAGGCCCTTCTCGAACATTCTGATGAAGAGCCACTGGTTCCACTTGTAGTACTCGGCGTCACAGGTCGCGAACTCACGCTCCCAGGCATAGCTGATCCCCAGCCGCTGGAGTTGCCCTTTCATGTGTGCGATGTTGCCGCGCGTGGAGACTTCTGGATGAATCCCGCCCTTGATGGCCGCATTCTCGGCCGGAAGGCCGAACGCATCCCATCCAAACGGGTGCAGCACGTTGAACCCGCGCATCCGTTTGGTACGGGCCATGACGTCGCCGATGATGTAGTTGCGCACGTGCCCGACGTGGGCGTGTCCGGATGGATACGCGAACATCTCCAGGCAATAGAACTTTGGGCGTGTCGGATCGACCGTGACCTCGAACGCACGGGACGAAGCCCAGCGCTCCTGCCACTTCCGATCCAGATCTTGCGGGCGATACTCGGGCATGACGTTGATCGCGTGGACGAGATGGCCGCGTGGGCTCAACAGCCGGGCGGCAGGTCTACGCTGAGTGCAGGCTCCAACCTGCGCGGCTCCGCGTACTTCACCCGATTATATCGTCCAGACCCGACCCAGGTGTGCGCGCACAGCATCGATCGCTCTCTCCGCCCGGCGGGTGTCACCCCTGGCAGGCGGCAGATCGTCCACCCCACACGACCGATCGAGGACGTCGATCACGGCGCGCAGCGAACTGGCAAGTGCCTCGAGGTCGTAGCCGCCCTCGACCACCGCGACGAGTCTTCCCTCGCAGCACTCCCTGGACACGTCCGCCAGACGCGCGGTGACTCGCGCAAACTGCCCGGCAGTCATGCGCATCCCTCCCAGTGGATCATCGTAGTGAGCATCGAACCCTGCGGACACCAGTATCAGCTGCGGCTGAAACTGACGGAGTACGTCAGCGGCCGCCACATACACCCGCTCGTAGTCAGCATCGGTCGCGCCGGCTTCGATCGGAAAGTTGACGGTGAATCCCGTGCCGCCCCCCGACCCCGTCTGATCGGCTGCTCCGGTCCCAGGGTAGTACGGATGCTGGTGCGACGAAAGGAAGAGCACCGACGGATCGTCGTAGAAGGCGGCCTGTGTCCCGTTGCCGTGGTGCACGTCATAGTCGACAACGGCCACCCTGGACAATCCGCTGGCGCGTGCTTTCGCGGCGGCGACCGCGACATTGTTGAATAAGCAGAAGCCCATCGCGCGATCGCGTTCGGCATGATGACCAGGGGGACGCACCAGCGCGAACGCGCGCGCCCCTGGCCCCTCACTCAGCACATGCTCCACTCCCGTCAGCACGGCGCCCGCCGCCAGGCGCGCCACCTCGTACGAGTCGGGCGACGTGAAGGTGTCGGCATCAAGCGCGACCGCATGGCCGGCCGTGTCACGAACCCGCCCGATGTAGCCACGGCCGTGGACCGCGGCAAGCTCGTCCTCGGTGGCCAGTCTCGGCTCGACCACCCGCCCCCCCCGACGGGTGAATGCTGAGGCCACCGCCTGCATGACCTCGGCGCGCTCGACGCGCTCAGGATGACCGGGCGGGGAGAGATGGTCGGCAAACCGATCTGAGGTGACGAGAATCATGGATCCGCGCCGCTGATTGTAGTCGATGGACTTTCGGGGAAAACCTACGTTAGAGTCTCGTCAGTCGAGAGGAGCAGGAGATGGCCAAGCCGGGGCGAAACGATCTCTGCACATGTGGCAGCGGTCTGAAATACAAGAAGTGCTGCGAATCGAAGGACCGGGCCGGCAGCGCGCGCAACACGATGATGCTCGTTGTCGTCGGCGGCGCGGTACTCGCAGCCCTCGTCGTGGGTGTCACTTCGTTCACCAGCGAGCGCGGCGGCGGGGCGACACGCGTCTGGTCCGCCGAACACGGCCACTATCATGACGCCAACGGAGTGCAGGTACCTTAGAGGGCGCAAGACCTACCGACCCACCAGTGCCAGCGCCCTTCGCTCCAGCGCGCTGAGCCGTGTCTCGAGGTCCAGTCGGATCAGGTCGCGTTCACTCTCGGTCAGACCTCCGACGACCGTCATCGGTTCACCGATGACGAGCGCGACGGTACTGAACGGCCGTGGAATCTGCGTGCGATCCCAACTCCCCAACTCCCAGTAGCGCGACGCCTCGAGGTGAAACGGCAGGAGCGGCTGCCCCGCAGCGCCGGCAAGCCAGATGGCGCCCGGCTGCGCCACCCCCGCGGGCCCACGTGGGCCATCAATCGCGAATCCGGTCGCTCGCCCGCGCCGCATCTCCCCCACCAACTGCCGCAGAGCCCGGCGCCCACCGCGTGAGGTGGACCCGCGGGCCGTCCCGTACCCGAACCGGGCGATGATCCTCGCGATCCACTCACCATCGAAGTTCTCGCTCGTCATCACCACGATACCGCGCCCACGGAAGTAGAACGTCGCCGGCAGGATGCGACCGTGCCAGAAGGCCATGACCGGCTGCCGGCCGGACGCTACGATCCTCTCGACGTGTTCCAGCCCCTCCACACGCCAGCCGAGGGTATGCCCAAGAAGGTTGATGAGCGGATAGCCGAGCGCGGCAATCGCGGCCGCCTGCGCACGCCTGAACGGCGACAACCTCCCACGCCTAGACATATCCCTCGACACGCACGGGCACCACCACGGTCACGATATCAAGATCACGAACCCGTGGGGCTACATCCCGCCGTACTGAGGCCCACCGCCGCCCTCGGGCGGCACCCAGGTGATCACCCCATAGGGATCCATGATGTCGCACGTCTTGCAGTGCACGCAGTTGGACGCGTTGATCTGCAATCTGGAACGACCGGCCTCCTCCACGATCTCGTACACGTCCGCCGGACAGAACCGTGTGCAGGGATGTCCGTATTCAGGCCCGCAGATCGAACTGCAGACCTCGGAATGCACCAGCAGGTGCACCGGCTGGTCCTCCTCGTGTGCCGTGCCGGAGTAGTGGACGTTGGTCAGCTTGTCGAACGTGCGCTGGCGATCGATCGCGGTTGCGTTGCTGGCGATGTGTGATGTGGGACGCCCGCCATAGTAGCGTCGCAGCGTCTGCATTCGCCTGTGGCCCGCGTGCCCGCGAACGTCAGGTGCCCACCGGCCCTCGGTCACCATGGAGAACCCGGCGAACGCGAGCCCGGTCGCCAGGCCAAAGCCGAAGGCCTGGTGCACATTGCGCACCGGATACAGCTCTGCCCGCACCGCGCTGCGGTCGATCTTCTCCTGATAGGCCGCCAACCCTCGCGCCGACGTGTCCTCCGCGCGGATCGCCTCGAACGCCGACTCGGCGGCCAGCATCCCCGTCCGCATCGCCAAATGAATCCCCTTCAACCGCATGGAGTTGAGAAACCCGCCTGCGTCGCCAGCGATGAGCGCCCCATCCAGATACGGCCGAGGCACGGTATTCCACCCACCCTCTGGCAGCGCCTTGGCACCGTACCGCAGCATCTGTCCGCCCGTCAGCAACGCGGCCACCAGGGGGTGCTGTTTGAATCGATTGAAGGCCATGTGCGGGTCGAAGAGCGGATCCTTGTAGTCCAGACCCACGACGAAGCCCACCGAGATCTGGCCACCTGGCAGGCCGTACACGAAACCGCCGCCAAACTCCTCATGTCGCAACGGGTAGCCCATCGAGTGAATCACCGTCCCAGACGTCACCCCCCCGCGGGGTACGTCCCACAGCTCCTTGAGCCCAATCGCGAACTGCTCGGGTTCACGGCCACGACCGAGCGCGAATCGTCTGATCAGCTCCTTGGTCAGGTTGCCTCTCACCCCGTCGCAGAAGATTGTCACTTTCGCGCGAATCTCGACGCCCGCATCGAATGACGACTTCGGCTCACCACCCCGCCCGACACCGCGATCGCCCGTGCGCACACCGACGACCCGGTCCCCGTCTGTCAGCACGTGCTGACCGGCAAATCCCGTCAGGATGTCGGTGCCCTGGTTCTCGGCCTGTTCCGAGAGCCAGCGAACGAGTGCCTGCAACGAGACGATGTAGTTGCCGTGGTTGCGAAGTGGAGGTGGGATCAGTGGAAACCGCAACTGCGACGTCTGCGGGAGAAAGTACACATCGTCGCGGCTGACCTCGGCCGCCAGCGGTGCGCCCCGCTCGCGAAAGTCGGGAATCAGCTCGTTGAGAGCCGATGTGTCGAGTACGGCGCCAGACAGCATGTGGGCCCCAGCCTCGCGCGCCTTCTCGAGCACCACCACAGACAGTGGTTCGCCACCGGCCTGTTGCTGGAGCTGAGCCATCCGGATCGCGGCGGACAGCCCGGCCGGTCCGCCACCTACGATGAGCACGTCGACGTCCAGCGTTTCATGCTGCATCAGAGTCAACCAGGGCGGTCACGATGACCACGGGCCGCGACCGCGACCATTGTATTCGCGCAGGTCGCCACGTCGTGATGCCGCCTGCTATTTCTTGAGCTCTTCCAGAAGGGCGGGCGTGATCTCGAAAAGGTCACCGACGATGCCGTAGTCGGCGACCTCGAAAATCGGCGCGTCGGCATCCTTGTTGATCGCCACGATCGTGCGCGAGCCCTTCATGCCAACCAGATGCTGAATGGCGCCGGAAATGCCGAGAGCCACGTACAGCTTCGGCGCCACGGTCTGCCCTGAACTGCCGACCTGCCGTTCCATCGGAAGCCATCCGTTGTCACAAATAGGACGGGACGCGGCCAGCTCGGCCTCCAACGCATCGGCCAACGCCTGAGCGACCGGTAACTGTTCGAGCGACTTGATCCCTCGTCCCACCGCCACGATTCTCGTTGCCTGTCCGAGGTCCACGGCCTGCTTCGCTTCACGAAACGGCGCCTCCGGCGTCTGGCGAATGGCCGAGCGGTCGATGACGACGGGTGTGCGAACGATCTTCGACTGCGTCGAGTTCGTTCGCATCTGGTCCGCTCGAAACGCGCCAATCTGCACCGTGATCAGAAACGGCCCATTCCCGGTCGGCCTGACGTCGGCGACCAGTTTTCCGTGAAACATCTGCCGGAGAAACGTTCGGCCCTCCGTGGTGTCGGTGATCCCGACGACATCGGTCACGAGCGGTCGATTGAGACGAGCCGCCAGCGCCGGAGCGAAGTCGCGCGCCTGATACGTGTGCGCCAGCACGATCGCGCTGGGCTGCGCCGCCTCAATGACTTGCGCCAGCGCCGCCACGTACCCGTCCGGCGTATACGCCTCAAGCGCCGGATCGACGACCTCGAGTACGTCGCCCACCCCGGCGGAGGCCAACTCCACGCATGCCGACTCGACCGACCCACCGAGCACGGCCACCGAGAGCGGGCCGCCTGCGGCCAGCCGCTGGGCGGCCGCCACGGCTTCCCAGCTGGCCCGATTCAGGTGACCATCGCGTTGCTCGGCCAGGACGAGAATCACAGCGCCTTCGCCTCCTCTCGGAGCCGCCGCACCAGTTCCCTGGCCACCTCAGGGGGCGAGCCCGAGAGCATCTCGGTGTGCTTGGTCCGGGTCGGCAGCGCGAGACTCAGGATCTGCTGCGACGCCTCCAGCCCTGGTGGACGTGAGATCTTTCGAATCTCCTTCTTCTTCGCCGCCATGATCCCTCTCAACGTGGCATACCGAAGCTGGTTGATCCCACTCTGGATCGTCACCAGCGCAGGCAGCGGCATGGCGACCCACTGAAACCAGCCACCTTCGAGCTCCCGCTTCACACGGATTGCCGCCACCGGGCCAGCCCCGCCTGGCCCTGCGCCCGCCGACCCGTCGGTGCCGGCCTGCACCTGAATCTCGATGACGATCGTCGAATGTGGAATGCCGAGCCGCTCCGCCAAGACGACGCCCGTCTGGCCGTGCCCCTGATCGTCTGATTGCAGTCCGGTCAGCACCAAGTCGAACCGTTCGTCGCTCATCGCCGCGGCCAGGGCGCCGGCGCTCACGAACGCATCGGTCGATGCCAATGAGTCATCCTCAACATGCAGCGCCCGGTCGGCGCCACGAGCGAGCGCCTCGCGCAGCATCTGTTGCACGCGGGTCGGTCCGGCCGAGCAGACCACCACCTCGCCCCCATGCTTCTCTCGAAGACGCAGGCCCTCCTCGAGCGCGTACGCGTCGGGCTCGTTCATCTCGTAGCTGACGTCCTGCTCTCGGATCCAGCGTCGGTCGTCCAGGAGCCGAGGCTGCCACTCGCGGGTAGGTACCTGCTTGAGGCACACGGCGATCTTCATGCGTGCGGAACCACCCGAGACATGGAGACCACCGAATCCTCCACGGCTCGACAGTCTCCGGACCCGCGGCGATCCTGCTCGATCACGCGTCGTGCCGCTTCAGCACGAGGGCAGCGTTGGTCCCACCGAAGCCGAAGGAATTCGAAAGCGCGTATGCGATGCGCAGTGTGCGACTGGTGTGCGGCACGTAGTCGAGATCGCAATCAGGATCGGGATTGTCGAGGTTGATCGTCGGCGGCACCTCTTGATGGAACACGGACAGGGCCACGATTCCGGCTTCGAAACCGCCGGCGGCTCCGAGCAGGTGTCCGGTCATCGACTTGGTGGACGAAATCGCCAGGGTGTGCGCGTGCTCACCGAACGACCGCTTGATGGCGAGCGTTTCGAGACGGTCGTTGTGAGGCGTCGAGGTGCCGTGGGCATTGATGTAGTCGATCTGATCGGGCCGAATGCCCGCCTTGTGGACGGCCTGTGTCATCACTCGCACGGCTCCGTCTCCATCCTCGGATGGCGCGGTGATGTGGTACGCGTCGGCCGTCATGCCGTAGCCGACGACTTCCGCGTAGATTCGCGCCCCACGGCGCTGGGCCTGCTCGAGTTCCTCGAGCACCACGATACCAGCGCCCTCACCGATGATGAACCCGTCACGGTCCCTGTCGAACGGCCGACAGGCACGCCCAGGGTCGTCGTTCCGTGTCGAGAGTGCGCGCAGGGCAGCGAACCCGCCCACGCCCATCGGTGTAATGGCGGCCTCCGAACCGCCCGCGATCATCGAGTCGGCGTCGCCACGCCGGATGATCTCGAACGCATCGCCGACCGCGTGCGCCGACGCCGAACAGGCGGTGCAGGTCGCCGAGTTCGGTCCCTTGGCGCCGAGCCGAATCGACACCTGCCCGGCAGCCAGATTGATGATGCTCGAGGGGATGAAGAAGGGCGAAATCTTCCGCGGTCCGCCCTCGAGCAGGTTTCGATGCTCCCGCTCGATCGTCGTGAAACCGCCAATACCCGACGCGATGAACACACCGGTTCGCGCCGAGTTGTCCGCTGTCACCACCAGCATCGCATCGTCGACCGCGAACTGTGCGGCAGCGATCGCGTACTGAATGAAGACATCCATCTTCTTGACGTCTTTCTTGTCGACGAACTGTAGTGGATCGAAGCCCCTGACCTCCGCCGCGATCTGCACGGGGAAGCCTTCGGCGTCGAACTTCGTGATTCGTGCCACGCCGCTCGTACCAGACAGCAGCGCAACCCAGTTTGCACTCGTGCCAATTCCGAGCGACGACACGAGGCCAATGCCAGTAATGACGACGCGCCTGCTCACTATCTCTCCGTACCACGCCCCAAGGCCCCCACGGGGCGACGGACGATACCCCTGCTAGCTCTTCTTGCTCTTTGCATGGGCGTCGATGTAGTCGACCGCCTCCTTGACACGCGTGATCTTCTCGGCGTCCTCGTCGGGAATCTCGATTCCGAACTCCTCCTCGAACGCCATGACGAGCTCAACCGTGTCGAGCGAATCCGCACCCAAGTCGTCGACGAACGACGCGTCCGGCGTCACTTCTTCTTCGTCCACACCCAGCTGCTCCACGATGATGCTCTTCACTTTATCTGCGACGGCCATTACGCCTCCCATTCGACTGACACTTGGCAGAGCTGGTGGACCAGTGCCGCCAGCACCCACGAATTGCCCACCGAGTTACATGTACATTCCACCATTAACCGCAAGTACTTGACCGGTAATATACGACGCCTCGTCTGATGCCAGGAAACAAACTGCAGCCGCCACCTCGTCTGCGGCGCCCAGCCGACCCAGCGGAATCTGTGTAACCCAGTCACTGTGTGCCTTGTCGACGATCGCTCGAGTCATGTCGGTGTCGATCAGCCCAGGGGCCACGACGTTCACGGTTATGCTCCTCGACGCCACTTCGCGCGCCAGCGCTTTCGAGAACCCGATCAGCCCAGCCTTCGACGCCGCATAGTTCGCCTGCCCGGCGTTTCCCATCTGCCCGACGACCGAGCTGATGCTGACGATGCGGCCATGGCGCTGCCTGATCATCGGCTTGATGACCGCCTGAGCACAGAGGAACGCCGCCGTGAGGTTGGTGGCGATCACCTGGTCCCAGTCCTCACCCTTCATGCGCAGCAACAGCTGATCGCGGGTGATGCCGGCATTGTTCACGAGGATATCGACCCGGCCGAGTTGGTCGAGCGTTTCGGCCACCAATTCGTCTACCGTCGCGCGGTCGGTCACGTCGACGGCCATCTGGATGGCGCGTCCTCCGGCCGAGTGAATCGCCGAGACGGTGGCTGCGGCATGATCGTCTCTCGCCGTCGCGACCACCTGCGCACCGCACGCCGCCAGCCGCACCGCCACCGCACGACCAATCCCGCGCGAGGCCCCGGTCACGATGGCGACCTTACCGGACAGGTCGAGCAAGAATCGCCTCCAGGTCGTCTGGCGCGCCAAAGGCCAGCACGTCCGCATCCTTCTTCGTGATCTTCCTCACCAGTCCGCTCAACACCCGGCCTGGACCCACCTCAACATACGTGGTGACGCCCTCGGACGCAAGGCGATGCACGACGTCCTCCCAGAGGACCGGCGACGACACCTGACGGACCAGCGCCTCGATCGCCGACGCGGCGTCTGTTCTCGCCACCGCGTCGACGTTCACCACGATCGGCACGCGCGGCGTCTGCACCATAAGCGCGCGGAGTTCCGGCGCCAGCCGCGCTTCGGCCGGTTTCATCAACGCACAGTGAAACGGCGCGCTGACCGGCAACGAGACCACCCGCCTGGCGCCGCGGGCCCTTGCGCACTCGCCCGCCCGCTGCACGGCCGCGGTCGCCCCGGCAATCACCACTTGACCCGGACCGTTCACGTTCGCCGGGCTGACGACCTCCCCCTGGGCGGCCTCCTCGCATGCCAGCGCAACCGAGGAAGCATCGAGCCCGAGGATGGCGGCCATGGCACCCTCACCAATCGGAACCGCCTCCTGCATGTAGCGCCCCCGTCTGCGCACCACCTGCACGGCGTCGCCCAACCCGAAGGTCCCGGCCGTGACGTTGGCCGAGTACTCGCCAAGGCTATGCCCGGCCACGATGTCGGGCCGGATACCGTGGGCGGCGAGCACCCTCGCCGCAGCAATGCTGACCGTGAGAATCGCCGGCTGCGCATGCTCGGTGAGCAGCAGTTGGTCTTCGGGCCCCTCGAAACACAACCGCGACAACGAACCGCCAAACGCCGTGTCGGCCTCCTCGAACGTGTCTCGAGCCTCGCCAAAGGCCTCGGCCAGCGCCTGCCCCATGCCGACCTTCTGTGAGCCCTGCCCCGGGAACAGGAATGCGATCACGTACCCGGCACCGATCGAAGTGCGACCTCGTGCTCAACACGACGCACCATGTCGCCTGTGGCGAACCGGTACGCCAGGGCGATCGCGTTGCGAATCGCCTTGGCAGACGACCGGCCGTGGCCAACAATGGCGAGGCCGGCGACACCGAGCAGCGGCGCGCCGCCGAACTCCGAATAGTCGACCCGTCGCCGAAATCGACGGAACGCTCTCCGCGAGAGCAGATATCCCATGTGGCTCGAAAACGTCCCTCGCAGTTCATCGCCCAGCAATGCTTCCACCGTGTCCACGAGCCCCTCGCTCGTCTTCAGCACCACGTTGCCCGTAAAGCCGTCGCAGACAATCACGTCGGCCACGCCGCTATACACTTCCCGTCCCTCGACATTGCCGATGAAGTTCAGCGGCGATGTCTTGAGCAACTGGTGGGCATCGCGGATCAGCTCATTGCCCTTCGTGGCCTCCTCGCCCACTGAGAGAAGGCCAATGCGCGGGTCCTCAACGCCCAGCGCGACTTTCGCGTACACACCGCCCATGATCGCAAACTGGAGCAGATGGTGCGGCCGGCACTCGACGCTGGCACCGGCATCAAGCAAGACCGCCGGCTGGAGACGGGTTGGGATCGATGCCGCCAGGGCCGGTCTGTCGACGCCAGGAATCGTGCCGCATGCACCGTACGCCGCCATCACGGTCGCGCCGGTGTGTCCCGCGCTCACCAGTGCATCGGCCGTCCCCTGGCCGACCATTTCGGCCGCCACTCGAATCGACGCACGCGGCTTTCGCCGCAGCGCCGCGGTCGGCGAATCGGTCATGGCAATGACGTCTGGCGCGTCGACGATGTCGATGCGCAGGCCGGACCAGTCCGCATGCGCCGAGAGGGCCTCCCGGACTGCCGCCGCGCGACCAACAAGGGCGACGTGCACGTCCAGGTGGCGCGCAGCGGCCACCGCTCCGTCCACCACGGCTTGCGGTGCCTGATCGCCCCCCATCGCGTCAACGGCGATGCGGATCACGATGCGAGCGGCTACTCCTCGTCGACCGCTCGGACCTGCCGCTGCCTGTAGAACCCACAGTGAGAGCAGATGCGGTGCGGGGCCTTCGGCTCCTGGCACTGCGGGCAGAGACCCGTGGTCGGCGCGGTCAGCGCGTCGTGCGTGCGACGCTTCGAGGTGCGCGTCTTGGAGTGTCGACGTTTTGGATTAGGCATAGTCGTTAGGATTCGCGGCCCGTACCCAGGTCCTTGAGCGCCGCCAGGCGTTGATCCTCCCAGACGGGCGCGCAATCACAGGTATCCGTGTTGAGGTTGGTGCCGCACTGCGAGCACAGTCCCCGGCAATCGTCCTGGCAGAGCGGCTTCATCGGCAACACCAGGTAGAACTGCTCTCGCAGCAACTCGTTCAGATCAATCTCGTCGTTTCTGTAGTAGCTCGTGCCCAGATCTTCTTCATCGACTTCACGCTCGTCGTCCACCGCCGCCTCAACGAGCGGGAGATACCGCAGATCGAACCGCGCATCAACCGGAAGCCGCACCGGCTCGAGACAACGGCTGCACGGCAGCTCGAGCTCGCTCACCACCGACCCGACCAACCGAAACCTGTCCTTGTCCCTGTGGATCTCGAAGGCCAGCTCGACGGGCGAGACGATCCGATACGCATCCCCGGAGTCGGCGACCTCCTCCGGCTGGAAGGTCCGGGCGAAATGCTGGAGCGGCTGACGGTAGCGCGTGAGAACAAGTTGCATGAAGAGCCGCTCTACCTGTGCGGCCGCGCCCCTTTCGCGACAGACAGACCGCCAATTATAGCCGATTCGGTGACATCGGCCCGATCCAGGGCTTGGGAATGAAGAGCTGTTCGTAGAGCGCGACCGCGAAGCGGTCCGTCATACCGGCCAGAAAGTCTCGGGCCGCCGCGTCCAGCCCCTCGGCGTCGACGATCCTGCGGTCCAGGAACTCGTCAGGGCTCTCACGGATCTTTTCCCACAGACCGCCCAAAATTCCGGCCGCCTTCTTGAACTCGGCCGTGGCCACGCCGTTCTCGTAGACCGCCTCGAACAGGAAACTCCGCATGGCCAGCGTGGCCTCGAGCACCTCAGCGCTCATGCGAATGTCGCTCAGCCCTGCATTCTGTGTCTCGGTGACCACGTCCTTGACCATCCGTGCGATCCGACCAGACGAGGTGGCGCCGAGCGCGTCCACAGGCCCCGACGGCAAGTCCGATGTGCGCAGCATCCCCGCCCGAACGGCATCGTCGATATCGTGGTTGACGTAGGCGATCAGATCGGCGACGCGCATGATCTGGCCCTCGAGCGTCGCAGCGCGCTTGGAGGGCTCCACACCCACCGGCGACCCCTCCCTGCCTTTTGAGTGCCGCGCGATACCATCGCGAACCTCCCAGGTGAGATTCAAACCGCGGCAATCGTTCTCGAGCACATCTACGATCCGGAGGCTCTGCTCGTAGTGGTTGAATCCACCAGGAATCAGCGCATCGAGCACACGTTCGCCCGAGTGGCCGAACGGCGTGTGGCCGAGGTCGTGGCCGAGCGCGATCGACTCGGTCAGCTCCTCGTGCAAACACAGCACCTTGGCAATCGTTCGCGCGATCTGCGAGACCTCCAGCGTGTGCGTGAGTCGTGTGCGGTAGTGATCCCCGGTCGGCGAGAAGAACACCTGCGTCTTGTGCTTCAACCGACGAAAGGCCTTGCTGTGAATGATCCGGTCCCGGTCGTGTTGAAAAGCCGGCCGGACATCGTCCTCCGGCTCAGGCCTCAGGCGCCCGCGCGAGTCGGCGCTCTTGGCGGCCTGCGGGGCGAGAGTATCGCGTTCACGCTGCTCGAGCGACTCACGAATGGTCGACAACGATGTCCTCCAGAAAACTCGTCCCGTGCGACAACGGTCCAACGCCGAAGTTTTCGGCGATCGTCTGCCCGACATCGGCAAACGACGCACGGGTCCCGAGATCGACGCCAGGCCGCACACGCGGCCCCACGACCAGGAGGGGCACGTACTCGCGCGAGTGGTCGGTACTTGGCGTACTCGGGTCATTGCCGTGATCGGCGGTCACGACCAGCAGGTCCTGGTCGTGCAGTTCGTCGAGCACGCCCCCGAGGCGTTCGTCGAATCGTTCGAGATTCGCCGCGTACCCGGCCACGTCGTTCCGGTGCCCATAGAGCGTATCGAAATCCACGAAGTTCGCGAAGATCAGCCCGGTCGCGGTCTCGGACATCGCCGCGCGCAGCTTGACGATGCCGTCTTCGTCGCTCGAGGTGGATACCGCTTTCGCAACGCCACGACCCGCAAAGAGGTCGGCGATCTTGCCGATGGCCGTCACCCCCACGCCTGATCGCGTCAGCCAGTCCAACAAGGTGTCGCCAACCGGTTCGAGTGCATAGTCGTGCCGGTTGACCGTCCGCCGGAACGAGCCCGGTGCGCCCACAAAGGGTCGCGCGATCACCCGTCCGACGCCGGCGCCGCGTGCGGCCACGTCAAAGGCGATGTCACACATGCGATACTGCTCGGCCACGGGAATGACGTCCTCGTGCGCCGCGAGCTGAAACACGCTGTCGGCGGACGTGTACACAATCGGCTTCCCGGTTCTGAGGTGCTCGGGCCCAAGTCGTTCGATGACCTCGGTGCCAGATGCCACGACGTTGCCGATCGTTCCGCGGCCAATCCGGCGTTCGAACTCGGCAATAAGACCCACCGGAAAGCCGGACGGAAACGTTGGAAACGGGTGTTCGAGGACGACGCCCATCAACTCCCAGTGGCCGGTGACAGAATCCTTGCCCGCCGACACCTCCGCCAGGCGCCCGCAGGCTCCAGCGACCACCGCAGGCGCCCCGCCGAGCCGGGCCACGCGGTCCAATCCCAGCGTTCGCAGGACGGGCACGTGCAGACCGATCTCCGCGGCAACATGTCCCAACGTATCGCTTCCTTCGTCGCCGTAGCGCCCGGCGTCGGGAAGCGCGCCTATGCCGACACCGTCGAGAACCAGAACCATGACTCGCGTGAAGACGGGCACGCGCGTCAGCCGTGTCGGAGCGGACAGGCGTTGGCGATGGTGGACTCGACCGCGACCGTCGCGGTCGACTGACTGGAGGCTCGACAATCGGCGCCCGCGAAGTCGCTGCCGGGGACGAAACCGTCACGATTCGTGACCGGCGCGTCAACGTGCCGCCCGTCGATGAGACGCTCCCTGCCCGGAAGGCGGTGCCATTGCTCGTGATTGACGCTCGCGTCCTGCATACCTGGCTAGGCAGGGCGTTCGGTTGCGCGTGGTTCACTCACCTGGGTCATAAGGGGCGTCTCCTCGCGGTCGAAGACCGTGAAATGCGAGAAAGACTTCCACGCGGGCCAGCGTGTCTCGATGCTCGCCGGGACCGTCGAACCAGCTAAGGTTAGGCTCTTTGCGGAACCAGATCAACTGGCGGCGCGCATAGCGACGGTTCTCCTGCACGATGAGCGCGCGCGTGTCGGACTCATTGCGCACCCCTCGAAGCATCTCCATCACCTGTCGGTAGACGAGCCCTCCGAACGAACGCGCGGTCGAAGGCACACCGCGTGACAACAGTCCTTGCACCTCCTCGACGATTCCGCCGGCGAACTGCGCGTCAACTCGACGCGCTACACGATCCGCAGTCATGGCCGCCGACATCTGCAGGGCACACGGAATCACCTCGCAATCAGCGACGAGCGAGACCGTCTCGTGGAAGTGTGCCGTCAGGGCACGGCCTGTGGCAAGGTACACCTCGAGGGCCCGAACGAGCCGCTTACGATCGCGTGGCATGATCCGTGTCGCCGACTCGGGATCTACACGCACCAGCATCCGGTGAAGCCGCTCCACACCGCGGCGCGCGGCCACACGGTCGAGCCGTGCACGCAGTGCCTCATCCGCGCCGGGCCCGGGAAAGAGGCCGCGCGTGAGGGCCCGGTAGTAGAACCCGCTCCCACCCACCAGAATCGGCAGGCGTCCCCTCCCGTGAATCTGTCGAATCACGGCCGCGGCGTCGCGCGCGAACTGCGCGGCCGTATAGACCTCTGTGGGCTCGGCGATGTCGATCAGGTGATGCGGGATGCCGTGTCGTGCCTCCGCTGGAGGCTTGTCAGTACCAATATCGAAACCTCGGTACACAGCCGTCGAATCGCAGTTGACGATCTCCCCGCCGTACCGTTCCGCCAGTGACAGGCCCAGCGCACTCTTGCCAGACGCGGTCGGGCCGAGCACAGCGAGCACGAGACGTCGCATTGGTAGATCCTACTGTCCACACCGCGCGAGCGCGGTGCTGTGAGTACGACCCCCGTTCAAACCGTGCATGCGGATTTCCCGCACACGGCTTACCAGGAGGCAGTGGGAGGACGGCATTACGCG
>Ga0326597_10002384_pt1 | contig 28069 bp, 29 predicted proteins | sample RVTome_12_FD_203789 | JGI IMG/M metagenome (GOLD analysis project Ga0326597, IMG submission 203789) | Soil microbial communities from uranium-contaminated site in the Upper Colorado River Basin, Wyoming, United States - RVT100D185 | ecosystem: Environmental > Terrestrial > Soil > Contaminated >... | reverse complement strand
GTGGTTTGGCCCCACGCCGCGCCGAGGACGCTCAATGGCGCCCCCGCCCGGAGGCGCGGCGGCCTGAACCGAAGCGGACTTCATGTCCGCGAGGCCGTGGTTTGGCCCCACGCCGCGCCGAGGACGCTCAATGGCTAAGAAGCTCGCCTCGGACGCCACGCTGTTCGCGGTGACCGTGGCGCTGCTCGGCGCGGGGCTGGTCATGGTGTGGAGCGCGTCCTCCGTGCTGGCGCAGGAGGTCCGCGGCAACGCGTATCACTTCCTGGTGCGACAGGTGGTATGGGCGTGCCTCGGCGTGGTGGTGATGATCGCCGCCATGCGCCTCGACTACCGCAAGCTCCGGCATCCCGCCGTCGTGTACTCGGCGGTGATCGCCACGACGTTGCTGCTCATTGCGGTCCTGTTCATGCGCCCGGTGAACGACACCCATCGCTGGATCCGCCTGGGCGAGCTGTCGCTGCAGCCGGCGGAGATAGCCAAGATCTCCACCATCCTGTTCCTGGCCTATCACCTCGAGCGCAAGGCGGACCGGATCAACGAGTTCCTCCCTTCGCTGTTCCCGGTCCTGCTGCTGCTGGGCTGGTTCGCGTTCCTGATCTTCATCCAGCCCGACCTCGGCAGCGCGGCCGTCATCATCCTCGTCGGCGGCGTGATGTTGTACCTGGCCGGGGTGCGGCTGCGCTACTTCGCGGCCCTCGCCGTGGTCACTCCTTTCGTCCTCTACCAGGCGATCATGGGCGCGGACTACCGCCGTGACCGCATCGAGGCGTACCTCAACCCGTGGTCGGACGCGCGGGGCAGCGGGTACCAGGTCATCCAGAGCCTGATCGCGGTGGGCACCGGCGGCCTCGACGGCGTGGGGCTCATGGAGGGCCGGCAGAAGCTGTTCTACCTGCCGTACCCCTACAGTGACTTCATCTACGCGGTCATCGGCGAGGAGCTGGGGCTGCTGGGGGCGACGGCGGTGCTGCTCGGCTTCGTGCTCCTGCTCTGGCGCGGGCTGCGCACGGCGTGGCGCGCCCCCGACGCCTTCGGGACCTTCCTCGCCGCGGGGCTCACCCTCGCCATCGTGGTGCAGGCCCTCATCAACGTGAGCGTGGTGCTCGGCCTGCTGCCCACCAAGGGCATCCCCCTGCCGTTCATCAGCGCCGGCGGCTCGTCGCTGCTGTTCACGCTCCTGAGCATCGGGCTGATCCTCAACATCTCCCAGCATGCGGACTGAATGAGTCCCACGATCCTCATCGCGGCCGGCGGCACCGGAGGCCACCTGTTCCCGGGCGTCGCCGTGGCCGACGAGCTGCGCGCGCGCGATCCGAACACGCGGGTGATCTTCGTGGGCACGCCGAAGGGCCTGGAGTCGCGGCTGGTGCCGCGCGCGGGCTACGAGCTGGAGCTGCTGCCCATCCTGCCCCTGAACGGCGTGGGCCCGTTGCGGATGGCCAAGGGCGTGGCCGTGTTGCCGTGGGCGATGGTGCGCGCGGCCACGCTGGTGGCCCGGCGCCGGCCGCGCGCCGTCCTCGGCGTGGGCGGCTACGCCGGAGGGCCGGTGGTGTTGGCCGCGGCGGTGCTCGGCATCAACACCGTCATCCTCGAGCCCAACGCCAGGCCGGGGTTCACCAACCGCGTCCTCCGCCCTTTCGTGCGCAAGGCGGCCTGCTCGTACGAGGAGGCCCGCCGCGAGTTCGGGGAGAAGGGCGTGGTCACCGGCAACCCGGTGCGTGGCGGGTTCGCGACCCTGCCCAGGAAGGCGCACGCGCTGCCCCACACCCTGCTGGTGTTCGGCGGCTCCCAGGGGTCGCGCATCATCAACAACGCGGTGGTGGAAGCACTTCCGCACCTGCCGGGGGCGGACCGCCTGCGCATCGTCCATCAGACCGGCGTGGCGATGCGCGACGAGGTCGCGGCCGCGTACGCAAAGGCCGGACGCGCGGGCGAGGTCGTCGATTTCCTCGACGACATGGAGAAGCGCTTCGCCGGCGCCGACCTCGTGGTCTCCCGCAGCGGCGCCACCACCTGTGCGGAGCTCACCGCGGCGGGCAAGGCGGCGGTGCTCATACCCTTCGCCAGGGCCGCCGACGACCACCAGCGCAGCAACGCGGTCGCCCTCGAGTCCGCGGGCGCATCGCGGATGATCGAGGAGAAGGACCTGAGCGGCGAGCGCCTCGCGGCAACGGTCGCCGACATCCTCGGCGGCCCCGGCCGGCTCGAGGCCATGGAGGACGCGTCGCGGGCGGTCGCGCGCCCCGACGCCGCGGCGCGGGTCGCCGACCTCCTGGTGGGCGCCCATGCTTAAGTTCCGCCAGATCCACTTCGTCGGCATCGGCGGCTCCGGCATGAGCGGCATCGCCGAGGTGCTGCTGAACCTCGGCTACCAGGTCTCGGGGTCGGACCAGAAGCGCTCCGCCGTCACCGAACGCCTGGCCACGCTCGGGGCGCGCATCTTCGAGGGCCACGCCGCCGGGAACGTCGCCGAGGCGCAGGTGGTGGTGACTTCGACGGCGGTGAAGGCGGAGAACCCCGAGGTGATGCAGGCGCGCCGGCAGGGCCTCCCGGTGATCCCGCGGGCGGAGATGCTGGCGGAGCTGATGCGGCTCAAGTACGGGGTCGCGGTGGCGGGCAGCCACGGCAAGACCACCACCACCTCGATGGTGGCCATGGTCCTCGACAAGGGCGGCCTCGATCCGACCGTCGTGGTGGGCGGCCGCGTGGGGACGCTGGGCTCCGGCGCCCGCCTGGGCCGCGGCGAGTTCATGGTGGCGGAGGCCGACGAGTCCGACCGCTCCTTCCTGAAGCTCACCCCGACGGTGGCCATCGTCACCAACATCGACCGCGAGCACCTGGACACCTACAAGGACCTGGCCGACGTGCAGGAGGCGTTCCTCAACTTCGTGAACAAGGTGCCGTTCTACGGGGCGGCCGTGTTGTGCCTGGACGACCCCGCGGTGCAGGACATCCTGCCGCGGGTGGAGCGTCGCGTGGTGACCTACGGCGTCTCACGGCAGGCGGAAGTGAACGCCCGCGACGTCGTCCTGGGCCCGATGGGATCGACCTACACCGCGTCCTCGGGCGGCGCCTCCCTGGGCACGATCGAGCTGGCCGTCCCCGGGCAGCACAACGTGCTGAACTCGCTGGCCGCGGTCGCGGTCGGCCTCGACCTCGGCGTGCCCTTTCCCGCCGTCCAGGAGGGCCTGGCCTCGTTCATCGGCGTGGACCGCCGGTTCCAGGTCCGCGGCGAGGCGGGAGGCATCACCGTCATCGACGACTACGGCCACCACCCGACGGAGATCCGCGCGACCCTCGAGACCCTGCGCGGCCTCGCGGGTACCCGGCGCACCGTCGTCCTCTTCCAGCCCCACCGCTACACCCGCACCCAGCACCTCTGGGACGACTTCTGCCGCGCCTTCCACCTGGCCGACCTCGTCGTGCTCGTCGACATCTATCCCGCGGGGGAGGAGCCGATCGAAGGGATCAACTCCGAGACCCTGGCCGATGCGATTGGACGCAAGGGGCATCGGCACGTCGTGTACGGCGGGGACATGCGGGCGGCCGTCGAGCACCTGCGGGGGGAGGTCCGCGACGGGGACGTCGTCCTGACCCTCGGCGCGGGCAGCGTTTGGACCGCGGGCGACGAGCTGCTGCGGCGGCGCGCCGAGGCCGCTCCGGTGCGCGGAGGGACCCCTTGACCGAGCGCCGGGCTCGGCCCGACCGGCGCCAGCGGCGGCTGGTGGTACCCCCGGTCGTGGACCACCCCCTGGCCGAAAGCGACGAGCCGCCCTTTCTCCGCCCCGAACACCGGACCAGGGTCCGGCGGCAGCGCGGGTGGACCTACCGGCTGATCTTCGCCCTCCAGCTCTCCGCGGTGCTCCTCGTGACGGTGAGCGCGCTGTGGACCGGCTACTCGCGGGTGATGGCCAGCGAGCGGCTGCGGGTGGTCCAGGTGGAGGTGCGCGGGAGCCGGTTCCTCTCCGAAGGCGAGGTCCGCGAGCTGCTCGGTCCCGCGGTGGGAGAGAACATCCTGAACCTCGACATCGACGCGCTGAAGGCGCGCCTCCGCTCCTCGCCGTGGGTGGCGGACGCCACCGTCACCCGCACCCTGCCCGACACCCTGCGCGTCGAGGTGCGCGAGCGGGTCCCCCTGGCCCTCGCCGAGCTCGAGCGGCTCTATCTCATGGACGGCGACGGGGCCTTGATCGACATCTACGGCCCGCGCACGGCGGCCTTCGACCTGCCCATCGTCCGCGGGCTGCAGCGCGCGGAACCGGAGGACCGCCGCCAGCGCGCGATCCTCGCCGGCGCCCTGCTCCGGGACCTCGGCGAGCTGGGGGCCGAGGTCTCCGAAGTGGAGGTCGAGAAAAACGGAGACCTCCGAGTGGTCCTGAGAGGGGCGGGCGAGGTGGTACGTATGGGCGCCCCTCCGTATCGGTCGCGCCTCCTGACGTTCCTGTCGCTCCGGGAGGAGTTGAGGGTGCGCTGTCCACGCGCCGAATGGTTCGATCTCCGTTTCCGCGACCGGATCTATGTGATGCAGCCTCCCGACGCCGCCGAGCCCGCCGCGACCGCCGCCCCGGCACCCGCCGGCGCGGGACCGGATCCGTCCACCCGCGAGACTCCGTCCACCCGCGAGACCGCGCTGCCCGCGGTCCTGGTGAGGTAGCGCTTGTCGAACCCCCCGCCCGCAGGCACGGCCGTCAATTCCGAAGCGGGCTTCATGCCCGCGAGGCCGGGTCCGGGCGCTTCGCCGTGCCGAGGACGCTCAGTGTCCACGGGGTATTCGAGGTAGCCCGATGTCCAAGAAGAAGGACCGCTACGTCGTGGGTCTGGACATCGGGACCCACAAGGTCTGCGCGATCGTGGCCCAGATCACCGAGGAGGGGCGCCTCGACGTCATCGGCATCGGCCAGGCGGAGTCCAAGGGCGTGCGCAAGGGCGTGGTCATCAACCTCGAGGCCACCATCGACTCCGTCAAGCGCGTGGTGGAGGAGGCCGAGCTCATGGCCGGGGTCGAGATCGGCTCCGCCTACGTCGGCCTCGCCGGCTCGCACGTTCGCGGCTTCAACTCGCGGGGAGTGATCGCCGTCTCGGGCAAGAACCGCGTGATCGAGCGGGAGGACGTGGCGCGGGTCATCGAAGCGGCCAAGGCGGTCTCCATCCCGGTGGACCGCGAGATCCTGCACGTCCTGCCCCAGGAGTTCGTGGTCGACGACCAGGACGGCATCGGAGATCCCACCGGGATGACGGGCACGCGGCTCGAGGTCAACGTCCACGTCATCACCTGCGCCACCACCGCCGCCCAGAACACCGTCACCTGCGTGCAACGCGCCGGCCTGGAGGTGATCGACACCGTCCTCACCCAGCTCTCCGCGGCCGAGGCCTGCCTCACCCAGGACGAGAAGGATCTGGGGGTGGCCCTGGTGGACATCGGCGGGGGAACCACCGACCTGGCCATCTTCGAAAAGGGCTCCTTGTGGCACACCGCCGTGCTGCAGGTCGGCGGCGAGCACTTCACGAACGACGTCGCGGTGGCGCTGCGCACGCCGGTCAACGAGGCGGAGAAGATCAAGAAGAAGCACGGATGCGCGCTGACCTCGATGGTCCCGGAAGAGGACTCGATCGAGGTCCCGAGCGTCGGCGGCCGCAAGCCGCGGATCATGGCCCGCCAGGTCCTGGGCGACGTGGTCCAGGCGCGCGCGGAAGAGATCTGCCAGATGGTCCTGACGGAGATCCGCCGCGCGGGGTTCGACCGCAGCCTCAACAGCGGGGTCGTGCTCACGGGCGGGGGCGGGATCCTGGAGGGCATGCCGGAGATCGCGGAGCAGATCTTCGACATGCCGGTGCGGCGGGGCAGCCCGTCGGGGATCGGCGGGCTGGTGGACGTGGTGGCGAGCCCGGTCTACGCGACCGCGGTCGGCCTCGTGCTCTGGGGACACCGCAGCCGCGCCCGCCCCACCCTGGGCTCGGTGCGGCAGGCGGGCAACGGGACGTTCGGCAAGGTCACCGGCCGCTTGATGGGCTGGCTCTCGGACTTTTTCTGATGGTCTTCCTATCAATGGCTGGGGGTACGGCGCCATGCGATGCACCCCCCGGACCCCCCCTGCCGCTCGGCGCCGAAGTGAATCCGGCGCCTCGCTGCTGCTCGCTGGTCGCCTACGACTCTCTCCGGACCGGAGGTGGCATTGGAAGACACCAAGGAAGGTGCTGTGATTCCGCCGGTTCCATATGTGCGGCGTCGCGTGCGGGAAGCCCTCCGCCCCGGCGTGCTGCTTCCCCGGGATGCCGGTGAGCTGCGCTGCGAGCTGTGCGGCGCCCCGGTCATTGCCTCGCACTGCAAGCGGATCTGTCTGCGGTGCGGCTTCATGACCGGATGCTCGGACGGGATTGCTTAAGGAGACCCGATGACGAATGCGATCGACGGACCGGGCCGCATCACCTTCGCCGACGACGAGACGCGCGGGGCGCGGATCAAGGTAGTGGGCGTCGGCGGCGGGGGAGGCAACGCCATCAGCCGGATGATCGCGTCCGGGCTCCAGGGCATCGAGTTCATCGCCGTCAACACCGACCTGCAGGCGCTGCGCCAGAACAAGGCGCCGGTAAAGATCCAGATCGGCGGCAAGCTGACCAAGGGCCTCGGCGCAGGCGCCAACCCCGAGGTCGGGCGCCAGGCCGCCATCGAGGACACGGAGAAGATCTGCGACGCCCTCGAGGGGGCGGACATGGTCTTCATCACCACCGGCCTCGGCGGCGGCACGGGCACGGGGGCGGCGCCGGTGGTGGCCTCGATCGCGAGCCAGCTCGGCGGCGACAACGGGAGCGTCCTCACGGTGGCGGTGGTGACCCTGCCCTTCGCTCTCGAGGGCAAGCGGCGGATGGCGCAGGCCATGGACGGCCTCGCGCAGCTCCGCGAGTGCGTCGACTCCGTCATCGCCATCCCCAACGACCGGCTGCTGCAGACGGTGGCCCGCAACACGCCGGTGGCGGAGGCGTTCCGCGTCGCGGACGACGTCCTGCGCCAGGCCGTGCAGGGCATCAGCGACATCATCACGATCCCCGGCCAGATCAACCTCGACTTCGCCGACGTGCGCGCGGTCATGAAGGGGATGGGCCAGGCGGTCATGGGCACCGGCATCGGCGAGGGCGAGAACCGCGCCACCGACGCCGCCCAGCGCGCGGTCAGCAACCCGCTGCTGGAGGACAGCTCCATCGAGGGCGCCCGCGGCATCGTCGTGAACATCACCGGCGGGTCGGACCTGTCGCTGGCCGAGGCGTCGGAGGCCACCGCGCTCATCACCAAGGTGGCCGACCCCGAGGCCAACGTCATCTACGGGATCGTCACCGACGAGTCGATGGGCGACGCGGTGAAGGTGACGGTCATCGCCACCGGGTTCACGAGCCGTGGCTCGCGCAAGGTGGCCCCTACGCCGGTGGACCTGGCCAACTACGTCGGGCCGTCGGCGCAGCAGCCCTCGTCGCTGCCGCAGGCCGAGGTCGGCGGCTTCTATCGCAAGACCCCGAATGCCAAGGTGGCTTCGGGCGGCGGCGGCCGGCTCGACCTCGACGTGCCCGCGTTCCTGCGGAAGCAGGGCGGCGGCGGCAACGACTAGCGGGTAGCCGGCCGCCGCACCTGCGATCCCCAGCTTCTTCGTCCGGCTCTGCAGCGTCGAGGGCTTGAGGCCGAGGATCCTCGCCGCGCCGCGCGGCCCATAGACCCGGCCACCGGTGGCGGCGAGCACGTGGCGGATGTGCCGGCGCTGCACCTCGTCCAGCGGCGCCATCGAGGGCACTTGCGGCCCGGCCGTCGCCTCCGCCGGCGGCACAGGCCGCGCGCCCGCGGCCACGTCGAGGACGGTGGGGCCGAGCTCGTGGCCGGAGGACAGGATGGTCGCCCGCTCCAGCACGTTGGCCAGCTCCCGGACGTTGCCGGGCCAGGAGTACTCCGCGAGCTTCGCTTGCCCCTTCACCGTGACCCGCATCCCGCGGCGGCCGGTGCGCTGCACCTGCTCCTGCAGCAGCGCGTCGCAGAGTTGCGGCAGGTCCACGATGCGCTCGCGCAGCGGCGGCAGGTGCAAGGGGAAGACGCTCAGCCGGTAGAAGAGATCCTCTCGGAACGCTTCTCCGCGATGGCGCGGTGCAGGTCCACGTGGGTCGCGGCCAGGATGCGGACGTCGACCTTCACCGGGCGATCGCTGCCCACCGGCTCCAGCACGCCTTCCTGTACGACGCGCAGCAGCTTCGCCTGCAGCTCGACCGGCAGCTCGCCGATCTCGTCCAGCAGCAGGGTCCCCGCGTTGGCGAGGGCGAACCGCCCGGGGCGGTCGCGGGTGGCGCCGGTGAACGCGCCCTTGACGTGGCCGAGCAGCTCGCTCTCCAGCAAGCCGGCGGGAATCGCCGCGCAGTTGATGGACACGAAAGGCTGTTCGGCGCGCCCGCTCCAGGCGTGGATGGTGCGCGCGAGCCGCTCCTTGCCCGTGCCCGTCTCGCCCAGGATCAGCACCGGGGTGTCCGTCTGGGCGACCTGGCGCGCGCGGGCCGCCAGCTCGCGCATGGCGGGCGAAGCGCTGCCCTCGAACAGGCCGACCGACGAACCCGCGAGCTGCGCCTCGAGCGCCTTGGCATGCTCGTGGTCCTGGCGGTGGAGCCGCTCGAGGGTCGTTCGCTGCTCCGCGCTGGCGATGGCGATGGCGAGGATCTGGCTGTAGACCTCGACGAGGTCCACCACCGCCGCCGGGTAGGGCTCGCACTGCGCGCGGTCGAGGCCAGGATGCCGAAGCAGCGGTCGCTAGGTTGCAGCCTTGGCCGTTGCCTTGGCCTCCGGCTCCTCGCCGCCGAGGAACGCGGCGATGGGCTGGAGGCTCTCCACGCGTTCGCAGAAGATCTTGAAGGCCGCCATCATCGGCACCGCGAGCAACGCCCCCGGCGTTCCCCAGACGAACCACCAGAACAGCAGGCCCACGAACAGCAGGGCCGGATCGAGCGTGAACCGGCGGCCCATGATCAGGGGCGTGATCACGTAGCCCTCGAGCGTGTTGATGAGGAGGAAGACGGCGGGCACCAGCAGCGCCCAGCCGACATCCTCGAAAGCGAGCAGCGCGGCCAGCCCGATGACGGCGGTGCAGATCAGGCTCCCGAGGTAGGGAATGAAGTTCGTCACTCCCGCGACGACCCCCCACAACAAGGGGTTGGGCATCCCCATCAGCCATAACGTGATCGCCACCACCACCCCGAAGACGGCGTTGATCAAGGTGGTCACGAGCAGGTAGCCCGAGATCTGCTCCTCCATTTCCCGGGCGATGTCCACTGCGCGCTGCCGGTCGGCGAGCCGTGGCGACGCCTGGACGATCTTGCGCAGCACGGTGTCGCCGGACGCGAGCAGGAAGTAGACCAGCGTCACTACGATCGCGAAGCCGCCGAGGAGCGACTGCATGCCGCCCAGGAACGTGGCCCCGATGCCGGGCTCCTTCACAGCGACCTGCGGGGCCTCCCCGGGCGTGGCGCCGGCGGTGATCTCCTCCACCTGCTGCGCGGTCCGGGTCAGCTTCTCGACGCCCCGGAGGATCGGCCTCAGCCTGGTCTCCACGCGTCGCAAGCCATCCGGCGCGCGCGCCATCCAGGTCGTGGCCGGCCAGGACAAGGCGTACATGCCGAGACCGACGACGACCATCAGGCTGAGGACCACCACCGCCGCCCCCGCGCTCTCCGGCAGGCCGATGCGCTTCAACGCGCGGACCAGCGGCACGAGGAGGAAGTACAGCATCACCCCGATCACCAGCGGCAACAGGAACTCGCGGGCGGTCCGGAGGGTGTAGAGGCAGGCGAGGATGAACAGGCCGTTGGTGGCGATCGACCAGCCGCGCTGGGCCTGGCTCGCAGGCTCGAGGCGGAGCATCTCGCGGCGCTCGGCGCCCGTGCGGTCGATTTCGCGGCGGTCGAAGCGCATCCCGATCATCCTAGCGCCCGGCGGGGCGTGGTGCGTCGTTTCCCGGCGTTTTCAACGCTATAATGGTCGACCCGCGCTCCGCGGATGACCTGACATGAAGCGCCAACTGCGAGAACGACACCTGCAATACCTCGACGCCGAGGTGGCGCTGACGTCCGTCCCCCGGACGGGGTCGTTCCGCCTGGCGCTGTGTTATCCCAACCTCTACTTCGTCGGGATGTCCAACCTCGGCTTCCACAGCGTCTACCAGATGCTGAACGGCACGCCCGACGTCGTCTGCGAGCGGGCCTTCCTGCCCGACGACGTGGACAAAGCCGAGCTGGAGCGGACGGGGCAACCGCTGACCACCGTCGAGTCCGGCACCGCGCTCCGGCAGTTCGACGTGGTGGCCTTCTCGGTGTCCTTCGAGAACGACTACATCCACGTCCTGAAGATGCTGACGATGTCCGGCATCCCGCTGCGCGCCGCGGACCGCGGCCCCGGCGATCCCTTGATCGTCTTCGGGGGCGCCGCGATGTTCCTGAACCCCGAGCCCCTGGCCGCGTTCGCGGACCTGATCGCCGTGGGCGAGGGCGAGGCGCTGGTCCCACGCATGATGGAAGCGTTGCTCGGCGGAGATCCGCGCCGGGCCGTCGAACAGCTCACGGGCAAGGACGGCTTCTACGTTCCCTCGCGCTACCACGTGCGGTACCACGAGGACGGGACGGTGGCGGGCTACGACGGGCCCGGCCCCGTCATCCGCCAGCGGGGCTGGCCGGGGAAGATGGCCCTCCCGCAGTCGGCGATCCTGACCCCGAACACGGAGATGTCGAACACGTTCATGGTCGAGATCTCCCGCGGCTGCCCCTGCATGTGCCGCTTCTGCTGGGCCGGGTACAACTACCTGCCGGTGCGCGGGTTCTCGCGCCAGCAGATCGTGGACCGCGCCCGCGAGATCAGGCCCCACACCGACAAGATCGGCCTCGTCTCCACCGCGGTGTGCGACCACCCCGAGATCGGCGGCATCGTCGACGACCTCGCCGCGATGGGCTTCCAGGTGTCGGTGGCCTCGCTCCGTCTCGACGACTTGACCCCGGAGTTCGTGCTGAAGCTCGCCGACACCGGGGTCCAGGGCCTGACCCTGGCCCCGGAATGCGGGTCGGACCGGATGCGCCGTGTCCTGAACAAGCAGTTCACCAACGACGACATCCTGGACCGCGCGCGGTGGATCTTCGAGAACGGGATCCAGAACCTCAAGCTCTACTACATGGTCGGGCTGCCATGGGAGAGACACGAGGACGTGGAAGCGATCGTCGATGTCACGGAGAAGATCCGCGACGTCATGATCGACGTCGGCCGCAGCCGCGGCCACGTCGGGCGCATCCACCCCTCGATCAACCCGTTCGTACCCAAGCCCGGGACGCCGTACCAGTGGCTGCCGATGGAGGACCCGCGGGAGACCGACCGCAAGCTGCAGTTCCTGCGCAAGGCCTTCGGCCGCATGGCCAACGTGGACGCCATCTGCAAAAGCGCGCGCAGCGGCGTCTCGCAGTCGATCCTGGCCCTCGCCGACCGCCGGGTGGCCGAAGCCCTGGAGTTCGCGTGCCGGAACGACGTCGACCTGAAACGCGGGATGAAGGCGGCGGGGCTGGATCCCGCGTTCTACCTTTTCCGTGGACGCGGCCGCGACGAGATCCTGCCCTGGGACATCGTCGACAACGGCGTGTCCAAGGGCTACTACCTCCGAGAGCTGGACAAGAGCTCCAAGGAGCTGCTCTCCCCGCACTGCCCCGAGGTCCAGGGCTGCATCCGATGCGCGGTGTGCATCGAGACGCCGAACCCGCAGTATCGCCTTCCTGAGAAGTGGAAGGCGCTGGGAATGCCGCCGCAATACGTGAAGACCGCCGTTGCCCCGTAGGAGGAACCCCATGCTCCGGCTGATGACGCTGCCCCTGTTCCTCGCCGCTTGCGCCTCCGGCGGCAGCAACGGCCCGACGTCGCCGCCGACACCGGCCCTGAACGAGGAGTTCACCCTGAGCCCCGGCCAGACGGCGGCCGTGAATGGCACCAACGTGCGCCTGACGTTCGACCGGGTGAGCGAGGACTCGCGGTGCCCGACGGACGTGACCTGCATCTGGGAAGGCGACGCGGTCGTCGTCCTCAAGGTGAAGGCGGAAGCCGAGGAAGCGACCCGCGAGGTGCACACCCAGGGCGGCGCGACGCGCTCGCGCAACGCGCCGGCCGGCGACTACGTGGTGACGCTGGTCCGGCTGGAGCCGGCGCCGCGCTCCACGGAGGCGATCGAGCCCTCGGCGTATCGGGCGACCCTGCGCGTGGGCCGCGCCGAATCCGCCCCCGACGCTTCTTGACGGTCGCTCCGCCGCGTCACTAGAATCGCGTCCTCCATGCCTTCCAGCACGCCGCCGCCGGGACGCCCGGGCGCTCCGCCCCGCCACGGGATCGGCGGTTTGCTCGGCCTCCTCGCCGTGCTGGCCTTCGTGATCCTGGCCGCCGTGATCCTCATGCGCCGCGAGCCGGGGACGATCGCGGAGGTTCCGCCGGCGCCGCCGGTCGTTCCGACGACCACCACGCTCGCTTCGCCGCCGCCTTCAGCGCCGCCCTCGACCGAGCCGGAGGCGCCCGTCGCCTCCGCGGAGCCCGTCGCCCCCGTTGCCGAGTCGTCGGCGCCGGCCAGGCCGCCGCGGTCCTCGCGCCGTGCCGGTGTGGCCCCGGCCACGGGCGGCACGCGCGTCGCCGACGCCGATCCTGCCTCCAACCGGCGCGGTCCGGGCTCGCTGCCGGCGATGGGATCCTCGCCCCGCCGGTTCGTGCTGGGCACGACCAGCGTCGAGAGCCTCAAGCCGGTGGAGCGTGAACTCAAGGGGTTCGAACCCGGCGGCGTGGGCGTGAAGCGCGCGCCCGAGGTCAACGGCCGCGTGGAGCTGGAGATGGAGCCTCCGCAGGTCCGTCCCGGGGTCGACTATACGGTGAAGGTGTACCTGGCCAACGACGGCACCAAGGACATCCCTGTGCAGGAGGTGACGGTTTCGACGGTCGAGGACGGGAAGTCCGCCTCCCGCACCATGACCCCCCGAGCGCGGAGCGTGAAGCCGCAGCAGCGGGCGTTGCTGCACGAAGTGTCCGGGGTCTGGCGCGAGGCCGCCCGCTCGTGGGCGATGGACGTGGTCGTCACCTCGGGCCGCCAGGACGTCTACCGCAACCGCCTCCGCTGGGAATAGCGAGTGCCCGGGTCCGGGAATACGGTGTCGCACCGAGAGAGCCGAGGCGCCCGGATCGCGCGGCGCGACGACCGCCGCGTACCCTGGCGGTACGAAAGGGAGGAGCAACGAAGCGAGCCGCGATGCATCGGCGCTCGAATGCAACCGTATTTCCGGATCAGGGCACTACGGTGAAGCGGACGCTCTGGATGGCCGCGTTCCTCGCCGCGCTCGCGGTCTCCCCGGCCGTGGCGCACAAGGGCCACGCATCGCCGAGCCCGTCACCGGCCGCGGCGAGCGAGGCCCCCGCCGGCACCCTCGCCGCCGAAGAGGCCGAAGCCGCGCCGCCGGCGGACTCGTCGATGGAGGTCTCAGGCGACTTGTCCGAGCAGGGGGCGATGGCCGCGATCCCGTGGAAGACCGCCTTCACGGGCAAGCTCCACAACAAGGTCATCCATTTCCCGCTGGCCCTGGGGATGGCTGCCGCCGCGTTCCTGATCATCGCCCCGCGGTGGCCGGCCTACGAGCCGGCGGCGCGCCTGCTGCTGATCGCGGGGGCGCTGGCGGCCGTGGTCGCCTTCTTCAGCGGCCGCGCGCAAGAGGAGCCGTTCGAGGATTCGCCCTTCCACTCCGTGGTCGAGCTGCACGAGACGTTCGGGATCACCACCGCGATCACCCTGTGGGCCGGCGTGGCGCTCACCTTCTGGGCGCGCGTCCGCCGCCTCATGCCGCTGTACGGCATCCTGCTGCTGCTGCTGCTGGCGTGCACCGGTTTCCTGGGCGGCGTACTCAGCCATTCGGACTAGGTCCGGCTAGCGCGGCGCGTTCCGCCACTGGCGCTCGTACGTGGCCCATTCCGCGTCGTCGGTCGTCCACTCCGCGTACAGCGCCACCCCCTCGAAGGTTCCGCCTCCGCCCACGCCGCGGAGGCCGGCCACGAGGCCGGCGAGGGCGTTCTCCGGGTTCTCGACGTCCGCGCGGTGCATCAGACCCGACCCGTCATAGGTGGGGATGCCAATCAGCAGCCGCGCCCGGCCCGATCGCGCGAGGTTCGCGGTCATCGAGGACGCCGCGTAGGCGAGATAGCGCCGGTACAGCGACGAAGTGGGCAGCGCGGTGTCGTAGGCCATGACGACGAGCTGATCCGCCTCGGCGGCGACGCGGACGTAGTACTCGGGCGTCCACAGGAAGTTGGGCGCCACGTTCAGGTGGAGCGGGCCCGGCCGCGTCGCGGACAACGAGAGGATGCCGCCGCCGATCGCGGTGCGCAGCACGCGCAGCAGGGCCAGGAAGTCGGCGTCCCCGTCCGGGACCGGCTCGATGTTGACATGCACGCCGTCGAATCCCTCGTCCATGAGGCCGCGGCACTCGGCGGCGATGCGCTGCCGCTGGCCGATGTCGGAGAGGTCGACCGTGCCCTGGAACTGGCGGCGGTAGCCGACGCGCAGCCCGCCCACCCAGGGGAGCACCTTCAACCGCGGCGCCACCCGCCGCGCCACGGCCAGGAAGTTGCGCAACTGCTCGCGGCTGTGGAGGGGGAGCCGGCCGGCGCCGTTGAAGGGGATGAGATGCGGGTACGCGTACGCGATCCCGTGGCCGTCCAGCGACTGCAGCAGCGCCTCCATCTCCTCGGGAGGGTGATCCTTCTCCAGCCACCGGTGCTCGAGCCACACCGCGTTGCGATCCTGGTTGAAGGGATGCGCCGCGGAATCCCCGGCCGGCGCATACGCGAGGTAGAGATAGCCCGCGATGGCGAGGACGGCCAGGGCGAGGAGGACGCGCAGCGCCACTCGCAGGCGCCTCACCGGCGCGGGCCGCCCAGCACCAGCACCGCCGCCGCTGCGTGCTCGCGTCCGTGGGTGAGGCTCACCAGCACGCGGTCGCCGCCGATCTCGACCAGACGCGCGCGGCCGCGCTCCGACAGCTCCAGCCGGGGCGGGCCGCCGCGCCCGCGCACGATCTCGACGTCCCGCAGCTCGAGGCCTCCGCCGAGCGCGGCGACCGCCGCCTGCTTGGCGGCCAGGCGCGCCGCCAGCCGCCGCTCGGGATCGGACTTGGAGGCGGCGTAGGCGCGCTCGCGGGGCGAGAAGACGTCCGCGAACGCCGCCTTGCTCACGTCGGCGATGGCGACGACCGCCGTCGATTCCGCCCGCACGTCTTCGGACACCATCCGAGTGTAGTGTGGTGTCCCGGAGATTTCGTGGCGCGGCCTTCATGCGCCGGTGCTACCATCCGCGCGCCGGTGCCGTGAGGCGCCGGAGCATGCTCATGTGCCAGGCATTCTCCTGACGCCCGCCCTGCTCTCGCTGGCCGCGCTTCTCCTCGCGATCGTCCTGAGCTGTACGTCCCGCGTGAACGTGGGGCTGCTCGCGTTCGCACTCGCCTGGGTCGCGGGCCTCCTGGGCGGCGGCGGGCACGAGCTGGCAGTCCGGACGTTCCCGGCCGCGCTTTTCGTCACCCTCGCGGGCGTCACGCTGCTCTTCGCGCTCGCGGAGGCGAACGGCACGCTCGAAGGGCTCGCCACGCGGGCGTTGCGGCTCGCGCAGGGCGACGCGCGGGTGCTGCCGCTGCTGGTGTTCGCCATCGCGTGCGCCATCTCGACGGTCGGCCCCGGCGCCATCGCCAGCGTCGCGCTCGTGGCGCCGATGGCCATGGCCCTGGGCCGCCGCGCGGGGATCCCGCCGTTCCTGACCGCCTTGTCGGTCACCAACGGCGCCAACGCCGGCAACCTCTCGCCGGTGAGCGCCGTAGGCGTGGTCGCGAACACGAAGATGGCCGAGGCGGGCCTCGGCGGCCACGAGCTTGCAGTGTGGGCCGCCAACTTCGCGGCGCACGTCCTCGTGGGCGCGGCCGCCTACTTCCTGCTCGGCGGGCTGCGCCTGGCCGGCCGCGCGGAGTACGCCACGCCCGACGAAGCGCAGGGGTTCTCGCCAGCGCAGTGGTTGACGCTGGCTGTCACCGCCGCGTGGATCGCCGGCGTGATCGGGTTCTCCGTTCCCCTCGGCCTCGCGGCCTTTGCCGCCGCCACCCTGCTGATCATGCTGGGGGTGGCGGACGAGGGCCAGGCCATCCGGCGCATGCCGTGGGGCGCGATCCTGATGGTCACGGGGATGTCGGCCCTCGTCGGCGTGCTCGAGCGCACCGGTGGAATGGCCCTCTTCACGTCGCTGCTGGCGCGGCTGGCCACGCCGGCCACCGTCAACGGCACCATCGCGTTCGTGACCGGCCTGATCTCGACGTACAGCAGCACCTCGGGGGTCGTGCTGCCGACCTTCCTGCCCACCGTCCCCGGTCTCGTCCGCGAGCTGGGCGGGGGCGACCCGGTGGCCGTCGCGCTGAGCATCAACGTCGGCGCCTCCCTGGTGGACGTCTCTCCGCTTTCGACCCTGGGCGCGCTGTGCGTGGCCGCGGTGCCGGAAGCCGACGCCTCGAAGGACCTCTTTCGCCGGTTGATGGTGTGGGGCCTCTCGATGACCCTCGTCGGCGCCGTGTTGTGCCAGCTCCTGGCCGGGCCCTTCGCCCGCCTGTGATCAGGACTCGAGGCGGACGGCGAAGCCGCCACTTCGCTATTTCGTTCCCGCCGCGAAATCCCATCGCGTGGCGGCTTGGCGCAGGATGCCGGCCAGGTCCCCGTCCAGCAGATACCCCTGGCGGATCAGATCCAGGGCGACCTGGCTCACCTTGCCGAGGTACTGCTCCCGGTCGTGATAGCGCTCCGCAACGGCACGGCGCGGATCGCCGGCGGCCGCCGTGGGCGGAAACGGAATGTAGCTGCCGGCCATGCTGGAGACCTCGTCGGGCGGCCCGGACTGCTCGTCGAACAGGTTCCACCCGGTGTAGGTGGCCAGCGGCACGGCCACCTCCGGCATCTTGATCCCGGCCCGATCGATGCCGTCGCCATCCAATTGCGGTACCAGCACCGGAAACGCCCTGCCGACTTTGGGTGGCTCCAGGGTGACGATGCCCTGCTTCCAATGCGGCCCGTAGTCCACGCGGTAGGCGAGGTGGACGCGGGTGGAGGCATTCACCCCGGGGATCTTGGGAAACGTCCACTGCTCGATCGTCACCAATGTTCCATCGGCCACCTTGGGGTAGGCGCTCGGCGGCGGCGGCGTACCCTGCCCCACGCAGCCGTCCATGGCCGTCAGCAGTGCGCGCATGCCCCAACGGTAGTCGTTGGGGTTGTTGAGCTGCTGCCCGATGGTGCGGGTCGGCGGGAACGGCCCTGGCCCGTGCTGGCCTCCTGTGAACAGGTAGATGCGCACGTCCTCGGGAATCGCCGCATCGCCCCTGCCGTCGATCGAAGTGTGGATGAGCAAGGCGGCGCGTCCCCAGTACTCGTAGGAAGAGTTGCTGTAGAAAACCTTGGGCGCGGGCTTCGCGTGGCCCTGAAGGCTGTCGGTCCGCCCGGTTTCCGGATCGGTTTCCGGAAGATCGGTGAAGGGGAAGATGTCGGTAGGGTAGAACACGTTCAGGAACGGGTGGGCGTCGCGGGAGGGTTGTGCAAAGCGGTGATTGAAGCTGCCCAGGCCGCCCCCGGCCACGTGCGACATCACTCCGTCGAGCGCGGCGCGCCCGGCTTCGTCGTCGTTGAATCCGTCGTAGAGGAACTTGCGCAGGAACCGCCCGAAGTCGCGGACGGCTGCGGAACCCAGGCCTGCGATCACCGGATCGCGGCTGGTGTAGACCACCTCGTAGATGCGGTGCGGCTCAAAGCCCGCATCCATCTCCGCGTGGCCAAGATCGTCGGAGAAGCGCCACTTCTGGCGCGGGATCACGCGGCGCGGGGAATCTACGCGGTCGCGCACGGTCATCGTGGCCCGGGGATCGTTCGGATCGGCCACCAGATAAGGTATGTGGTTGCGGTCCGCAAGGTCTCCCCGTACGCTTTTCCGCCCGGGGATGAACTCAGCGCGCACCAGGCCGGTGATGCCCGCCAACGCCGGAGCGTGCAGCCGCAACAGGTTGGGTTGCCGGGCACATCGGCCTGCCACCCCACCCACACCAGCGTATAGCCCTGGCGCAGCAAGAAGCCGTCTCCGAGCTCGTCGCTGCCGGCGCCACCCCGGGTCGAAGAAGCGCACCATGCCGCGCCCGCCTCGGTTCGAGATTTCCATCAGCACGGCGCCGTTCGCTCGCTCGGCGGAAGGAGCGAAGGCCGATGGTTTACGATCGCGCGATGGAGCAGACGCTGCGCGCCGCGACCGTCCCCGCGCTCGAGGCCGTCCCCGGCCTCGTCCACGGCTTCGAGCAGCGGCTGGGGCCGCCGGGATGGGAGACGCGCGACGGCTCACGCCGGCGAGTGGCCCACGCGCTCGCCCCGTCGGGCCGGCTCCTGCTGCTGCATCAGGTGCACGGGGTCAAGATCCATCGCGCCCCCTGGGACGGGCAACCCGACGGCGATGCGGCGACCGCCGACCGGCCGAAGATCATCCTCGGGATCGAGACCGCAGACTGCCTGCCCGTGCTGCTCGTCGACCCGCGGCGCCGGGTTGTGGCCGCCGCCCACGCCGGCTGGCGGGGCACCGCCGGAGGCATCGCGCGCAAGGCGCTCGACGCGTTGATCGCGGACGGGTCGCGCGCGAGCGACGTCATTGTCGCCCTCGGGCCGGGGATCGGGCCCTGCTGCTACGAGGTGGGGCCGGAGCTCGTGCCCGAGTTCGGGCTGGGGGGCGAGTCATTCTTCCGTCCCGGGCAGGGCGACCGCCTGCTGCTCGACGTGCGCGCGGCCAACGCGCTCCAGCTCCGCGAGGGCGGCGTGCCCGAAGGCCAGATCCACAGCGTCGCAGAGTGCACTTTCCACGAGGTCGACCGCTACCACTCGTACCGCCGCGAAGGACAGGGCGGCGGCCGCATGATCAGCTTCGTCGGGTTCTCGAAGTAGCCGCCGCTCAGGCCGCGGGCAGGTCCCGGCCGCAATAGCGACAGACCTTCGCCGCGGCCTTGATCGTCTCCGCGCAGAAGGGGCAGTCGCGGGTCGCTCCGCCGTCCGTCGGCGCCGTATTCGTGGTGGGGGCCGACGCCCGATGCGTCTGGTACTGGTCGATGAGCTGCTTCATCCGGATCGCGTCGCCCTTGTGGTGTCCGTGGCACCGGATGGGCTCCGAACCGCCGCTCGTCTCGATGATGACGTCCGACAGGAGCAGGCCCGTATCGATGGTGACCGAGGCCACGTGGCTGATGTGGATCGAGTGCTCCTGCCGCCCCAGCCACTGGGGCTTGAACTGGATGACGCTGGTGGGCGTCACCGCGACCTGCGTGGGAAAGATGCGGTTGCCTCGCGAGAGCCGGCTGGCCACGAACAAGTCGCCGGGATGGAATCGGCGGTTCTTCGCCAGGCTCACCGCGAGGACGAGCATCGCCAGCACCACCAGCCCGGCAGCGACGTAGAGCACCCAGGTCGTTTCCGGAGCCAGAGCCTCCACGGCGAGGAGTGCCGGATTCACTTCGGCGCGACGAGCGGGGGGTCTGGGAGGTGCGGCGCAGCACCCCCCAGCTCAATGACGACGAGCTTCGACGCCTTCTCGTCCAGCGCGCGGTTGGCCAGGCGGTCGGCCTCCTTGTTCTTCTCGCGGCGGACGTGGGTGACCCGGACCTCCGCGAACTGCCGCATGAGGGCGAGGGCCTCGCGGTGGAGGGGGACCATCGCCGGGTGCTTCACGCGGTACGCGCCCCCGATCTGCCGCACCACCAGCTCGGAGTCGGAGAAGACGAACACCCGGCGCGCGCCGTGCTCCAGCGCGTACCGCAGGCCGTGGAGCAGCGCCTGGTACTCCGCCACGTTGTTCGTGGCCTGGCCGATGTACCCGAACAGCGCGGCGACCTCGGTTCCGTCGGGCGCGGTCACGTGCACGCCGAAGCCCGCATCGCCCGGGTTGCCGCGGCTCCCGCCGTCGATGTGCAGATGGAGGACGTCTCCGACCTGGGGGCCGCGCGGCGCGGCCGCGCTCACGGCGGGGGCGCTTCGACGGGGGCCGGCGGCTCGTAGAACAGGATGCGGTTGCACTGCGGACACTGCGTGATCGCGTCGTTGCGTTTCAGGTCGGAGTACATCTGCAGCCGGAGCAGCAGGTGGCATTCCTGGCAGCGGCCGTCGCTCGCGGCGGCGACGGCCACCCCCCGGAGCCTGGCCACGCGCTGGAAGAGCTCGCGCACGTCGGAGGAGATCGTCCCCGCCACCTGCTCGCGCTCGGCGGCCAGGCGCTCGCGACGGGCGGTCAGCTCCTGCCGCTGACCTTCCAGGGCGGCCACGTCCTGCTTGTGGCGCGCCTCCTCCTTGCGGAGGACCTCGTCTTCCTTCTTGAGGTCGGTGGCGAGGGTCTCGGTGTTCTCCATTTCGGCGAGGATCTGGTCCTCGCGGCTGCGGATCTCGCGCTCCACGCCCTCGATCTCGTGGAGCATGGCCGTGTACTCCTTGTTGGTCTTGACCTCCATGAGCTGGCCCTTGTACTTCGACCGCTTCGCCTCGAGGTCCTGCAGCGTGCCCTCCTCGCGCCTCCGCGTCTTCTGCGAGGTGTCGAGGGATCCGCGGAGGGTTTCGAGGCGGCCGCGCTCCGCGGCCAGCCGCGCCTGGAGTTCGGCCTGCCGGCCGGGGAGCTGGGCGAGTTCACCGTCGGTGCGCCGCAGCTCGCTCTCCACCGCCTGGAGCCGGATCAGACCGTCGAGGTCGGGGATCATCGAAGACGGGCATTCTACCGGGAATCCGCCGCCTGCGCCCGCCGTTACCGTCTGCGAGCCGTCCCGGTCCGCGGACGATTGACGGCCCGACGGCAAAGGAGCATAAGAGGCTTTTCCGGGAGTGCGGTTCAACGAAAGAAGGAGACAAATGAATCGACGACAGTTCACGACGGCGATGGGGGCGGTGGTGGCCGGCATGGTGGCCGGGTCGAAGGCCTTCGCCGCCCAAGAGAAGAAGGCCGACGAGAAGAAGCCCAAGCACATCTGTAAAGGCCACAACGAGTGCAAGGGCCAGGGCGGCTGCGCGTCGGATGCGGCGAAGCACGCGTGCGCGGGCAAGAACGAGTGCAAGGGCATGGGCGGCTGCAAGAGCGGCGACAACGGCTGCGCGGGCAAGAACAGCTGCAAGGGCAAGGGTGGCTGCGGGGTGCCGGTGAGCGGCGAGCACATGGGGACGGCCAAGAAGAAGGGCTAAGGACTCCTGCAAGGGCAAGAGCGACTGCAAAAGCTGACGAGCGCTAACCGGTTCGGCCTGCCCGATCTCGGGGTCGGCGTGGGCCTTCGGACCGTCCACTTCGGGCACATCCTCGCCCGGCAGCCCGAAGTGGACTGGTTCGAGGTCCTCTCCGAGAACTTCCTCGACACCGGGGGCCGGCCCCTCCACGTGCTGGACCAGGTCGCGGAGCGATACCCCGTCGTGCTGCACGGGGTGTCGCTTTCCATCGGCAGCGTCGATCCCCTCGATCGCGACTACCTCCGCAAGCTGAAGGCGCTGGCCCGGCGCACCCGCGCCCGCTGGGTGTCCGACCACCTGTGCTGGACGGGCGTCCTGGGACGCAACGTGCACGACCTGCTGCCCATGCCGTACACCGAGGAGGCGCTGCGGCACACCACGGAGCGCGTGCGTCAGGTGAGCGACATCCTGGAGCGGCCCCTCGTGCTGGAGAACCCGTCCTCGTACGTCGAGTTCGCGTCCTCGACGATGCCGGAGTCGGAGTTCCTCGCCCGGCTCGCCCGGGACGCGGACTGCGGCCTGCTGCTGGACGTGAACAACGTGTACGTGAGCGCCTTCAACCACGGCTTCGACGCCGGCGCGTACATCGACGCCATGCCCGCCGATCGCGTGGTGCAGTACCACCTGGCGGGCCACACCCACCACGGCACCCACATCGTCGACACGCACAGCGACCACGCCGTGCCCGAGGTCTGGCAGCTCTACGCCCGCGCCTGCCGCCGCACGGGCCACGTCTCCACGCTGTACGAGTGGGACGAGAACATCCCCGTTTTCGAGGTGATGCACGCCGAGGCGCTCAAGGCGCGGGCCTACCGCACGCACGTGATGGCGGCCGCGGGCTGATGCCGCGCGCCGCGCTCGATCGCGTCCAGCGGTGGATGCAGGCGGTGATCGTCCACCCGGGGACGGTGGACGACGGCATCCGCTCACCTGCCGCCGCCGCGGAGGTGGCTACCGTGGAGGACGTCGTGCGGCCCTCCGCGCGCCTCACCGCCGCCGAGCGCGTGGGCATCTACCACGGCATGTACCTGGGACGCATGGTCGACGCCCTGGAGTCCGACTATCCCGCGCTTCAGCGCCTCCTGGGCGCGGAAGGGTTCGCGGACCTCGTCCGCGGCTACGTCCAGGCCCACCCTTCGCGGAGCTACACACTGAACCGCCTCGGCGATCATTTCCCCGAGTTCGTCGCCACCGCGCCGGGACTGCGGCGTCGCGGCTTCTGCCACGACCTCGCGCGGCTCGAGCGCGCCATGAGCCAGGTCTTCGACGAGGAGGAGACGCCCGCGCTGACGCCCGAGGCGATCGCGGCCGTCCCTGCCGACGCCTGGGAAGGCGCCCGCCTCCATCCCATCGCCGCCTTCCGCCTCCTTGCCGTCGGGCACCCCGTGAACGCGTACGTGGATGCGACCCGCGGCGACGGCCGCGCGGCGCCGCAACGCGGGCGGCGGCGGGGCGGGGTGGCGGTGTACCGCCGCATGTACGGCGTCTGCCGCCTCGACCTGAGCCCTCCTGCCCATGCGCTCCTCGAGGCGCTGGCGGCGGGCGCGACGATCGGCGAGGCCGTGGGCCGCGTGCTCGCGCAGGGCGGGCGCGCGAGGGTCGCCGCCGAGGACCTGTTCCGGTGGTTCCGCGAGTGGGTGGCGGAAGGGATCTTCCGCGCGGTGACGATCGAGAGGCGCGGCTGAGGTGCTGCTTACCTCGCGGCGATCGTCAAGTGAAGGTTGGTGGGCCTGGAAGGACTCGAACCTTCGACTAGCCGGTTATGAGCCGGCCGTTCTAACCAACTGAACTACAGGCCCACCAGAGACTACCAGAACGGACCGCGGCAAGATGGACGAGTGAGACCCTTCGCGCGCCTGGCTGTGCTGGCGGTGGCCGCCCTGGGCAGCGCGGCGCTGCCGCCGCGGCCGGGGGCTGTCGCCCAAAAGCCCGTCCGGCGAGCGACGCCCATGCCGCGCGACGCGTTCGCCGAGGGCAGGCACCGCGGCGTCTGCTATGCGCACGCGATGAGGCGGGGCCAGGGGTACGGGTCCGCCGACTCCGAAGCCTCCCTGCGCGCCCTCGCCGGGATGGGCGTGCGCTGGATCTCGATCACGCCTTTCGGCTTCCAGAGGACGAGCGACGCCACCGAGATCCGGTGGGGCGGCCAGCGCATCGCGGAGTCCGACGACCGGCTGCGCGCGGTGACCGCGCAGGCGCGGGCGCTCGGCCTGAAGGTCATGCTGAAGCCCCACATCTGGCTGCGCCCCCCCGCCTGGCCCGGCAGCATCAACCACGCGACCGACGCGGCGTGGGCGCAGTGGTTCGCGGGCTACCGCGCGTTCATCCTCCATTACGCCGCGCTCGCCCGGGGCGAGGGGATGGACGCCTTCTGCATCGGCAACGAGCTGCAGCACGCGTCGCTGCGGGACCGCGAGTGGCGGGACGTGATCGCGGGCGTGCGCGGCGCCTACGCGGGCCCGATCACCTACGGCGCCGCCGCGGAGGAAGTGGCCGGAGTGCCGTTCTGGGACGCGGTGGACTTCATCGGCGTGAGCGCGTACTTCCCGCTGGTGGCGGAGGGGACGCCGTCGCCGGCCGCGCTCGCGGGCGCGTGGCGGCCCGTCTCCGACCGGCTCCGCGGCTTGTCCGCCCGCCACGGCAAGCGCGTGGTGTTCACCGAGATCGGGTACCGCAGCGCCGACTTCGCGGCGTGGCGGCACTGGGAGATCAAGGGCGACGCGCCGGTGAACCTCCAGGCCCAGGCCCACGCCTACGCGGCGTTTTTCGAGTCGGTGTGGGGCGAGGACTGGATGGGGGGCGCCTACTTCTGGAAGTGGTTCTCGCACCCCGGGCACAGCGGTCCCGACAGCAACGACTTCGAGTTCGAAGGGAAGCCCGCCGCCACCGTCGTGGCCGCCGCCTACCGCGCCGAGGGCGCGGGCCGCGACGTCAGGGCCGCCGTCCGCGCGGCGGCCGCCGCGGCCTCGCTTCAATCGCACCCGCGGGCTTCCCCGGCGCCGTGAACACGGGAACGGGCACCGCCGCGCGCAACGCCGGCGGGCCCGGGTCGCCTTCGTAGTATACGCCCTCGAGGAAGAGGCCCGACGGCGGCGCGGTGAGCTGGGCGGGGATGCCCGAGCGTGCGTTCAGGAAGCCGGCGACGTCGGCGATGGCCAGGGTGCCGCGCCCCACCCCGGCGAGCACCCCCACCAGCCGCCGCACCATCTTCCAGAGAAAGTGCGAGCCCACGACGCGGACGAGGACCAAAGCGCCCTCCTCGGCCATCTCGCAGGCTTCGAGGAGCACGCGGGTCGAGCCCTCCTCCGGGTCCAGGTCCGTGAAGGACTGGAAGTCGTGCATGCCCCTGAACAGCGCGGCCGCTTCGGCCATCCGCCGCACGTCCAGGTCGTCCTTGATCCACCAGACGAACGGTTTGGCGAGGGCGGTCCGGCGGCGGCAGATCTGGTACAGGTAGCTGCGCGAGAGAGCACCGTGCCGCGCGTGGAACCGACGGCCGACCGGCTGCACTGCGAGCACGTGGACGTCGCTCGGCAGCTCGTCGTTGAGCTTCAGCCGGAAGACCTCCGGCGGCATCGACGCCGCCAGCTCCACGTGGGCGACCTGGCCCAGCGCGTGGACCCCGGCGTCGGTCCGCCCGGAGCCGTAGAGCTCGAGCGGCGGGCCGTCCACCACGACCGCGATCGCCCGCTGCAGCTCGCCCTGCACGGTGCGAGCGTTCTTCTGGACCTGCCAGCCGCTGTACCGGGTCCCGGTGTATTCGAGGGTCAGTTTGTAACGGGGCATCCGTTCACGTGCGTATACTTACTGACGATGCTGCGTGTACTCGTCGGTTGCACCGACACCAGGCGCGCCGCCGAGGACCTCGGCAAGACCCTCCTGTGGCGCGGCGACGTCAGACGGCAGGTGGTGACTGCCCTCGGTGCGGCCCGCGCCGCCATTCGCGATCGCCCTTCGCTGGCCCTTTTCGAGCGCGACGTGACCTGGGCGGCCGAATTCATCCGCGAGGTGCGCGAGGACGATGCGACCAAGGCGACCTCGATCGCGGTTTACGCCCCGGACGAGATGGACCCGGTGGAGATGGACCTGCTGTCGTCCGGTGCCAACGCCGTGCTGCGATTGCCCGTCACCCGCGACTGGGACAAGCGGTTGGCGCGGCTGCTGCAGGTCCCCCCGCGGCAGGCGGTTCGGGTCCCGGTGTTCGTCGAGGTGGAGGCCGAAGGTGCCATCCGGACGACGCTGGGGACCAGCGTCAACCTGAGCGAGACCGGGATCCTGATCCAGGCGCAGTCGCTCGACATCGGGTCGGACCTCACTTTCGCGTTCCGGCTGCCCGGGACGCCGGACCCGGTGCGCGGGCGCGCGCGCGTCGTGCGCATGGCCGCGGACGACAGCTTCGGCCTGGAGTTCAGCGACATCAGCGGCGAGAGCCTGCAGGCGATCTGCAGCTTCGTCACCCGCACCGGCTTCTAGATCCGCCATCCCGGTCCGAGGCTAACACCGTCTCCGGGCGCCGGCGATTCGCGTTCGCGGGCCGGGCATGCGATACTGGAGGTCCTTCCGCGCTCGATGTCAGGAGCCGATAGGACGGCGGCTTCCGGCAACCCTCCCCGTTTCAAACCCCCTGCCGGTACGCAAAGAAAGGCCGTTACCGCTTTGTCCTTCGATAATTTCGACCATTTTCGTCTTCATCCCGACCTCTTGCGCGGCGTGCGCGACCTCGAGTTCGTCAAGCCGACGCCGATCCAGAACGAGGCCATCCCGCCCATCCTCGAGGGCAAGGACGTGCTGGGCCGCGCCATGACGGGAAGCGGCAAGACCGCCGCTTTCGTCCTGCCCATCCTCCACCGGCTGATGGCCAAGCCCCGTGGCGCCACGCGCGCGCTCATCCTGACCCCGACGCGGGAGCTCGCGGCCCAGATCGCGGCCGACCTCGCCGCCCTCGGCCGCCACACCAACGTCACCGCCACCGCGATCTTCGGCGGCGTGGGAATGGCACCACAGGAGAAGGCGCTGCGCAGGGGCGTGGACGTGGTCGTCGCCACCCCCGGCCGCCTGCTCGACCATTTCGCCCGCGGGCACGCCGCGCTGCGCGGCCTCGAGGTGCTGGTCCTCGACGAGGCGGACCGCATGCTCGACATCGGGTTCCTGCCCGACATCCGGCGCGTGCTGAAGCACGTCCCCAGCGCCCGGCAGACCCTGATGTTCTCGGCGACGCTGCCCTCCGAGATCGTGACCCTCTCGAAGGAGATCCTGCGCAATCCCGTCTCCATCGAGGTGGGCCGCACGTCCACCGCCCCCGCCGGCGGCATCACCCACGCGATGTATCCGGTGCCCTCCGAGCTGAAGTCGGCCCTGCTGGTGGAGCTGCTCAAGCGCGGCGAGATCAAGAGCGTGATCGCCTTTACGCGGACCAAACACCGCGCGAACCGCCTGGCCGACTACCTGGTGCGCCACGGCATCGAGGCCGGCCGCATCCACGGCAACCGCAGCCAGGGCCAGCGCACCGAAGCCCTGGCCGCGCTGAAGACCGGGCGCATCCCGGTCCTGGTCGCCACCGACATCGCGCAGCGGGGGATCGACGTGGAGGCGCTTTCGCACGTCGTGAACTTCGACGTCCCGAACTCGCCGGAGGACTACGTCCACCGCGCGGGCCGGACGGCGCGGGCGGACATGAAGGGCGACGCGTTCCTCTTCGTCGCGCCGGAAGAGGAGCAGAGCGCCGCGCGCATCGAGCGCGCCATCGGCAAGCGCATCCCGCGCGTCATCGTCCCCGGCTTCGACTACCGCAGCAGGCCGAAGGAGGCGCTCGAGATCCCGCTGGGGCAGCGGCTGGCCGCCATGCGCGCGCAGCGCAGCGCCGGCCACGCGCGTCGCAACGCCGGCGCGGCGCCGCCGCGTCCGTCGACCGGCCATCCCTGCGGCGGCCGTCCCGCGGGCATTCATCGGCCCGCCCGTGGACCGCACGGGCGGCCGGCGCGTTCCGGGCAGGGCTACGGCGGGAGGTCGCAGGGCTCGCGCGGCTAGCTCACCGGGTGCGCCTGAAAGATCTTGGAAACGATCTTCCAGCCGTCGGGGAAGCGGTACAGCGCCAGGTGGTCGGTGAAGACGTGTTTCCCCCCGCGATGCAGCTCGAGCCGCACGACGGCGGCGTTGCCCGTGACGTCGACGTGGGTGAACTCGTGGCGGATCTCCGGCCCCGGCCCCTTGCGCTCGGCCGCGCCCTTCTCGACCCGCGCCGCCCATTCGTGGAGGGTCACCGGCGTGAGCGCGCCGTCCCTGAGGACGAGCATGCGGAACGACGGATGGAATCCCGCGCGCATCAGCGCGGGATCGCCCTTGGCGTGCACGCCGTCCACGTAGGCCGACTTGACCACCATCTTCACCGCCTCGACGTCTGCGTCCGCCGCCGCCGCGTACGCGGGCAGGACCAGCGCCGCCGCCGCGATCACGAGCATTTTCCTGGTCATGGCCCCTCCTCCACCCCCGGAGGTTCCAGAGTAGCCGATTCGCCCGCGCCTCGTCCGCGGTGCTACGGTCGAGGGATGGCACGATCTTCACGGGGCACCACCACCCCTCGCCGAGGCAAGGTCCGCTACGCCGTGGTCGGGCTCGGCCACATCGCGCAGGCCGCGGTGCTGCCGGCGTTCGCCCACGCGTCGCGCAACTCGGAGCTGGCGGCCCTCGTCTCCGACGTCGAGGTGAAGCTCCGGAAGCTCGGCCGGAAGTACGGCGTCCGCGCGCGCTACA
>Ga0326597_10002383_pt1 | contig 28075 bp, 20 predicted proteins | sample RVTome_12_FD_203789 | JGI IMG/M metagenome (GOLD analysis project Ga0326597, IMG submission 203789) | Soil microbial communities from uranium-contaminated site in the Upper Colorado River Basin, Wyoming, United States - RVT100D185 | ecosystem: Environmental > Terrestrial > Soil > Contaminated >... | reverse complement strand
CACGCTATTCGTCCTCCGAGGGTGGCACGATCGCGCCGTGTGAGGCGGCCATCCTCGAGCGTCCCGAAAGTATCTTCGCGCTGAATGAGGACCACGCGCGCGGCGAACTGAATATCGACGACTACCCGCTCCAAATCGTGCATTGCTCCAATGTCGATGCAACACGCGTGCCCGCCGGATTCGGCGCCGTCAAAATCGAAGGCACGATGCCCTACGCACTCAAGGAGGGCCCTGCCCATTGGGACGTCATCAAGGAAGCCGTTGCCGACAAACTCTTGACCCGCTACATGGCTCACACGGCAAATCTCGGCAAGGACAAGGTGCTCGCGAAGGTACTCATGAGCCCGCTCGACATCGAGCGCATGAATCCCGCGATGTGGCGCGGCAGCGTGCATCAACGCTTGCGCACGTTCGATAACTATACGCCGTACCGCTTGCCGATCCCCGGCCTGTACCAGACCGGTGGCTGCACGCAAGGCGGTGGGTCGGTTACGGGCCGTCCGGGCCGGGCCGCCGCGGCCGTCGTGCTCCAAGATGACGGCAAGTCCTTGACAGAAGTCGCCGCGCGGCGCTCCCGGCGCGCCTAGCCATGCAAGCGATGCGTTCTTGGACGACGGCTCTATCGAGCGCCTGCGCGGTCGGTTTGCTGATTGCGTGGCTTACGGCAGCGATAAAGGCACAGCCGGCCGCCACGCTAGCCGAAGTGCCGCCGAACTACGCCGACCATCCTGCGCCGGTACAGCCGCTGCCGTACAGTCACAAGACGCATCTCGCGCTCGGCCTGAGCTGCGCGATCTGCCACACGCGTACGGAAACCAGCCCCCAGGCGGGCTTGCCGGCTGCGGCCACCTGCATGTCCTGTCACACGTCGATCGCCGCGAATCGCCCAGCGATCCAAGCACTGGCGCAGTTCGCGGCTGCCGGCGATCCGATCCCGTGGGTGCGCGTCTACGAGGTTCTACCGGGCATCACCTGGTCGCATACGCCGCACCTCGAGGCCGGTGTCGCCTGCGGCGCTTGTCACGGCGACGTCGCCGCGCTCGACACGCTGGCGATGACGACGAGCGTTACTGCGATGGCAAGCTGCATCGGTTGCCACGAAGCCCGCGCGGTGGCGACAACCTGCGCGACCTGCCACGCCTGGCCGATGGAGTAAGCAAGTGGTTGCACCTGCTCCGAACGGAGCCTGCGCAGCTACTGCGCGATCGGGGCCAACCAATCTCGCGTACTTTGCGTACGCTCAGACTCTAACCATCGATACACGAGCGAATGCCATAGCACGCGCCCGACATACTCGCGTGTCTCGTTGAACGGTATGTTTTCGATCCAAATATCGCCGGCGATAGGCTCGCGCGGCAACCAGCGCTCGACTGCATTCGCTCCGGCGTTATAGGCTGCGAGCGCAACCGGCAGCTTGCCTTGAAAACGTAACAGCAGGCTTTCGAGCGCCACCGCGCCTAAGCGAATGTTGACCGCAGGGTCGTCGAGATCGGGGCGTCCTGCGGTAGCCTCACCCAATTGCCGTAACGCCATCGCGGCCGTGCCCGGCTGCAGCTGCATCAGCCCGCGCGCGCCCGCGGCCGACACTGCGTCGGCGCGAAACAAGCTCTCCTGACGCATGATCCCGTAGATGAGGTCGGCATCGAGGTCTGTGGTTCGTTCAACTTCGCGGACTACTTCGGCGTAGGGTGTCGGATAGAGCAAGGGATAATCGTTAAAAATTTCGAAACGCGTAGCCGTTGCGACGGCTAGGTCATACCACTGCCAATCGGCGGCAAGATGAATTGCTTGACGCTGCAACCCAGGATCGAGTGGCTCGAATCCGTAGCGCCATTCACGCATTGCCGCAACGGGAAGCCCGACGTGGCGCAGCTCGCGAGCGCGCACCAACACCGGCTCGCCGGCCAGGCGGACCACGCTCGGGGGCGAGCGCGGAAGTGGCTCCAAGGCTGGCCGTACCCGCCGGCGCAGCTGTGCTGCCGCCAGTCCTGAGTAGACGTTGTCTACTGTTAGGATCGATTCGTAAAGCTCGTCCTCCAGGCCGCGATCACCGCGAACGCCGGCCGCGCGCGCAGCCCAATAGCGCCAACGCGCCGTCGTGCGCAGTTCGTCCGACATCCCCGCGATACTGACGGCGACGACTTCCCAATCCCCGGCCCACAATGCGGCACGTGCCCGCCACTGCAACGCACTGTCGTCGATATCCCGCGCCGCCACGTCGGCAAAGACGCTCAGTGCCTCGGGACGGCGATCCCATGCCAAACCGAGCGCGAGCGCGAGCGCGAATGGACTCGCCGCCGATCGATCAAGCTGCAGGCTGTCGATCAGAACGGGATAACGAGCGAGTGCGGACGGTGGATCATCGCGTGAAAGACGGGCCCAGGCATCGAGCAACGCCTCGGGCACGATAGCGTCCACCGGCATCGTGAGGTAGGCATCAATTTCGGCGGCAGGTCGGTCGATCAAGTCCGCCCAGCGCAATAGCCCGATCGCACGGTCTGCCGGCAGACGCCGGGCAACGCTACGGGCGAACGACGTCTCGCCGGCTTCGAGTAACAAGCGCACGCGCTGCTCGACATGCGTATCGGTCAATGCGCCTTCGGCGCGTAACCACTGAAAAACTGGCTCGCACTCACTCGACAATTGCCGCGGTTTGAGCCACAGCTCGAGAATCGGCGGGGCCAAACCGCTGATGTGCTCAAGCTCGATGCGCGCGGCGAGATATTGACAGCGCTGTCGTTCGTCGCCGGTGTCGTTGCGATACTGGTCGAGGAACTGTTCCCACAGTCGGCGCCGCGCGAGACTCGCAAGCCAGATCAAGCGCAGCCGGGCTGTGACCGGTTCACCGCCGTGATTGCTGATGAATCGTTCGGCAGCGGAGTCGGCCGCGGTCCACTGATCGGCAGCGTTGCCCAGTGCCGCGCCGATGCGTTCGGCTTGGAGATAGCTATAGAGCGGGTAGGACTGCAGGCGATCGCTGTCCGCCTGTGCTACGACTCCAGCGCCTGCACGTTGGAATGCAACGAGGAACTCGCTACGCGCCTCGGCGAGTGGGTCGCTGGTGCCGCCAGCCAACGGCTGCGCGGAGGCGCTCGTCGCCGCCGCCAGCACTGACAGAATTAGTCGTTGCCCACGCCGCCATCCCATGGCTCGAAAAATCGCTGCTCCGGATTCGTTGATCGACGTTCCGGGGACTGATGCTATAGAGAGTTAGGCAACTATCCAATACGGCGGAGCTGGAGGCCTTCACCGACCGGCCGCGCGCCAGCGTGAGAAAGCCGCGAGTAAGCGGGGGCAGCGACCACGCCGCCCCCGCCCGTGCGGTCAATTAGAACTCGGCTCGAAACCCGAGACTCAGTGTATCGACATCGCTGTTCAACGTCGTCCCGAGAGAGATCGCGAAGCGATCGGTGAAATAGTAGCGTCCCAATAGATCGACGCTCGTGTCGCTGCCGCTGCTGTCGAGATTGACGTAGTTGAGACTGGCCTCAACCTGCAGGAATGACGCGAGTTGCGCACGCAGCCCCGCGCCAATGCCGAGACCATCGTCGTCGAAACCAAATCCGGCAACATCGACTTCGGCATGGACATAGGATGCGGTGCCGATGAGATCGAGCGTGCTGCTCAGCGCATGCCGGTAACCCGCGCCGAAAGCATACTCGGTACCGTCGATCCCCAGATCGAAGCTCTGCTCTTCCCAGTGGCCGAGCGCAAAGAATTGATCGTTAATTTGCATCGAGCCGCTGAAGCGATAGCCGTCGCCATTCAAATTGACGGGGCCGCTGTCGAATTCGACATCGACATAACTGACGTCCAATCCAGTGTAAACGAACTCCGCCGTGCTGAGGCTTGGAAGCAACAGCGCGCTCATCAATAGCCCTGCGATCTTGAAGTGCATGGTCAATCTCCCACTTGAGTGACGCGGAACGAATCGTAAGGGAGCGTTTCATCCGCAAAGTGAGAGCCGACTCACAGATTCGCAAGCTGTGGCGGGAGCGCCGCCGAAATAGGCCTTATGTAACCCGACCGACAGCCCTATTTCCCGAAGGGCCCTGGCGCCCGAGATGCGCTCCAGGGACGGTGATGTGCTGGTCATCGCTACGACGCTGTTCGAGGGTCACGGTTTTGGTGACGGCAGCGGTATTCCATCGGGCGCTCAGCGAGGATGGCCGCACACTGACGATCGACTATGTGCTGGAGGACCCGGACTACCGGGCAGCGCCCGCGTCAGGCATACGGACATGGCGTTATACTCCTGATCTAAATTTCATTCTCAATCAATGCGACCTCGAAACGGCCCGGCGGTACGTCGACGCCAATGACTTGCGTAATCAAGCATTTCGCGAAACGGCTCGCAGCTGTCGCCGAATTGCGACAGCGCACTCAGTGCCAGCGCTGAATTCTCGACGGCATTCCATTAGACTGTGCGGCCAATGGCTATTCGCCAATCCACTCGAACTCCCGGTTCAACTCAATGGAGATAAAACGATGATCTCACGACGAGGCTTGCTCGCGACAACGCTGTTTGCACTATCGACGACTGCGCTGTCCCAGGAGGTGGAAGACTTCTCGCCGACTATTGAGACCTTCAGGCAAATTCCACAGGTGGCGCCATACTTCGACTCGTGCTACGGCTTTGCTGTCTGGCGCACGATCGCGCGCGGAGGCATCGGCATCGGTGGCGCAACCGGCCGCGGCCAAGTGTACGTCAACGGTCAGGTCACAGGCTTCAGCCGGCTCATCGACATCTCGATCGGTTTTCAGCTTGGCGGCCAAGCGTACCGGCAAATCATTTTCTTCGAAAACGAAGCGTCCTATATCGAATTCACGCGAGGAAATTTCGAATTTGACGCTCAGGCATCGGCCGTTGCAGTGACGGCAAGCGCGCAAGCTTCATCTGGAACCCAAGGCAGCCAGGCAACCGCCGGAGCCTCAGGCACAGCGTCGGCCGCAGCCGGAGGTCGGTATCAAAACGGAATGCGTATTTTTACGGTCGCGACGGGTGGGTTGATGTATCAGGCAACGATCGCCGGTCAGAAATATAACTTTACGCCCGTACCCTAACTGACTTAATTCTCCCCTTCGAGGTACACGGTTCCGGTCGCCTCCGTGCAACCGCCGTCGGGCAAGGCGTCACCGCAGTTGATCAGCCGGCCACCGTCGCGGGCAAGCGAGCCGAAGTTACGGCCATCGCGCAATGGGTTGAGATTGACGTTGATGATCGTTCCAGGCGGGAATGTATCCATCGTCACGCCCTGCCGCGCGATTTGCGCGGCCGGGCCTGTTTCGACCCCCCAACGCACGGGTTGCCCGGACTCATCCAGGCTAACTTGACCGTCGGCATCGAGAACCTCGAATAGAATTTGCGCATGGTTGGCGCCGGGGATGAGCTGCAGCAAGCGGCCCGTAAACGTTCGCGTAATGCGGGTATCGTACATTGCAAACGAATGATGACTGTAGGCCAGCTCCGCTAGACCAAACGCGGCCACGATGCCCGCGACCGCAGCCGTCGATGTCGCGCGATGCGCATGCTCATGCCGGCGGCTGCGTCTAATTGATCTTCCCATCTCTAAATTCTCCTCAATACCGCGGGCGTCATTCACCGGGCCGATCCCAACCTTGCTCGAAAAACCGAACCCAATTCTTTGCCCACGGCCGGTTGTAAAAGTCGATGTAATCTTCATCCAGGAATATCCGTTGCGTCGGCCGGCCATCCGGGCCGTTGATGATCTGACTCATTGGACGGCACTCGACGAACGAGTAGCGCCGCTCGGGATCTCCCGGTGCCGCGGTCATAGCCCACGGCGTGACCGCGGTTAACGGCTGAGTGAACGCTTTGGAATCATAGAATGCTGCTTCGACGATCAACCCATCGCCGGTCGCATTCGGCCGGATCACCTCAATGATTTCGAGCTCACCGCTATACTCGAACATCGAATGAGATAGCGTCCAGCCCTGGACGTTAGCCGTCCACGCCACCAGCATATCACCGTCCCAGAAGCCGATAGTCTCACCATACCACTGCGGCACGAGTTGCACGTGCTCGGCGCCGATCAAAATCTTGCGAATGAAATTGTCGGCGACGCCACTCAGAAACTGCACCTGCGTCGGCGTCATCATCACTTCAATCTCGCGGATCGAGAACTCCGCCCACCAGCGCATCAAGCCTTCCGGGTAACAAAACGAAGCATTCCATTGTGGCGAATTGTTAACCGCCTCATGGTAGTTCATCTGTGTCATCCGCTCTTGATACTCGGGCGTGAGCACAGACAACATCGTCGCCGTCTGCAGGTTACGGCCATAGATCCACTGCTCGTCACGCGCGCCCCGCTGGTACCAGCCATCCCAGTTCGGCAACGATTCCCGCGTATGCTGGGTCGGGCCACCGGAGGCACGGGCGGCGGCCAGCAGGGCTGCGTAATGCTCGCCCGCCGTCTGGTAGCCATGCGGGCTGACGATGCCGCTCAGGCTGCGGTCCCGATTGCAGTCGCCCCATTCGCCGGAGCGCTCGTCGCGCCACATATCGGTCAGCTGGCGTGGCGTGTTACAGCGCGCATAGCGGGGATCCGTCCAGTGCTCGCGATCGAGATAAAAATTCTGCGTCGTAAAGAGATCGACGGGCAACGGTTCGATCCCGTCGGGCGCACCGTATTGCGCGGACGCGACTTTGCCTAACTGGGCAGCCAGAGCCATGCCGAAGATCAGTAATGCATATCTAGTAAGGGCGTGGTATTTCAATATTAGCTGGTCCTATTGGCTCGCGAGTCGAGTGACGCAATTTTGCGTTATCCGGGGTCCAGAGTGAAGTCGTTACAACGAACTCCAGTCGCCCCTCGGCGCAACGCCCCACTGCTCAGAGCGTCGTGATTACAAGAACGCGAGTACCGCATGCCTGTGGCGCGCTGAACGCGCAGATTATGTTGCGGTCGCGCCTAAACCCTCAGGCATCCGCTCTGCGTAGACAAGACAGATCAGATTCCGTGCTTGGAGCTCGATTTTCTGAGCAATGACCTCGCGCGAAGAGATCGCTGCAGTCGAGTAGACGACATGCCACGCGCCGCGCCGGCCGACCTGCGGCAACTGCAATACTCGCACGCACTCATCGACGTTAAACAGCACGGCAACTGCTTGTACCTCGTGACTTGCGAACGGGCGCATGCGCGTATCGCAAAGCAGCACGGTGAGCGCGGTAACCGTACGCCACGCCTCCGTCATCATCGGCTGGCCATCGGCGCCGAGCCATTCGATGTCGGCAAAACCATTAGCGTTAAAGGTCTGGCCATGCAGATACGTCGCTTTACGAAGCAAAGTAAGCCGCTGGCGCAAACGGATGACGGATTGAATTTGCGCGAGAAAGTCCGGATCCGTTTCCAGACCCGACCAATCGATCCAACCAACGTCGTTATCCTGTGCATAGGCGTTGTTGTTACCGGCCTGCGAGTTGCCGAGCTCGTCGCCCGCCAGCAACATCGGCGTGCCTTCAGACAGCAGCACCGTGGCCAGCAAGTTCAGGCGTTGGCGGCGCCTGATCGCATTAATCGTCGCGTCGTCGCACGGTCCCTCGATTCCGTAGTTGGCGCTATAGTTATGTTCGTGGCCGTCGCGGCTCGCTTCGCCGTTGTCTTCATTGTGACGATGCTCGAAACTGACCAGATCGGCTGTCGTAAAGCCATCATGGCTTGCGGCGAAATTAATTGACGCCCACGGCCCGCGGCCGCTGTGCTCAAAGTTGTCGGCGGAACCCAGATAGCGGTGGGCGAATTCGCCGGCGCTGCCCGAATCGCCGCGCCAGAACTGGCGGATCGAATCGCGGTAACGATCGTTCCACTCGGCCCAGCCCGCTGGAAACTGTCCGAGCTGATAGCCACCGAGGCCGACGTCCCAGGGCTCGGCGATCAGCTTGACGCCAGCTAGGCTCGGGTCGTTCTCGAGTTCGCGAAAGAACACGTGGTCGCGCTCAAAGCCACTCGCGGCCCGGCCGAGAATGGTCGCGAGATCGAAGCGGAAACCGTCAACGCTCATTTCCCCGACCCAATAGCGCAGGCTATCGAGCACCAGGCGCCGCACGGCGGCATTCTCCATGTCGATTGTATTGCCGCAACCGGTGGCGTTGATATATTGACTGCGATCGTCGGGCACAAGCCGATAGTACGTCGTATTGTCGATGCCTCTGAAACTCAGCGTCGGCCCGAGACTATTGCCTTCGGCGGTATGGTTGTAAACGACGTCGAGCACAACCTCGAACCCGGAGTCGTGCAGCGCCTCGATCATCTCGCGAAACTCAGCGACGCCGTCGCTATGCGAATAGCGCGGCTCCGGCGCAAAGAACGCGATCGTGTTATAGCCCCAAAAATTTCGCAAACCGCGCGCAACCAGGAATTGCTCGTCCAGGAATGCGTGGACCGGCATGAGCTCGATAGTCGTAACGCCAAGCGCCTTTAGATAGCGCAATACATCGGCGTTACGCAATCCCCGAAACTTGCCCCGGTCGGCAGCCGCGACAGCCGGGTGACGCATCGTAAACCCGCGCACGTGGGTTTCGTAGACGAGGCTTTCCGCCCACGGAATGCGCACGCCGGCCTTGGCCTTGATCACCTCAGAGACGACGACGGACTTGGGTACAAATGGCGCGCTATCGCTTGTACTCAGGGCGGCCACGTCATCGGGCCGTTCACTTTGATAAGCGAACACCTCCGGGCGCCACTGAAATGTGCCGGACAACGCGCGCGCGTAGGGATCGAGCAGGAGTTTGTACGGATTAAAGCGCTGTCCGTTTGCGGGATCGTAGGGACCATGCACGCGATAGCCATAGCGTTGACCTGCGGCGCATCCTGGTACGTAACCGTGCCAGACACCGTCTGCATGGCCCGGCAAACCTAAACGCGCCGTCTCATGGCCGGACGCATCAAACAGACACAGCTCGACGGCGTCTGCGTGTGCCGAATAGAGCGCAAAATTGACGCCATCGCCGTCGCAGCGCGCCCCAAGTGCGCCATGATCGCCGGAGACTATCACAAGCGGATCGAATCCAGGTGCCAGATATCGCTGTTGTAATCGCGCATCGTACGATCGGTCGAGAATCGCCCCGAAGCAGCGGTATTGGCGATACTCATCCGAGTCCAGCGCGGGATATCCAGATACGCTTGCGCAGCAGCGTGTTGAGCATCGATATACGTGCGAAAGTCCGCAGCCGTCATCCACGGATCGTGAGGATTGCGAATCGCTTGCACGATCGCCTGCATGACTCCTTCGTCAGCGCAATTAAAGACACCGCCTTCGACAAGCTGCATCACGCGCGCGAATTCAGGGTCCGCATCGATGATCGCTTGAGGATCATAGCGCGGGCGCAATGCTTCAACTTCAGTTACAGTCAGCCCGAACAAAAAGAAATTCTCTGCGCCGACCGCATCACGAATCTCGATATTGGCTCCATCCAGCGTACCGATTGTCACCGCGCCATTCATCATGAATTTCATGTTACCCGTGCCGGACGCTTCCTTCCCGGCAGTCGATATCTGCTCGGATAGCTCGGCCGCGGGACAGATCACTTCCATCGTCGATACGTTGTAATCGGGGACGAACACGACTTTGAGATTGGCGTTAGTCTCGTTATCGGAATTGATGACTCGTGCGACCTCGTTGATGAATTTAATGATCTGTTTAGCCATCACATACCCGGGTGCCGCTTTACCGCCGATGATGACGGCGCGCGGCGGCAGCGCTATGCCGCCGCCAGTCTTGAGCCGTTCATATAGATAGATAGCGTGCAACACGTTGAGTAGCTGGCGCTTGTACTCGTGAATACGCTTCACTTGAACGTCGAATAACATACCGGGGTCGAGTTCGATACCGGTACGCGACGCGACGAGACTCGCAAGCCGCCTCTTGTTGGCCAACTTCTCCGTGCGCCATTGTTGTTGAAAATCGGCCTGATCCGCGTATTCCTCGAGGCGCCTCAACTGTTCGAGATCGGTAATCCAGCCTGCCCCGATCGTTGCTGTGATGAGCTCGGTCAAACCGAGGTTGCATACTGCGAGCCAGCGCCGCTGTGTCACGCCGTTCGTCTTGTTGTTGAATTTCTCGGGCCAGAGTTCGGCGAAATCGCGGAACAGCCCTTCCTTGAGCAGCTTGGAATGCAGTTCGGCGACGCCGTTGATCGAGCGGCTCCCGACGATTGCGAGAAATGCCATGCGAACCCTCGGGTGATCGCCCTCCTGAATCAGAGACATCCGCTGGACCCGTTCGGCATCGCCCGGCCAGCGTTGCTCAATCTCCGCCAAGAACTCCGCGTTGATCGCGTAGATGATCTCTATAATGCGCGGCAGCATGTGCGTCATGAGCCCCACCGACCAGGACTCGAGCGCTTCCGGCAACAGCGTGTGATTCGTATAGGCCATCACCTGCCGTGTCATCGCCCACGCCTTGGCCCACGCAAGCCCGTGTTCGTCCACGAGCAGTCTCATGAGCTCGGGCACCGCGATTGCCGGATGAGTGTCGTTGAGCTGATAGCAGTTCTTGGCGGCAAATTCTTCGAAGCGCTCGCCATGACGCTGCGTCCACTCGCGCAGCGTATCTTTGAGGCTTGCTGACGCCAGGAAGTACTGCTGACGTAATCGCAAACTCTTGCCGCTTTCGCTCGCGTCGTTCGGGTACAGCACCATCGTGATGCTTTCTGCGTCGTTCTTCGCCGCAACTGCTTGCGTATAGCTGCCGGCGTTGAATTCCTCGAGATCGAATGCATCGGTCGCTTTCGCAGACCACAGGCGCAGCGTGTTGACGACACCATTACGGTAGCCGGGCACCGGAATATCGTAGGGTACGGCGAAAACGTCGTGCGTATCCACCCAACGATCACGCTGGCTACCCGCCGCGTCCGTATACTTTTCCTTGCGGCCGCCGAACGATACAATCTGCGCCAACTCGAACCGCTCGATTTCCCACGGGTAACCCTCGCGCAGCCACGGATCGGGTTCTTCGACCTGATGGCCGTTCTCGATACGCTGCCGAAACATGCCATATTGATAGCGGATGCCGTAACCGACGACCGGCAATCCCAATGTGGCGCAACTGTCGAGAAAACACGCTGCTAAACGGCCGAGACCGCCGTTACCGAGACCGGCATCGTGCTCGCTCTCCAATACGTCGCTCAGCGAAACTCCGAATCGGCTCAGTGCTTCTCGACACTCCGCGACGAGGCCGAGATTATAAAGCGCGTTCCCGAGCAGCCGGCCCATGAGGAATTCGAGAGACAGGTAATAGACCCGCCGATGGCTTGCATCGCCGATCGCAATGGATGTCCGATTCCAGCGCTCCATCACTCGATCACGAATCGCGTAGACGAGCGCCTGGTATACAAACGGCGAGTTTGCGTTGATCGACTGGCGGCCGAGCGTGCGGCTGAAATAGCGAATAAAATCCTCGAGGATCGCCTCGGCATCCATCGCCGGCGCCGGAATCTGGAGCAAGCGAATGCCGCTGGCTGCAGCGCCCTGAATGGTATCGACCGTCATCGAGTCCCTCCGCTAAGACGCGAGAGTTTGCGCATCCAATTTGAGAATGAGCGTGGTCAGCGCCGGCAACTCGAGCTGCAAGGAAAATGGCCGGCCTTGCGCCGGTGCAGGCAGCGCCTGCACCCCTCCGAGGTTGCCCAACCCGCTGCCGCCGTATTCCACAGCGTCGGTGTTGATGACCTCGGCATACATGCCGTTATTCGGCACACCGAGGCGATAACCATTTCGAACGACCGGCGTAAAGTTGGCGACGACGACAGCCATACTGCCGTCCTTGGCCCGGCGCAGCCAGGAGAATACGCTGTTCTCACGATCGTTCCAGTCGATCCACTCAAAACCAGCACTGTCATAATCGCGTTCGTAGAGCGCCGGCGTGTCGCGGTAGACCCGATTTAGATCACGAACGAGCTGCTGTACGCCGGCATTCCGAGGCTGCGAGCACAGCTGCCAGTCGAGCGACTGATCGTGATTCCACTCCCGTTCCTGGGCGAATTCATTCCCCATGAACAGCAACTTCTTGCCCGGATACCCAAACATTAGACCGTACAGCGCGCGAAGGTTAGCGAATCGCCGCCAATCGTCACCGGGCATACGCCTCAGCAGCGACCCCTTGCCGTGCACGACTTCGTCGTGAGAAAGCGGCAATATGAAGTTCTCGTCAAACGCATACATGAGCCCGAAGGTCATCTTGTCGTGATGAAATTTGCGATGAACCGGATCCTCGCGCATATAAGATAGGGTGTCGTTCATCCACCCCATATTCCACTTATAGGTAAAGCCGAGCCCACCCCCGTAGGTCGGTTTCGAAACCGCCGGCCAGGCGGTGGATTCCTCTGCGATCGTGACCGTGCAGCGCTGATGGACCTCCTCGTTTAAGCGGCGAATGAAATGTACCGCCTGAAGGTTTTGATTACCGCCGTGTTCGTTCGGCGCCCAGTCGCCGGCCTTGCGCGAGTAGTCGAGATAGAGCATCGATGCCACGGCGTCAACTCGTAGTCCGTCGAAGTGAAACTCGTCGGCCCAAAAAAGCGCATTTGTAATGAGATAGTTCATTACTTCGCTACGGCCGTAATTGAACACCAGCGTGCCCCAATCTGGATGCGAGCCACGTCGCGGATCGTCGTGCTCATAAAGCGCCGTGCCATCGAAGCGGCCGAGCCCATGCGGGTCGCGCGGAAAATGAGCCGGTACCCAGTCCATGATGACGCCAAGCCCCGCCTGATGGCAGCAATCCACCAGGTAGCGCAGATCGTCTGGCTCGCCAAATCGTTGCGTCGGCGCATAGAGGCCGACCGGCTGATACCCCCATGATCCATCGAACGGATGCTCGGACAGCGGTAAAAACTCGATATGCGTAAACCCCATCTCGCAAACATAGCTGACGAGTTCTTCGGCGAGCTCGCTATATCGCAACGGCCGATTGCCAGCTTCGATCCGGCGTCGCCACGATCCGAGATGAACCTCGTAGGTGCTTTGCGCGCGGTCGAGTGCCATGGCAGCCCGTTGTTCCGCCATCCAAGCGCCGTCACCCCAGGCGTAGGCGCTCTCATAGACGACTGACGCATTGCCCGGCGGCGCCTCGGAATAGAACGCAAACGGATCCGCCTTCAAGGGCAGCAGCTCCCCAGACGAATCGAGTACTTCAAATTTGTAATAAGTGCCCGCACCGATCCCCGGCATGAATATATCCCAGACACCAACGCTCGGATGAAACCGCATGACACCCCGGCGACCATCCCAATCGTTGAAGTCGCCGATGACACTTACCCGTGAGGCGTTCGGCGCCCAAACTGCAAACTGCACGCCGCGCACACCCATATGCCGCTGCACGTGCGCACCGAGTTTGTCGTACAAGCGCCGGTGCGTTCCCTCACCGATTAGATGCAAATCGAGCTCGCCGAGCGACGACACGAAACGATACGGATCCTCCGTTTCGTACCTGTGCCGACCCGCAGTAATCCTAAATCGATAGCGGCGTTTGCCGTCTGGCATGGAGCCGACGAATAGACCGTCCTGATGAGCGCGTGTCATCGAGCCGAGCACTTCCCCATTGCGGTCGATCAATGCCACGGCGGTCGCCTGGGGCTGAAAAGTCCGCACAACTGTCTGCTCGCCTTCGCGATGACTGCCCAGTACTGAGAACGGGTCGCGATGGCTCCCGCGCACGATCGCATCGAAGGCAGCCTGCAAGGCATCAGTACTACTGGGACTTGTATCCATACAGCGCCTTTTCATAAGTGGCCCCGCTGATAGCCCAGCTGAACCGAGCAGCTGCGGCCGCCTGCTGCAAGCGTTGCCAACGCCCCGGAGAGGTACCGCGCAGCTCGAGCGCATAGGCCAGCCTTGCCACGAACGCCTCCGCTTGTTCAGCCGGTGTTCTGCCACTGAACACAAACCCCGTTATGCCGTCGGTGACGGTATCTTTGAGACCGCCGACGCCGTGCACGACACATGGTTGTCCAGCGCGCATCGCGAGCATCTGCGATATTCCGCAAGGCTCAAAGCTGCTCGGCATCAGAAAAAGGTCGCCGCCCGCATAGAGCAAGCCGGCCAATCCATCCGAATAGCCGTTTAGAAACAAAAAATTGTCATACGTGCCGGCAATCTCGGTGAAAAATCGCTCGTAGTCCGGATCGCCGCTACCGACTAGGACGAACAAGCTATCGCTGCCGATCGTCGCGAGAATCGCCTCGAGCGCACTGACGCCCGCCGTCGTCGGCGCGCGGTACAACTCGGCTTTCTGCGCGGTCACCCGGCCAATGCTGGTCAGCAATGCTCTGGGCCGCCGCGCCGATAGCTTTGCCAATCGCTTATCGGCTAAATAATGCGCGGCCGGCAAATGCCGTTCGCGCGCAATCCAGCGCGTGGCTTCGACACGCATCGTGGTGAGAATTCGATCCCATCCCGGCTTGCGCGGTTGTCGCGGTGGGTAGTTACAGCCGTTGAGAATTCCGACGAGCCGCTTCTCTGTCTGCGCTGCCCTGAGGTCCGCATCGAGTCCTTCACCGCCCGAGTACCCGCGCGCGCTATCGCTGGGCACGAGAATTTCCTGGGCGTAAGTCGGCGAAACCGTGTTCACCGCATCGGCCAGGCGGATACCGATTGCCATTGGGTTAATACAGTCCGGCCAGCGGGGATCGATGATCGCCTCGGCGCCGAACTTGAGATTCGGAAACCACGTGGCAAACGACGATCCGTTGCCTGCCAACGGGCGCACGCCCTGCATGGCCAGATTGTGAATCGTGAACACAGTCCGGATTTTCCGTAACGCCGCGAAACTCGGCGCGAACCTGCGCAGCACGAGATACAGCGCTGCCTGCCAGTCATGCAGATGCACAACGTCCGGCACCCCGAGCACACCCTCGCGCAACGCCGTTGCCGCAGCCGCACAGAAGAAAGCGAACTTGTTGGCATCCGTAGCGAACGGGCCACCGCCGTGGTCGTCTGTGTAGATAAGCCCGGGACCGTGCGGCGCGAACAGCTCCGAATCCAGTACATAGTGGACGACAGCTTTGTTCGGACCCGGCACTTCATGAAGTCCGACGATGTGCGTTTTGCCGGCGAAATCGACATCGACCTGCCCGCGCTGCTGCGCACCGGGGAGATACGCGAATATGCCATACGCCGGCGTCAGCACTGCCGGCTTCCAGCCTCGCGCTGCCAACGCAACCGGCAGATCGCGAATAACATCGCCTAAACCGCCGACCTTGCCTTCCGGTAGCGCCCCATTCTCGGCCGCCAGAAATAATACGCTTCGCTTCGTAATTTCGAGTATCCCGGGCTAGCGTGTGAAGTGAAGTCTCTGGCCCAGCATCTCAGGCGTCACCAAGACGATGCCGCTTGGGGTCACGCGAAAGCCGCGCTTGCGATCTTCGTCGTGGTCCTCGCCGATGACAGTGTGATCGGCGAGGACAGCGCCGCGGTCGATGATCGCTTTGCGAATACGACAGTAGCGCCCGACATTGACCTCGGGCAGAACCACCGAGTCCCGAATTTCGGTATAGGAATGAATGAAACAGTCTGAGAACAGCAACGATCGCTTCACCAACGATCCGGACACGATGCACCCGCCGGATACCATCGAATCGATTGCCTGACCGCGCCGCTTGTCGTCGTCGAACACGAACTTCGCTGGCGGAGATTGCGATTGATAAGTCAGTATCGGCCAAACGTTATCGTACAGATCTAGCTGTGGCGAGACGGACACGAGTTCCATGTTCGCCTCCCAAAACGCGTCCAAAGTCCCGACGTCGCGCCAGTAAGCCTTACCTTCTTCACCGGCATCGCGAAATGGAAATGCATACACGCGGTAGTTACTAATGATGCTAGGAATAATGTTGCGGCCGAAATCGTGCTGCGTACGCGGTTCATCGGCGTCGCGGATGACTTGCTCGTAGAGAAACCCGGTGTTGAACACATAGTTGCCCATCGACGCGAGACACATCGCATCCTGACCCGGGATCGGCGCCGGATGTTCAGGCTTTTCGTCGAAAGCAACGACACAGCCCTGCTCATCCACAGTCATGACACCGTATCGTCCGGCAGCCTCCTCGATAGGCACTTCGATACAACAGACAGTCATATCCGCTTCAGTTTCGGCGTGCGCTGCGAGCAGCGGCCCGTAATCCATCTTGTAGACGTGATCGCCGCCGAGAATGAGGACGAGCTTCGGTTGGTGAGTCCGGATGATGTCGAGATTCTGATAGACGGCATCCGCAGTGCCGCGATACCACTCACCGCCGACGCGCTGCGATGCCGGCAAGATCTCGAGAAACTCTTTACTGCCGAGGGAAAACTGGCTCCAGCCTTGGACCAGGTGACGTATCAACGAGTGGGCTTTGTACTGCGTCAGCACGCCGACCCGCCGAATCCCGGAGTTGATACAGTTCGACAGTGCAAAGTCGATGATGCGCAGCTTGCCGCCGAAATAAAGTGCGGGCTTGGCGCGCCAGCGCGTGAGCTCATGCAGGCGCGAGCCCTGCCCGCCAGCCAGCACCAAGGCCAGTGTCTGACGCGTCAGCCTGCTAATGAAACGGGCATCGGCGGGCTGCAGCCCCTGGGTCCGATATTGCGCCGTGTCACTTAAATTGTCGTTCATGGGTTGGAGTTCATTCGAGCAGCCTGTCGGACTTAGGGCATCGTCGCGAGGCGCGTGGGAATCGAGGCCAGATTTGCGTTCGTCCGAGGCGAATAGTGGTGACTATTTAACGAAGACGAACGGAAATATGGGCCGATTCCCATCCGCCGCAGTAGATGAGCCTAAGTCCGACAGGCTGCTAACACCAGGCCATCAGACGCGGCTCGCCTCTGCAACCATCACCCTAACGGATGCACACAATTCATCCGTGAGCTGTTTTCTATTCAGGCGCCAACGCCAATTCCTCCGCGTCGTTCCCGGGCGATTCAGGCGCGCCGCCGATCCGAGACCCAAAAAATCTTGAATCGGCGCCATAACGAGCGCCGCACGCGTGCCGAAAGCCAACTCGAGGACGTCCCGATGGATCGTCTCGGCCGTACCTTGCGTGCGCCGCAGAACGATTTCCTGCATGCGCCGAATTTCTTCCGGCGTCCGCACATCGCCACGCCCGCCTCGGAACCAACCGACCGTTGTATCGTTATCGTGCGTGCCCGTGTAGCACACACAGTTCTCGGGAATCGCATCGGCATCGAAGTCGTCCTCGCCGATGAGAAACTGCAAGACCTGCATACCGGGAAATCCATACCGCGAACGCAACGCGTCTACCGCCGGCGTGATGACCCCCAGATCTTCAGCAATGACAGGCAAGTCGCCGAGCGCGGCCCGCAGCGCGTCGAATAAGTCCGCGCCAGGTCCCGGACGCCACTCACCAACGCGTGCTGTTTTCGATTCCGCCGGGACCGCCCAGTAGGCTTCGAAGCCGCGAAAGTGGTCGACACGCACGAGATCGGCCAGCGCGATCGCATGAGCGAATCGCGTGATCCACCACTGATATCCGTCCGCGGCATGCCGGTCCCAGCGATACAGCGGGTTACCCCAGCGCTGGCCGTCGGCACTGAAGTAATCGGGCGGCACACCCGCGACCTCCGCGGGCGTACCGTCTGCGGTCAGATTGAGCAGTTCTCGGTTGGCCCAAGCGTCCGCGCTATCGAGCGCTAGATAAATAGGAGTATCGCCCATGAGACGGATACCGCGACTCGCTGCGTGACACCTGAGTGCCCGCCATTGTTCGAAGAACAAGAATTGAATGGATTTGACGGAATCGATCTGAACGCGCGCGGCTTGTTCGAGCGTCCGTATCGCATCGGGATCGCGTCGCGCATAGCTTGCCTCCCATTCGATCCACGCGCGCTGCTGATGCATGCCCTTGAGCACTTCGAACAATGCGTAGTCGTGCAACCACACTCGATCATGCTGAGCGATGAACTCCTCGCGAGCGAACCGCCAGGATGCGTCGGCCTCGCGCGCGAAGCGCTCGCCGGCTCGTGCCAGCAATTGGGTCTTCAACGGAATGACCTGTTGATAGTCGACCTTGCTGTTCGGCAGATCGGCTAAGGTCGCGAGCTCGGCGTCCGTTAGCAATGCCCGCTCGCGCAATTCGATGAGATCGATGAGCAGAGGATTGCCCGCAAACGCCGATGCCGACTGGTACGGCGAGTCACCGTAGCCGGTTGGGCCGGTTGGCAGAAATTGCCAGACACGAAGTCCAGCGGCCGCCAGCACGTCCATAAAGCGCAGTGCTTCCTGGCCCAGCGAGCCGATGCCATGAGGCCCGGGCAGCGAGGTCAGATGCAGGCACGCGCCGGCCGCGCGTTGCGGCAAGATTTTCAAGGGGTACTCAGCTCCCGATCTACGACGGCGCTATTTTCAATGTGCCAACAGTGACGTCAGCATACGACTCTGGGGCTTGGCGCGCTCGTGTCGAATTGCGGCTCGCCGGCTCGAGGCCACGATCTGCGTTCAAGCTGTCAGGTCGCATCGATCATGCAGCGCCCGCGGGCAGCGCAACAGCTGCGCAGCGATAACTGAATCCACGCTTCGAAAATTCGCCGCTCTAAGTCGCGAGCAGATCTCAAATAGATTCTTTAACTATATGATTTAAATATATTTCGACGGGCCCGAACTGAGACCAGTGCGAGCCCTCGCCAGGCGTTGTCGTCGCGCGAAACTGCGGCGGGAATTGGGTGGCGGCAGGCGGCCCGGGCCGGACTTCCCAAAGCGCGCCAAGCGGGGTATGTTGGACCTGTCACCGGGTGCTTCGGACTCCGCATCTACATCGACATATATATAAACACCGACGACGGAGATGCTGAGCGCTCGGTGACCCGAATCGTGGTCCTCGGCGCAACAGCCGGGAATCGAGGCGACAACTTGCCAATGCGATGGGGAGAGTTGGCATGAAGGTAGTTCGCGACCTGCTTGCCGAGAAAGGCAATGAAGTCTGGGGAGTCACACCGGAGACGTCGGTCTTGGACGCCTTAAAAATGATGGCGGAACGTCGAGTCGGCGCCCTGTTAGTCCTCGAACGAGGAAAACTGGCGGGGCTATTCTCGGAACGCGACTACGCCCGCAAAGTCGTCTTGATGGGCAAGGCGTCCAGAAATACGCCCGTTAAGGACATCATGAGCACCGATATCGTCTGCGTCGCGCCCGATCAATCCACCGACGAATGCATGAACCTCATGACGGAGAACCGGATCCGCCACCTTCCAGTGATGAATGACGGTGAATTAGAAGGAGTTATCTCAATCGGCGATGTCGTCAAAGCCGTCATCGAAGAAAAAGAAAACGTCATCGAGCAGCTCGAGCATTACATCACCGGAAGTTTCTAGGTCAGTCTTGCGGCGCTGCCCCCTGGTGTAGATTCCCGCGCACACGTCCCGCGTCGTGATGCCGCTTGCGGCTGACGGGACTTTACAGAATCCCGGGTGTAGGATCTAAGAACGTCGCTGATGGCGGATATTATGACAAATAGACCTAGCGCCATCGAACGACGTCAGAACGAGCCTTCATACCATCGAGATCTCTCAAGGGGGGCAATATGAACCGAGCAATTTCAAAGTACGCCGTGGGAGCGGCCGCGCTGGTGTGCACATGCACGGCAGGAATCGCGTATGCGGACGATATACGCATCATTAACGCCAACATCATTACGATGGACGAAAGCAACCCGGTCGCGAACAGCATGGTGATTAGCGGCAACCGCATTGTGTCAGTCGGCAATAGCGGCAGACGCGGAGAAAACGGTCAGGGCCGCATGAAGGTCATCAATGCCCGCGGTGGCGTCGTGATACCCGGACTCATCGACCAGCATCTCCACTTCAATCGGAGCGCGATCACTTGGGGCTATGCAATTCACGATGCCGAGGGCGCCTACACGAAGGCGGAGCTATTGGCCGCGATCGCTGCACGTGCCGCGGACCCGGAAGTCCCGCCCGGTGCGTTCCTGTCCCTAATCGGGCGCCACGTCGGCGAGCAATTCGGCGGCGGCTATCCGACCATCGCCGAGCTCGACGCCGTCTCCGGCGATCACCCGGTCATTCTCCTGCAGCGTTGGCTGCCGGTACCGAACCCGGCACGGGAGTTCGGTGATTTCAATATGGCACTCTCTGCAGGGCCCGGCCAGGTCAATACATTGGCACGAGACTTCTTCAACGGTCCCGGAATTGCTCTAGGCATCGCAGCCGATGGCTCACTGACGCCCGATACGACCGGCACGAACGAAGCGATTTATGCTTGGACGCGAGCGCGTAATCCAATCGAAGAGCAGATTCGCAGTACGCTCGATTTGCAGCGTTGGGCGCATAGCGTCGGTCTCGTCGGCATCGGTGAATCCGGCGGCGGTGGCTTCCGCCAGTCCCAGGACTTTCGGGCATTGGCGCAGGCCGATACCGACGGCGACCTGAAGCTGCGCATTCGGTTTCAGGTCAGGCCATTGGACGCCCCCGGCACCTCCGGACAGACGCGAATCGAGCGCCTCGCCAACGTCATGAGCGCTGCGCCGCTTGCTGAAACGGAAACGTGCGTACCCAACAACGAGATTTCGGGCGAAGGCTTTCAGATCAGCCGGCACGGCGGCCCATTCTACAAAGTTATGGGGCTTGGCGAGTTCTTCACAGCACCGGTTACACCGCTAATCTCTGAGGCGGTGGTTTACATCCTGCGCCGCCATGATTGGTCGTTTCACCAGCATGCTGAAGCGGAGCAAATAGCCTCTGTCATCCAGGGGCTAGAAGACGCGGTGGCGGCTACCGCGCTTGATCCCTGTGCGATCGGTGCGTCATTCGCGGAGCGGCATAACTCGCTGGATCATCTGAACGATGCGACCGACGACGATTTCGAGCGCATGGCTGCCATCGACGTCGGTGCCGGCATCCAGGCCGTACGCTTCCTATTCCCCGACTGGGAGTTCTCGGGCCCCCCGTACCGAGCAGCCTTTGATGCACAACGGGATCACGGCCTCCATGTCGGTTGCGGCGCGGACGGCATGTTTGCCGGCCACGGCAATCCGTGGACGACGCTGCAGTTCATGGTGACCGGCGAGGCTTTTGACGGCACCCAGCTCCTGGCTAACGATCCACTATCGGCCCCGGGCGGCCCGTTTCCGGGTGGACGCGCATCGGATCAGAGAGCCACTTTGATGGAAGGCCTGCAGTGCTATACGAAGGGCTCGGCATGGTTCACGCGCGAAGAGCACGAACGCGGCCAGGTCAAGGCAGGCTTCCTCGCGGATGTCGTGATTCTCGATCGCAGTCCGCTCAATGGCGATGAGCACAGCATTCGTGAAACGAAAGCGGCCGTGACTATTGTCGACGGTGAGATCGTTTATACCGACGGCTCGTTAACAGATCGCGGGCGGGGCCGTGGCCACGACGATGACGACGATTGACGAGGGAACCCGCGCACGAGCGCGCTGAGCCCTAATCCGTCAATGCCCTGCAAGTGACGCCCCTGGCAAGTCTGCCAGGGGCGTTTTCGCATTCCAATAGTGATGCAACGACTCCCACAAACTCGCACGCGCGAGCGATCGATGTCGGCACCGCCTAGTCCGCGGATCCCGGCAAATGCTTGACAGGCGCCAGTAGCCATAATGAAAAGACGCGTGAGAGCGCCGACTGCGCGAGTGTGTGCTGCAGCTCTCCCGCGGCCACGGCGTCGCGTAACTGATCCGGCGACATGAGCCGAACGCGAATCGCTTCGCCATCGTCGAGTTCCGGCGGCTGCGTGGGTACCACGCCTTCGGCAAGCCAGTGATGACAGTAGTTATCATGGAAGGCCGGGTTTGGCTGTACCGCGCCTAGATGGCGCCACTCACCACCTGAGTATCCCGTTTCTTCGAGTAGCTCGCGCTTGGCGGCCGCCAGCGACTCCTCCCCCGGCTCGACGATTCCGGATGGCGGCTCAAGGCTGATAGCCCCAGACCCAAAGCGGAATTGCTCGACCATGACCACACTACCCTCGGGCGTGATGGCTACGACGTTGGTCCAATCCGGGGACTCGAGCACGAGCGCTTTGCGTACCGTGCCGGTGACTGGGTGGCGCATGCGATCGAACCGCACTTTAAACAAAGGTAGCTCGGGCCCCGCTTCGCTCGCGACCGTTGCCCACGTCAAACTCTCATCTTGCATTGCTTCGGCCCCCAAGCCGTACTCAGCCCAATCGCCAAGGGTCTTTACAATCGGCATCGCGCCTAAACCACGGATTACGGCGCCGTTCCCAGCCCGTCGCCTGACTCGCCGAGCAACGACTCGATCGGTCCGCGGCGTTGCGCACCGCTCAACAGCGCATAGGCATCGAGCAGCTCATAGCAGAACGCGAGTTCGCGCGTAGCGGGAATCCACGCCGCTTGCGGACGGCCGCACGACCGCATCACGAATGTCGCAGGCGCATCTAGGCTGAAGAAATCATCGAGGCGACTGAACGTCGTTTGAATAAGCCCGCGTGCTTGGATCGCTTGTAAGAGTCGTTCGCTGGTGCGGCTCGGTGGTGATTCGAAACGGAGTTCTACTGGCGCGCCATGCGGATCGTCGTCGTGACGCGCGTACGTTGCGAACAACCAATCCACGGCGTAGGCGGCTTTCTCAAACTCGCCGGGACACGACTCTGCGCGAGCGAGCGGCATCTGCACGAGCCCGGGTAAGGCAGCGAAACGTTCCGGGTTGCTGCCATACAGTAGGCAAGCCACCGTCGAGAAGCGCTGCACAGTCAGCGCGTGCGTACTCCAATAGGGAATCGGGCTTGCAAACTCAGCCGATCTCTGCCACGCAATGACAAAACCGTCGGCCGTGTTGACGGCGAAACGCAATAGTGTTTCGTTGGAGACCGGTAAGCCTGAAACTGGACGGATTAGCATCATCGCAGCAATATAGTCAGCGGCGTACTCCTCGGAACCGAGTATCGGGATCTTCTTCTCACCGATCACGAGATGCGCGAGCTCGTGCAGTAACACGAACTGAACGTTGCCGAGAACGAAGTTGTCCGCGTCACTCGTCGCCGGCTGCGCCTGACCGAGGCGCGCAGCTGCGAGTAGGCAAACAAAGCTCACCGTAAAACGATTCATGGCGTATCGACTATAGTCACTGACTGCTAGGACCGCGCCTGCCGAAGATCAGTTCAGCAAATCCGTCTAGTGTACCGTCTCGTTGCGGCCGAAGCCGCTAGCGAGTTCGCTATAGTGACCAACGGCCTCGTTCGCCGTGTCGCATCCCAGCAAAACGTAACGTGGGCCGACGATGGGCTTTTTTGGCTGCGCTCGATGGTGTCCTGTGACCATCTTGGCGGAAGTCATGTATGGAGCAGGACCTCCCGACCGTCCGGTAGGAGAACGTGGCTGACCTCCATGACGTTCTCCGCAACCTTCGACGGAGGTCCGGCCACCCGCACGCGCGTGCCGGCGGCGAGCACGTCCCGGCCAATACCATAGCGTTCCAGCAAGCTCGGTGGTGTCGTCTCCATTTCCCAGATCGCGCCACCATAAGCAGCATCGGCCTGCAGCCAGTAGCGGACGTGCGGATGGCGCCACTGGACGCGCGTGATCTCGCCCTGGAGTTCTACGGTTTTGCTCATGTCAAAGAACGCTGGCCTGGAGTGGTGTGCGCTTACACCGAGAGACAGGGGAAAAATGGGCAGTAGTAACAGCACCGATACACGTCTGGTCATATTCGCCCCCTGGCAACGCGCGGCAGATTGCCTCGCCCGGCAGAACCGATCTTGACTGCAAAGAGTCTAACCACTCCCGTTGCGCCATCCTAATGTGCTGCGGCCCCTCTGCCCCCGGCCGGGCGGGCCCCGAGTGCGGTGTGATCCTTGCGCTACGGCATGACGCAGATGTGGATCGCTGCGAGCGCTCGCGCGCATGGTCCCCGCCGCCGCGCGCCGGCTCGCCTAAACCGTGGCGCTTGGGCCACAAGGGCTGATCACGCACTTGCCTCTCTCTGAGCTTGCGCAGCCTGGCGCCTAGGCGTAATCTCGAAATTAGATAATACCGTTATCGAGTTCCTGGGGTCCTAAATACAACGCCGACCGCCCTCGCGGATACAACGGCGCTCCAATCTTAAGGAGTTTACATAACATGAGTAGAGCGAAACACGTTCTGACAGGCGCGTGCGTTGCTGCGTGCGCGGCTGGCGCGATTGCTCCGGTCGCCGCCCAGCAAACGCAATCGGCTTCGGCCGCAGCGATGCTCGAGGAAGTGATCGTCACGGCGCGCCGTCGTGAAGAGAACCTCCAAGACCTGCCGCTTTCCGTCCAGGCCATCACCGCCGAGGCGATGGAGGCACAGGGCATCTACACCATTGAACAGATCACGGAGTTCGTCCCCAACGTCGTCATGACCGATGACCAACGCACCAACGACACACGCATGTTCATCCGCGGCATCGGCGGCGGGGTTTCGCATCCTGCATCCGTGTTTGGCGTTGGCATGTATATTGACGGCCATTATCTCGCCGGTAGCCTCGGCGCCTTCATGAGCACCGTCGACGTCGAGCGGGTCGAAGTGCTGCGTGGCCCGCAAGGCACGCTGTTCGGCAAGAATACGACGGGCGGTGCGGTCAGCTTGATTAGCGCCAAACCGGGACCTGATTTTGAATCCTATGTCACGGTGCGAGCCGCCGAGTTCAGCCAGCAAGATATTCGGCTCATGGTTAACGCACCGCTGACTGAGAACCTGTACTTCCGCGGCAACTACGCGAATGAGACCAAGGACGGTTATTACACCAATAGCTTCACGGGCGACACGATGGGCGGTACGGACCAAAGCAGCCTCGGCCTCGCGCTGCGATGGCTACCCAGCGAGCAGTGGACCATCGATGCGCGGCTGGCGCTATCCTACGACCGGGACGAAAACAGCGGCGCGCAATGTCGTGCGTATCCGAACACGAATATGTATTACCGCCTCATGAACGACGGCACGATCGACCCGGATTCGGATCCATCGACTTGGGTTGCACAGCCGTTCGCGGGTCCGGACATGGCCCTGGGGACGAGCGATGACATCACATATTCTGGGCCCGGACCCTTTCCGGACGGCGCTGGTGCCTGGGGTGGCGGCTTGCGGCTCGACCGTGCGTATCCAGGCTTCAATGTCAACTACTTGAATCAATGTGAGACAGACTTTCAGACCGGCGACCTTTATCGCGGGTACAACGACCGCGTGAACTATTCTGATATCGACAATGAGATGTTTACGCTCAATACGCAATGGGACTCGGATGGTCCATTAGGCCCATTTGAAGGCGCCACGGTCCAGATCCAGGGCGCGCATCGGTATTCTTCGTACAACTACGCGCAGGACATGGACAAAGGTCCGGGCATCATCAGCCACTTCGGCACCGTCCCGAAGAGCTCCGACGGCATCAATCGCACGACCGACGAGTTCGAGGTTATCTTCAACGGGCAGCTTAGTGACCGCCTGAATATCACCGCCGGATTCTATTGGCTGGACGACGAAGGCCTGGTCGGGAGCGCAGCCTGCTTGGACAAGTGGATTGCGGCATGGGATCCCAACGGCCAAAGCGGTGATCCGGGTGCCGATATGATTCTCGGCACCGATGATGATCCCCTCGGTACCATTAACGGCATGCTCGATGACAACATCAGCTGTGTGCCAGACGGCGGCTTTTTCTTCGAGAATCTGCCGAACTGGGACGGTGGCTCCAGCTTGTCCTCGACCCTCGAAAGCCGGGTGACGGGCGAATCGACCGCACTGTACGCGCACGCCGTCTACTCACTGAGCGATCAGTGGGACCTGGCAGTCGGTGCGCGCGCCATGAAGGACGACCGCGGCCAGCAGACGATTGAGTACAGCATCGTCCCTCAGAGTTGCGTCAACCCGAATCCTATTCCGAGCGGCGGAGTGCTCGCCGGCGAGTGTATTCCTGCGTTGACGATCAACCGCAGCACCATCGCAACCAACGGCGTGTTTCAAAACGTCAGCGACAGCTTTGACGACGTCACGCCAACGATCAGCCTCTCGAGGCAGTTCAACCCCGGTAGCGTCATCGACAGCGGTATGCTTTACGGCACGATCGCGAAGGGCTATCTGACCGGCGCCTTCAACGATGAAATTAGCGCCAATGCGCCCGGTTTTACCGCTGAAACGCGCGCCAACATCGAAGCGCTCATTCCGTACGGTCCAGAGAACGTCGTCAACTACGAGTTCGGTTTCAAAGGTACCCTACTCGATGGCCGTGTCCGCCTGGCGGCAGATGTCTTCTTGATGGACTACACCGACAAGCAAGAAACTGTCGAAGTGGATAATACGGACGGACGGTTTGGGCCGGTACCGAGCGTCTCCGTAACGGCGAACGCTGCAGATGTCGAGATCACCGGCATCGAAATCGAGCTGCGCGCCAGCCCTTGGGATGGCGGCTTCGTTTCCCTGGATATCGGCACTCTGGAAGCGAAATACAGCAACTTCCAGATCGTCGATCTCGATGATCCGACTGGACCGTTGATCGACGTTTCCGCCAGCATGGTCGAGAACCGTACGCCGGAATGGACCGTAACGGCGTCTGTAGAGCACGCGTTCCAACTCGCCAACGGCGCGAGCTTGACCCCGCAGCTGGGTGTCTACATGCAGGACGATTTCGAATGGCGCAGCGGGCTTTCCGAGGGCGAGCGACATTCGCTTTGCCATCAAGACAGCTACGCGAAGTGGCGAACGCGAGTGACCTATGAGCCGGCTGAAGGCTCTTGGCAAGCATCGCTGTTCGGCTACAACATCACCGACGAAGAAATTCTGTATCGCTGCGCACCATTACGGTCCGGCGCTTGGGGTACCTGGCACCAAGCTCCAGCACAATGGGGCGCGGAATTCACGATGCGCTTTGGTGCCGGCAGTTGACGCACAACTGAACTAGCCAACGACTCCGAGTAAACGGCACCCCGTAGGGGTGCCGTTTTTTTTCTCACTATGAAGCTAATGCAGAAATTGTGTTCAGCTCTCCGCGATACGGCTGCGAGCCATCAGCACGAATTGACCGGTTCGGCTGATGCGCGAGCCGCTCTCGCCGTCGCTCGTGCCAATGGTGGTCTCTATAAGTCCGAGCTTCTCGAGCCGCTCCAGCACTTGCCGGGCCTGGGCGGTGCGGATCTCCAATGCACTTGCAATATCGCTAGCGCCGAGCACGTAGCCCGGAGCGAGAAACGCATGCGATCGCAATGCTTCGAGCTCGAGCTCACCAAGCTCGAACTCATCGAAATCGATCGCCGGTTCGGTGCTCTTTTTCCCCGTCAAGAGCCGCGGCTTGATGGCGCGAAGCTGGCAGTAAACCCAAATCCTGCCTACGCGCTTCCGGCGTAGCCACTCCCGGTAGAATTTCACGAATCCACCAGTCACCACCCGATCGATGCGGCGGATAAAATTGTATGCCGCCCCGCATAGAACGATGGCAGCCAACCAGAACATCGCTGAAATGATGCCCGTGAAAACACCGTGATAATCAGCGGGACTGAGCTCGACCAGTCTCGCTAGTGGAGGTGCATAGGTCACTAGGCACCAAAGCACGAAATTTCCAGGCACAAAAAAGCACTGCACGAGCCGTGCCCAAAGATCAGCCAGCGTAAACTGTGCGTCCAGATGCATATCGGCCATCAAAACCCACCAGACGGCGGCATCGGCATTACCCATACACGGCACCTCTAGCCTGACTCTACGAGCTGCGGCCGTTGCCTCGCTGTCAAATCCGTCGCAATTCTAGTGATCGACCAGGGTATACCGATTTCCATTACATCTCAGCGGCTTATGACAAGCTCACCGTCATCGTGAACCGCGATCCGGCCGAACCGAATGATTCCCGTGCCCACCGCCGTCTAATGCCTCGTAAGTACTACTGGCGATTCCCTTGAACGGCTTATCGATTCGAAAACATGGCCAGCAAAGCCACCTCGGTCGCGGCTTGCAACCGCCAACGACGGGCGTGGGAATGGTTACCGTAATTCTCGCCACTTCGCTGTTTATCGTCTGTTTCGACAATAATCAATTTTGGCAGACAATCGCAGACTCCGTCTCAGGCTCGCCCCATCCGCTGATCATTTCCACCGCGATGTTTCTACTCCTCTTCGGCGGGATCAATGTGACACTCGC
>Ga0326597_10002382_pt1 | contig 28078 bp, 24 predicted proteins | sample RVTome_12_FD_203789 | JGI IMG/M metagenome (GOLD analysis project Ga0326597, IMG submission 203789) | Soil microbial communities from uranium-contaminated site in the Upper Colorado River Basin, Wyoming, United States - RVT100D185 | ecosystem: Environmental > Terrestrial > Soil > Contaminated >... | reverse complement strand
CAACCACAAGACCTGGGCACTCGGCGTCCATCACGGCCTCAGGAAGAAGCACCTGCAAGCCTATCTCGACGAGTTCGTCTTCCGCTTCAACCGCCGCCGCACCCGCCACGACGCCTTCCGGGCCCTCCTCGGAATCGGCCTCGCCCTCAAGCCCATCACCTACAACATGTTGATCTCACCGGAACCAACGGCATAAGGCTTTGAGCATATTCTCAGGTGTCTTGGGCTTCACCGGAGGCGCTGAATATAAAAAGAACCAGGATTTTTTGTCGGAACAAGCGTTGGGCTGAATTTGTGTACATTTTTGTAATGGTGCTTCGACAGATAATAAACTGATCCAATGATTTTCCAGTTTGAATTATAGCTCATGAATGCCTCGAGCAAATATTGCTCCCCCCAAATCCGCATCTGCTCAAATACGAACGTCTCAAGATAATCACGCGGGCTGAAGATATCGTGAAAGTGCACAATCACACCTGGCTGAAGCGAGGGTACGATCTCGAGCAATGCGATGACCGCGTCGCCCTGTGGCCTGATGGCGTGCGATGAATCGATGAAGAGGATGTCGTCCTCCTGCAGCGTCGCAAACCACCCCCGGTCGGCCACCTCGAGCCGTTGGCGCTGCAGATCGACATCGAGCGACTCGAGCCAGGGGTTCTCGTAGGGCTCGATACAAATGTGCTCGCAACGGTCGGCCGCGTTCTCGCGCGCGTTGGCGCGCAGCGCGGCCTGTGCCAGCAGGGTCGAATAGCCGCACCCCACCTCGATGATCTTTTTCGGCTTCTTGACGCGAATGAGATTGTACCAATACTCCGCGTCACCGGGTCCGAACATACTGTTCGGAAGGACCAGCCGGGGCTCCTCCTCGACCGCCCGGTCGAGCTCCCTGGAAAAGGTGAAGCGCTCCAGAAGAGCCAGTTGCTCGTCGATGTTCCAGTCGATGCCCGGCAACGGGCGTTCATCGGACAGGGGGCGGAACAGCTTCGCCGGATCGACCAGCGGATCGTAATAATGGTGGGTGAGGGGATAGGCTCCGGCGCTCAGCATCGCCCGCTTCGAGAGCGGGAAATTCTGGATCCCGCGGCTGCGGATCGTGGCCAGGAAGAGCGCGGCGCAATAGGAGGGCACGGCGGCGAGGCAATCGGCCGACCTGATGAGAAGCTGACGGGTGGCGCGGCGCATGGGCGTGTCGGGTCGGATGTGAAAGCGGACTGCAATTTAGCGGTTCGAGACGGGCAAGATCAAACCGGGAGGCGCGGCGGAGCGGCGGCCCCGGTGCCGAGCGACCGGTTTGCCGGGTCGGGCGGGGCTCGCCTGGCGCCGCGGGCGCGCCGCTCGCCGGCGACCCGGGGGGTCAAGCGAGATCGACCTTCTCTGCCTTCTCCTCTTCGAAGCGGGCGGCGAGCTGGGCCAGCCGCGTCCTTCGTTCGGCCATTCTGGCGGTGGCGGGCAGGCCGGCAAAGTCGAGAATCGTCTGCCAGCGGAACAGCCAGTCATGGCGTTGCAGGCAGTTCCAGACATTGCGCCGGCGAATGCGGGCCAGCCGCTCCGGCTGGGCGTCGAGGTCCGCGATCACGTCTGCGATATCGGGGCAGTCGAACGGAACCGAAACCGCCGAATCCCGCCAGCCCAGCTGGCGCTCGAACTCCGCCGTGCGCGGAAACTCGCCCAGGAGCACGGCGCCGCCGGCCATGCCCTCGAAAAACCTCAGCCCGATCTCTTCCTGACCGAGCGTTTCATCGGTCGCATTGATCTTGGCCTTGTTGGCAATGAAGTAACCGCTTCGCTTGATGATATTGGCGAAAAGATATCGATGCTCGCCGGGAATCTTGGCGTTTCGGACCCCTTCAATGGTGTCGTAGTAATAGAACTTGCCGGTCCGCTTCGCATGCTCCAACAGCGCGCCGTGCGTGATCTGCGACCGCCGGCCGATGTTGCAGATGTCGATCGGCCGGTGGTCCTGTTCGGGATCGGGGCTGAACAGCAGGGTGTCGACGCCGGGGGGGATGTACTCGACGCGCCGGCCCGTGCGCTCGGCCAGGTTGGGCGCGCTCGCCTCGAAGGCGCAATAAATCAGGTCGAACTGCTTGAACAGATCGAGACGAGCGCCGCCGTCGTTGATCTCTGAGTTCCAGATCTCCTCGATGTAGCACACTGCGAGATCGCACTTCGTTCGCCACTTGGGAACTTCATGCAAGACGCGGAGGTCCCGAGTGTTCAATGCGACGAAAACGAGGATCTCGTATTTATCGTGCCGCAACGGCGGAAGAATGCCCCTGCCGAGAAACCGCGCCAGCGGCGTGAACCGCGACATGGCGCTCATCGCCTTGAGCCGCAATCTGGAGGTGCGGCTGTGCACCGGGATCACCATCTCGACGTCGTCAAGCGACGCGATCACGTCCTCGAACTCGAAACCGGAACAGCGCGACAGCAGCGTATTGATGCCGCGCAACGAGACGATACACACGCGCGGCTTGCCGGCCGGGGCAGGCATCGCAGTCTCGGCCTGTGCCGATTGCGTGGTGAACACCGGGGATCTCATGGCAATGAACTGACCAGCCAAGAAAAAACCAGTCACCCTCAATTGAGCCGATGCCGCAATGCGCGGCTTACCCGAAGATGTCGTAAACTGCAAGTCCGGGTCCGGGCGTGCGCCGATATCTGCCTGCACGCCGTGATTGCGGCCTGCACGGCGATCGTCTAGTGTGCGCCGTCCGCACGGTGGAGCCGCCGGCCGCTTGGTATAGTTCTTGCGTCATCCCTTTTCCATGAACATCCACTCGCAGCGTGTTCGCCGATGGCACGGGCCCGCAAGGGGCGTCCGAACCATGCACCCCACCATGTTAATGGGGGCTATATTGTGAAGGTCGCCATCCTGGCCGGCGGTAAGGGCTCGCGCTTGGCGGAGGAGACCTCCGTCAGGCCGAAGCCCATGGTCGAGATCGGCGGCAGGCCGATGCTGTGGCACATCATGAAGATCTACTCGCACCACGGCTTCAACGAGTTCGCCGTGGCGCTGGGTTACAGGGGCGATGACATCAAGCGCTACTTCGCCGACTACGCCACGCTCGCGGGCGATCTGACCATCCGTGTCGGCGCCGCCCGCCCGCTGGAGCGCCACCAGCACGAGCACGCGCCCTGGTCGGTCGACCTGATCGAGACCGGCGAGGAGACGCTGACCGGCGGAAGGGTCAGGCGGCTCAAGCCGCATCTGGGCGAGGGCACGTTCATGCTGACCTACGGCGACGGCCTTGCCGACATCGGTCTCGGCAAGCTGGTGGCCTTTCACCGTTCGCACGGCAGGCTCGCCACCCTCACCGCGGTCCGTCCGCCGGCACGCTTCGGACGCCTGCGCTGCGATGGCGACCAGGTGATCGCGTTTGAGGAAAAGCGGCAGAGCGACGAAGACTGGGTCAATGGCGGCTTCCTGGTGCTGGAGCCGAAGGTGATTGACTACATCGAAGGGGACATGGTGATGCTGGAACAAGCTCCCCTCGAGAACCTCGCCAGGGAGGGTCAGCTCATGGCCTACCGGCACGAGGGATTTTGGGCGGCCATGGACACCCTGCGTGAAAAGAATGTCCTGGAGACCCTGTGGGTCTCGGGCGAACGCCCTTGGGCGGTCTGGGAGAAGTAATCTATGCGTGTACTTGTGACAGGTCACAGGGGGTTCATCGGCACGGTCCTGACCCCGATGCTGGAGCGGACGGGCCACGAGGTGGTCGGCCTCGACAGCGATCTCTACGAACGCTGCACCTTCGCGCCTGCGGGCGACGTGCCCGAGGTGCCGACCATGCTGAAGGACGTTCGCGAGGTCGAGGTCTCAGACCTGCTCGGCTTCGACGCCGTGCTCCACCTCGCCGCCCTGTCCAACGATCCGTTGGGCAATTTCAGGCCGGCCACCACCTTCGCCATCAACTTCGAGGGCACAATGCGGCTGGCGCGCGCGGCCAAGGCGGCCGGGGTGGAGCGCTTCGTATTCTCCTCCTCGTGCTCGAACTACGGCGCGAGCGGGTCGGATTTCGTCGACGAGACCGGCAGCTTCAATCCAGTCACGCCCTATGGCGAGAGCAAGGTCAGATCGGAGCTGGCGCTGGCCGAGCTCGCCGACGACAGGTTCTGCCCGACCTTCCTGCGCAGCGCCACCGCCTACGGCGTGAGCCCGCGCATCCGGTTCGACGTGGTGCTCAACAACCTGGTCGCGCGCGCGGTCGCGACCGGCCAGATCCGCATGGACTCGGACGGAACGCCGTGGCGCCCGATCACCCATATCGAGGACATCTCGCGCGCCTTCGTGGCCACGCTCGGCGCCCCGGTCGAGGCGATCCGTGGCGAGGCGCTCAATGTCGGCGTCACCGCGCACAACTACCAGATCCGCGAGCTCGCCCGGATCGTCGCCGAGGTGGTGCCGGGCTGCGAGGTCAGCTTCGCCGAGGGCGCGAGCCCCGACAAGCGCTCATACCGGGTCAACTGCGACAAGATCCGCCGCGTGCTGCCCTCGTTCGCGCCGCAGTGGGACGCGCACAAGGGCGCTCGCTCGCTCTATCAGGCCTACATCGCCCAGGACCTGAAGATCGAGGAATTCGAGGGCCCGCGCTACCAGCGCATCGCCCATGTCAAGAAGCTGATCGCCGACGGCGTGATCGACGAGACGCTGCGCCACACGCCGGCCGCGCGGGCCGGGCGCGCCGGGGCGCGCGAGGGCGCGCTCAACCCGGCGTTCACGGCCGATGCGGCCAGGGCGGCCTGCGCGTCCTGCGCCGCCCGCGGCCTGTTGCCGATGCTCGATCTCGGGCTGATGCCGCGCTCGGACGGGCTGCTGCAGCCATGCCAGCTCGGGCGCGGCGAAGCGCTGATGCCGCTGCGGCTCGGCTACTGCCCGAGCTGCAGCCTGGTGCAGCTGCTCGAGACCTGGCCGCCGGAAAAGATGTTCGGCGACGACGATTTCTTCTTCGCCTCGATCGCCGAGGCGGTGGTGCGGAACGCGCGCGAGAACGCGCTCGAGCTGATCGGCCGGTGCCGGCTGGGCCCCGACAGCCTGGTGGTCGAGATCGCCTCGAACGACGGTTACATGCTGCAGAACTTCACCGAGAACGGGGTGCCGGCGCTCGGCATCGACCCGGCAGTCCATCCGGCCGCGGTGGCGCGCGAGAAGGGCATCGAGACCCTGGTCGACTATTTCGGCGTCGCACTGGCCCGGAACCTGCGCCGGCAGCGCCGGCCGGCCGATCTCATCATCGCCAACAACGTGGTCGCCCATGCCGCCGACCAGAACGATCTGGTGGCGGGCATGGCCGAGCTGCTGGCCGACGACGGCATGGCCGTGGTCGAGGTCCAGTACGTGCGCGACCTGATCGACCTGGTCGAGTTCGACACCATCTACCACCAGCATCGTTGCTATTTCTCGGTCACGTCGATCCAGACGCTGTTCGCCCGCCATGGCCTCCATCTCAACGACGTGCGCCGGCTGCCGATCCAGGGCGGCTCGCTGCGGCTCTATTTCAGCAAGACCGACCGGCCCGGCCCGGCGGTGGCGGCGATCGTGGCCGAGGAGCGCGAACTTGGTATGGACTCCTACGACTACTACCAGAACTTCGGCGCCCGGGTGCACGAGTTCCGCGCCAGGGCGCGCGAGCTGGTCGGCAAGCTCAAGGCCGACGGCAAGCGCATCGCCGCCTACGGCGCCGCGGCCAAGGGCACGACCATGCTCAACTTCCTCAACCTCAACGGCCACGTGATCGAATACGCGGTCGACCGCAACAGCCACAAGCAGGGCAAGTACATGCCGGGCGTGCGGGTGCCGATCGACGCCCCCGACCGGCTGCAGAGCGACCGGCCCGACTATGTGGTGATCCTGCCCTGGAACTTCCGCGACGAGATCATCCGCCAGCAGCGGGAGTTCCTCAAGACTGGCGGCAAGTTCCTGGTGCTGGTGCCGGAACTGGAAGTGGTCGAGGCATGAGCGAGCGCACCACTTGCCCCGCCTGCGGCGGCCGTGGCCTGAGCCAGATCTACCGGTTAGAGCGCATTCCGGTGCAGACCTGCGTGCTGCTCGGCAGCCGCGCCGAGGCGCTCGCCTTCCCGCAGCACGGGCTGCGGCTGATGTTCTGCGCCGACTGCGGCCTGATCTTCAACTCCATCTTCGACCTCGGCCTGGTCGACTACGCCTCCACCACCGAGGAAAGCCAGCACTTCTCCGACACCTTCAACCGCTTCGCCCGCGAGCTCGTGGCCGAGATCGCCTCGCTCCACCAGCTCGAGGGCAAGCACACGCTCGAGATCGGCTGCGGCAAGGGCGAGTTCCTGCAGGCGCTGGTTCAGAAGACCGGGACCATCGGGCTCGGCGTCGATCCGGGCTTCATCCCGGAGCGCCTGCCCGGCGCCGGCGGCCGCGAGATCACCTTCCGGCGCGAGTTCTTCGATCCGGCGCGGATCGGGATCAAGCCCGATTTCGTGGTCTGCCGCCACACGCTCGAGCACGTGCCCGAGGTCGGCAAGCTGATCGCCGACATCGCCACCGTGATCGACGGCCGCGCCGATGTCGGCATCTTCTTCGAGACCCCGGACGTGCGCCGGGTGCTGGCCGAGGGCGCGTTCTGGGACATCTTCTACGAACACTGCTCCTACTTCACTCTGGGGTCGCACGCGCGGCTGTTCCGCCGCGCCGGCCTCGACGTGACCCGGCTCTATCTCGCCTATGACGACCAGTACATCATCCAGTACGCGCGCTCGGGCGGAGGCGGCCGGCCGCTGGCCGAGGAGTCCGATCTCGGCGCCGCCAGCGCGCTGGCCGCCGCCTTTCCCGAAAAGGTGGCCGGGGTGCGCTCCCGCTGGAGCGAGTTCGTGCGCACGCGCCACCGCGCCGGCAAGCGGCTGGCGATCTGGGGCGGTGCCTCGAAGGGGGTGTCGTTCCTCACCACCAACGGCTTCGGCGAAGAGGTGGCCCAGGTGGTCGACATCAATCCGCACAAGCAGGGCAAGTTCCTGCCCGGCTCGGGGCACGAGGTGATCGGGCCGGAGGCGCTCGAGGCCGCCCCGCCTGACACGGTGATCGTGATGAACCCGATCTATCTCGCCGAAATCGGCGCCCAACTCAGTGGCATGGGGCTCAGGCCCGAACTGGTGGCGGTATGATGCGACCGGCGCGGCTGCGCCTGTCGAGGCGGAGGAGTGGCACGTCCCGGATCTGGTCGGAGGCGAAGGTGGTGATCGCGGGTCAATATCATTATCAGACGCTGATTGACAATTTTCCCCTGAGGTGCTGCAGTATAATTTTGTTGTGTTGAGTAGCGATGTCAGAAGGCCTTGCGAAAAGCGATACGCGAATCGGCTCCGAGCGCAGCTTCGGACTGGTATTCGCCGCGTTCTTCACCATTGTCGCGGCCTGGCCGCTGCTGGGCGGGTCGGGCCCGCGCCCGTGGGCTTTGGCGGTGGCGGCGGCGTTCGCTCTGGTGGCGTTGTTCGCGCCTGCGACGCTGCGGCCGGCCAACCTGATTTGGGCCAGGTTCGGCATCCTGCTCGGCAGGATCATCGCCCCGCTGGTGATGGCGCTGGTGTTTTTCGTCGCCGTGACCCCCACGGCATGGATCATGCGGGCGCTGGGCAAGGATGTGCTCCGGTTGCGGTTCGATCCGGCGGCGAAGAGCTATTGGATCCCGCGTGACCCGGCCGCCGCCCGCACCTCGATGCGAAATCAGTTCTGAGGAATCGTGTAATGTCGTTTATCGCCGAACTGTGGAGTTTCCTCAGGGTGCGCAAGAAGTTCTGGCTCCTGCCCATCATGGTGATGATGGCGCTGATCGGAGGGGTCATCGTCCTGACCCAGGGCACCGCCGTCGCTCCATTCGTTTACACGCTGTTCTGACATGACGGCGATCCTGGGGATCTCGGCGTTTTATCATGACAGTGCCGCCGCGCTGCTGCGCGACGGCGAGCTGGTCGCGGCCGCCCAGGAGGAGCGCTTCAGTCGCAAGAAGCACGATGCCGGCTACCCGCGCCATGCCGTCGACTATGTGCTCGAGGCCGCCGGCCTCGCGCTCAACGACGTCGATTACGTCGCCTTCTACGACAAACCGTTCCTGAAATTCGAACGGCTGCTGGAGACCTACGTCGCGGTGGCGCCGCGAGGCCTGAGGTCGTTCAGCGCGGCGATGCCGGTGTGGATGCGCGAGAAGCTGTTCCAGAAGAGTCTCCTGATCGGAGAACTGCGGCGCCACCAGGGTGGCTTTGACGACAGTTCCAAGCTGCTGTTCGCCGAGCACCATTTCAGCCACGCCGCGAGCGCCTTCTTCCCCTCACCGTTCGCCGAGGCGGCGGTGCTGACGCTCGACGGCGTCGGCGAATGGGCGACGACGACGGCCGCCGTCGGCCGAGGGCGCGAGCTTGCGATCGACCGGGAGCTCCACTTCCCGCACTCGCTGGGGCTGCTCTATTCGGCCTTCACCTACTACACCGGTTTCAAGGTCAACAGCGGCGAGTACAAGGTCATGGGGCTCGCTCCCTACGGCCACCCGCGCTTCGCCGACCTGATACTGGAGCATCTTGTCGACCTGAAGGACGATGGCACGTTCCGCCTCGACCAGCGGTACTTCAATTACTGCACCGGCCTCACCATGACCAACGGGCGCTTCGCCGAGCTGTTCGGCGAGCCGGTGCGCCGGTCCGAGAACGAGCCTCTGACCCAGTTCCACATGGACGTCGCCGCGTCGATCCAGAAGGTCACGGAAGAGATCGTCCTGCGTCTTGCCCGCGGTCTAAGGCGCGAGACCGGTTTGCCCAATCTGTGCCTTGCCGGCGGCGTCGCGCTGAACTGCGTGGCCAACGGCAAAATGTTCAAGCAGGGCATCTTCGACAACATCTGGGTGCAACCGGCGGCGGGCGACGCCGGCGGCGCGGTCGGCGCGGCCTATGCGGCCTGGCACGACGAACTGGGCAGGGAGCGCTGCGTCAACGGCGCCGACGCCATGCGCGGTGCCTATCTCGGGCCGGATTTCTCTCAGGAGGACATCGAGCGGCGCCTCACCGATTGCGGCGCCAGGTTCGAGACCGCGCCGGAGACGGAAGTGGTGCGAAAGACCGCCCGGGCCCTCGCCGACGGCCTGGCGGTCGGCTGGTTCCAGGGGCGCATGGAGTTCGGCCCCCGGGCGCTCGGGGCGCGTTCGATCCTTGGCGATCCGCGCTCGCCGACCATGCAGAAGACGTTGAATCTCAAGGTGAAGTACCGCGAGAGCTTCCGCCCGTTTGCGCCTTCGGTGCTGCGCGAGGATGTGGCCGACTGGTTTGAGCTCGACTGCGACAGCCCCTACATGCTGCTGGTCGCCGATGTCCTGCCCGGGTTGCGCCGGCAGATGAGCGAGGAGGAACAGGCACTGTTCGGCATCGACAAGCTCAACGTGCAACGCTCCACCATCCCCGCCGTGACCCACGTCGACTACTCGGCGCGGGTCCAGACGGTGCATCACAACACCAACCCGAAATATCACGCCCTGATCTCGCAGTTCAAGCAAATGACCGGCTGCCCGGTGGTGGTCAACACGTCGTTCAACATTCGCGGCGAACCGATCGTTTGCACGCCCGAGGACGCCTACCGCTGCTTCATGGGCACGGAGCTTGACGTGCTGGCCTGCGGCAATTGTTTCCTCGGCAAGCCCGCCCAGGCCCCCGCGCTCAGGAGGGACTACAAGGATGCCTTCGAGCCCGACTGAGGCGTCCCGGCAGCGGGTCGGTGCAGGTCGGCGCGGCAGTTTTCCCGGTGGCGCCGGCCCGGATCGGGCGAGGGGTTGCCGATCCGGCCGGGGAGTTCGGGCCATGCGCGGCGAACCAGGGCGCCGGCGTCGCCGGCCGTGGCGCGCGACGGATTTTCCGGAGCAGTTGCGGGCCGACCCGTAACCGTCCATGACCGAAATCCGAGATCGACCAATCGGCGATCGGCCGGCTGCCGGTCGAGGTGACGGACGGTGAAAAAGGGAACAGTCGTGCAGACAGTCATGTTGCTCGTCAGGCTGGCGATCCTGGGAGCGGTGTCAATCTCACTGATTGAGCCGGGCCCGCTTGGCGTGTTTGTGCAGCAATTCCTGCGCGTCTCGATCATGTTTTGGATCGTCGTCGAAGTCGGGAGGCTCTTTGTTAACAACGTGGTGCGGAACACGCGTTTCGGCGCGGTATCGACCAATCTTCTCACCTCAGTTTTCGTGATATTCATAATGATGATGTCGATGGAGGTTGTTTTTTCATTCATACCGCAAAGTCACGTTGCTGGATACACCTTCGCGGCACAGAATTGGTTATATTACTATTGGAAAACCAACTCGCTCGGATACCGGGACAAGCCGGTCGATGAAATCGACCTGCAACCACCCCGCATCCTGGTTGTCGGGGATTCGTACACCGCCGGCTATGGCGTGAAAAATCCCGATGACACCTACGTGGGCCAGCTGCGTGAGCTGGTGGGCGACGAGTTCGAGGTCCTGAATCTGGGGGCGAACAACGCGGATTCACGCGACGAATTCCGCAACTTGGTCAATTATCCTTACAAACCGGCGATTGTCGTGCTGCAATATTATGGCAACGACGTTACAAAGGCTGCCAACAATGTTGGCATAACTTTTCACGGCTTCGCGCCATATGAAGATATTCGTGGCCATCCGACCTACTATCTGGTGAGGAGTTCTTATATTCTGAATTATCTCTACTGGAGATACCCTCACGGAGATACTTCATCTTATGTAGAATTCCTGAATAAAGCTTATAATGACGCGGACACCATGCAAACCCATCTCGCCGATCTCGGCAAGTTCGTGAAATATGGAAGGGATTGTGGAGTTCCATTGCTTGTCGTCATATTTCCATTCCTGAGGGATATTGAAAGCAGTCGGGTGTACGTGGACCCCGTGAGCGAATACTTTATCAGAGAGGGCGTGCCGGTGATCGATGTCGGCGTGATCGTGCGGGACATTGCGCCGCTGGACCGGGTCGTCAACTCCAACGACGGTCACCCGAGCGAGCTGGTGCATCGGCGCGTGGCCGAGGTCATGCGCGACCGGCTGGCCGAGCTGGGCTGGTTGGATCCCGATCGCCTGCGGGACGCGACGCAACGCGCGGCCTGCGGCGCCGATCCGGCGGGCGAGTGAGGCGGGGCGTCGATCCGGCTCAGGCCACACGCGAGCGGAAATGCTTCTTGAGGTGCAGGAATGGCACTTCCCAGAAATGGTAGGAGACCAGCGTGACGACCAGCCCGGTGGCGACCGCCGCCAGGAAGTACGGCACCTGAACGGCCGGTCCCTGCGCCACGATGACGGCGGTCATCGGGGAGAAGAAGAACACCGCATTGACCACCTGATGCCAGACATACATGCCGTAGCTGTAGCGGCCGAACCAGGTCAATATCTTGAGATTCAGAATGAAATTCAACGGCCTCCAGGATATTCCGACAACCAGGAAGCCGCCGAACGTCACCGCCAGCAGCGTATAGCCGATGAGCTGCATCGCCGGATCGATCTGGGAGGAGGTGCGGGTCAGGGCGAGCATGATCAGCAGGCCGGCACCGCCGCCCAGGGCCGCGACCCAGGCCGGGCGCACCACCGCGGCGATGCCGTCGGGCCCGCGCACCGCCAGAGCGCAAAGGGCGCCGACCGCCAGCCCGTCCATGCGCGTCGGCGTCAGCAAGAAGAGGTCCCAGGCATCCAGCAGACCGGTCAGGTGGGAGGCCACGCGCAGGCCGAGCCCAAGCGCGATGAAGCCGGCCGCGACCGCCATCAGCACGCGCCGGGGTCCGAGCAGCACGATGAACGGCCACATCAGATAGAAATGCTCCTCCACCGCCAGCGACCAGAAATGGGTGAGCGCACGCGGCACCGCGGCGTCGCTCTCGACCGCCATCAGCACGTTGGTGAGATAGACGGCGATCCAGCCCAGGCTGTGCGTGCCGAGAAACCGGGCCTCGGGCCAGACGATGCTCAGGAGCAGGACGGTCAGAATGGCGACGTAGTAGACGGGAAAGATGCGCAGAATTCGCCTGGCGTAAAAATTGACGAAATAATGAGCCGCCTTCCGGCTCTCATAGAGAATGCCGGTAATGAGGAATCCGGACAACACGAAGAATAAATCAACTCCTGTCCAGCCTATATTCGCAACTGACAATATTGCCGACTCGAATCCAAGCTGCTTGGCGCTTCTTGCGTAATGATATACAAGAACAAGTATGATCGCGAGGCCGCGGATGCCGTCGAGGGCGCCGATGCGCGTGATCGAGGATTCATCGTCCGCGATGGCGGCGCGATCCTCGGAGACGGCGCCGCCCCCCGCCGCCGACTGCGTCAGAACGCCGGCACGGCCCCGGTGCGCCCGCGGTAGATCGCGATGTGCCATCGCCGTCTCTTGTCCCTGTGGTTCGGCCCGCGGCTGGCGGGTGATACCCGGATGTTCGCCACCGGCCATTAGAGCGTCTGCCGCGCGGATGCAAGATACGGTCCAGGTTCGGCGCCGGCGCGCTGCGCCGGCGAGGCTCAGGGCGCACCCCTTTTACAGTCCTTCCTGTCGGCACAGCGCTCGCTCATCGCGACCGGCCGGCGCAGCCTCTTGGTGAACACCCGCTTGATCGTGGCGGCGATCTCGCGAAAGCGCTCGATCGGTCCGAGTTCGGTGAGCCAGAACCGGAACATCGGCATGCCGCGATAGCGCGGCCGCGGCGCCCGCATCAGCCGCAGGCCGAGCAGGCGCGCCCACAGGGCGCCGCGCGCCTTGAGCAGCCCCGGCTGCGAGCGCGGCAGCAGCGCGGCATCCTCCGCCGTCAGGGTCAGATAGCCGGCCGCGGCGGCCTGCTCGACAAAGCGCAAGCCCCGCGCGGTGCGGGCGAGGATCAGCGAGCTGCCCGGCGCATCGGGCTCGATGGCGCGATACCACGGATCGCCGACCGCGATATCGGCGAACTCGCCGGTGTGGTCGGGGCAGATATAGCAGCGCCATTGGCGGTAGCGCTGCAGAAAGCCCCAGGACTCCTCGTAGCTGAGCTCGCGGGCCCGGGGCTGGTCGGTTCCCCCCAGCGAGGCGGTCCATCGTCCGGGCCAGCCGTTGCCGCGATAGCGCAGCTCGGCCAGACGGTCGACCTCCACCCCCTCGCGGGCGAGGAGCTCGAGAGTGCCGCGGGTCGAGGGCGTACCGGCGCAGAAGAACGCGATCGTGAGCCCGACCGCCCGGGCGAGCTCCGGCCGCTCGCGGCCGGCGCGGGCGAGGGCGGCGACGTCACACGGTTTGCCGACGAACAGATGCGGGCCCTCGGCGTCAAGCAGCCGGCCGAGCTCGTCGCACGGGCTCGACGGGGCGTAGCGCGATCCGGTTCCCCGCATCAGGCCGGCGCGGTCGCGGCTGACCACGGTCTCGTTGAGGTAGGCGACGTCGGCGCGCGCGGCGGTGTGCACAACGCCGGCGAAGCCGCCGCGCTCGATCGCGTAGGCCGAAAGCGCGGTGGTGGCGCCTCCGCTCGAGCCGGCAAAGCGGATCGCCTCGTCCGACGCGTGCCCCTCGAACACGGCGCGAACCGGGCCCCAGGCGTCGGTAAGCTCGCCGATCAGGGCCGGATCGTCGCGGGCGAAATCGTGCGCGAGCTCGATGCCGGGACAGGCGCGCAGCGCCGCGCCGGTGGCCGGCGGCGCGCCGTCGCGCACGAACGGGCGGCGGCCGAAGTCGAACACGTCGCCCATGCGGTAGCGGTCGGGCTCGAGCGCGGCGCAGATGCCGCAACCGGTGCAGAGCTGACGCGCGACCACCGCTTCGATCGACGTGCATGGCTGTGTGGGTGGTTGCAGGCGACGGCAGCCCATCGCGTCCTCGCGTCTGACCGGTACGCTTGTGCGCCACCCCGGGGCGCGGGTGCAAGTCTGGCACAGCCGCAGGCATGGTCCAGCGATTTCGCGCCGCCGGCCGCGCGCGAACGCAATCCCCGGCGCGGTGATCCCCCGCGCCTGGCCTGGTGGGCGCGAGGGCCGGTGCCGTCCGATCGGAACATGCTTTAGGCGCCCGGGGAGGGTTCGCTGCGTTCGAGCCGCTCGATAAAGGCGCGCAGGCTTGCCGGATCGAGGTCGCTGATGACCGGTGCCGCGCTGTCGAGCAGTTCGGTGAGGCTGCGGTGCCACCATCCCGACCGCCGGATCAGCGCTTCGGTATCGGCGTCGCAGCGCCTGCGGATGGGCCGGGCGGGGACGCCGGCAACCACGGTGAAGGGCGGCACGTCGCGGGTGACGACCGAGCCCGCGCCGACCGCGGCGCCGTCGCCGATCGAGGTGCAGGTGGCGACGATCGTCACGTTGTGGCCGATCCAGGCGTCGTTGCCGATCCGCAGCGGATTGTCGGTGTCCTCGGGGATGGTGTCGCGATCGACGATGCCGAGGGCGTGGTTGTAGAAGAAGGGGTGCTGGGTCAGCCGGTCGATCGGATGGTTGCGCCTGAGCACGATCAGGTTGGCGCCGAACGAGCTGTAGGCGCCGACCCGGGTGCCGGGGGGAAGCAGGCCCGGGCTCAGCGCCGAGCCATAGGTGTAGCGGCCGACGCTGACCTGGTGGTGGCGTTCGAGGATCGATCGCAGCGTCATGGAAAAGAACGGCCCGCCCTCGAGATGATTGCAGGCGCGCAGGATCAGGGAGCGCAGCGGCCGGATGCCATAGAGCCCGACCATCAGGGCGGAGAAGCGGCTGCGGCTGCGCGCGTCCCTGCGCGCGGCCACGCGCCGGCCCTCCGGGGCAAGATGACGGTGGCCGGGCTCGGCTTGGGTGTCGGGTGCGGCCAATGTTCACGCCCTTCCCTGGCCCGACGCGATGTTCTCGCGCAGGATCTGCGGTCCGAAGCGGACGATGTTGGGCATGGCCATGAGGCCGGCGCCCGCCGCCGCCAGCAGCACGGGAATGGCCAGGGGAATCTGGCCCCACACGGAAAAGCCCGGCAGGACCGCCATCGAGAACCATACCGTCCCGGCCATCATCGCGCCCGCGACCGCGAGAGGAGCAATAAACCTGCCAACCGCGAGGCCCGAGCGCAGGCGCAACAGGGCGTGCGCGGTGACGAGGGCCGCGAACTCGCCGATCAGGCCGCAAACCACGATGGCGACGACGCCGTATCCCATGCGGACCGCGAGCCAGGCCAAGCCGAGCGCGGAGAGCCGCACCAGGTTGGCGATCAGCAGGCTCTTGGTGTCGCCGCGCGACATCGCCACGGTGGCGGGCCCGGTGCGGGCCAGCCCGAGGCTGAGGGCCGCGCCGAGCAGGCCGAGCAGCGGCAGCGCCGCATCGTATCTGGCGCCAAACAGAAGATGGAACACCGGCGGCCCGGCGATCGCCACGGCCACGGCGTAGAGCGTGGCGATGAACAGGCAGAGATCGACCACGGTGGCGTAGAGCATGTCGAACTTGTCCCTGTTGTCCTGCGCCTTCGACAGAATCGGCAGGAACAGCGACAGGCACACCCGCGAGGCCATGTTCGAGGGCACGAAGATCGTCATCAGCGCGGCGCTGAACCAGCCGAGCTCGCGCACGCTCAGCGCCGCGCCGACGATCACGCGGTCGCCGTGCTGGGTGAAGAACAGGACGAAGCCGCCGATCAGCACCGGCCAGCCGAAGTCGAAAATCTGCCGGAACACGGCCGCGTCCCAGCGCAAGCGGTAGGGGCGGCGCGCCACCCGATGGGAAATTGCGACCAGGGCAAGCGCCTGGAGCAGGATCAGATAGAGAACGGCGGTGAAATCCTGCAGCCACAGAGCCAGAGGGACCGCGGCAATGGTGGCGAACGCCGCCGCGCCCACTTCGACCATGATGATCGGCATGAAGCGCAGGTATCGCTGCGCGCGGCAGGCATCGAGATGGGCCAAGCCGCGGATGAGCGGGTACAGGGCGGACAACTGGTAGGCCCAGGTGATGTGCTCCAGGTCGAAGATGATGGCAATGGGCCGCGCCAGCGCGAACAGGATCAGCGCCGAAACGGCTCCGCGCAACACCTGGAACAGCTGCGCCGCATCCTGAAATCCCCGTGATCTGGTCTTCTGGCCCTGGATGATCAGGCGATCGACCGCGACATTGCCGGCGAGCTCCATGAACAGCACCGTCATGGTGAACGTCGCCGCGATGCCGAAATCCTCGACGCTGATCAGCCGGGCGATGAGCACGTTGCGGGCGAAGGACAGGACCGCGCTGGCCGCGCTGCTGCCCGAGACCAGCATGACGTTTTGCAGCCCTGAGCGGAGCCGCGTCACGGTCGCGCGGCCGCGCCAGCGCCGCCCGCGGGCGCGGGCCGTGCGAGCACGCCCAGGATCTCGCGCACCTGCCGGTCGGCCTGTTGCATCACCGCCGGCAGCGACGCCGCGAGCTCGCGGCGGGCCGCGTCGCGGCGCGAGAACGCGGCCTCGAGCCCGGCCACCACCTCGGCCGTGGTCAGTCGGCGCGGATCGATCACCTGGCGGTCCTGGCCGCAGCACGCAAATACTCCGCGCATCTTGTCGCTGTACGCCACGCCGGCGGTGGCAACGCCGCTGGACAGCGCCGCGATGGTGGAATGCATGCGCGTCCCGCAGAACCAGTCGGTGCGGGATATCACCCATTTGAGCTCGCCCTGGTCAGGTTCGCCCCCAAGGACATGCACCCGGTGGCCGAATCCGCCAGGCAGCCGGTCCGCGACGGATCTGCAGGCGGCGTAATCGGACTCAACTTCGTGCTCGGAAGCGTGCACGTGGGGCACCAGCAACAAGCGCGCGTTGGTGGTCTCCAGAAGCCAGGTCAGGAATGCGAGGATCATCTCGGGGTAATCCGCTTTCAATCCATATTGCACCTTTGCGGATGAGGCGCCGTTGTAGATCAGGCCGCTGACGTTGAAGCCAACGAGTGGCGCAGCGCCATCGGGCTCAAGGAACTGGAGAGTATCTGGCGCCAACTTCCGGCTCGCATCCTTGGGCGGTAGAGAGAACGCAAGATCCACCCCGCAGCGGTGACGGCCCGGATCGAAGGCCTCGCCCAGCATATCGCGAAGGTTCCGAAAGCTGTGCTCGTCCCGCGCCCAGGCCATGCGTGCGTGGCGAACCGCGAAAGACGCCAATTGCCGAAATCGCGGATTCGCGTAAGGCCCATAGGTCTGGGGCAGGAGGATCAGGGGCACATGTCGCGCAATGGCGATCAGCTTCGGGCGCACCACGCTCATGAATCTCGCGCGGCCGTAAATGTCGCTGAAGCTGTCGCCACCCGAGACGTCCAGAACCGCGTCACAAGCGTCGATCAGACGGAGATTCGGGTTCAGCACCGCTCCCAGCCGGCCGAGCCCCGAAAAGGCTGCCATCGCCGCAAGGTTTTCGGGCAGGTAATAGCGCCGGCCGGCCCGCGCGCCCGCGAGGCGAACTTCCGTCGGGTGGGCGTCCCCGATTTCGAAACGCTCCATTCTGACGCCCAGCGCGTTGTCAAAAACAGTGAACGCGCAATCGGGCAAATGCCGCCGAAACTCGTACACAGTGGATGCAAACAGCGCCGAGACACCCATGTTGCCGGTATCCGGTGACGCTCCAAAAAGCGCAAGTTTGAGCGTATCGTTCGCGCAGACTGGCATTCTCCCATTGGCGCACGACGCGCGGTTGTTCACTGTCTTCACACCGGCCTGCGTTGGTGCTGTTTGTCGTGCGATTTATGGAGTGAAACGGGGTTCACGATGCGCCCAAAAGCTACCTGTTCGATCCACCACGTGCAAACAGTCCGATCAAGTATGCAGGTCTCTCCGCGTTCCAGCGAACGCGGTATTCAGGTCCTAAGAACTTTTCTTGAAATAAAATCCCGTTACGCCATAATAATAACTTCTTTAATTCTTTGACAATCCGTTCAGATTTTGGATCATTTTTCATACTAACAACAATTAATCCCCCGTCTTTGAGATATTTCGCGTATCTAATGACCTGTTGGATAGATTTGTTTGCATCTATGTAATACAACATTTCATTAAATATAATTACATTAAATTTTCATTCAGGATCGTAATTTTCAATATCCGAGACAATAAACTTATTATCTGGAAATCTTCTCAACGCCTCGTCTATGGCAACGGAGCTGATATCTATTCCGGTGTAGGATCCAGCGATATCCTCAAAATTTTGACACAACGCTCCTGCTGCGCAGCCAACATCCAGTATATCCGCTTTACTACAGCAATATTGACGAACAACCGATTCAGTTATGGCGTTCCTGAGCTCTATGCTTATGGTCCCCCCAAGGTACGAATTCCACTCTCCAGCAATTTTTTCATCCCAGAACTTTCCGTCATAGTCAAGTCTGCCGAGCTTAAATATCTGGTGAAGCGACGCATTGTACGCCAGCGCTCGCAATATATTTCGAAAATTGCGCACTGCTGGGTGCGTTTTTGGTATTACACTTGGCATGCGAATACCTGAGTTCAATGGCGGCCGCGGGGACGCGTGCCGGGCTCCTGCCCCACATCTGTTGGCGTGGCTTCGCCTGTGTAGCACGCGTGGAGGGACACACAACGCTGTTTTGGCAACGGCGTAAATGAGCGAAATCAAGGATGCTACCGCGGCTCGACGGCGCGCTGCACCAGCCGCAAAACCCGGGCTACGTTCCGCATGTCGGCCTGATTGAGGTGATGATGCACCGGAATGGGAAGGACCTGGCGTTTCAGCCCGAGCGCGACCGGATACTTCTCCCAGTCGATCCTGCGATGTCCGCCAGACCACCACTCATACGAGACAATGCCCGCCTTTTCCAGCGCCTCGGAGATTTCCTGCCGGTTCTCCGATATGACCGGATAGAACAGCGGGCAGACGCCCGCCGGCAGGTCTGAAAACAGCGGGCGGACGGGCGCGCCCTCAAGAGCCTTGCCCATCGCTACATAGTTTTCCCGCCGCTGTCTCGCCACCCCCGCCGGATCAACGCGCTCAACCACGCGCCGCGTGATGTTCGAAGCGGCTCGCCCGGTGCGCCAGCTCCCGAAATAGTAGTCACCTGGCATGTCCTCGATCGCCGGCGTGCCGTGGTCCTTGGCTGGTGAGGGGGCAACCATGCAAAGCTCGTCTCTAAGCGGGCGCTGTCTCTGGATCCACGCCTTTACGCGCGATGCCGTTTGGCGCAGGCTTCGGGCCAGCGGCGGCCGGCGCAGATCGATGTTCGGGCTACGGCCCGAAGCAAGCGACAGTACGCCCCCATCGGGAGTCGGTAGCGTCTTCGGGAAACTGAAGATGCTCGCCTCGCCGCGGAGGCCCAGCGGGGTGCCGTCGGGATGGGAACTGAACAGGGAGAGGGCGCAGTCCTCGATCAGCAGCAGTCCCTTTTCGCGACGCCACGCGTCGATCGCATCGAGCGGCTGCGGCCAGCCGAACGGATGAATGACGTAGATGGCACGCGTCTTCTGAGTGGCGGCACCCACAATGGAATCGAGGGAAAGAAATCCCGTTGGTTCGCAGTCGACGCAGCGGATCACCAGGCCAGACGCAAGCAAGGCGTCGACCTCGGACCCGCAATTGTACGCCGAGAGGATAACCTCATCACCTTCCTCGAGCCCAAGCGCCCGCCGCAGGAGCGCGATCGCGGTTCGTCCGGACTGGGTGATCAGAACCTCGCGGCCCGAAAACTGCGGCCAGTCGAACGTCGGTGGTGTCGGCGACCACGTAAGCGCCGAAAGCGCTTCGAGGGGGGACAGGCCGAGTGCGGGGCAGCGTCGCGGTCGGTCCCGGTTCATAACCTTGTCCGGATCCAGGCGCGCCAGAGGGGGCGTCGGGGCAGTCCGAGCCGTGGCCTCAGCCTCTGAAAGTAGATGCGATAGTAGGCGAGATTTAAGAGGTCGCTCCACGCCAGCAGCATGTATGTCTTGAGCCGGGCCATTGCGGAACCTTGGCTGAACACGAGCTGGCGGAGAGGACGTTCCTCGGCGCCATGACGAAGCTTGTAGTCGTAATGGCCGGGGCCAGCCTCGATGGAGCGGACGCCCTCGGCGAGCATGGCTTCGATCAGCTTGACCAGACCGATGCGGCCAAGGCCCAGAGCCTCGAAAGCGGGCCGGGTGTCGCGTGCCGGCAGCCGCCAGTAGCACACGTTTCCCCATACAAAACCATACTGGATGCTGATCGGCCGTTGGTCGAGGTATAGCGCGCAAATCCGCAGCTTTCCCTTCGGTGCAAAGGCTTTCACGAGATCCAAGTTGAACGCCTCGCTCTCCGGCCAGTCGCCGAAGTGACCGGCCATGCCCTGATTGCTCCATTGCGCGTCGTGAAGCGCAACGAAACTGACGAAAACCCTTTCCGCATCCTCGGGGCTCGCCATCTCGGACCGCAGTTCGCCCATGGCGGAGAGGTGCTTGAGGTCGCGGCGGTAATTCGACCGCGTCTTCTTGGTCAGCGAAGCGAGGTAACCCTCGAGGGTATCCGGGAGCTGAAAGAACGTATGCGGCCCGAGAGGCGCGGAACGGGCGACGGTGACATTGGGCGCGTCGCTGCAAAGTTCGAGCGTGCCTTCATTGAGGCGTGACACGCTGGACAAAGGCGATAGCGACACGCAATCGCATTGCTCCGTCTCGAGCAGTTCCGAGCACAAGACTCTCACGGTATCGCGCTCGTAGCCTGCTTCTATGGGCGGCGTGAACACCGGAACTGTCGAATGGCTTCCGATGAAGCGTGCAACCGAAATCGATAGTGGCCCCGCCCGAACCCGGTCGACGTAAAACGGAAGCGCTGCGACGATTCGGTCTTCACCCTTGATGATGACAAAGACCAGCCTGCGACCGTTGCCATAATGTTTCCACCAGACGCGCAACCAGTCACAAGTGAAATAAATGTCGCTGCCAACGCCCTCGATGAACGCGTCCCACTCCGGCCGGAGAGTTTCGAGTTCGTCGAACGAGCGTACCGTCGCGTTGCGGAGCATGCCTGCGGGCTCGGCGGAGGTCTTACCCACGACTGGCGAGACCATGCCAATTCATGCCTTCGGTACCAGGCCGGCGCAGTGGAAGGCGAGCCCGGCGCGGGCGAGATCGGAGCGCTTTCGGTGGGTCTGGTTGCGCGAGATCAGGCCCAGCGCGCTGAACACGACCCAGCGCGCCGCCATCAACACTGAAAATGCGAACCGCGTAAAGGCATAGCCAAAAAGCCCGTCGTGCTTCCTGACGTAGTGCAGCTTGCTCTTCTGCAATTGGACATACATGCGTGACTGGACCTGCATGGCGCTCTTGCCGCCCCCTTCCAGATGCAAGATGCGGGCAACAGGGGTGAAGACGCAGCGATAGCCGGCATTTCTGATCCGGCGACACCAGTCCGCCTCTTCGGAGTAGATGAAGAAGGCTTCATCGAGCGGGCCCACGGTCTCCAGCACTGGCCGCGGCATCAGCATGAACATGCCGGAGACGACGTCGACGTCACGTTCGCTCGACCTGTCCCACCAGCCATAATACGGGCGCCCGAAGAACCTGGAATTGGGGAACAGGCGGCAGAGGCCGGTCTCGATCAGCAGCAGGTTGACCGGCCCCGGGTCGCTGAAGCACGTGCTCTGCACCGTGGTTTCGGATTCGAGGACCTGACAGCCCGCGCAACCGACATCGGGATGGCCGTCGCACCAGGCCACCATGGTGTCGATGGCATGATCGAGAATCATGGTGTCGGGGTTGAGAAGGAGAATGTAGCGGCCGCCAGCGATTTCGATGCCCTGATTGTTGGCGGCGGCGAATCCGCGGTTCTCGGAATTGGCGATCAGACGGACGCCCGGGAATTGGCTTCGCACCATGGCCGCCGACCCGTCGCTGCTGGCGTTGTCGACGACGATAACCTCATGGGCGAGGGGTGTCTCGGCCGCGATTGAGCTGAGGCAGTCGCGCAGGATGTCCCGTGCGTTCCAGTTGACGATGATGATCGAGACCTCAAAATTCACCGTCATGCCGCTGTTGCTCTGTTGATCCCATTGCTTCAACGTGCGCCAGGCTTGCGGGGCCGCCGACGGGCGGGCGTGCCAGGCACTCCGGCCACTCGCCATCTCAGGCCACGGCGGATGTCAGATCGTTGGTACCGCAACGCGGGTCTTTTGTGGGCCGCGCTCGCGGAGAAAGCCATAGGCCTCTTCGGCCTGGTGCAGAAGCCAGCGCCGGACCGGTGGCGCAAAGTCGATCGGCCCCACCGCTTCGGCCTCCCTGCCGCCCATGCGCTGCTTGAACCGGTAGACGCCCGGATTGCCGTCCGGGTCGATGCCACCGAGATCATACAGCGTGCAGCCCAGAGCCCGCGCTTTGCGCATGGCCTCCCACTGCAGGAGGTAGGACGCGTTCATCCGGTGCCCCTCCTCGGTTGTGGCGCCGAACAGGTAGACCGCGGTGTCGCCGCAATAGCTGCCGATGTGACCCGACACGACCTCCCCATCGTACCTTGCGAGGTGAACGACGAACCGGTCGCGGAAGCCGAGGCCCGCCTGCACCGCCTTGAAGAATGAGGGCTCCTGATCGACGCTGAAGCCCTTGCGCTCCTTGAGGGCGCGAAACATCGGCTCGAAGGCGTCGAACAGGTCCGGTGAGGTTCCTGAGACGATCTCGAGTGCGCTGCGCTCGGCCTTGCGCAGCGCGTTGCGCCACTTCTGATGGAAACGCGCGCGGACCCGGTCCTCGTCGCCCTCGAGATCGACGAGGATGGTGCGGTAGCGCCGCCGGCCGCGCAGCTTCCGGCCTGCGTCGATCTCTTCGGCCATGGGATGGTCGACGCGCGGCGGCTCGGCGCTCACCGGCAGAACCACCCGCAACAGATGCCCGCGCCGGCGCACATAGTCATCGACCAGGGCGTCGATGGCGGTCAGATACCCTTCGCCGCAGCCAGCAGGGTCCTCTGTTTGCCTCACTAGCGGCCCGCCGTTGAGGTAGGCGATGCCGGCACCGAGCACGGGGAGAGACTTGATCCTGAGGCTCGCAAGGCCGAGAAGCCGTCCCTCGCGCTCGATCGCGGCGAACTCGCAAGCCGCGCCGACGGCTGCGGCGCCTTTCTCGACGTAAGGCGGGAACTGCCGATAGTTTCGGTCGGCGAACCGGACCGCCAGCTCCGCCCATTCATCTCCGGCGATCGATCGCACTGTCGCCCTGCCGGTCATTGGCTCCGCCCCCTCGCCATCCGGCGTAGCCGGCGAATAAGCTGGCGCCAAGGGTAGAGCCAAGCATAAGCACCGGCTGCGGTCAGTCGAAATTCAATGAACCACATGTCGGGCGAGACGAGGAATCGGCCGATCGTTCCGTCCGGCCACCCCGACGGGTCGGCGATCTCGTCGAGGGTAAGGACGGTCCCGTACCCGGCCGAGCGCGCGAGGCGGACCGTCTCGTCGTTGTAGGACCCGTGGGGCAGGGCGAGATCGTTGACGTCGTGGCCGAGAATATCCGTGAGCGTCGCGCGCGACGTTCTCAGCTCCTTGGTTGCCGCCTCGCGGTCGAGGGTCCCGAGCGGCCGGTGCGACACGGTGTGCGACCCAATGCGGCACGGGAATCTGGATTCAGCTTGCCGCAACTCCTCGGCGGTCATGGTGCGAAGGGCCGCGTCCGGCCGGCCAGCTTCCATCGCCCAGCGCGGCGGCGCGCCAAGATTACCGCTCACGGCAAACACCGTGGTCGGAATCCCTCTTTCGGCCGTCGCCGGCAGCGCGGAATCGAGGAGGCAGGCAAAGGCGTCATCGAAGGTGACGCAGATGCCGGGCCAGGCGCGCCGGGTGGCGCTCGCATCCTCCAAGCTGACCGCGGCTTGGGCGACAAGGTCCATCTGCACTGCAAAGCGCAACGTCTGCTCCATCGTCACCGCGTGGTAGCAAAGGACGATGCAGAGGTTGTTGCGCTGGCCCGTCGCGCGCAGCCACTGGCGATAAGCCAGCGCCGCCGCGAGATAGGCGACGCGGACGGCAAGGCCCTTGCGCGCGTAGCTGAAGTCATAGGCCGGCATGAGCCCCATTTTCAGGCTGCGCGACGGCGTTCCAGACAGTCTCGGCCTTCCGGGTCCACGTGTGGTCCCTGACGAAGGCCCGCCGCGCTTCCGCATCGCCGGGGTCAGCCACAGCGGCGCGAATGGCGGCGGCGAACGTTTCCGGCTCGCGCGCGATGCTGACGTGGTCGCGGTAGTGCTCGATCTCGGCGAACCAGGTACTGACGATGGGGCGCCCCGTTGCGAGATACTCCTTCAGCTTCACCGGATTGCAGGCCTTGATCCATTCACCCTGGTTCCACGGCATGATGAGAACGTCGCATGCGGCCATGTATTGCGCCACCTGCTCGTAGGGTCGCTGGCCGAGGAGCCGCACATTCGGCAGATCGCACCAGCCATCTGGCAGCGAACATGCGCCGACCAGCACAAACTGGATGTCCGGCAGCCGCCGCGCCACATTGAGGAAGAACGGGGGATCGAAGGTGTGGACATCGATTCCGCCAATAAATCCAGCGCGGGGGTGCGATACCGTCTTCAGTTCATCGGGCTCCGCGCCCGTTTTGCGCGCCGCCTCGCCGGCTTCTGAAAACCGGTCGTAGTCCACGCCATGGTCGACGAAGAGCGCGTGGCAGCACCGCATTTCCTCCTCGGCCATCAGCGCGCGTGAGCAGTACAATACAAGGTCGCTCATCCGTTTCAACTGTTGGTCGATCACGCGGACCCAATCCGGATCGACGCCGCCGAAGGCTTCGGTTCGGTCGGTGCGCTGATAAACGACCCGGGCGGGCTTGAGCGTGGGGACAACAGGGGCGGCTGGGGGACATGCAACCCAGACAAGAGGCGTCGTTATGCCGAGCCCGCGAGCTGTCTGCTGCACCTGTGCAACGAGAAAGCGCTTTCCCAGCCACTTGCAGATCGTGGATCGCCCGCCTCCGGGTAGCGCCAGCGGGCTGAAGACATAGAAGTTCTCCCGCACCTCGACTAACCCCCGCCTCACGCTCTTCAGCTTGCGTTTGACGCGCACCCAGAACATCCTGCCTTCGGACAGGAGCGGGGGGCGCATGCCGATCGAGTTGATGTAAAGCACTGGCACGCGCTTTGACAGCTCGCGCATCATCTGCAGGTCGTAGTGGCCGCGGTTATGGTACCACCAGTCGACGCCGCCGAAGCAGATGATGCCGTCGAAGGCGAGCCCGGATTCGCCGTTGTACTCTTCGCTATGGTTGGCCATTGCTAGGTTGTTCAGCATTGCTGTGCACGCGCTTTCCGGCGAAAGCCTGCGTTGGATATCCAGCGATTCTCGAGCCTGAAAGCGACTCGAGGGGACATATACAGCAGAGTCATCTTTTGATTCTAGGCGATCTTATCTGACCGGAATGTGAAGTTTCGCAAAGCGGCCGTCAGGGATTGTTCCGCGAACGGGCCGATCTGCGCCGTTTGGCGGGTCGTGCCCGCATGTGCCAATTTGCTCATCCGCACCGGAAGTTCGGACTCGGTCATTGCGACGTGAATGCCGCGCCGGTTGCTGAGGCGGGTGCCAGTGGCGGCCGATGATCATTGCGGGTTTCACCGAGCGCGGCGCGGCATGGAACGACGATGAGCGGTGTCGAGCAGATGGAGCCCATACCAGCGTGGGCAACGAGGAGGTCGGCAGCGCGGCAACGCTCCATGAACTCCTCCGGAGTCAGTCGCGCCCGCCATTCGAAACCCTCTGGCCGATAGGTCGCTCGATCCGTAATCTGACCCGCGGCCGGTCGTGGCACACCATTCATCGACCGCCGTCACCAGCCGGTCGAAGGGTTCATGGGTGCCGACGGTGAGGAAGATCAAAGGATGGAACCGTGGAACTGTGGGCCCCCTGGCTTTGCCAGATGCTCCCACTGAGTGAGCCAGAAATCGACATGCGCGCCGGCCTTCATGCCCGACAGGGACAGCTCCTCGGCATTGGCGATACCGTCGACCCAGGCGGTTCGCGCGCCGAGCAGTTTTGCCAGGCGAACGGCGAAATATCCGAGTGCTGCACCGGTTGTGATCACCACGTCCGGGTGCACACGCAGTACGGCAATGAGAACCTGGAGAAACGAGCGCACAAGTCTCACCTTCTGCCACCGGTTGGCTTCAACGACTGACATAAACCGGGGGGCTGGAAGGCCCGTGGGCGACGAACTCTCCGGCGACTTCTTCGGCATGGCTCGGATCAGTGGTGACGTAAGTGACGGCGCAACCCTCCAGGCAGGCCGGAGACGGCGCGGTTGCACCCAATGGCCGCCGCCCGAAGAGATCGCCATGACCCGGGGAGGGCGCATCATCCGCCGGCCCCCGCGATCGATGCGATCTCGGAATAGCGCTTGAAGGTGTAGCCGCGCTTCCGGCCGAGGCTGATCAGACGTTCGGTCAGTTCGAGCACATAGCCGGCATGGTCATGTCCGGCGCCATGCACCGCATAACTGTCGAGATCGTGCATAAGAACGACGCCGCCACCTTGTTGCTCGAGGTCCGAGATGACGTTGTCCATGGGGCGCGGCGCCCAGCTGTCGCGGCTGTCGATGGTCCACAAGCCGAGCGGCAGGTCGCGGGCGCGCGCAGCGATCAAACTGGCAAGCGTGAGCTTGCCGTATGGCGGGCGAAAAGCGTGTGGGGAGAGGCCGAGGGCGCGCAGTTCCGTCATTCCGTGCTCGACGTCACGGGAATAGGTCACCGGATCGGTCTTCCACGCATTGCTGTGGTGGAAAGTGTGGCTGCCGATTTCGTGACCTGCCGCCTGTACCTGACCGGCGAGGGCATGATTTTGGGCGGCGTTGCGGCCCAACATGAAGAATGTCGCGGGAATTTGGTTGCGTTCCAGCATGTCGAGGAGCCGGGGCGTAAGTCCGGCTCCCGGTCCGTCATCGAAGGTGAGGACAATGGCGCGTTCGGCGCGGCACAGCTTCGCGAGACGACGCTCCTCTGCCTTTCTCCAGGCGAAGGGCACCAGAAACCAGGCAACCGCAAATATTGCCAACGCAATGATGATCGTCGCGAAGGTCATCGTGTAAGCTCGCGATTTAGGCTGCCCGCGGGCAGCCCGATTCACTCACACCTGGTGATCACTGGTCAAGTTGGCTCGCAGCTTCGGATCGGGCGCCGACTGGGCTCGCCATCATCGCGACCGGCATGGTGATCGCGATGAACCCGCACAAACCATGCCAACGCCGCATGCGTATCGACACCCGAAATGCGACGACGGCTCGCCGTTCTGCGTAGGCTGATCGCCAAATCATTGTGATGACAAGCAATTTCAACCTGCTTCGACGCCGGGGCTTTCTGAGTCATGTCCCGTTTTGGGCAGGTCGCCTCGACGGCGCGGCGCTGCGGCTCTCCTCCCACAAGTCTTCCGCGACCTCCAGCGCGTCGATGCTCCTTTCACGCCACCAAGCTTCCTCATCTCCGCCGGCGTGGAGTTGGCGGTGATGAGCACGGCAGAGCGGAACGCAGTACTCGTCAGACGACTTAAGGGCAAGCGCGCGCGGCTGAGCAAAGGTGAGATGGTGAGCCTCGCAGGGGCTCCGTCCACAGATCAGACAGGACCGTGAGGCAACGAAGCGCAAGTGTTCCGGCCGGCGAACCCGGCGCGGCTCGGCAATGGCTAGAGTTGACTTATCTGGTGGCTGTGATTCGTTTTGGACAGCCAGCGCGCTCGGACCCGCGCTATCCAGGAGGCGGTCTTTTTCCGGCGCAACTCGAAGGCCATCCGGCGCCGCGCTGCCATTCGTTCTTTGGCGGTGATGGGCCGCGTCACCATTGCGTGCAGGCGCGCCTTGATCGGTGACGCTGGCTCTCGCCAACTGACCATCAGTTGCTCCCCCATCCGTGCCCATCACGCTGCTTGAGCGCGCCGGATCTCGTTGCGCTGGGGGCGAGGCTCCAGCGTCATGTCCGTTTGGCTGAGATGTGCGGCAGGGCGTCGATCGGACCTTCCTCACGCCTGCTTGCTCCTTGTCATAGAGCGCCAATCCGAATGGATTGCCGAAGGTGGCGAGAGCCCGCTTTGTGGCATCGGTCTCAGCGGCCTTGAGCGCAATTTCATGAGCCTCTGTAAAGCGACATCCGGAACTGCCCCCCTTGCGTCATTTGGAACTGCCCCCTCCGTCGGGTTCATGGTTCATGATTGCGGTTGAGGGTTGTCCGCGCCGGTGACGGCGTGGTGGG
>Ga0326597_10002381_pt1 | contig 28084 bp, 24 predicted proteins | sample RVTome_12_FD_203789 | JGI IMG/M metagenome (GOLD analysis project Ga0326597, IMG submission 203789) | Soil microbial communities from uranium-contaminated site in the Upper Colorado River Basin, Wyoming, United States - RVT100D185 | ecosystem: Environmental > Terrestrial > Soil > Contaminated >... | reverse complement strand
ACACTCCCGAACCGCTCGCCTTATTCCGAGCCGCGACCGTGAGGGAGCGCGACACTCCCGACCCGCTCGCCTTATTCCGAGCCGCGACCGCCTGCCCTTTACGTCGCGCAGCGATGTCAAGGGTGAGGGAGCGCGACACTCCCGAGCCGCTCGCCTTTTTCCGAGCCGCGACCGTCAGGGAGCGCGACACTCCCGACCCGCTCGCCTTTTTCCGAGCCGCGACCGTCAGGGAGCGAGACACGCGCGACCCGCATGTTCACTTGAATCGGCGCACTTGTACGTGTGGGAAGCGGTGTTACCGCCGTTTTCCAGTCTCCGCTTCCTGACCCTTGACATCGCTGCGCGACGTAAAGGGCAGGCTGGCGTAGCTCGGTATGAGCTTCCCAAACACGTTCTTACGGCCCACGCGGACGCCGACTACACCCGGCGAATCGCAACAATTCACACGCTTGACGACTGCCGCTTCCACCTGTCGCGACATAGGATATACTACGGGCGGGCTCAGGATCGTCCGAGTTCGCCGGGTCTGTGGCCGGCTGCAAATCCCCAAGGCGCGGAGCGGCTTGACCGGCTGTCGCGCAGTCGGTAAGGGAGGACCGATGAGACGCATTGCGGTGATGAACCAGAAGGGTGGCGTCGGAAAAACGACCACCGTCGCCAATCTCGGCGCGGCCGTGGCGGCTTCTGGGAAACGCGTGCTCTTGATCGATCTCGATCCGCAGGCGCATCTCTCTTTGCATTACGGGATTGAACTCGCCGACGACCAGCCCAGCGGATACGATCTGCTCACGTCCTCCGCTTCCATAAGGAAAGTCGCGATTCCGATTCGCGACTGCATCACGCTGGTCCCGTCCGACATTGATCTCGCCGCCGCTGAGGCCGAGCTAATCAGCGTCGCCGGTCGGGAGATGATCCTGCGCGAGGCCGTGGACCTGATTGAGGACGAGCATGACGTTCTCCTGATCGACTGCCCGCCCTCGCTCGGAGTGCTGACTCTCAATGCCCTGGCCGCCTCCGACGAGGTCATGATCCCGATGCAAGCCCATTTCCTGGCGCTTCAAGGCGTCGGCAAACTGTTGGACACCGTCACGCTCGTGCGCCAGCGCATTAACCCCAAGCTGAAGGTCGCAGGTTTCATTCTTTGCATGCACGACTCCACAACCAGGCTCTCCGGCGAAGTAGTAGCGGACCTCGTTCGCTTTCTTCAACAGGCACGCTCAAAGCCCGTCGCCTGGGCGGATGCCAGAATTTACGAGAGACGGATCCGGCGAAACATCAAGCTGGCCGAGGCCGCCAGCTTTGGAAAGACCGTCTTCGACTACGAGCCGCAGTGCAACGGAGCCCTCGACTACGGCGCGCTGGCCGTCGAGATCTTCGGCACCCAGGCGCCCGCGACGCCACCCGCGGCACTCAACGTCGAATCCGGCTGGCGTGACCGGTGCCTCAACACATCCGCGGAGTCTGAACGCGCGCACGCCCCCGCCGATACCGCCGCTGAACACAAGACTCTTCACGACCTGCCCACCGACTATCCGACGATGGCCCCGCCCGCCCACGACGACACACCGCTCCACGGCGCCCAATCGCCCGAACAGAGATTATGACCTCCGAGTCCACCCGCCGTTCGCGCAAAACGCCCATCCTGTATGTCTGGCTCGGCTATTGGATTGTACTCTTCCTCCTCATGCACCGTCCTCTCCCTGAAATTCCCCGCATGAGACCTGGCAGTGACAAGATCGCCCACTTCTTCTTGTACTTCCTGCTCGCATTTCTTGGCGGGCGCTGTCTGCGCTCGTTCGGGCGGGCGCTCACCATCCCTGGATTGGCGTTCTGGGCCGCGCTATACGCGGCATACGCGGCCGCCGACGAATGGCTTCAGCAGTTTGTCGGACGCGACATGAGCATGGGTGACTGGCTGGCCGACGTGGCCGGCATCGTCGTTGCCTCGCTCCTGCTCGCTGCCACGCGTCGATCGCCACAAATATCGGAACCTCGCGGTCCGGCCGCGTAACCCCATCCGCGCCTGTTTGTAACACAGAGTTCACATGGGCGGATGTACCCCGATCGCAATTCGCCTGAACCGGGTATACTATAAAATGAGGCGCTGATGGTTGCGGGTCGAACGACCCCGCACGGAGAAATGGGCGGCCGTGGGCAAGAAACGCAATATAGTCGTGGTCGAAGATGAGGATCCCATCCGCCGTGGGATTGTCGACGCGCTGCGCGCCGTCGGATACGACGTGGTTGAGGCGGCGGACGGTGAAGCCGGCCTGAAGGAAGCCCGGCGCGCCGGCGTCGATCTTGTGCTTTTGGACCTCCTGCTTCCTAAACTCGACGGCTTCGGCGTCCTGGAAGAGTTGCGCCTCGCAAGGCCCTCCTTGCCCGTCGTAATACTCACCGCCCGGGGTTCCGAGGATGATCGGGTCCGCGGCCTCCAGGGTGGGGCCGACGATTACGTCGTCAAGCCTTTTTCCGCGCGCGAGCTTCTCGCCCGAGTGGAGGCCGTCATCCGGCGCAGCCCCGAAAGGGCGAATCCAGTGTTGCGGATATGTGCCGGAACCACGGTTGTGGACTGTGCCCGGCGGGAGGTTCACAAACCCGGTGAACAGCCGACGATACTCTCCGAGATGGAGGCGAACATTCTCGAGCGGCTCGCCGGCCACGCCGGGCGTGCGGTTTCGCGCGAGGAGCTGCTCTCCTCCGTTTGGGGAATCAGGGACGGGGCCGTCGAGACCCGCGCCATCGACATGCACGTCACGCGCTTGCGGCAGAAGCTCGCCGCCAAGAGTAACGATGACGTCGAGTGGATTTCGACCGTCCGTGGAAAGGGCTACATGCTCGGCAGCAGTCTGCAAGTGCGGCGCGGCGGCGAGTCCGCGGGGGGCGAAACATGAGAGGCTTTCGCAGGGGCCGCGTTGCCGCCGCGGCGGGGTTCTTGCTCGTGGCCTCCGTCGTACTGGGGGGGATGTCTTGGGCCACGCTCGCGACCCTGGAACTCCAGAAGCGCACCGTCGAGGACGAACACCGCACGCGCATGAGCAAGGCCGTGTGGCGCATGGACAGCTATATGGGGGGAATCCTCGATGGCGAAATGCACCGCCCATTCACCGACTATTTTCCATTTTACACCGACGTGCCCCTGGCGGCTTGGTCGACAAAGCCGGCCGACGTCGACGTAGACTACGTTCTCCTGACCTCCAAGCTGTTGGAATCCGGGCCGCCTCACAAGTGGATTGACTTCTATTTTCAGGTGGATGAGGACGGGAACTGGTCCTCTCCCGAACATCCCAGCCACTCTGCGCCTTGGATCATCCCTGAGTCTGCCCATGCCAGATCGCTCAAGGTCTGTGACTCTCTCGCCTGGCTCGAGGAGGCCCTCCCCGTTGCCGATCTCATTGAACGCGTTGCGGAGGCGCGTGAACGCGACGAAATCGGCGATGAGATCACCACGCCGCCAAGACCGAGCCGGGCCGAGATCGGCAGGCGCCACGATGAGGCGCTGTCTTCAGTGCAGGTCGAACGCCACAAAGAGTATCTTCAGCGCGGCCTCACCAAGCTCGCGTCACAGCTTCGCTCCCGGGCGCAACAGCAGTGCGTAAACCCCAGCCACAGCGAAGACGACATTGCCGATATCGTCTCGATAGACCACGTACAGGACGATCACGCCCACCTTGCCACCGTCGGCGTATACGGCGAACACCTCGCCACGTTCTGGATTCAGGGGGCCCCGACGCCTCACTCGAAGCTCGCATTCGTGCGCACCGCCTACAAGGATGCCAAGATTTTCCACCAGGGGTTCATCTCGGACTGGCAGACGCTCAAGGACGACTTGCTGCGCAAGGCCGCACCGATCCTCGCGGACGCCGACTTGCAGCCCGCACCGGACAACGTTCCTCCCGATCCCGAGCTCAGCGACATTACCTTGAACACGATTCCCGCCCGCCTGCGCATTCCCGATTTGGATCCCGCCGACACCGCCGCCCTCGCGTGGATGAACGTCCGTGGAATGTTGCTGGCCTCCTGGTCGGTCGCGGGCGCGGTGCTCGTCGTCGCTGGCATAGGGTTCCGCAATCTGATCGCCCTGACCGAACGCCGCATGCAGTTCGCCTACGCCGTCACCCACGAGCTGCGCACGCCGCTTACCACCTTTCGTCTTTACGCCGACATGCTCTCCGGCGGACTTGTCCCCGAAGAATCTAAGCAGGAATACGTCGAAACCTTGAATCGCGAATCAGTGCGCCTCGCCGGCCTCGTCGAAGGTGTGCTCGAATATGCCCGCTTGGAAAATCACAAGGTAAGGCTCAACGCCCGCGACACTAATGCCGAGGCCCTTTTGGCCTCCGTTTCCGAAACTCTCCGCAAGCGCTGCGGTGAATATGGAATCGAGCCGCGCACCGACAACGCCATGACCAACGGGCTCGCCGTGCGCACCGACGTCGACGTCGTCAATCAGATCGCCGGCGTTCTGATAAACAACGCCTGCCGCCATACCGCAGAGGCCGAGAACCCGCTCGTGCTCGTGAAGCTGATGTACGACGACGGCAAGATCCATCTCGACGTTATAGACTCCGGTCCCGGCATCCACCACCGCGATGCCCGCAGGATTTTCAAGCCGTTCAGAAGGGGGCGCGGCGCCGACGCCACCGCGCAGGGCGGAATCGGCCTCGGATTGGCACTCGCGCGCAGTTGGGCGAACCTGCTCGGCGGCAATCTGCACCTCGTCGCGCGGCGCCATCGCCAATACGGCGGAGCTCACTTCCGGCTTACGATCCCGGCTCAGGTGCGGTCCACGCTCGCCTGACAACGTGTGTCGGAAGCGACTTCCCCAACCCGCCCGTCTGCCGACTGGCAGGCGCCCCGTAGCGCTTTTTCCGAGCCGCGCCCGTCAGGAAGCGGGCATTCCTGCGCATTCTCAAGCGCCCGCGGGGGGTGCCCCATGTCTTTAGACGTGGGGGACCCGATGATTGAGCACCGCTGTTCCACGAACCGCTTCCGCGCGTTGATACGCCGCCGTTTCCGCGGCACGCTCGGTCGGTGCATCCCATTCCTGACGGCGCCATTGGCTCCACCGATTTGCCACCCCAATTGGGATGCACCCTCTTGGCGTTGTCGTACTAACCGATCATTTCCAAAAGCTCCTCCGTCTGATCCAGCAGTCGCTCGAAGAGCTTCATCGCATCCCTAACCGGCTCCGGCGAGGTCATGTCCACGCCGGCCGCCTTCAGCAGATCGACCGGGTACTTGCTGCTCCCCGCCTTGAGGAACTCCATATAAGACTCTCGCGCACCGGCCTCGCCGTCCAGAATGCGCCTGGCAATGTTGGAGGCGGCGCAGTAGCTCGTCGCGTACTTGTAAACGTAGAAGTTGTAGTAAAAGTGCGGAATGCGAATCCAGTAGTTGTCGACCAGTTCGTCATGCACGTATGCCCCGCCGTAGTACTTCTTCATGATCCGGCCGTACTCGCCCCCCAGGCTTTCCCATGTGAGCGCCTGGCCCTCCTCCGCCATTTCGTGGATGCGCTGCTCAAACTCGCTGAACATCGTCTGCCGAAATACCGTTCCGCGCATTCCTTCAAGGAACTCACCGAGTAGATACAGTTTCTGCTTGGGGTCGGCCGTCAGCTCCAGCAGGTGCTGCTGCAAAATAATCTCGTTGCACGTGGAAGCGACCTCCGCACAGAAGATGTCGTAGTCGCTGTACACGTAGGGCTGCGTCCCCCGCGAGTAGAACGAGTGCATCGAGTGCCCCATCTCGTGGGCCAGCGTCGACAGCGACTCGAAACCTCCGTGGAAGTTCATCAGTATGTAAGGCTGCGTGAGAAACGTGCCGCTCGAGTACGCTCCGCTGCGCTTCCCCTTCGTCGGGTGTACGTCAACCCAGCGCGAGTCGAACCCCTTCTTCATCGATGTCAGATACGCATCGCCCAAGGGCGCCAGCGCCTCGACAATGCTGTCCACCGACTCCTCATACGTATACTCCAGCGTCTGCCCGGTAATCAGCGGTGCGAACAGGTCGTAGGCGTGTACGCCGTCTTCCAGTTGCAACGTCCGTTTTCTGATCTCCTGATAGCGGTGCAGCAGCGGCAGATATTCATTGACCGTATCGACAAGCGTGGTGTAAACCACCGTGGGTATGTTGCCCCCGTCGAGCGCCGCGCTCAGGCAACTCTTGTAGTTACGCGCTTTCTTCGAGAAAATGTGGCTCTGTATCACGCCGTCCAGGAGCGCCGCAGCCGTGTTGCGGTAATTCTTGTACGTCCCCACGATGCCTTCATACGCGTTCTTGCGCACCTGCCGGTCCGGAGAACGCATGAAGATATAAAACGCCGAATCGCTCAGTTCCACCGAGCTGCCCTCAGCGTCCTTGATCGTCGGAAACCGAATGTCCGCGTTCGTCAGAAGGCTGTAGGCGTTGTGCGGCGTGGAGCGCACCTGGCCCGCCATCGCCATCAGCTCTTCCTCGCGCGGCGACAGAATGTGCTTCTTCTGCCGGAAGAGGTCGTCAAAATACTGCCGGTAGACCGCTAACTCCCGGTTCTCCCTCATCCACGAGTCGAGGCTCTCCCACGGAATGCCGGTAATCTCCGGAACCATCCACGAAGTTGCTTCGCTGTAATCGGTCGCCAGGCGGCGGGCGCGGGACTCCATTGCCTGTGTATCGGCAACGCGTGTATCCTGATCGGAGAGCAATGACGCGTAAACGTAAACGCGGTCGAGTTTCGCCTCCGTTTCGTCACTCGCCTTGAGCGCATTGCGCAAGGCCTCCGGACCCTTGCTCAGCGACCCCTTGAGCTTGCCCAGCTCCGCAACTTTCTTCTCGAGCGCGGAGAATTCTCCTTCCCACTGAGACTTGTCAGAGAAAATCTCTTCCGTCGCCCACAGGTATTTCTTCTCAATCGCGCTGCGCTCGCGGACCGTTTTCGTCTCGTCTGCCTTGCTTGCCGTCGCCGCGGCCGATAAGAGTATTTGCATTACAAACATCATCCGAAGGGCTCGTGCTGAAAAAACATTCATCGCATTTTCTCGTAACGGGGGAGGCACGTCGGCAACCGCGGGCGGAATTCAACCGCTGCTCACCGCGCCGGCGTATGTGCACGGAGCCACTCTATTCCTCACCCGCCCGCGCACAGTTCCCGGCAGCGCCGAAGGCCCCCTTACCTCCGCCGTGCCGATATCGTCCGCACCTTAGCCAAAATTACTCCGCCCGGCAACACTTGCCTACGCCTTTCGACCAGCAGGCGCCGATAATTCTGTACATAATCGCCACATCGATACACCGCGCCGGCCGGCCGCTCGAAGCCCCCCGCGCGTCGTGCTACCATGCCGCGAATCCGCGCTCACAAGGGAGCCGATCAACGGGATATTGACGATGGAAATTCGACGTTCGCGAGAAAACGCCGTAGTTCTCCCGGCCATCACACTCATTGCGGTGGGGGGGTGTGCCCGTTCCCACGCCGACCCCGTCCGCGCAATTCTCAACACTCGCCTCCGATCTACGTCCGCGGACCCTTGGCAAACGCGGGAAAGCCCCGGGACCTCGGCGCAAGCGCCGTCCGGCATCCTGCGCACCCTCTCCGCCCCGGCTCTCGCGGCGGACCGCCCCCTGCGCAGGCCCGGAACCGGCCCGGAGACTCATCCGCGTTTTCGCGATGTTCTCCGGATCGATCTGCATAACCTGCCCAGCGAAATCTGGAAAGACACGAAGGCGGTCTATGGATCTACGACCAATTTGCTCATCCTCGCCTCGGCCTACGGCGCGTCGCTGGCCGTGCAGGGGACCGATGTCGATGACCATCTCGCCCGCTCCCTTGAAGACCACGACGTCTTCAAGGACGATGTAAACGTCGCGATCGGTGCGCTGGGCAACCCCGTTTCTCATCTCGGCTTGGCGGGCGTTTTCTACCTCTTGGGAGACGAGGCGAAAGACAATAGGGAGCGCCACGTGGGGCGGCTCCTTTTCAGGGCACTTATTATAAACGACTTATCTACGATGGGAGTCAAGCTCGCTGCCTGGGACAACGGGCCCAACGGCGAACGCTTCGCATTCCCCAGTGGACACACCTCTAGCACGTTTACGGTTGCTTCCGTGCTTCATCGTGCTTATGGACCCTGGGTCGGTCTCCCGCTCTACGGGCTCGGCGCGCTTGTGGCCGTTGAGCGGCTCGACGACGATGAACATCACTTGTCCGACGTCGTCATGGGAGCGGCAATGGGGCTCGTCATTGGCCACACCGTCGCCGGCCGCGGCGATCTCGAGGTCTTCGGTGGCCGGATAGTCGTCGTTACCGACCCGAATGGCGGATTCACCGGCCTCGCCTGGCACCTGCGGCTCTGAGACCCTGAGCGACCGAACCCCGAAACGCCGGTGCAAGTCTTCAGATTTCCCTTGGGCCGCCATGTCCTATCTTGACAGTCCGGCCGGCCGTCCCTACGCTGGAGATTGTGAGTTGCACACAGTGCGGGCGCGGTACGTGTAACCAAACGTAAACCGTGAATTATTTTTGTAACCCACTGCTGAAAGTGGGCCTTGGGAGCACGTATGTTACCAGCAAAAAAAACATCGAAGTGCCGAACTCGGACACGGCGTGCGCACCACGCCTTGAAACCGGTAAATCTCTGCGTCTGCCCGAAGTGTGGCAAGTATAAGCTCCCGCACGCGGCGTGTCAGGTGTGTGGATACGCGAGTCCCAAGGTCATGCTTCCCGTCAAGGAAGAGACCACATAGGGCGCTGCCGGAATCGGGCCTTTTGCGCGGCCTCGCTCCAGGCCTTGGTGTTGTTTAGATGAAATTACCAACTGGAAGCAACCCAGCGGCGAGCCGCCTTCCGGTCAGGTTCCTGGGAACCGGCGCATATCTTCCCGAGACGAAACGCACGAATCAGCATTTCACCGAATATCTCGATACGACCGAAGAGTGGATCGTCACCAGGACCGGCATCCGCGAGCGACGGATTGCCGCGCCGCACGAAACGACTTCCACCATGGGCGCTGAAGCGGCACGCGAAGCGCTCAAAGACGCCGATCTTTCGATAAACGATATTGACGTAATCGTCTGTGCCACCGCCACCGGCGATCATCCGTTTCCCGCAACCGCTACGTATATTCAGGCGCTTCTGGGCGGCCAGGGCATTCCGGCGTTCGACGTCGGCGCCGCATGTGCGGGGTTTTTGCACGGCGCCACCGTGGCGGCCGGCTTGATCTCCGGTGGTATTTACCGAACCGCGCTCGTGATCGGTGCTGAAACACTCACGCGCTACGCCGACCCCGAAGATCGTACGACGGTAATCTTGTTCGGCGACGCGGCCGGTGCGGCCGTGCTGGGACGGTTCGACGGTCCGAATCACGGCATTCTATACTGCGCGCTCGGCGCCGACGGCTCCAAGGCCGATTTCATAAGAGTTCCGGCGGGAGGCGCACGGCTTCCGGCCTCCAGCATGACCGTTGCGGAGCGGCTGCACTTCTTGCGCATGAAGGGGCGCGAGGTGTACAAGTTTGCCGTCATGAAAATGCAGGAGATCATCGACAAGGCTCTGGCCGAAACCGGACTGTCGCCGCAGGACCTCAAGCTGGTGATTCCGCACCAATCCAATCTGCGCATAATTGAGTCCGTGCGTGAGAGGTTGCGGCTCCCCAAGGATAAAGTGGTCGTGAACATTGATCGTTACGGAAACACGTCGGCGGCTTCGGTCCCCATGGGCTTGACGGAGGCTAGAAGAAACGGAACTGTGAAAGAGGGCGATCTCGTCCTGATGGTCGCAATCGGCGCCGGACTGACCTGGGCGACAATGATTCTGAAATACTAAGTAGTCCGCGGCCCATCGGTTATTGCAGCTTGTTGAAGAACTCCCCAATCATGTGGGACCGACTTTCCAGTCGGTCATTCCGGCGGCAACTGAGCCGTCTGGCGGAATGGGCCCGCCTGCCTGTGCGTGCCCGCACCTGTCTGCGTGCGTGCCGCTCGCACAGGCAGACGCAGACCGGTGAGGCAGCGGGCCTCCCCGACCGGAAAGTTCAGGACCGACGCACTACTAAACTGCGCCCTGCGGCGCATTCACGACGGCAAAGAGGGGCCGCCTTATGGGCAAATCAGCGCTAATATTCCCCGGACAGGGGTCGCAATCGGCGGGCATGGGGCGCGACGTCTTCGAGGCCAGCCCCCGCGCCAAAGCCGTGTATCAGCGCGCCAACGCCGTACTGGGGTTCGATCTTGCCAATCTCTGTTTCCAAGGCCCCGCGGAGAAGCTGGCCCGGACGGACTTCCAGCAGCCCGCAATTTTCGTTACGAGCGTGGCTATCTGGGAAGCATTCGTCGAATCCGGCCGCGGGCGCGGCCAGTTTGCATTCGCCGGCGGCCTTAGTCTGGGCGAGTATTCCGCCCTTCACGTCGCCGGCGCGCTGGATTTCGATGACGCGCTAAGGCTTGTATATACGCGCGGGCAGCTCATGCAGAAGGCCGCAACCGCCGTCCCCAGCGCAATGGTCTCCTTGATCGGAGCCGACGAGCGTGCCGCCGCCGCTCTTTGCCATCGCGCACGGGAGGGCGAGGTGCTCGCGCCGGCTAACTTTAACTGTCCCGGTCAGGTCGTGATCTCGGGGTCAAAGGCGGCGTGCGGCCGTGCCGTCGAGCTTGCCGCCGGATTTGACTGCAAGGCCGTGCTCTTGCCGGTCGCCGGGGCATTCCACTCCACGCTCATGGAGCCGGCCGCCGCGGGGTTGTGGCAGTCCTTGCAGCAGACCGAACTGCGCCCACCGCGCCTGAAAGTGATTTCCAACGTGACCGCGGATTACCACACCGAATCGGACAAAATCCGCGCATCGCTGCGGAGCCAGTTGACGATGCCGGTCTTGTGGCAACGCTGCGTAGAGAGGATGATTGTGGATGGCGCGGACCGATTCCTTGAGGTGGGCCCCGGCCGCGTCTTGACGGGCCTGATGAGAAAGATAGACCGCCGCGTAGAAGCCGTTAATCTCAGTACGATGCAGTCGCTGGCGTCCGGCGCGGAGGCGCCCGTCCGCACCTGACCGCGCCGCAACAGTATGAACGACATGAACGGAAAGGTGGCTCTTGTAACTGGTGCGAGCCGAGGTATCGGCCGGGCCATCTGTCTTGCGCTCGTCGAGCGCGGCGCCACTGTCGTCGCCGCCGCCCGCAATAAAGAGCTACTCGAAACGCTCGCCGCAGAAGCCGCGCAGCGTGAGCTCGCGGGCACCGTCGACCCGCGCCTGCTGGACGTAAGCGACCGCAGCGCCATAGACCCGTTCGTCGATGCGGTCGGCGACGCCCACGGACGCATCGACGTTCTCATAAACAACGCCGGCATCACCCGCGATGGCCTGCTCCTGAGCATGGATGACGAGCAGTTCGACGATGTGCTTACCACGAATCTCCGCTCCGTATTTTGGCTCACGCGCGCCGTGAGCCGCCTGATGGTAAGGCAACGCTACGGGCGCATCGTGAACATCGGCAGCGTAGCCGGGGTCATGGGCAACGCCGGACAGACTAATTACTCCGCCAGCAAGGCCGGCTTGATCGGCTTTACCAAAGCGGTCGCCAAGGAGCTCAGCAAACGCAAGATTACCTGTAATCTCGTGGCGCCGGGCTTCATCGCAACCGATATGACCGCGAAGCTGGGCACGGAACTGATTGACAAAGTAAAACAGTTGATACCGCTCGGGCGCTTCGGCGAAGTCGAAGAGGTGGCCGCGGTCGTGGCATTCTTGGCCGGAGATGCCGCCTCCTACGTCACCGGACAGGTTCTGCTCGTTGACGGGGGTCTTCACGCGTAGTTCGCCGGCGCTGGCGGCCGCCGGCGGTCCGCCCACGTGGCGTGGCCCGGCGGGCTGCCGGGCGTCTGCTCCCGGCGATAAACGAATAGGTTGCCTCGCAACGCGGCACTGATTACTATCTCGGCCGGACTCAAGGTTGGTTTGTTGGTTGCGCTTTCGCGTCAGTGGTGGAGGATTGGATTGTGCCGATGGCAACAGAAATCGAAGACAAAGTCTTTCAGATTGTCAGCGAGCAACTCAGCGTGGACCGCGGCGAGCTTTCCCGCGAAACTTCGTTCGTAAACGACTTACACGCCGACTCGCTCGACACGGTTGAGCTCGTAATGGAGCTCGAGGACGAGTTCGATATGACGATTCCCGACGAAGACGCCGAAAAGCTCACGACCGTCGGAGAGGCGATTGACTACATTCGCAAGAAGAGCGAGGGCAAGTCTTAGCCGCCGCGGGCATGGTACAGCTATGACCGATCGCCGCGTTGTAGTTACGGGAATGGGGGCCATTACCCCTTTTGGGGAAACGGTCGACCGCTTTTGGGATGCGCTTATTGAAGGGCGCAGCGGTATTACCGCCGTCACTCGCTTCAATACGGACGGTTTCGACGTGCGTATCGGGGGCGAGTGCCGAACCTTCGATCCGGCCCGCGTCATAGACCGCAAGGTCATCAAACGCCTCGACCGCTACGCTCAAATCGCCCTCGCCGCCACCGTCGAGGCCGTCAACGACGCCGGATTAGAGTTGGAAAAGGAGGACCGCGGCCGGATCGCGGTCATCTTCGGCTCCGGCATCGGCGGGTTACAAGAGCTGGAGGAACAGCACACGCGGCTCATGACCAAGGGGCCCGGCCGGGTCTCGGCCTTCATGATACCCAAGCTCATGGTAAACGCCGCAAGCGGTAATATCTCAATCACTTTCGGCACCACCGGACTCAGTATTGCCGTCAGCAGCGCCTGCGCCTCCGCTACCCACGCCATGGGCGAGGCCCTCAATCACATACGCCGCGGTGCCGCGGATCTCGTATTCACCGGAGGTTCCGAGGCCGCGCTCACGCCGCTGGCCCTGGCAGCGTTTGCGTCCATGAAGGCGCTCAGCACACGCAATGATGATCCTCAGAAAGCGAGCAGGCCCTTCGACCGCGACCGCGACGGCTTTGTCCTTGCCGAAGGCGCCGGCGCCCTGATCTTCGAAGAACTGGAGCACGCCAAACGGCGCGGCGCACCCATCCGGGCGGAGGTCATAGGTTTCGGCTCCACCTCCGACGCGGAACACATCACCCAGCCTTCCGAAGATGGCAACGGCGCCGCCGACGCCATGCGCCTCGCCGTCAATGACGCCCGAATCGCATTTGAAGACGTCGACTACATCAACGCCCACGGCACCTCGACGCCGCTGGGAGACCTTGCAGAAACCACCGCGATCAAAAGAGTGTTCGGCGAATGGGCGCGAAAGCTCATCATCAGCAGCACCAAAAGCGCCGTGGGCCATTCCTTGGGTGCCAGCGGCGGCGTCGAACTAATCGCCGCGATCCGCGCCATTCAGCAATCCGTCGTGCCTCCCACGATAAACCTCGACCAACCGGGAGAAGGCTGCGACCTCGACTACTGCCCCAACACCGCGCGGGACAGAAAACTGCGCATCGCCCTGAGCAATTCCTTCGGCTTTGGCGGCCACAACGCCTGCATCCTCGTGCGCAAATTTGAGTGACCCGGCGGGCGTAACGCCCGATAAGAGCGCTCTCAAACACAATTGGAAACGTTGTGACTGCTTCACGGCGTAACGATGGATCCCTTCCACTCTATTCCCCCGCGAGTTCGTGCAAATAGCGTCAGGGCGCTTAACCGCGACGGCCTTCGCGGCCGATAAACAATCTGGGAAGGCACGGGGACGGTGCGCGCCGACGGATTTCTCGTCGGGCAGGAATCATCTATGAATGCTTCACGTGGTGTTGTCGACGAACTGCCCGCCGAATCCGAATCCGCGTCTGCTCGCCCTGGCGCCGATACGCACGGAACCGGGGATGCCGCCGCGGTACGTGCCCGCCAAGCGCCCGTGTCAACCACCCGTTATCCGTCGCCGGACTTGAGGCGCATACTCGGACTCGAAGTGCCGGTCACGGTCACCCTGGCCGAGCGGCTGATGTCGGTCCAGTCCATCCTCGATATCCGCGTCGGCACGATAATCGAATTCGACGTGCCCTTCGACGCGGAATTGACCTTGCACGTCGCCAATCAGCCGGCCGGCAAAGGGCACGCCGTGAAAAGCGGTGAAAACTTCGGCCTTCGGATTCAACGCATCGAAACGGTCGAGCGCCGCATCGAGGCCCTCGGCTCGCACGGATCAGCCTCCGGCGCCTGATTCTACTACGCTGCCCTTTCCTTGCCCCAATAGGAAACTGACGGCACTAACGTCGGGGAGAGCAAAGCCCGCGGGTGCCCCACGTCTTCAGACGTGGGGGAGCCGATGATCAGAGCCGCGATATGCCACTGCTCTTGAGCCCGGGTGCCCCACGTCTTCAGACGTGGGGGAGCCGATGATCAGAGCCGCGATATGCCACTGCTTTTGAGCCCGGTTGTCCCACGTCTTCAGACGTGGGGGAGCCGATGATCAGAGCCGCGATATGCCACTGCTCTTGAGCCCGGGTGTCCCACGTCTTCAGACGTGGGGGAGCCGATGATCAGAGCCGCGATATGCCACTGCTTTTGAGCCCGGGTGTCCTTACCCGCCCGAACGTCCGGCCCTGGATGGGGCGGAGGAGCGCCACGAACAACCTTGCCTTCATCGCAAGACTCCGCCCATGTCCTCAATAGAAGCGAACCGTTCTAGCGCCACGCTGCAGCTTATTCTTCGGGTGCCGGACGCCGTTTTTCCGAGCCGCGACCGTGAGGGAGCGAACCCGCCACCCCCGAAAGTTAAGCTGCGTCGGTGCACTAGCGTAGTAGTGCTAATTCACGCCGTACATATTCCAGCGCTTCGTCGCGTGTGGAGATTCGTCCGTTAAGCTGTGCCCGGTATATCGTTGACAGCACCTCTCCGAACTTCGGTCCCGGCGCGAACCCCAGGCTGCACAAATCGTCACCCGTCACGAGCGGTGGGGGGGCTACGTCCGCCGCGCCTACGTCTGCGGCCCGCGCACGTAGCCGCTCATACGGCCCCCAATCCGCGCCTGACGCTTCCAGATCGGCGCGCAGAAGGACAAGCAGATTCTCCCAGTTCTCGTCGGCCATCAAGGTCTTGACGTCGGCCAGCTCCAGCGCCGTCTCATTGCGCGCAAACGGCAAAGACCGAACAAGCCACAGGACCTCGCCCGCGCGGCGATTGCTCAAGCGCAGCGCGCGGCATATTCCCGCGACGTGGCCCGGCTCGCGTGCGCAGAGGACCGCGCTTAGCCCCAGAGCTGAACTGACCGTGTCATCCCCTAAGGCGGCAAGACGACGCAGATTCAGGGAATCTTCCTGCTCCTCGGCGGCCCAATCCTTTGACAGGTGCTTGCGCAACCCCGTTTGCAGCAGCAGCGCCCATCCCGCAGGCCGAAACCGCCCCGTGAGAATCGCCTCAAGCTCCAGCCATATCCGCTCCGGGCTGATAAGCTCGAGCATCGCCGCCGATTCTCTTATCGCCTCGAAAGTGCTTGGCTCAAGCTCAAAGCCCAGGCGGGCCGCGAAGCGCACCGCCCTCAGCATCCGCAGATGGTCCTCGCCGAAACGCGCCATCGGGTCGCCGATTGTGCGTATGATCCGGGCAACGATATCCGCACGCCCGCCGACGTGGTCTATGATTCGATCCCCGATCGGATCGTGAAAGAGCCCGTTGATCGTGAAATCGCGGCGCAGCGCGTCTTCCTGCTCCGTGCCGAACGAAACCTCTTGAGGGCGTCGGCCGTCGACGTAAGCTCCGTCATGGCGGAAGGTTGCGACCTCGATGTCGTGGCCCAAGCGGCGGACGATCATGACGCCGAACTTGGCACCGACGTGCCGGGCCTTCGGAAAAAGCTCCGCCACGCGCGACGGTTTCGCGTCGGTCGCAACGTCATAATCCTGCGGCTCTAGCCCCAGCATACGGTCGCGGACACAACCACCCGCCAGAAGCGCGACGTGCCCCTTGGCACGCAATTCTCGAATGATGCTCAGCGCCGCGTCCCAGGCGTTTCGGCGTCCGCGATTCATATCGCAAACCAACTGACCGTGTGGCTTCCGAACACTCGCTGCTTCACGATTTTCCACGGGTCCGGCTGCACCGAAGTGAATCCGGCGCGCGCTCGGTGGTGCAGAACGACAAGCGGCATCGTGCCCGCCCGCGCACACAGGCGGTCCAGATATCGGCGCACCGGGCCGCCCGCCGAGTCGTCGTCGGAATCCGCATAAGGCGGATCCAGGAACACCAGATCGAACGAACTCCCGTCCGGCGCGGACGGAGCACAACTCCACGCATCGCGCGTTATGACAGTGGCCGCCGCCTCCGCATTCAACGCGCGCACGTTCTCGCGAAGCGCGCGCAGCGCTTCGCGATCACGCTCAAAGAAGCAGCACGAGCCCGCCCCGCGCGACAGGGCCTCCAGGCCCATGGATCCGCTGCCCGCAAACACGTCGGCAACCGCAGCCGTCGGAAGCCCGCCGGGCATGTCGAAGTACGAGCCCAGCATGTCGAAGACCGATTCTCGAAGTCGATCGGGCACCGGCCGGGTCTGCGGAAGAGGCGGTTGGACCAGTCTTCGCGAGCGCCACTCTCCCCCGATGATTCTCATATGAATTCCGCCGTAAAACGCAATTGACCGCCTGCGCCTGCGCACCTTATAATGCCTCCGTTCTATACGCTTTGCAAGACTTGGGAAGAATCGATATCGATGGGCTCCATCCTCTGCGAACACTGTGCCGCCGCATGTTGCCGCTACGTTGCAATACCCCTCGACAAGCCCCGCTCGGCGCGTGATTACGACGACATACGCTGGTATCTCATGCACGAGGCAATCAGCGTGTTCGTCGAAGACGGAGACTGGTACATCCAGTTTCAGACGCGGTGCAGGAACCTGGGCCGCGACTATCGCTGCATGATCTACGAAACCCGCCCGCACATCTGCCGCGACTATGAGCCCGGCGCGTGCGATTACGCCGGGGGCCTCAACGGATACGACCATTACTTCACGCACCCGCAACAGATCGAGGAGCATTACCGCAGCCGAACCGGTAAGACGCTCACGCCCGCTCCGGCCCGGCGCAAACGCAAAGCGTCGAGCCGCAAAAAGAAGAAGACGGCATAGCATGAAGCGCAGGCCCGGCTGCCGACGATTGTCTCCGCTCCTTTGCCTCGTTGCTCCGGCGGCGCTGGCAAACGGTTGCGTTTCCGCGTCCCTCGCCTCTTCTACCGGGCCGTCCCCGCCCGGAATGAAGTGGTCGCCCGCGCGAAAACAGATGGTCCACGTCGGCGAGATGGTCGAGTTCAGCTTCGTCCTCGTCGATCCGCTCTCCGGCCGGCTGAAAGACCCCTCCAGCCTCGCAGACTATTGCGCCGCTACCATCGGAAACGAGCGAGTCGAGGCCGAGCCCGACGTCGATGGCCGCTTCCGCTTCTCGTTCGCGTTCGCGGGCCTATTCCCCGGCGACGGAATCAAGATGAACGCCGCCGCCTATCGCCAGCGCGGCAGCCGCGATTTTATGAAAGTCCGAGACCGTTGGTTGGAAAGCGATAGCCCATACGACAGACCCGACAAAAAAGTGGCCGCCGACTCCATCACCTTCAGCGTATATCAGGCCGTGGTGGACTTCGCCATGGAGGGCCCCCCGGAAAACCTCGATCCCGACACCGGCGTCTTGCGCTTTCGGCGCGGCGACGGCTCGATTTCCTCGGTCTACGTTGACCGACCTAATCGTCCGGGGTTCGAATTGACCGGCCCGCAGCCCGACGGCCGTTACCAGGTCTTCTACAGGCCCACCGGCGAAGACCTCAATCACACCCAAACGACCGACGTTGATTTTACGATCTACGACCGCTCCGGGCAGCCGCACAATGTGTCCCTTACGCTCGAAACACCCTGACCGCGCGCAGGTCCCGCGCACCGGATGTCGCTGATATGGCCCAACGCCACATTCACTATGAGGCGGCCTTTGAGGACTACTTACGCATGCGCCGCTGGCCCTACATCCCAGTGAACGAGCAAAAAAAGGCCGTCTTGTCCGGTGCCAGAGTCAAATCATTCGACTTCATCGTATACAAGCCGGGCCGGCCCGCCTGGCTCGCCGACGTAAAGGGCCGCAAGTTCCCCTACGAAGGAACACACGGAAAAAGGTTTTGGGAAAACTGGGTAACCCTCGAGGACCTCCAGGGCTTGCACGAGTGGGAGGGCGCTTTCGGCGAGGGGTTCGAGCCGGTCTTTGTCTTTGCCTATTGGCTGATAGGCTCGTCCATCGCGTCGAGCACCGCGCCGCTTTACTTCTTTCGCAACCGTTATTACAGCTTCGCTTGCGTATCGGCCGGCGCCTATGCCGCCTACGCCCGCACCAGGTCCCCAAAATGGCGGACCGTTTCGGTCTCCGGCCGCAACTTCCGAAACCTCATCCGGCCCATCGAAGAAGCCTGAAACCCGCAGCCAACCGCTTCTCCGACCCGCAACCGCTTATCCGAGCCGCGACCGCTTTTCCGAGCCGCGACCGCTTATCCGAGCCGCGACCGTCAGGGAGCGAAACCCGCGCCTGCTTCTCCGACCCGCAACCGCTTATCCGAGCCGCGACCGTCAGGGAGCGAAACCCGCGCCCGCTTCTCCGACCCGCCTGTCTGCCGTGCCGCGCACGGCACAGGCAGGCGCCTGCTTATCCGAGCCGCGACCATCAGGGAGCGAAACCCGCGCCTGCTTCTCCGACCCGCGACCGTCAGGGAGCGAAACATACTCATTTTGCGAAGGATATCTAGGTTTCGCGCTCGCCGCGTTTCTGCGGGCCTTGCCGGCTCGAACGGAATCTGACGGTCCGTTTACCGTGGGCAGCGCTGCCCTGGCCCACGGCCATTCCAGACCAGCCCTTCAGCCTGCCATCACACCCGCCGATCCTGTCACGCACTCACTCCTCGTTCGCGTGCATGACGGGGCTTTACTCCGTCCACGGGCGATGTATAATACGCTTATGGGACGAATGCGTAGTTCGCTTTGGGCCGGGTTCCGCGTACTCGCGCGCCCTCGTTGGGCGGCCGCGACGGTGGCCGTCGCTATACAGCTCTATCCCGCAGCCGCATGGGCCCAAAAGTCCGCGCGCCTCCCCGGGGTGGACACCGGCCGCCTGCAATGGGGGTTGTTTGCGGCGATCATCATCCTGGCGTGCGTGGCCGGCTTCCTGAACCCCAAGCGCTCACACCTGGGGTAGGGCGTTCCGGGCGCCCGCTTTTGTTTCGACGGTTCCCTTCCGCATGTTTCTAAAAGGAGACTTGCCATGTTTTCCAAACGTTCGCTCTTGACGCTGCTTGTCGGGCTCAACCTGGTCCTGCTCGTGCTGTTGTTCATGGGGAGCTATTCAGGCCCCGCCGCCTTCGCCCAGTCCGCGCGCGGTGGGGGGGGCGGCTTCGTCTCCGTCACCGCCAAGGCCCAGGGTCAGGCGTATGACGCCCTATACCTGCTGGATGCATCGGCCCAAACGCTGCACGCGTTTTACCCCACCAACGTCCAGCAGAAACGGTACGTACCCGTGCAGCCCAGAGATCTATCCGCGGACTTCGCCCTGGACTAACCGCTCTTACTCCGGCCCCGCGGGCCCCGGCCCGCGCCGACTTCTCTAAATCCACAACCCTAATAAGGTGAGACAATGGACTCCAAGAATTTTGCAATCGGCGTTCTTTCCACTACCGCGGTGATTCTCCTGGTCGGCGTCTTGATCATTCACGGCAATTCCAAACCCGCTTTCGCGTCCGGAATGACCGCAAGCGGCGGCAAATACATCTTGACCGTCGGAAGCGTTTCCATCAACGACGAAGAGCTTGTTTTCGTGATTGACACCGGTGCCAAGAAGATGCTTGCCTACCGCTTCGACACCGGAGGCGGGCAGATTCAAATCGTCAGCGGAGTGAACCTTGCGGACTTGCCCGCCGCGGGCGGCGGATCAAAGTCTAAGTCCCGCCGGCCCTGACCGCGCCCTCCGACGACCAGGAGGACCGAGCGATTTGGAAACCGATTAGGGTGTCACAGCAGTGCCATAGCATGGCACGTGTCTTCGCTGCGCCGGCCGCGCCGGTTATCATCAATCATCCCACGACTTGACGTCCCGCACCGGGCGGCACACGTCCGCAATCCCGTCGCCCTTGCTGTCCTCGCAGGAAGCAAGGACGAACCTCCCGCCCGCGGCCTCGCATTCCGATTTCACAAGGAACGCGCACGACTTGTCCGGCATGCAGCACGCCCCGCCTACCGTCAGCCGACCATGGATGATCGCGACGTCCATCGTGAGACCCCAGACCGAATTCATTATTGCAAAATGGTGGTCATTTAATATTTGGATCGTGTATACTCCCTTCGCGTCTTCCGGAACCACCAAACGTAGCGTCCCGGCGTAGTACGGCCCTTGGCCGTTGTCGGCCTTTCCAATGACACTCACCGCGGCCCATCGGACGCCGTAGGCTATCGCCGGGTTTGGTTGAATGACAAACGGGCTCAGGAAGGCAAGTACGTATCGAGGGTTCTCAACGCACCGCCCCACCGTCGAGCAGTCGGAATGAGTGCTGCAGGGCATTGCGAAATCGTCGGAGCAAACGTTGCTCGCGATGAAGCCGGGTACGGAATCGTCGCAAAATCCTTCATAAAACGTACCGCAGCCCCCCGATGTCGTAAGCGGAACCGGCGTTGGTTGCCTGCACTGCGAAGCATTCGAGCACACTTGCGGAGCCGGAAAGCGGAGTTCTCCACGTGCGATGTCAAACGGCACCATCTTGTTTCTGTCCAAATTTTCCCGTGGCACGTGACCTTCATAAGCCCCCAGAAGCCCGTCGGCACTTGCATGCTTCCATCCGGATAGCAGGAACTCGAACTCCACCTGGACTCCGCCTTCCGGGATCTGCAGCTCGCTGCCACGCGAAATGTACACCCCTGTGCTCAGAGCAGGGCCAAGCTCCATGACACCGCAAGGCAACACAAGGCCATTGGCTCGATCACATTCGTCGGCGATTCCGTTGTTGTTGCAATCCGACTCGCACTCGTCCGGAAGCGCGTTGGCGTTGCAATCGTCACTCACGCCGCCAGCGATGTCGCATGCGTCCGCGACGTCGTTGTCGTTGCAGTCCGGCTGGCATTCATCCGGAACCTCGTTGCCGTCGCAATCCACGCTCGTCCCGCTCACAACGTCGAACGGGTCGAAGACACCATTGTCGTTGCAGTCCTCGCATTCGTCGGGAATGTTGTTGCCGTTGATGTCCTGCGCAGATCCGTCTTCGAGTTCGCACTTATCCGGAATCTTGTTCTTGTTGCAGTCCGCGCTCGCACCGCCTGTGACATCGCACTCATCCGGAATGCCGTTCGCGTCGCAATCGTCGCTGATTCCATCCGCCAGATCGCACTCATCCGGAGCGTCGTTCGCGTTGCAATCCATGCTTTCACCCGCTGCAATGTCGCATTCGTCGGGAACCTCGTTCAGATTGCAATCGGTGCTTGCAGCGCCGCTCATATCACAGTAATCGGGAATGGAATTATCGTTGCAGTCCATGTGGACTCCGGCGGCTATATCGCACAAGTCCGCGACGCCGTTGTCGTCGCAGTCCGGTTCGCACTCATCCGGGACTTCGTTTCCGGTGCAATCCTCGCTCAGGCCGGCGTAAATGTCGCATGAGTCTGCGATCCCGTTCACGTTGCAGTCCGGTTCACACTCGTCGGGGCCTCCGTTGCCGGTACAATCTTCGCTGACGCCGCCGACAATATCACACTCGTCGGGAATGCCGTTGCCGTTACAGTCACCGCTTGCACCCGTGACGATGTCGCACGCGTCCGGAACTCCGTTGGGCTGGCAGTCGGCTGTCCACGCCCGGCACGTCAAGTCAAGTTCGATGCCGATGAGCATTCCAAGCCCCGTGACGAGGTCCTCAATTCCCGTTCCATCCAGATCGGCACGCTGGACTTTGCCCGTGCTCCCATCGACCCAGTACATCTTGCCCACGGCTAAATCGAGCATGAGGCCGAACGGATCGACCAAACCGGTCGTTACGACATTCTCCATAGCCGTTCCATTCAAGTTGGCACGCTGAATCACGTTGTTCCCACGATCCGTCCAGTACATCTTCCCCGCGTCGATGTCGAGAACGACATCGCGCGGCTCAGGGACACCGGTGACGAGTGTTTGAATTGCCGTCCCATTAAGATTCGACCGCTGTATCTTGTCGAGCTCACTGTCCGTCCAGTACATCTTTCCGGCACCGAGGTCGAGCGCGATGCCGCGCGGACCCGCACCATATTGTGCTACCAGGTCCTCTACGTTGCTTCCATCCAGATCAGCGCGCTGGACCTTGTACGTGAACGTATCCGTCCAGTACATCTTGCCGCCCACCACGTCGAGCGCGATCTCCCTGGGATTCTGCAATCCGGACACAACCAGGTCTTCAACGTGCGTTCCGTCCAGATTCGCCCGCTGAATCTTCTTCGTGGCCGCGTCGGTCCAGTAAATCTTGCCCGCGCCCACATCGAGGGCGAGACCGAACGGAGAGCCCAGTCCCGTGGTCACGAGGTCTTCGACACCGCTTCCGTCGAGGTTCGCACGCTGGATCTTGTTCGATGTGTCATCGGTCCAATAGATCTTCTGCCCGAAGGCCGTTGCGGGACCTACGCCCGAGACCAACACCACAACCGCAATCACGATTCCCGCTCGCTTAGACATGTCCGCTTCTCCTGAAATGCGTCACGAGGTCTGACCTTCGGCTTGCGGCCTCGCGCTCGCCTTGTGACTGAGCCTGACCGCCCGCATGATACGCCCTGAAGAACGATGCGTCCATAGCGCAAGCTCCCATAATATCCTAGCAAGCTGTGTGCCGATTCAAGTCCGGCCTACGAAAAAAGTGCGGTCCCCGAACCGCCTTCTCGCGCCAACCGCGGATCCAGGGCGTGACGTGGGCGGAAGTGCGTTCTTTGAAGCGGGGGAGCAGGAGAGGTGACTTGGGTCAATTGCCGCAGCGCGCCGGCATCCGGCATCCAGCAGGGTAGGGGGGTGGGGGGCCTCGGTCGACCCTCACCGGCCATTCTCCAATGCGGGAAGTCGCCCGGCCGGGCGACCTGCCTTCAAGGCCGGTTCCGCGCCTAAATGTACGCCGGCTCGGACTTGTGCGCAGCCTCGCCTCGCCGTACCACGCGCTCCAGCGCACGCAGCACGTTGGGATCGTGACGCCGCAGGGGATCGCTCCGCAACTCGTTCAGCGCATGCTCCGAGGTCGAGCGTGAATCCGGCCCACCGTTCGCCGCCAGGGTATCGTACTCCCGCACCGATCGAATGATCTTCGCGCCCAGCGGACAAGAACCGGACTCCACCTCGTCCTCCATCGCCCGCACGTCCTGTAGACTTTCATCCTGGTTCAAAAGAAGCGGCACCGCGCCGTGCAGGACGAGTCCCAGCGAATGAACCAGGTCCATCCCCGGAAAAGTGTGGTTGTCCGGCGCGTTGGGTGATTGCTCCAACGTGTCCACCGCCCTCGTAATCACCTTGGTAGTGATCTGCACGTTCCCCAAATCGAGCAGAAGGGCGCCGACGCGTATGTCGTCGATCTCCTTGCGTGAGAGTTTGAGCTCTTCGGCAACGAGCTGGCACATCTCCGCGACCCGCACCGAGCGGGCCTTGAATTTGGGATGACCTCCCTGTAGGTATTTCGATAACACCTCCACCACGCCCACGTATGCGGCGTGCAGGTCGTCCACGGTCTTGGCCCGTTCGTCGCACAGCGTACCCAGCAGTATCGCGGTCAGCGCAAGCACCGCCGCCCACACCGCCATGGCCAGCCCGCCCATCAAGGACGTGAAATATACGGCCAGAGTGCCGGGGTCCAACGCCGTCGCAATCGTCACCGCAAGCGCACAAAGCAGGGCCAATATGCACGCGCTGCTGCGCCCCAGGAAGTAGCCGCACAGGATGATGGGGAGGTAGAAGAGGTTCAGCGCTACCAGCTTGTGCCCGCCCATTTTGTACGCGACAATCCCCATTCCGAAGACAATCGCAACGAGCATCCACTCGAAAAACCTGCGGTCCTTGGTGAGTTTCATACTCACGTTGACGACTCCTAAACGCGAAATCCCATAGTGTTACGCCGCCCGTCGGACGTCCAACGGCCGGCCGCGACAATCGCCTTCATCTAGGTACGCTTGCCAAAACGTCGACGCGCTCCTCGCGCACCGCCGCCGCCGCTTGATCGGCGGCATTGCCGGCCTCCGCCGTTGCGCCGTCCGGTGGGTCCCCATTGTGCTGGCGCGAGATGTCGTGAAACGTCGTTTCTATCCGAAGCCAGACGTCCACCAGATCCGGGTCGAAGTGCTTTCCGGCTTCTTCTCTGATGACCGCCACACACTCATTGTGTGATATCGCCTGCTTATATACGCGTTTGCTCGAAAGCGCATCGTAAACGTCGACGATCGCGACGATGCGGGCCGAAAGCGGAATCGCGGTGCCGGCCAGCCCCACCGGATAACCATTGCCGTCCCAGCGCTCATGGTGGTGGAGTGCGATCTCGCGGGCCATTTGCAGGAAGTTCGAACTCCCCAGACGCTGCTCGATCTCGCGGAGGCACTCGCCGCCGATCGTCGTGTGCGTCGCCATGATCGCGCGTTCGTTGTCGTTGAGGGAACCCGGCTTCCTCAGAATGCGGTCCGCGATACCCACCTTGCCTATATCGTGAAGCGCCGAGCTGATTCCTATCAGCCTCGCGAACGCCGGCGTCGCCTCGTCGCAAAACTTCGGATGATGGTGCAGTGCCGACGCCAGGATCGTTGCATATGTCGAAATACGCTCGAGATGGTCCCCCGTTTCCGGGTCGCGCGAGTCCGCCAGCTTGGCCAGCCCGAAGATCACCGCGTCCCGCGTGCGGATCAGACCCTGCGTGTGCCGTAACGACTCCGCCGCCGCCTCTCGACGAACGCGGTCAAAGTCGTCGTAGAATCTCGACAGAATCATGTGGACCGCTATGCCCAACAACGCAGACGTCCAAAGCAACGCCATGCCGGCCAGCGGAACCAGTGTGCCGGCTATGCCGGACGATCGCGAGGCCACGATGCCGGCCGGGCAATGCGCCACCACGAATCCGGAGGAGTCGGGAATTGCGACCGCAGAGGCGAGGTGCAACCCACCCGCAAGCTCCACCGTGCCCTGCAAGACCCGGCCGTCGCCGGCCGAGGGAGCCATTACGCTTTTCCACGAGACGTTTTGCGCAGGCTCCGATGCGGGGATCGTACTTCCCGTTGCTTCTTCAGCCGGCCGCATGATGCGCCATTGCCTGTCAACGACGATGAACTCTCCGCCGGAGGGCAGCCGCGGCGTACGCGTACGTTGCGATCCTTCCTGCCTCTGCGTGCCCGTAACTGTCTGCGTGCGTGCCGCTCGCACCGGCAGACGCAGACGGGCGCGTGCGAAATCCGCTGCGCTCGATCCGACCGCAGGGCCGGACTCAAGCTCGTCAAGCATGTTCAATACGCCGTCCGCAAGCTCGGCCCGTACGTCGCGCTCAATCTCTTCATGAATGGAAGCCTCCGCAAAACGCAGTTGCACCCAAAGCCCCACGCCTACGCAGGCAGTCTGGGCCACAATTATGAGAGTGAGATGCTTGGCGCGTTTGCTCGCCATACGGTCCCGTTTTGTAGCCGGCGCAACGGTATTCTGCCGCACGCGGGCGCACCAAGCGCCGGGCGTCGGCGGGATTAGAATCCTGCTACTTAGCTTCGGGAGTTGGTTGCCTCGGCTTGACCTCGCTTACAGCGTCACGCGACACCGTTATTGAGCGACCCATAATCGCTAAAACGCAGCGCGCCTGCGTAACTACCTCGGAAATATCTTCCGCTGGCAGCTTGTTGACGAACTGCCCACTCGTCCTGTTGACGAACTGCCCACTCGTGTGGGACCGACTTTCCAGTAGGTCATGTTTCCGGCAACAAGGCCGTTTAGAGCACTCGACCTTCCGGCAGGCTACGGGGTCCGTACCACCCGGTAGGCTACGGGGTCCGTACCACGGACTTCTTCAACACGCCGCTGGACGACGTGCCGTTGGCGTCGCGGGCGAAATCCATTCCCGGCCCCAACCTCGGCGGCGCGCGGCGCCACCAGTGTCGCGCGATCGAAGCGCGCGATCCGGTGCGTCATTTCTGCACTCGCCCACCGTCTTGTGGCGGATTCATCTCAACTATTGGCTCAAACTCGCCACAGTCCATCCCGAATCTGCCGTCCGAATGACCCCGCAAACACGCCCCATCGCGAATGCAACGTAACATATATTATAGGACGTTCGAGTTCGGACACAGAAAGTCGTTTCCCCGCGCTCGTGCGCGACAACGCCAGCGCCTACTGACCAACACCGGTCCTGGTGGTCCGGACTACTCGCGACAGCTCGGCGTCGAGCGCTGGAACGGCCGTTTCATGCCCAAACCGCTCAGAAAGTGACGATTGTAGCTCGATCAGTTCTTCGGGCGTCAGTCGCTCGTCGCGGTCCGCCAGCAGTCGTTGAAGGTGACCGAATAGGGCGGCATCATCGCGATAGAGGCATCGATCGTGATATCTCGCAGGAATAATCTCTGGATAGACAAGTCGATTCGGTAAGATAGGGTGACAGCCTGCCAGAATCGCCTCGATCACCGCGATGCCGAAGTTCTCCTGAATAGCGGTGCTTACCACATAATCGCTGCGGGCCAACATCGCCAGGTAGTCCGCGCGACCGACGATGTATCCCGCGTGGGCAACATGCTCTTTCAAACGCCCGAGCAGTGTTGCAAAGACGGCGGGCGCGTCGCGAAACTGTTCACCTGTCAAATTGATCTCAAAATCGCAGCCCGAATCGCCCAAACGCACCAACGCCTCGAAGAACGGAGCGGGGTTCTTGTCGTATTCCCAACGGTGGCACCACAGGATCGTGGGCCGCGACCTTCCCGCGGCGTGCGTCCGTTGGAGCGGACGCACGTCCACTGGCGGCGGCAAGACGAGCGATTTTCGCCGTATTTTCTCCACAATTCCATCAGGCACGTGGTCCGGCATTTTCCGAAGTAACCCCCCTGCCGCGGCCAGGAAATCCTCCATGTGAAACCGCGAGTTAAACCAAACTGCGTCGGCCGCCAGGCACGAAACGGTGTTGGTCATCCCGTATTGGTAGTCCCGTTCCTGTTCGTCGGGAATCGGATACGTAAGCTGGTTTTCGTGGAAATAGCACACGATCGGAATGCCGCGAGCGACGGGCGGGAGGAGCGCGCGCAGATCCGCAGTGTTTAACATGTCGTTGGTCATGATAACGTCGGGTCTACCCCCCCTACCGTCGTCCAGCCACTCGGCGCGCTCGCATGTGAACCATACGGCCGCCCCGCGCATTCGCCATTTCCACTTGCGCGCGGGCAGCGTCGCCAACCTGAATCTATGACGGCTATGGGTCGCAAAAGTATCTACAAATGCTGCGTGAGAACCCCCATAGTACGGCTCCAAGAGGGCAACCGTTAGCGTTTCGTCCATTCCGCATCCCCACCTGCGCCCCCCAAGCGTGCGCGGCGCTAGTCGTCTCGCGACATTGGAAGCCCCCCCTACCGCTGGTGTGGCAAACTGGGCAAACATAAGTCGCGGTTAAACAGCGACTCTACACAGGTCTGCGCCGCCTATCGTTAATCAGTTTACCAAGGGCCGAGACTGACAGAATGAGATTCCGGCCGCCACGTGTCAATTCATAAAGATCACGCTGCTTGGGAAGTAATAAACCGGCGAGCCGGAGCTGATTGACGTGATGGTACAGCGGCCCGGCCTTGAGCTTCGTCACTCTTTGCAACGCTCGGTATGTTGCCGGCCCCTCGAGGAGCTTCAGCAGAATCGCCCCGCGCTGCACGTGCCCCGCGGCTCCGAGGGCTCGGCAAACGCCGTGCTTCCAGCGCGCCAGCTTCATCGCCGCTTTCGATACGCCGTGAACCCGCCCCACCCCCCTACCGTTGCCTCCGATCGCCGTGACAATCTCACACTTGCCGGCGACATCGTCGCGTTCACGGCTGGTGCGCTCCGATATTCTCACGTCGGCTCGGCACCCTTCATTTGGCGGCGTTATCCGCGACGGCTTCGGCGCAGGCTTGCTCTTGCTCTTCTTTCGCGCCGACTTCTTGACGGCTGTTGGCCTCGGTTGCGCCTTGCGGACCGCGC
>Ga0326597_10002380_pt1 | contig 28084 bp, 19 predicted proteins | sample RVTome_12_FD_203789 | JGI IMG/M metagenome (GOLD analysis project Ga0326597, IMG submission 203789) | Soil microbial communities from uranium-contaminated site in the Upper Colorado River Basin, Wyoming, United States - RVT100D185 | ecosystem: Environmental > Terrestrial > Soil > Contaminated >... | reverse complement strand
CGACGAAAGCCGGGCCGCCATCGTCGCGATCGCGTTCTACGTCAACGGCAAGCCGTTGTCCGTGCTCGCCCCTGAAGCGCGCGACTGGCCGCGCGCCGCGTCCCGACGCCTGATGCTGCGCGGCCGCCGCGACCTCGCGCAGCACTTCACCATCTCGGCGGCGCTCGCGGCGACGGCTGGCGCACCGGTTGCCGACCTGATCGGCCTGTACAAGGAAGTCGATGACGCGCGCCGCGGCGGCGGCTTCTCCTTCGTGGACCTGGCCGCGGATCGCGCCGGCACCGCGTTCGGCCGGGCGGCCACGATCGACGACGCGTCGGCGCGCCGACTGCAGGCGCGCGTCGAGCCCGGTTTCGTCGAGGCCGACATGATGCCCGACATCCAGGGCCTGCCCGAAAACCTGTCCGAGCGTGAGTTCACGCGTCGCTACCGCGGCGAGGGAGAACCGGCGTACCGGGCCCTCGTCGACGAGATCGACCGCCGCGTCGGCGCCCTCGCGCTCTTCCGGGCCAATCCGCGTGCGGCTCGCGTTCGAGAACGATCCGGGGCACACTGACGTAGCGCCGCCGCGATGCACATTCGGGTGTTCGATCGGCCCCGAGATCTGGCGCGAGCCCTCGCCCGCCGCGTGGCGGACGCCGTGCGTGAGCGGCCCGACGTCGTCCTCGGCCTGGCAGCCGGCCGGACGCCCGTCGGGGCGTACGCGGAGCTCGTCGCGCTCGCGGCCAGGGACCTCGTGGACTTCTCCCGCTGCGCCTCGTTCAACCTCGACGAGTTCGTCGGCGTCGCCCCGGGCCACCCCGGCAGCTTCCGCCGGTTCATGGACACGCACCTCTTCGACCGGGTGAACCTCGATCCCGCGCGCGTTCACTTTCTCGACGGCACTGCGGCAGATCCCGATGCCGAATGCCGGCGGTACGAAGAAGCGATCGAGCGGGCCGGCGGCATCGACCTCCAGCTTCTCGGCATCGGGGCGAACGGCCACGTCGCGTTCAACGAGCCGGGCGACGCGTTGGTCGCGCGCACCCACCGCGCCGTTCTGGCCGAGTCGACCAGGGCCGACAACGCCGAGCTGTTCGGCGGCGACCCGCATGCCGTGCCGCGGGAAGCGCTGACGCTGGGCATCGGCACGATTCTGGAGGCTCGGACCATCCTCCTGGCCGGGATGGGCGCCGCGAAGGCCGCCGCGGTCGCCGCCATGGTGTCCGGGGCAATCACGCCGCGGCTGCCGGCGTCGTTCCTGCAACTGCACGGCCGCGTGGAGGTCTACCTCGACCGGGCGGCGGCGTCCCGGCTCGACCTGGACACTGCCGCTATCGCCCCGCCAGCCGATCGCTGATCGCCGGCAGCCGCCCGGCGTGCTTCCGGTTGAACGCCTCGACATCGCGCATCAGGCGCGCGAAATCGGGCTCGGCAGCGGCCATCTGCTGCCGCAGATCGCCGAACACCGAGAGCGCCGCGTCGGTGGGCCGGTAGCCCACGCCGCCCGCCACGTCGCCGCCGCTCCCGCCGATCTCGGCGAGCAGCCAGACGAGGTTCATGTAGAGCTTGTACTTCTCAACGTACCACTTGTCGTCGCTGTGCATCTCGGTGCGCGACAGGTAGTGCAGCTCGGTGTCGTACATCCGCTGGTAGATGCCGGAGAGCGCCTGCGCGAGCTCGCGGGGGCCCGCGTGCTGGCCCCTCAGGTCCTCGACCTGCGCCCGCATGATCTCGATGCGATTGACTCGATCCGTGACTTCGTTGATGGCCGACACGACGTCGAGCTGCAGCCGCGTGCCGGCGGCGAGGTCCTCGTCGCTCGACGGCAGCGTCGCGTCGCGCCACACCTCGAACGGCTGCGAGGCCTGCCGCCCGTTGAAGGTCATCCGCACGGTGTACCGGCCGGGCGCCGCCCGCGGCTGCCAGCTCGCCGCACCCAGCCCCCAGTGCATCACCGGCCGCTCGCGGTTCTCCCAGCGGCCGGCGTCCCAGATGTGCGGGTTGTCGGGCGGCAGCGACCGGAGAATCGGCTGGGCCGGAGCGGGGTGCAGCAGATTCCATGTCGTCTGGTTCAGGCCGGCGCGGCCCTGCACCTGGCGCGTGCTGATGACGCGCCCGGCGGCGTCGAGCACGTCCACCGCGATCGGCGACGTCGGCGCCGTGCGGAGCGAAAACACGAACGTCGCGGCGCCGCCGCCCGCCGTACGGGTGCCCGGCCTCGGCCGGTAGAGCGTCAGCTCATCCTGCGACGTCGCGACGTCCGGCTGCTCGAGCTGCCAGACGTCGCGGAGAATCCACAGGCCCCGGCCGTAGGTGGCGACCGCCACCTCGGGCGCGTTCTTCGGCACCTCGATCCACGTCACCGGCGCCGCGGGCAGCCGGTCCTTGAACTCGGTCCACGTCCGCCCGTCGTCGAGCGAGTAGAAGAAGCCGCGGCCCGTGCCGGCGAAGATCATGCCCCGCCGGTGCGGGTTCTCGGCGATCGACAGCGTGTAGTCGAGCGGGTGGCCCTTCGGCAGCGTCGCGTCGATGCGGCTCCACGTCCGGCCGTAGTCGGACGTCTTGTACAGCGCCGGGTCGCGCCGGTCCACGAGGTGGTAATCCACCGCCATGTACGCGGTCCCCGGGTCGTGATGCGACGCGTCGATGCGTCGCACGATGCCCCACGGGGCCATGCGGACATTCACCGTGAGGTCGGCCCAGTTGCGGCCCGCGTCGCGCGAGATCCACACCTTGCCGTCGTTCGTGCCGACCCACAGCACGCCCTGCTCGTGGCGGGACGGCGCGATCGCCGAAATCACCGCGCCGTAGAACTGCCCCAGATTGTCGCCGACGACGCCGCCCGAGAACCGGATGCGCTCGGGGTCCCCCGTGGACAGATCGGGGCTGATGACCTCCCAGGTCTGCCCGCGATTGCGCGTGCGGAACACAACCTGGCAGCCGAAGTAGACCGAGTTGTCGAACCAGTCGATCGCGAGCGGCGGCGACCACTGGCAGCGGTACTTGAGGCCGACCGGATCGGAGTCGAGCGTGTGCATCCACGGGCTCACCGATCGGCGCTGCCCCGCCATGTCGTCGAACGTCGCCACGTGCGCCGCGTAGCAGGTGCCCCAGACGAAGCGATGGTTGTTGGGCTCGGGATACGTGTAGCCCGACTCGCACGACGGCATGCCCTCCTGCGCGGGCCCGGCCGGCGCGCCGCCGCGCCCGCCCCGTCCGCCGCCGCCCCGGCCACCGGCCCCGCCTCCACCCCCGACCTCGCCCCGCCCGCCGGGGCCACCGGCCCCGGCTGGTGGCGACGGCGGAGCGTACGACGGCACGTTACCGGGCACGATCGGCCGATCGCTCGCGATGCGCATGCTGCCGTCGTCCTGCCGGCTGCCGTAGACCCAGTACGGGCTGCGCTCGTCGACGGTCACCCGATACATCTGCCCGATGGGCAGCGATACGCTCGTGTTGCCGGTCGGATTGAGCGGCGAGCCGAAGATGCCCATCCCGCCGTCGCCGGTCACGATGTAGTGGCCCGGCATCGACGGCGTCGTGTCCCACCAGATGTCGTGGCAGTCGCCGCAGCCGCCGCCGCCGTTGACCCAGATCTTGCCGCCGTCGCGCGACCGCCAGAGCGTGCTGTTGGCGATGAGCAGGTGATTGGGGTCGTCAGGCGAGACACGAATCCGGATGTAGTAGCCCGCCCGGCCGATCAGCCGCCGGTCCCAGCTCACGTTCTGCCACGACCGGCCGCCATCGTCCGATCGCCACACCGAGCCCTGCGCCTGCGACGGCATGCCCTTGACGCCGTCCGAGCCGGTCTGGATCAGCGCGTACATCCGGTTCCCGTCCGACGGCGCGATGGCGATGTCGGTCTTGCCGTACGGCGAGGTCGGCAGGCCGGGCGCCGTGACCTTCGTGAACGTGCGGCCCGCATCGCGCGACAGGTAGATGCCGCTGCCCATGCCGCCGCTCTCGAGGATGTGCGTCTGGAGGAAGATCTCCCAGGTGCCGGCAAGCACGACGTTCGGGTCCTGCTGCGACATCTGCAGCCCCGAGCAGCCGGCGTCCTCGTTCACGAAGAGCGTCTGCTGCCAGGTGCGGCCGCCGTCCTCGCTTCGGAAGACGCCGCGTTCCTTCTGCGGTCCCGTCGCGCGGCCGAGCGCGCACACCAGCACGAGGTTTTCGTTGGTCGGATGAACGACGATGGTGCCGATGCGGCCGGTCTCGGTGAGACCCATGTGCCTCCAGGTTTCGCCGGCGTCGGTGGACTTGTAAATGCCGTCGCCCATCATGTCCATGTCGCGAACGGCCCACGCCTCGCCGGTGCCCGCCCACACGACGTTCGGGTTGGAGGGCGCGACGGCCAGCGCGCCGATCGCCTGCGACGTCTGGCTGTCGAACGTCGGCTTCCACGTGGCGCCGCCGTCGATGGACTTCCACACGCCGCCCGATGCGGCGCCGGCGTAGTACACGCCCGGTTTGCCGGCCACGGCCGCGGCCGCGGCGATCCGTCCGGCGCTCGTCGGGCCGACGTACTCGAACCGCGGCGGGCCGACCGGCTGCGTCGTCTGGGGCCCGCCTCCCCCGCCGCCGCGCCCCTGCGCGAGAAGCGAGGCGGCGGCGCCGAAGGCGCCGAGAACGGTGACGATGAGCATCGACAGGATCTGGGCGCGCCGCATGGTGTCCTCCGGTGGTGGCGACTATATCCAACACCCGCGCGCCCGGCCCGGGCAAGCCGCAGCCCGGGTTATGCGGTCATCAGCGCGGACGGGGGAACGAAAAAAGCCCGGCCCCGCGAGTGAAGCGGGAGCCGGGCAGGGGTCGCGTGCGTTCGCACGCATCCGGACAGGAGTCCGGATTCAATCACCTTCAGCTTGCACGCCGTTACTCATGCGCGCATCCTCGCTGGGTGCTCCCACCGGGGATGCGCCTCGAAAGCCCGGCGGTTCTGTCATCTGAACCTCCTTGTCTTCGAGTGCCCGTGATCACGCGGCCGTCTGTACGAATACGCCCGCGCCCGCCCGATGTCAAGACAAACATCCGTGTTGTCAACGCGAAATAGACATGTCCCCACTCTTGGCGCGCCCCGCGACCGCGGCGCGGGCCTTCAGCTTGCGGTGAAGGGCGTCCGGGACGTGGCGGATTTGAACCACTTCCCGCCGGCGCGCATCTAGCGCACGCGCGCCTTGATGTCCTCGAACCAATTGAGGACGAGCCGGAACTCGACCGGCCCGCCGGCGCCGCCGGCGGGCCTGACGACGAGAAACGCCTTGCCGGTCTCGTCGATCGCGTAGGTCATCCCGGCGCCGTCAACGGGCAATGAGGCGGTGGCGATCGGCGACGGCGTGCCGACGGACACAACCGGGGTCGTCGTGACAGGCACGCGCTGAATCGTCGTGCCCTGCCGATAGAAGATCTCGCCGCCGGCCGGGCTCCAGATCGGCGAGGAGCCTCCGCCAGCCGAGACTTGCCAGCGCCCGCCATCCACGTTCGGATACGGCCGCACGAACAGCTCGAACGACCCCGACTCATTCGACTGATAGACCATCCAGTTGCCATCGGGCGAGACCGACGGCCGCCGCTCATCGAAGGGCGTCACGAGCAGCGGGCGCGGCGCGCGATCGCCGGTGAGGGACACCGCGTAGATGTCGTAATTGGTGGCGCCGCCCTGCTCGATATAGAGGGCGGTCTGGCCGTCCGGCGTGACCGCGTACGAGTATTGGTCGTTCTCGCTGGTTGTGAGGCGCTCGGCCGTGCCGGTGCCGTCGGCGGCCTGCCAGTACAGGTTCTGGGCGCCGTCGCGCGCCGACGCGAACACGATCCGTTTGGAATCCGGCGTCCAGACGGGAGCGAGGTCGCGCGCGGGGTCGAACGTCAGGCGGCTCCGGGCGTTTCTCGCCCGCTCGCGAATGTAGATGTCCACGTTGCCCGCGACCGACGCGGTGAACGCGACGCGCGCGCCGTCCGGCGAGACGTCGGGATACACCGCGCCCGGTTCCATGGCGAAGACCGTCTCGTCACCGCTCGGATTCAGCCAGACCATCTGCACCTCGGAGACCGCCGACCCCGGCAGGTACGCGAGAGTCCCTGTGTCCGACACCGCGAACTGGTAGGTGCCGCTGATTCCGGCGACGGCCGTCGCCACGGCGTTGACCATCGCGACCGGCGCCGCGCCCGTGGTCAACGTGACGGGATCGAAGGGCACAACGTAGAGATCGTTCGCGCGCCCGTAGACGAGGTGGCCGGTTTCCAGGTACCGGGCGTCCGATCCACCGCGGACGACGACCGTGCGCTCGTCGGTGTCGAGCCGCTCGACGGCGATCTCGCCTTCCTCCCACGAGCTCCGAGTTGTCGAGAACAGCAGGGTTCGACCATCGGGCAGCATCTGCGGGCTGGAAAACCGCTCGCCGGCCGCGCGTGTCACGATCGTCTCCGGCGAGCCGCCGCTGGCGCGCACGCGCATGATGCTGTCCTGGAGCGCGTACACGATCCAGTCGTCTTTGGTCCACGACAAACCAGTGACGGCAGTCGCCGGAGCGAGGGGCACGGGCGCGCCACCGGTCAGGGCCACCTTCTGGATCATCCCGTCGGCGTAGAACCCGATCCAGTCGCCATCAGGCGAGAAGAACACCTCGACCGGATCGCGGGCGCCGCTGATGACGGTGCTCTCGAACTGGTCGAGCGCCCGGACGTGCAACTGCGAGTTCGCGGCGTACGCCACGCGCGTCCCGTCTCGCGACATCGCGATCACGCGCTGCGTGAGCCGCGTCCAGTTCATCGACGCCGGGAGCGTCACCGCGAATCGGGACAGCGGGGCCTGGACGGCCGGGGGCGCCGGCTTCACGAACCAGGCGCCCAGCGCCGAGAGCGCGGCGAGCCCGAGCGCGCCAGCGACGACCGTTCCGCCGATCCGCCTGCGACTCCCGTCCGGACTCGCCGGCGCCTTGGCTGGGTCCGCGGCGGCGAGCGCCTCGTCCAGCTCGATCCTGGCGGTGCCGGCGTCGGCGAGCCGCCGGCGCGGGTCTTTCTCCAGGCAGCGGCGAAGCAGTCGGCGGATCGACGGCGGCGTGTCCGGCGGAAGCGCCTCGAGCGCCGGCACGTCCTTGATGACCGAGGCGAGCACTTCCGAGATGTCGCCGCCCTCGAAGGCGCGCCGTCCGGTCAACATCTCGTACACCACGACGCCGAACGCCCACATGTCGGCGCGCCGATCGACCGCCTTCCCCTTCGCCTGCTCCGGCGCCATGTAGGCCGCGGTGCCGAGGATCATGCCAAGCTGGGTCGCGCGAGCCGTCAGCGTCGGGGAAATCGAGGGGGACGGGTCTCCCGGGCGAGACGCGTCCCCTTGAACCACCTTCGCCAATCCAAAGTCGAGCACTTTGACGGTGCCATCCGGCCTGACCTTGATGTTCGCGGGCTTCAGGTCGCGATGGACGATGCCCGACTCGTGAGCGGCTTCAAGTGCCTCGGCGATCTGTCGGGCGATGGCGATGGCGTCGCCGAGCGGGAGTGCGGGGCTTGGCCCGGGCGCGGTCCCCGCCGGCGGAGGCCCGTGAGCTCCAGAAATGATCTCCGACAGATCCTGCCCTTCGACCAGCTCCATGACCAGGTACGCGCCAGCGTCACTCTTGCCAGCGTCGTACACGTGCGCGATGTTGGCGTGGTTGAGGACGGCCAGCGTCTTGGCCTCACGCTCGAAGCGCGCAAGCCGGTCGGGATCGCCAGCGAGCAGGTCAGGCAGGATCTTCAGCGCGACGTCGCGGTCGAGCTTCGTGTCACGCGCGCGGTACACCTCGCCCATGCCGCCGGAGCCGAGCGGCGCCACGACCTCGTACGGGCCCACGCGAGTGCCTGGCGTCAGCGCCATGAGGTTCCGGAAGGTTCCACCGCGGCGATTCTATCGCACTGCTGCAGAATCCCGGCGGCCAACCGGGCGCACGCGCGGCGCCGCTACAGCCCGGGCGCGAGGCCGTGCCGCCCGTGAACGCCACCGTGGGTGCTGCTCAGTTCAGATTGCGGCAGTGTGCGTGCGCCGCAAAGTCCTCGTCGGGAACGACGAGGGGGCTCAACACGAGGTCCACGCCTGGCGCGATTCCGTCGGGAATCACCAGGTCGAATCCGGCCGACACGAACTTGGAGTTCGGGACCGTGGGATCGAAGTTGATCACGACCATGGTCGGATTCGTCGTATCGACTGACGTGATGAACCCCGTCGCGGTGAGTGCCCTGACGAACGACTTGAGACCTTCCGTCGCCTGGCCGTGCGGTTGCACCTCACCCAGGGCATTCACCCTGCAGAGAGCCGCGATGATTTCGTGTATGAGGGCTTCCGCGGGCTTCGGCGTTGCCAGGACCATTGCGGCGGCCAGGCCTATCGCGGCCGTCATTCCCAAGCTCCATTTGCGCATGTCTTGATCCTCCGCTGCTGGGCTCTCGCCCGTTTCGCACGGCTTTCAGGACGCCTGACTGATACTACGCCCGGCAAGCTCGCAAAGGGTATGCCTCGCCTGGACCTCGGATTGCGCGTCGACTTCCAACACGTGCGCCTCCGAAGTCTCCCTGTTGAGCGCCTTTCTGTTCCCTGCCGACGGGCTTGGCTGCCCGATCCACCTGCCAACGAGTCGTCCGCGAGACTGGACCTGGCCACCGCGTCCTCACGACCACAGCGCGCCGGCGCCCTGCTCGTCGGCGGCCATCTGGCGCAGTACCATCTCGTGGTACGTCCCGCCGGCCCGCATCAGCTCCTCGTGCGTGCCGCGCTCGATCACGCGGCCGTCTGCCATCAGCAGAATCAGGTCCGCCCGGCGCACCGTCGAGAGCCGGTGCGCGATGACGAACGTCGTCCGGCCGGCCAGCAGTGTCGCCATCGACGCCTGGATCAGCTGCTCGCTCTCGGTGTCGAGGTTGCTCGTCGCCTCGTCCAGGATCAGGATTTGCGGGGAAGCCAGGATCGCGCGCGCAATCGCGAGGCGCTGCTGCTGGCCGCCCGAGAGCTTGACGCCGCGCTCGCCGACGAACGTCTCGTACCGGTCCGGCAGCTTGTCGATGAACTCGTGCGCGTTGGCGCGCCGCGCGGCGTCCTCCACCTCGGCTTCGGTTGCGTCGCGGCGGCCGTAGGCGATGTTGTCGCGCACCGAGCCGTCGAACAGGAACACGTCCTGCTGGACGATCCCGAGCAGGCTCCGGTACGACCGCAGGCGGAACTGCCGGATGTCCGTGTCGTTGACCAGAATCCGCCCGCGCGTCGGGTCGTGGAACCTGGCGACGAGGTCGGTCACCGTCGTCTTGCCCGCTCCGCTGCGCCCGACGAGCGCCACAACCGACCCGCCCGGCACGACCACGTCGAAGTCGCGAACGACCGGCTGCCCCTCGCGATACTCGAACTCGACGCCCGCGAACCGAATCTCGTCCACGACCCGCGGCGCGTCCACCGCGCCGGGCCGGTCCGGCTTGTCGTCGGGCATCGCGAGCACGGCGAACACCCGTTCCATGGCCGCCAGCGACCGCTGCAACTCCGAGAACGAGTTCACGATCTGCCAGACGGGATTGAGCAAGAGGAACGTGTACCACTGGAACGCCATGATGTCGCCGACCGAGGCGCGGCCGGCGACGTAGAGATAGCCGCCGTACCAGATGATGACGACGCTGACGCCGGACACGAGGAGGCCCCACGAGGTCCACAGCACCAGCTCGCGCCGGTGCGCGAACATCTCCTTTCGCAGCACGCTGTGCCGGCCGACCATGTAGTCGAACAGCTCGAGCGCCTCGCGCCCGAACGCCCGCACGACGCGGATTCCCGAGAACGTCTCGCCGACGCGTCCGTCGATCTGCTCGACGTCCTTGCGAACCGTCCGGTAGATGGGCCGGATGCGCGCGGCGAACACGAAGCTCATGAGCATCGCGCCCGGGATGATCGCGATCGCCATGAGCGCGAGCCGCCAGTTGAGGACGAGCAGGATGATCACCGCGATGGCCAGCCGGATCACGGAGATCGCCGGCGACACGATCGCCATCTGCAGGAGCCCCGTCGTCGTGTCGATGTCGCCCGTCAGCCGCGACAGGATGCCGCCCGTCTTCATGTCCCACAGCTTCGGCAGCGGCAGGTGCAGCAGCCGGTCGAAGAGCGACCGGCGGAGCGAAAGCATCACGTGGATGTTGAGCAGCCGCTGCCGGTAGTCCTTGATCGCGCCGATGAGGTTCGACAGGATGACGACGCCGACGAACGCGGCGCCGGCCCAGTGCAGGGCGGACAGGCGGGCCACCGCCTCGAGCGCCTCGTCGAGCAGGACGCGGTCGATGATGAACCGCATGAAGAGCGGCTCGACCATCTGCAGCCCGGCGCCGACGAGCGCGAGCAGGAAGACCGCGCCCACCCGGTAGCGGTGCGGCCACAGCCAGCGCAGATACTCCCGGAGGTACTCGCGCCGGCGGCCGCCGATGAGGCGCTGCAGGCCCGACACCGCGACGGCCGGTGCGACGTCGCCGCCGGGTGGTTTGACCAGCTCGTCGCCCGCCTCGATCAGGTCGTCGAGCCGCTGCTTCCGGTAGTCCTCCCGGAACGTCCGGTAGCGCCGGCGCGAGGAGCGCGGTGGGTTCATCCGCCGCCCGGATCCCGGTTCAGGTCCTTCTGGATGTACGGCACCCCCTCGGTCAGCCACGTGGGCGCGGGCGCGCCTTTCAAGTAGTGATCGAAGAACTGGAAGAAGCGAATCGTCAGGTCCTTGCGGTTGGCCAGGCCGCGCAGGCCGTGCCCCTCACCCGGATACGCGAGCAGCACGGCGCGCTTCCCGTAGTACCGCAGCGCGTTGTAGAAGTTCATGCCCTCGCTGAACGACACCGTCGGATCCGCCGTGCCATGCATGATGAGGAACGGCGGCAGCGCGTTCTTCACGTGCGTGATCGCCGACTCGAAGCGGTAGACCTCCGGGTTGTCCCACGGCGCGAACCCCCAGCGGCCCTGCCCGAACAGGTAGTAGTCGTGGCCGTTGGCGCCGCTGCCGCCGTCGATCTGGTACGCCCAGCCCCAGCTCTGGTTGAAGTCGGCCGTGAGGTCGGTCACGCCCGCGCCCATCGCGACGGCGGCGAACAGCTTCGACCGCACGCCGATGAACGCCGCGCCCTCCCCGCCGTAGCTGTGGCCGTTGAGGCCGATCCGCGCCGGGTCGGCGTACCCCATCTCGATCACTTTCTTCACCGCCGCTTCGACGCACTCGAGCATGTCGGTGTGCGACGAACCCGTCCGGAAGTGGATGTCGGGCAGCATCGCGATGTAGCCGCGGCTCACGGCCTCCATCGGCGACGAGCCCATGCCGGTCAGATACGACGGCGCGCCGTACCGGTGCATGTTCTGCGAGTTCTTCTCGTAGAAGGTCACGATCATCGGCCGCTTCTCGCCGGGCTGGTAGTCGTCGGGCAGCGCGAGGATGCCCTGCAGCCGGACGCCGTCCCGGTTCTGGAAGTCGAAGAGCACGCGCCGGCCCCACGCGAACTCGGCCTGCTGCGGATTCGCGTTCGTGATCTTCCGCGCGTCCTTGAAGTCCGTGCCCGACACCCGCAGGTCGGGGAACTCCACGAACGTCTGCCGCGTGAAGAGCAGGCGCTCCGCCTTCGCCGCCCTCGCGGGATTGCCGAACGAGGCGTCCTCGTAGACGAGCGGCCTGAGCTGCCCGCCCGCGAGCTCGTAGAAGCCGGCCTTCTTCGTGTACTCGCCGTAGGCCGCGAGCGTGAGCGGCTTCGACAAATCGATTTTCTGCGGCGCGCCGCCGCCCCGGCCCCCGCGCCCGCCAGGCGCCGGCCCCGGCGCGTCTTCCTCGTCGGGCTCGGTGCGCACGTACCGGAACCGGATCTCGTCCTTCGTCCCGGCGCCGCTCGTCAGGTTTCGCGCGGCCGACCCGTCGAACGGCACCGCCCACAGGTCGTACCGGTGCTCCACGATGGCCGCCGTGCCGTCGATCGTGTAGCCGGTAACGCCATACGCGGGCCTGGGCCCCGGGCGATCGAACTCCATGTTCGTGAACTTCACGTTCGGCGCGAGCGCCTTCCTGGAACCGGCGTCGAGGTCGTACGCGTGAATCTTCTCGTCGGCCCAGTAGAGGAAGTAGCGTCCGTCGGCGGAGAACCCCAGCAGGTGGCTGCCCGTGAGCTGGCCCTTCACCATCAGCGTCCGCCGGCCGGTGGCCGTGTCGACGCGGTAGAGATCGGCCGCCGGCCGGTTGAAGTCGTGGATGTACCCGCGCGCGTCGCGCCCGACCGCCCACCGGCCCTCCGGCGCGACGTCCAGGTCGCGCATCGTCTCGTCGGCCAGCCGGACGTACGCGCCCGTCGTCGTGTCGAACGCCTGCCGGAAAGTGCGATTGCGATCGGCTTCGGCCTGCCGCATTTGCTGGGACTGGATGCGCTCGTCGAGCGTGTTCCAGACGTCCACGTCCGCAACCTCGTCCGGGTCGCGACGCGGGGTCTCCGCCGCCGGCACCTGTTCCTTCATGCCGAAGAGCACCCGCTGGCCGTCCTGGCTCCACTCGAGCGATGCGCGATCGCTGACGACCCAGCCCTCGGGAAACCCGGCCGCCGTCGCCGGCTCGAGCACGAGCGGCGCGACCGGCTCGGCCGAGCCGGTCGCCGCCGCGACGTCGTTGAACACGGCGAGGACATTGCTGCGCTCCCGCATCTTCTCGACGTCGGCGCCCTTCAGCACCGCGAGAGACGTTCCGGCGTCGTTCCACGTCAGCCGGTTATAGGTCTTCGCGTCGTTGTCGAGCGGGTGCGTCCGCCCGTCCGCCAGGTCGATGACGAACAGGCCGTTGCCGTCCTTGACCGACGCATCGACGGTGTACGCGAGCAGGCTGCCGGTCTTGTTGAACGAGATGTCGGCGACGCTGCCGAGCAGCAGGTCGCGGCCGGTCGCGAGGTTGTGCAGGACGACATCCACACCCCGCGGCGTCGGCGGCGTGTTCGCGGCTGCCGCGCCCTGGGCCTGGCCGCCGCCACCACCCGCGCCGCCCCGGCCGCCGCCGCCGCCGGCCGCCTCGGCCGGGCGGCGCCGCAGCACGAGGTGCGTCGAGCTCGGCGAGAAGGTGAACGACTGGATGTCCTGCCACGACTTGACCTCGCCGGTCGCCAGGTTGCGGAGCTCGGCGCGCCGCGGCTCGGCCGGCGGCGCGGTCGCGCCCCCGCGTCCGGGCTGCGGCGCCTCTTCGACGGTCGCGCCCCCGCCGGCCCGGCCGCGGCCGCGCCCGCCGCGGCCGCCGGTCGGATCGACCTGATACGCAATCCACTTCGAGTCGGCCGAAAACGCCCCGCCCGTCGCGTTCGGCACCGTGACTTCCTGGTTCGTCTCGAGATTGAGCAGGTGCAGCTCCGGCTTTGCCTCGGTCGTCGGCACGTTCGTGAACTGCAGCACGTAGGTCACCCACGCGCCGTCATCCGAGATCTGCTGGCCGCCGATGCTGCGCCACTTCGTGTAGTCGTCAACGGTCAGCGCCTTGCGGGCGGCCGACTGCGCTTCGGGAAGCGCGTACGACGCGCCGAACGCGACACACAGGGCCAGGGCGAGCACGGCTCGCCGGCCGACGCGGCGAAAGGTCTGGACGTCAGGCATGGACGATCTCCTCAGCGTTTGAACAATCCGACGAGCACGGCCTTGCCACGCACGTGGCCCGCCATGGCCTCGCGCACGGCCGCGCGCGTCCCGGCCGGTGAGGCGCCGACCGCCGGCACGTTGACGGTCGCGTCCAGCGCGAACAGCTCGAAGACATAGTGGTGCGCGGGGCCAGTCGCCGGCGCGCCCGGACCGCGATAGTACGGGCCGCTCGCGCTGATCTGCCGCGATCCGTCGGCGAGTTGCGGGCCGTGCGGCACGCCCTCGGGAAGCCCCGTGGCCGTTCCCGGGATGTTCCACACCATCCAGTGCAGCAGATCGTCCATCCCGCCCGCGACCGCCGCGTCCAGGTCGTGGACGATGAGGACGAAACTGGCGACGCCGTCCGGAACGTTGCCCCACGAGAGCGTGGGTGACACGTCGCCGCCGGCCTGCGAGTGCTTCGCCGGGATGACGCCGCCGTCGCTCCACGCCGGCGTGGTGAGCGTCATGACCTGCACGCCGCCGCGCCCGCGTCCGCCGCCGCGCTGTCCGGCCGGCGGAGCCGCCGGCACGGGCGGCGCGCCCGCGCGCTGGCGCGTTTCCAGATCGATCGCCGGTGCCGCCGCGGGCATCGCGATCCCGCCCGCGAGCAAGAGGACCGCAACGCCAGCCGCGCCAACGACGAACCGCATTCGAGAAAGCCGATGCATGGCCGGCCTCAGCGGAATGACGCCGGCTGCAGCTTCCGCCAGGCGTCGTAGCGCATGCGCAGCGTCTTCACGGGATTCAAGTTCTCGCCGGGCTGGACCTCGTTCGGCCCTCGCCCGGGCTGCGACACGGTGAGGTACATCGCGTACTTGCCGTTGTTGTGTGAATCGCCGTTAACGTCCGTCGTCTCGGCCATCAGGATGTAGGCGATGTGCGCCGTCTTGCCGTCGCACGCGACCGCCGGTTTCGACCCGTCTGACGGCCACGGCGGGCAGCCGCATCGGCTGTCGCCGCCCGAGCCGTCGGCGGCCTCCATTGCGGCCATCACGCGATCGGTGATCGCGCCCGCCGTCCTCAGAAACGCCTGGACCGCGTTCGGCACGACCTGACCCGGCCGGAGGATGTTGCCCTGAATCGAAAAATAGATGTCCGTGCCCGGCACGCGGCCCTGGATGTCCTGAGAGACGTAGCCATTCGACAAACCCGAGTGGCCCGCGCGCCGCCCCTGCAGGTCGAGAATGCCGAACTGCCGCGACTGGAACGACGGGTCGGCGCCGAGGAGCTCGATGATGCGCTTCGGATCGGTGCCCTTCTGCAGCTCGTTGAACACCAGCATCTGGTTCTGATGCGTGTTGTCCACGCCGGCCTGGCAGGCGGCCACGCCCTTGCCGGGCACGACCACGGCCTGCACGCCCATCAGGAACTGGTCGTCGCGATCGACGCACGTGGCCGACGCGATGACGACCCGGCCGGTGCTCATGTCCACGGCGATCACCGACCAGGTCGCCGACGCGGTTGACGGGAGGCCAAGCATCAGCGTCAGCGTCAGCAGCAAAAGGGCTCGTCGCATAGCGCGCATTCTACTCCGACCTCCCGGAAGCCAGGCCGGGGAGCGCGGGACGCCCGGACGCGCTCAACGTCCTGTTGGTTGACTACTACTCATTGTACAGATATAGTCAGCCGATGCCCGTTCCAGACCCGCAGCGATTCCTCCCGCTGACGCCCGCCGTCTTTCACGTGCTCGTCGCGCTCGCGTCGGGCGACAAGCACGGCTACGCGATCCTCAAGGACGTGAAACGGCGCAGCGAGGGGCGCGTCACGCTGAACGTCGGCACGCTCTACGCGGTGCTGAAGAGGCTCGAGCACGACGGCCTGATCCAGGAATCCGCCGATCGGCCCGACCCCGCGCTCGACGACGAACGACGCCGGTACTACCGCATCACCGATGACGGTCATGCCGTCGCGCTCGCCGAGGTGAAGCGCATGCAGGGCGCGGTTGCGATGGCGCGCTCCGCGAACCTGGTGGCGCGGCCCGGCAGGGCCTGATTCGATGGCTGCCCCTGCCCGCGGCCCACGGCGCTGGTTCCGGCGCTGGCTCGCGCTCCTGCCTTTCGAGACCCGGCGCGACTACGGCCAGGACATGGAAAGCGTGTTCCTGGCGGAGCATCGCGAGCGAAGCCGGCGGGGCCGGACGGCGCTCGGACGCCTTTGGGCGGAGACCATCGGCGGCCTGCTGGCCTTTGCCAGCCAGGAGCAGTGGTCCGCCACGCGCGACGATCTGCGGCAGACGGTACGCGGGTGGCGCCGGTCGCCGGGCCTCTTCGCGCTCCTCGTGTCGACGATGTGCGCGGGTATCGCGGGCGTGGCGGTGGCGTTCGCGCTTGTCGACGCGGTGCTCCTGCGGCCGCTCCCGGTACCCGAACCCGGATCGCTCGTACGTCTCACGGAAGCGCACCCCGACACGCAGCTCTCCAACATCACCTACGCGACCTTCCTCGACCTCGAGGCCGGACGCGGGTCGCTGCGCCATGTCGCGGCGTCACGGTTCTGGTTCGCGAACCTGACCGGTGAAGGCACGCCCGAGCGCCTCGCGGGCGCGCTCGTGTCCGGCCACTTCTTCGACGCGCTGGACGTGGCGCCGGCCCTCGGCCGCCTGCTCACCATCGATGACGACCGGCGCGGCCGCGACGACGTCGTCGTCATCAGCGACAGCCTGTGGCGCCGGCGCTTCGGCGCGAGCGCCGGCGCGATCGGCCGGCCGATCCGGCTGAACGGACGGTCGATGGGCATCGTCGGCGTGCTGCCGGGCGGCGTGTCGCTGCCGCTCGGGCTCGAGGTGTGGTCGCCGCTGGCCGCGCGCGAGAGCGGCCTCGAGACGAACCGGCGGTCGCACCTGCTCCAGGTCTTCGCCCGGCTGGCGCCGGGAGCGTCGCTCGACGCGGCGCAGACCGAGCTCGACGTCGCAGCCGCCGGCATCAACTTGGCGCATCCAGACGTGGATCCCGATCTGCGCCTTGCGGCCGGCCCGGCGCTCTCCCTGGTTGTCGCGCCCGTCGCGACGACGCTCTGGACGATCCTCGCCGCCGCGTTGCTGCTGCTGCTCGTCCTGGCGACGAACGTCGCCCACGTGCAGTTGGCGCGCGCCGCCGGCCGCGGGCGCGAGTTCGCGGTGCGGACGGCGCTCGGCGCGAGCCGCGGCCGCATCGCGCGGCTCGTGCTGACCGAGTCGGCCGCGCTCTCGCTCCTCGCAGGGTTCGCGGGAGTGCTGGTGGCCTGGCTGTGCGTCGCCGCGCTGCCCGCGATGCTGCCGCCCGATCTGCCACGGGCTCCGGACATCGTCTTCAGTTGGCGCGTTGCCGCCGCCGGTCTCGCGGCCGCGTCGGCGGTGGGCGTCGGCTTCGGATTGTGGCCGGCCTTGAGCAGTGCCGGCCTCGATCGCGCGGGCGGCGCCCGCGTGCGGGGCGGCCCCAGCCGGACGCCGGGGAGCCTGCTCGCGGCAGTCCAACTATCGGTGACGTTTGCGCTCGTCGTCGTGGCGGTGCTCGTCGTTCGCAGCGCCGCCGAGGTGTCCCGGCTGCCGCTCGGCTTTTCGGCCGACGGGCTCGTGCGCGTCGACCTGTCGCTCTCGCCCGGACGCGTGGCCGACCGGTCGAACGGCGACGCGTACGTCGCGGTGCTGGATCCTCTGCTTCGCCGGCTCGAGGCGGTTCCGGGCGTCACCGCGACGGGCCTGACCACCACCGCGCCATTCGGACCCGGCGCGGCGACGAGCTTCGTCGTCGTCGGCCGGCCTGAACCCGAGGGCCGCGAGCCGTTGGCCGACATCCGCATCGTCGATCCGGGCCTGTTCGGCGTGCTGGGCGTGCCGCTCCTGGCCGGACGCGGGTTCACGCGCGACGATCGCGCGACGTCGCGCCCGGTGATGGTGATCAGTGAGACGCTCGCGCGCCGTCATTTCGACGGGGAGAACCCCATCGGGCGCTTCATTACGATGCTCAACTGGGGACCGCCGATCACGGCGGAAGTCGTCGGCGTGGTGGGCGACGTGATCGGCGGCGAGCTCGAAGAGCCGGTGAATCCGACGATCTATTGGCACTACCCCCAGTTCCCGCAGTTGTTTGTGATTTCGATGTTCGTCCGGACCGGGTTGGACGAGGCCGCGCTCGTGCCCGACGTGAAACGCGCGATCTGGGAGATCGAGCCCGACCAGCCGCTCCCGCGGGTGGAGCCCATGTCGTACGCCGTGCGCGACGCCCGGGCGCGGCGCCTCACGCTGACATGGCTGCTCGCGGGCCTGGCCGGCGCCGCCGTGCTGTTCGCGCTCGTCGGCCTCTACGGCGTGCTGGCGCACAAAGTCGCGCGCGAGAGACCGGCCCACGGTGTGCGGGTGGCGCTCGGCGCCAGGCCGGTAGACATCGCGACGCTCGTCGGCCGCGAGGCGGCGCGGGTCGCCGCAATCGGAATCGCCGCCGGCGCCGGCCTGGCGGCGGCGGCCGGGCGCGGCGTCGAGGACCTGCTGTTCAGGACCGGTGCCACCGACGTCGTCGCGTTCGTGACCGCAGCGGCGCTCGTCGCGGCGGCGGTCGCCGCCGCGTCGTTCGTTCCGGCGTGGCGCGCGTCGCGGGTGGATCCGCTCGTCGTGCTGCGCAGCGAGTGACGCCGCCGTCGGTAGGGGCGCCGGTGTCTGCTACCATGGCGCCCTCATGTCCCAGCGCACGTGGGTGGGGGCCGTCGTCGTGGCCTGGCTTGCCGGAATCACGCCGGCCGCCGCGCATCCGGCCCCGTTCAGCTACCTCGACCTGCGCGTGTCCCCCACACGCCTCGAGGCAGCTCTCGTGGTGCACGTCCTCGACCTGGCGCACGAGTTGTCGATCGAGCCGGCCGAGCGGCTGCTCGACCCGGCGGTGGCGCAGGAGCATGAGGGCGCAATCGGACGGCTGATTGCGCGCCGGCTCGGTCTCACGGCCGACGGCCGCGCGCTCACAGCAGGGTGGGCGAATCTCGAGGTGCTGGCCGATCGCCAGGCGGTTCGCTTGACCGCGCGCATCCCGCTCGAGCGGGCGGTCGGCGTCCTCGCGCTCGAGGGCGTGCTCTTCCCGTACGACCCGCAGCACCGGACGTTCATCAATGTCTACGAAGGCGACGCGCTGACGCAGGCGATGAGCGACCGGTCGCGCGCCCGCGTGGAGTACTTCACCGGCACGCGCCAGGGCCGTGTGGCGGTCGTGTCGAAGTTCGTGTCGGCCGGCATCCACCACATCCTCGTCGGCCCGGACCATCTTCTGTTTCTCGTCGGCCTGCTGCTGCTCGGCGGATCGCTCAAGCGGCTGGCGCTCATCGTCACGGGCTTCACCGCGGCGCACAGCGTGACGCTCTCGCTGGCGGCGCTCGGCATCCTCACCCCGCCGGCCAGCCTCGTCGAGCCCTTCATCGCGCTCAGCATCGTGTACGTCGGCGCCGACAACCTGCTGAAGCGGGACGGCCGCGACGTCCGCGCGTGGATCGCGTTCGGCTTCGGCTTCATCCACGGGTTCGGCTTCGCCGGCGTGCTGCGCGAGATGGGCCTGCCCCCGCAGGCGCTGGGCTGGTCGCTGTTTTCGTTCAACGTCGGGGTCGAGATCGGCCAGCTCGCCGTCGTCGCCGTCGTGGCCACGGCGTTCGCGGCGGTCCGCTCCCGGAGCGAGCAGCTCGGCCAGCGGTTGGCCTTTGCCGCGTCGATTGGCGTCATCGCCGCCGGCGCATTCTGGTTCGTCGAACGAACGATGTTTGCAGGAGGACTGTGATGAAGCGAAGTGTCGTGCTCGGCGCGCTCGTGCTCCTCGGGTCCCTTTCGGCGGGCCTCGCGGCCTGGCAGGGGCGCGCGCAGGGTCCGCGGGAGATCACCGTGGATCAGGTCAAGGAGAACCTTTACGTGCTCAAGGGCGGCGGCGGCAACACGGCCGTGTTCGTCCGATCGGACGGCGTCGTGGTCGTCGACGCCAAGAACCCCGGCTGGGGCCAGCCAATCCTCGACAAGATCAAGGAGCTGACGCCCAGGCCCGTGACCGTGCTCATCAACACCCACACGCACGGCGATCACGTCAGCGGCAACGTGGAGTTCCCCGCCACGGTGGACGTTGTCGTCCAGGAAAACACGAAAGCGAACATGGAGAAGCTGCCGATTTTCGCGGAGAACAACAACCGCGGGATGGCGAAGCGGACGTTCCGCGACCGGCTGACGCTCGGGTCGGGCGCCGATGCGGTCGAGCTCTACTACTTCGGTCCCGGCCACACGAACGGCGACGCCTGGGTCGTCTTCCCCGCGCTCCGGACCGCGCACGCGGGCGACATCTTCGCGAGCAAGGCGATGCCGCTCGTCGACGGCAACAACGGCGGCAGCGTGCTGCATTACCCCGACACGCTGCGCAAGGCGCACGCCGGCCTCGCCGGCGTCGAGACGCTCATCAACGGCCACAACGCGACGACGACCACGCTCGACGACCTCCGCGTCTTCGCGGAGTTCAACCAGGACTTCCTGACGTGGGCGCAGGCGCAGATCCGCGCGGGCAAGGCGCCCGAAGCCGCCGCGGCCGAATGGAAGGTGCCCGAGAAGTACGTCGGCTACTCGCCGAACGTCTCGAACCTCTTCGGCGGGCTCGCGGGACGGCTCCAGCGGCTGGCGGAAGAAATGAAGAACTGATCTTCGGTTCCCGGAACGACTATCGAAGCTGTGAATTGAAAAACGCGACCGTCCGCTCCCACGCGAGCCTGGCGGCGGCTTCGTCGTAGCGGGGCGTCGTGTCGTTGTTGAACCCGTGCTGCGTGCCCGGGTACATGTGCATCTGGTAGCTGACGCCCGCGGCCTTGAGCGCCGCTTCGTACGCCGGCCAGCTGGCATTGATGCGCTGGTCGTTCTCCGCGTACTGGATCAGCATCGGCGCCTTGATCTTCGCCGCGTCCTCGGCGCTCGGCGAGCTGCCGTAGAAGGGCACGCCGGCGCCGAGGTCGGGAATCCGCGTGGCCAGCATGTTCACGGTGCCGCCGCCCCAGCAGAAGCCGACAGCGCCCACGCGGCCGGTGCACTCGGGCCGTGCCTTGAGAAACGCCGCCGCCGCCACCATGTCCTCGCGTGTCTTGGTCTGATCGAGCTGGCCGAAGAGCTGCCGCGCCTCGTCTTCTCCGGAGGCCGGATAGCCGCCGAGCGGCGCCAGCGCGTCCGGGGCGAACGTCACGAAGTTCGCGAGCGCGAGCCGCCGCGCGACGTCCTCGATGTGCGGGTTCAGTCCGCGGTTCTCGTGGACGACGACAACCCCGGGCAGCCGGCCGGTCGCGTTCGCCGGTCGCACGAGGTAGCCACGCGTCGTCGCGTTCCCCTGCGGGGACGGATACGGCAGGTACTCCGTCCGCAGCCGCGCGTCGTCCTTCGCGACCTGCTGCGCCTCGGCGAACTTCGGGCTCAGCATGTCCAGCAGCATCGCCGCCGTGACGCCGTTGACGGCGTACTTGCGCGCCTTGTCCAGGAACCCGCGCCGGTCGATGTGCCCGTGCACGTAGGCGTCGAACAGAATCAGCACGTCCGGATCGAAATCAGCGGCGGTCTTGCGTTCCATGGCGGGCCTCCAGTTGAGGCCCTAAAATATACCTTTTTGGAGGACCCCATGAAACCCGCGACAGCCGTGGCGGCCATCCTGGCCGTGATTGCCGTAACCCCGGCCTGCCGGCCGGCCGACCCCGCCGCCGAGCAGGCGGCCCTCGTGGCGCGCGCCGGCGCGCCGCTCTTCGAGGGCATGGGGCCGTACCATCGCCCGATCACGGCGAGCGACGCCGGCGCTCAGCGCTACTTCGACCAGGGAATGGTGCTGGCGTTCGGTTTCAACCACGCCGAGGCAATCCGGTCGCTTCGCGCGGCCCAGCGGCTCGACCCCTCCTGCGCGATGTGCTTCTGGGGCGAGGCGGTCGCGACGGGACCGAACATCAACGTCACGAGCAAGGGCAAGACGATCATGTTGCCGGAGGAGCGCGCGTCGGCGTTCGCCGCCGCGCAGAAGGCGGTCGAGCTCAGCGGCGGCGCCACCGAGATCGAGAAGGCGCTGATCGCCGCCCAGGCCGTGCGCTACGACGGCCGGCCCGACTCCGAGCGCGATCCGCAGGATCGCGCCTACGCCGAGGCCATGAAGGCCGTCGTCGAGCGGTTCCCGGACGATGACGACGCGAAGGCGATGTACGCGGAAGCGTGGATGAACACGATGCCATGGAACTACTGGTCGGACAGCGGGGAGCCGAAGCCGGAGACGGTCGAGGTGATCGCGGCGCTCGAGGCCGCGCTCGAGCGGAGTCCGAACCACCCGCTCGCGCTGCACCTGTACATCCACGCCGTCGAAGCCTCGTCGAACCCCGGCCGCGCGGAGGCGGCAGCCGACCGGCTGGCGACGCTCGTGCCGGGATCCGGCCACCTCGTGCACATGCCGGCGCACATCTACTGGCGTGTCGGGCGGTACCACGACGCCTCGGAGGCCAACGTGCGTGCCGCCGCCGTGGACGAGTCCTACATCGCGCAGTGCAACGCGCAGGGCTTCTACCCCGCGATGTACTACCCGCACAACATTCACTTCCTCTGGGCCGCCGCGACGATGGAGGGGCGGAGCGCCGTCGCGATCGAGGCCGCGCGGAAGCTCGCGGCCAACGTCCGCCTCGAGCAGATCGAGGCGTTCCCGACGGTCGAGTTCTTCAAGACGATCCCGCTCCTGGCGCTCGTGCAATTCGGGCGGTGGGACGAGGTGCTGGCCGAGCCGCAGCCGCCCGGGAACCTGCACTTCTCGAACGCGATCTGGCGGTACGCGCGGGGCGTGGCGCTGAGCAACACTGGCGCGCCCGACCGGGCCGACGCCGAGCGCGCGGCCCTCGTGCCGCTCAAGGCGACCGATCGGATCATGACGCTCGACGGCAGCGACTACCCCGCCAGCCAGCTGCTCGAGATTGCCGACTCGCTGCTGCGTGGAGAGATCGCGCTGGCGCGGGGCCGCAACGACGCGGCCATCGCGCAGTTCACCCGGGCCGTCGCGTTGCAGGACGCGCTGCCCTACACCGAGCCGCCGTTCTGGTACTACCCGACGCGGCACTCGCTCGGCCTCGCGCTCGTCCGGGCGAAGCGGTTCGCCGACGCGGAGGCCATCTACCGCCGTGACCTCGAGGGCTACCCGCACAACGGCTGGTCGATGTTCGGCCTCGTCCAGGCGCTCGAGGCGCAGCAGAAGACGGACGAGGCGCGCCAGGTGCGCGAGATGTTCGGCCACGTCTGGGGCCGCGCCGACGTCGAGCTCAAGGGATCGAGACCGGGGGCCGGCTGAAGCCGGCCCCTCCGTCAGCCCGGAGTCAATTTGGCGGGGCGGGCGTGAGCCCGCCCGGACGCGGGCCGGCGCCGAGCGACGCCGGGAAGAAACGGAACATCCGGGCGACCGCCTCGTTGACGAGGTCGGTCATCTTCACCGGATCGGCGAGGGCCCGCTCGATGTCGGTCGTCGCCCAGCCCCGCCAGACCACGCGCTTCGTCTCGCGGTCGGCCACGTCCACGAGGAACGTCCCCTCTTCCCATTGAAGCACCGACGTGCCCTCGCCGTAGCTCGACGGATCGTACCCGCGCCGCCGATCCGCCTCGAACACCTCGACGCGATCGCGCACGGTCGCGTGGTGGTGGACGAGCAGGCCCGGCGAGACGGCGTCGTACCGGAGGCCACGGCGTTCGAGCTCGGCCGCGATCGCCGCGTGCAGGCGCTCGACGAAGAAGGGGTTGTTATCGAGGCGGGGATCGCCCGTCGGAAGCGCGTCGGCTTCGTCCCAGGCAAACGTCGAGTAGCCGGTCAGCCGCAGGCCCGGATCGAAATCCGCGCCGGCGACGAGCGGAAGACTGCAAGCTGCCATCGCAAGACCGGCGCCTGCGACTATCACGAGTTGGCCAGTCCGCGTGAGCATTGCACACCTCCTCATTTCAGGCGCTCGCCGCGCCGCAGATCAACAGAGCAATGTGGGTGCCAGCCGTTGCCGGCGTGCGCGCGCCGCCGAACGGCGCACTGGCGCGGGGCTGCTGCGCGTTTCCTCGCGCACTGCCGGTTTTTCCGCAGTCCGCCGTGACCCTTGACTCTGGAGTCCACTCCAGGGTGCATACTGCGGGGCATGCACGAGCGCGCGAGGCGCACGCGCGACGCCGTCGAGTTGCCGTACCGCATCGGCGAGGCCGCCGCGCTGACCGGCCTGACGCCGGACACTCTGCGGTACTACGAACGCGCGGGGCTGCGGCTGCGCGCGTTCCGGCGCGCGCTCGCCGACGCGCTGGTCGAATGCGAACGCTCGCTTGCCGACGCGGGTGACGCGACCTGCCCGGTCGTCGACCGTGGCAGTCCGCCCGCCCGGACGAGGCCGCCCGGCTCGCTCGTACGGATGTGGGGCCGCCGTTGAAAGCCGAGCTCTATTACTTCGACGGCTGCCCGTCGCACGCCCGCGCGCTCGACAACCTGATCGAGGCCCTCGCGAGCGAGCGCGTGCACGCAGACATCGCGACGATTCGGGTGAGAGACGCCGTGGACGCCCGGGCGAAGCGCTTCATCGGCTCCCCCACCATTCGCATCGACGGCGTCGACCTCGAGGGACCCGGCGCGGAAGAGCGGGCCTACGCGTTCGGCTGCCGTGTCTACACCGAGACCGGGCACACCTCTGGCTGGCCGTCGGTCGCGCTCATCCGCGAGGCCCTCCGACGCGCGCAGGCTTGAGCCGCACGCCGCGCACCCCGGCGCACCCCGCACCTGACGCGCGCTGTCGCACCCGCCGCGCCTGTCGCACCTGTCGCGCCGCGTCGCGCGCGCCGCGGCCGGGTCGGCGAATCGCCGCCTCCGAGGGACGTGCCGCTCGAACCCGCGCGCTCCGTCCGCGCCGATTGCGCGCTCTCGATACCGCGCCACTCCGCAATGGGCGGAGCTGGCGCGGGCAATCGGCTGCTCCCTCCGCCGCGGTTTCACGCTGCCGCTCATCGCGCCAGTCCCAGTCGGCCGCGCTTCGCCAACCCGACCACGCCCCGCCTCACGCGGCGCTGCGCCCGTTACGGCGTGATGTCCGGCTGATACCCGGTGATGAAGCTCATGATCGACGACGCCTCGGCCATGTCGCGGGCGCGGAACCGGACCGAGTGCGAGTCGGTTCGCTCGAACAGTGGCAGGTAGGCGAGCACCTCGGCGGGCATGTAGTTCTTGAACGACACGTCAACGGTCACCGGGCCCGCGATCCTGTACGGCTTGAACTCCTGCCGCCGCGCGAGCGCCGCCGCGACCTTCTGCCGGATGAGATCGGCCGACGCCTGCGGCGTGAGGGTGATCGCCGAATGGAACCCGAGGCTGCGCTTCGTCTCGGCGGCCTCGACGTTCCCGATCGCGCGCCGCACCTCGGCAATCGCCGCGTCGTCGCCGGCAATCATCACGACGGGCACGCCGAAGTGGCCGGCGATTGCCGCGTTCCACGATCCCTCCGTGACGTTCGAGCCGTTGAGCGCGACGCGCGTGAGCGTCGCGCTCGAGAACGTGTGCGCGCGCACGCCCGACGCGTTGTTCGTGCCCGCGTGGTACCCGATAAAGACGAGCGCGTCCACCCCGTCGTCCACGCCGGCCACCATCGAAAGGCGGCGGGGCCACGAGCGGATGACGCGCACGTCGGCCGGGAACTGGTCGATGAGCAGGTTCTGGCCGTTGCCGTGCGCATCGGCCACGACGACCTCCGTGGCGCCGGCCGCCTTCGCGGCCTCGACGGCCGCCAGGGCCTCGCGCGTCATGAACTCGCGGAAGCGCTGGTACTCGAAGCCCGTCGGCCCGAGCTGGTCGCTCGTCACGGCGCCGGCGACGCCTTCCATGTCGACCGAGATGAGGACCTTGAGCCGGTTCTGCGCGGGGGCTGCGCCGTGGGTGGACGCGCGGGTTCCGGCCACAACGAGCAGGCACACGACGATGAGGACGATTTGGCGGCGAGGCATGATTCGGATTGTAGCGGGTCGGCCGGGTGGGTTATAAGGAGGCCTTCACGACCCGGGAAAGGACGAGCCCATGGCGCTTCGGAGGTTCTCCGGCGTCGTACGGCCCCGCGCGCTGGCGCGGTCGCTGTGGTTGGCATGCGTGCTGCTGCCCGCGCTGCCGGCGGCGGGTCAGGAGTCCCCGCCCGGCGCCGCCCCCCGTGAGCCGGTGCCGGTCACCGAGCTGGAGCCCTTCCTGCCGGCACTCGAGGGCTGGACCAGGACCCGCACCTCGGGCTTTCGCATCCCGCTGTCCGAGACGACGGGCTACACGTTCGCGGACGCGCGGTTCTCGCGTGACGGGATGGAGATCCGCGTCGTCGTCGCCGACTCGGGCGGCGGCGACGACGCGCTCATCGCGCTCGCGGCGATGGTGGTCCTGCTGCCGGACGATCACTTCGAGAAGATCGAGCCAGCCACGACGATTCGCCGCCTGACGATCGCCGGCTTCCCCGCCGCCCAGCGCTTCGACGCCGACAAGCGAGAAGGCGATGTGGTCGTCCTGCTCAACAAGCGCTTCGTGGCGACGGTCGAGGGCCGCGGGCTCGACCGCATCGCTCCGCTGACGGTCGTCCTCCAGCAGATCGATCTCGCGAAGCTCGCCTCGCTGCGCTAGCCGCGTCCACACCGGGCCTGAAGGCCCGGCGCCCCATTTACGCCTACCTGCCGGCGGCGGCGAGCTGACCGACGGCCTCCGCGAGCGTGCGCACCCTGGCCCGATCGGCGGCGCCCGACGCGCTCGCGTCGAGCTCCGTGGCCAGGCGCGAGAGCGCGGTGCGCCGCTCCGCGCCCGATTGACGCTCCGCGGTCGAGAGCGCGGTGCGCGCGGCCGCGATGCGCGAGGCCGCGAGCCCGTTCGACCGCTCGAGCTGGTCCAGATACGCGCGCGCCAGCGCGAAGCTCGGCGGCCAGACGATCTTGCGCTGCTCCTGCGCGTTCACCTGATCGACGACGACGGTTTTCGCCGCGTCGATCTCGTTCTGCGACACGAGGCCGCTCGGCAGCAGCTCGAGGATGTCGAGCCCGCGCGCGATCTCGGAGCTCACGATGAGGCCGTTGTACCAGTAGACCGACCACGAGCCGGCGCTCTGCAGACGATCCGGGTTGAGCGGGCCGCGGTCGAAATAGGCGATCTCGAACGGCTTCGCCGGATCGGTCCAGTCGAAGACCGAAAGGCCGCCCTGGTACCAGCCCTGCACCATGACCTCGCGTCCCGGGATCGGGATGAGCGATCCGTTGTGCGCGACGCAGTTCTCCTCGGACGTCTGCGCGGCCGGCATCTTGTAGTAGCTCTTGAAGACGAGCTTGTTGTCCTCGATGGCGAAGAGCGCGTTGGCGCCCCACTCGTACTTGTCCGTTTCGCGGCAGCGCGGCGCCGATCCGCCGCCCCACTCGTCGGTGAACAGCACGCGCGTGCCGTCGTTGCTGAACGTCGCCGAGTGCCAGAACGCCATGTTCCGGTCCGCCGCCGCGTCAATCCGGATGGGATAGGCCACCTCGCGGATGTCGAGCAGCAGGCCGTAGCCGCCGCACGCGCCGCCCGCCAGCCCGACGTCCGGGTAGACGGTGATGTCGTGGCACTGGCTCGGCCCGGTCGGGGGCCCGCCGCGCCCGCCGCCTCGGCCGCCGGCTGCCGGGGGCGCCTCGCCGCCGCGACCGCCCGCCGCCGCGCCTCCACCGGCCACCGCCGCGCCGGCGGCGGCGCCACCGGCCCCACCCGCCGCCGCGCCGCCCGCCGCCCCGCCCGTCCGCCCGGCGGCGTCGCGCTCGGGATTGCGGGGCGCCGGCGCCAGGTTCTGGAAGATCCGCGGCGAATTGACGATCGCCGCCTGCGCGGGCGCCGCGAGCGGCACTTTGATCACTTCAATCCGGAAGAGCGCCGTGTTCGGGTCGTCCTGCGGCGCATCCAGACAGCCGGGCAACTCCTCAGCCGACCGGACGCGCGACGATCCCGAGACGTAGATGTACACGTTGTCCTTGTCGCTCGGATCGGTCACGACCGTGTGCGTGTGCGACCCGCGGCAGGTCTGCACGTTCGTCACGTACTTCGGGTTCGCGATGTCCGTGATGTCGAAGATCCGGATGCCGCGAACCCGATCCCTGCTCACCGGATCGGGCACGCCCTGGGTGCCGCAGTCGAGCCGGCCGTTGAGCGCCTCGGCGGACACGAACAGCAGGTTCTTGTACACCGACACGTCGTTCTGCGAGGCCGGGCACACGTACGCGAGCACCCGCCGGGGCGACGCCGGGGTGGTGATGTCGTAGACCAGGACGCCGTTGTAGTTGCCCTGGACGACGTACTTGCCGGTGAACGCCAGGTCCGAATTGGTCGCCCCGAGATGCGTCGGCGGCGGCGGCGTCGTCGAAATGAGCCGCATGTTCCACGCCGCCTGGCCCGCGTCCCAGAAGCCGGCCCGGAGCCCCACGCGCGGATCCGGCGTGGGAGCGACCATCGAGACGACGGGCGCGGCCGGGACCGGCATCACGGCCGGCGGGGGCGGAGGCGGTGCGCCTCTGCC
>Ga0326597_10002379_pt1 | contig 28094 bp, 23 predicted proteins | sample RVTome_12_FD_203789 | JGI IMG/M metagenome (GOLD analysis project Ga0326597, IMG submission 203789) | Soil microbial communities from uranium-contaminated site in the Upper Colorado River Basin, Wyoming, United States - RVT100D185 | ecosystem: Environmental > Terrestrial > Soil > Contaminated >... | reverse complement strand
GGGGCTACGAGGGGGGAAGGGGTGGATTAGCGGGCTACGGGAATCGAACCCGTCTAACTGGCTTGGGAAGCCAGGGCATTACCACTATGCTAAGCCCGCACGCCTGCGGCGAGTTTATCACGCTCGTTCGCGGATCACGGCGAGCACCTCGGCCGTCTTGTCCTGCATCATCGCCTGGCTCGCTGCCTCCAGGTTCAATCGCAACAACGGCTCGGTGTTGGACGGCCGCACGTTGAAGTGCCAGTCGGGATACTCGACCGAGATCCCGTCGAGCGAGTACTGCCGGCCGTCGCGGTAGCGCTTGGCGATTCCCTCGAGCGTCGCCGGCACGTCGTCCATGCTCGACAACTTCGTGTTGATTTCCCCAGAGATGAAGTAGCGGTGTCGCAGCGGCTCGAGGAGTTCCTGCAGGCTCTGTCCTTTCTTCGACATCAGCTCCAGAATCAGCAGGGCAGGGATGAAGCCGTTATCCGCGAAACAATTGTCGCGAAAATAGTAATGGCCGGTGACCTCGCCGCCGAACACGGCTCCCGTTTCACGCATGCGATGCTTGAAGAACGCGTGGCCGACCCGGTTCATGAGCGCCGTGCCGCCGTACTTCGCCGCCACATCCTTCACGGCATAGCTCGCCCGGAGGTCGTAGATCACCGTGGCACCCGGCTGCTTCAGGAGAAAGGCCTCCGCCAGCAACGCTGTCACGAAATCTCCGGCCACGAACTCACCGCTGCCATCGATAAAGAAGCAGCGGTCGGCATCTCCATCCCAGGCGATCCCGATGTCGGCGCCCTCGGAGACGACGCGAGCCACGATGTCACGACGATTCTCTTCGAGCAGAGGATTGGCTTCATGGTTTGGAAAGCTCCCGTCGATGTCGAAGCACAGCCGAGTCGCGCGACAGGGGAGAAGATCGAAGAGTCGTGGCGCGACAAGACCGCCCATGCCGCTCCCGGCATCCAGCACGACGTTGAACGGCCGAACGAGTGCTGGGTCGATAAACGACATCACGTGGTCAACATACGCGTCCAGCACATCGCCGCGCGTCGCCGTTCCAGCTGCTGACGCAGGCGGCGGCAGGGAGCCGCCGGCGATCATGTCGCGGATCTCCCCGATACCGGCGTCACCGCTGAGGGGAAGCGCCCCTTCACGCACGATCTTCATGCCGTTGTATTGCTTCGGGTTATGCGATGCGGTAATCATGACGCCGCCTTGATGCCCGTCTCTGGCAACGGCGAAGTAGAGCATGTCGGTCGCGATCATCCCGTAGTCGACGACGTCAGCGCCCTGCGCGGTCGCGCCCTCGATGAAGGCGGCAGCCATAGACGGAGACGACAGCCTCATGTCCCGGCCGACGGCGATCCGGCGCGCGCCCAAGTACGCCACAAACGCCCCGCCTATCACCCGAGCCGCGTCCTCGTGTATTTGATCGGGATATGTCCCCCGGACGTCGTACGCTTTGAAAATCCCGGCGCTGAGTGAAATCCCCATACCTGCTATACACGAAAAGACTAGACCCGGCTGAAGTCCGTGATCACCGATCGATCACCGAGCACCGCACCGTCATCGACGGTTGCGTGCCGACCCACGTGACACTGGCGCCCGAGGATCGAGCGCCGGACGAGCGCCCCCCGGCTGACGCGGTTGTTCGCCCAGAGAATCGACTGCTCGACGGTCGCACCTTCCTCGATGTGACATTGACGGCCGATGACGGCATAGGCGCCAATCCGCGCGCCCGCCTTGACGACGGCGCCCTCGTCGATAAAGCACGGAGCCTCGATCGTCGCTCCGTCTTCGACCCGAGCCTCGGGCGACACCCACGGGCCCGACGCTGCGCCGGCGAACGGCCCGGTGTGAAAATGACCATCCATCATGTCGCGATGGACCTGCGTATACTTCTCGGGCGTGCCGATGTCGATCCAATAGCCGCGATAGGTGTACGCCACGAAGACCTCGTTGCGCTCGATCAACGACGGAAAGAAGCTCCGCTCGATCGACCAGGGCGTGTCCTTCGGGATCCGGTCGAACGTCTCGGGCTCCAATACGTAGATTCCGGCGTTGATCGTGTCGCACGTGATCTCGTCCGAACCCGGCTTCTCGAGGAACCGGCGCACGTTGCCTGCCGCGTCGGTCTCCACGAGGCCGTACGCTTCAGGATGTGCGACCGGAGTCAGGACAATGGTGGCCTTGGCGCGGCGCTCGCGATGAAGGGCAATGACCTCGGCAAGATCGACCTCGGTCAGCACGTCGCCGTTGAAGACGATCACCGACTCATGCAACGAGTCGCCCGCATACCGAACCGCCCCTGCGGTGCCCAGAGGCGCCGGCTCCACCACGTACTTCACCGCGATGCCGAGGTCGGACCCGTCGCCGAAGATCTCCTCAATTCGCCTTGGCTGATAGTTCAGGCTCAGGATGACTTGGTCGATTTCGGCGACTCGCCGCAACAAGTCGAGCTGGTAGTGGAGAAACGGCCGCTGAAAGATCGGCACGATCGGCTTCGGCGTGTGAATCGTCAGCGGACGCAGCCGGGTCCCTTTGCCCCCGGCGAGCAGGATCGCCTTCATGAGGATCCCCGATGTTATCATGTGCGAGGTCGCGTCCATGAATCTGCCCAACGCGCTCACGGCCACGCGAATCTTTCTGGTGCCCCTTCTCGTGGTGGTACTCCTCACCAGATTCGAAGGCCGCCTTGTCCTGGGAGTCCGCAAGGAGCTCGTCGGGGCGGGCATCTTCGCGCTGGCATCGCTGACCGATTGGCTCGACGGGTATCTGGCGCGGCGGAGGAAACAGGTCACCAGCATCGGACAGGTGATGGACCCTCTGGCCGACAAGTTGCTCATTTCCGCTGCGCTGATTTCGCTGGTTCAGATCGGCCTGGCACCGGCGTGGATTGTGGCGGTGATCATCAGCCGGGAATTCGCGGTCACGGCGCTTCGGAGCGTCGCCTATTCGCGCGGTCTCGCGATGCCGGCGTCAAGGCTGGGCAAGCTCAAGATGGTCGCTGAGGTGGTGGCTATCCTCGCCCTCATCCTGGGAGAGGAGTATTTTCCGTGGATGTTTCCGATCGGGCAGGCAGCGCTGTGGGTGGTGGTGGTGGCGGCGATGGTGTCGGGCGTTGATTACTTCAGACGCTTTAACCGCCATTCCGACGGGGACGTGACCGATATCGCGGCGGCGCGCCCGCAGCGCCGCGACCGAGAAGAGCCGCAGCGCGGCGATCGCAAGGTCGTGTAATCAGGGCGATAGCTAAGAAATCTCAGCCTTTAGGTGTGCAAGTCGTTCCCGTGCTTGGTCGAGGTACTCGCTGCGCTCGAACTCTGCCAGAAGCTTCTCGAAGTACGGAACCGCCTCCGCCTCTCGGTCTGTACGGACCAATGACTCGGCCAGGTAGTAGTACGCCTTGTCACGAAAACTAAACTCGGGATCCGCCTTCAGGAGAGCCGTCAGCCGATCGATCGCTCCCGGGTACCAGCGCTGGCGGTAGTAAAAGACCCCCACTTCCAGATCAGCCGTTCCCAGGCGATCGCGAACCTCGCGAAGCTTTCCCCGCACCTCGGGCATCAAATCGCTGTTGGGGTAGCGCTCGACGAAGTTCTCGAATTCCCGGAGCGCGCTTCTTGTCTCCGTCTGGTCACGCTGAGCAGACCGCATTTGCGTGAAATACGCCATCCCAAGTCGGTACTGCGCGTAGTCGGCTCGTTCGTGGGTGGGGTAGAAGGCCAGGAATTCCTGGAATTCGTTGACGCCCAGGACGATCGCTTCCGGCGTTCCCTCACCAAGATAGGAATCGCCCACGCCAAGCTTGGCCTCAGGACGATAGGGACTTTGCGTATAGGTATCGGTCAGCTGTCGGAAGTATTCTCGCGCCACGAGCCAGCGTTCCTCCTCGAGCTCCTCAGACCCGCGCTCGAAGAGGAACCGATCGGGCTCCAAGGTGCCGTCGGGTACCTGATTACGGCCCGTTGACGAGCAGCCGGCCGCGCCCACCGTGATCGCGGTCACGAAAAACCAGAAGCCACGAGACCGGGGCAAGGTCCAGCGTGCCATCACAAGAGTTCCACCAGCCACGCGTGCTCTGCCGCCAAACCTTCCTCAAGCCCAACACGCGGCTCAAACCCGAGATCCTTGCGAGCCAGCGCCGTGTCTGCAAACGTGTTGCGCATGTCTCCCTGCTGGGCAGGCTTGAATTCACGGTGCAGTTGACTGCCTGAAACGCGCTCGATCATCGCAAGCGCCTGATTGAGCGAAACCTTGGACCCACCCCCAATATTGTACACGCGCCCCGGAACCCCTTGAACGGCAGCCGCGATGTTGGCAGACACGATGTCGTCCACGTAGGTGAAGTCGCGCGTCTGTTCGCCGTCTCCGTATACGCTGACCGGCTCACCAAGAGCGGCCGCCCGCAGAAACCGATGGAAGCCCATGTCTGGCCGCTGTCGAGGACCGTATACGGTGAAGTACCTGAGCGATACGGTCGGCACGCCGTAGTTCACGTGATAGAGAGAGCAGAGCTGTTCAGCTGCCAACTTGGTGACACCATACGGCGATACTGGTTGGGGCATGGCGTCCTCCCGCATCGGAATCGCGACGCTGTCGCCATAGATCGACGAGCTGGATGCATAGACGACTTTTTCCAGAGTCGCATTCCGACATGCCTCGAGCAGGACTTGGGTCGCCTCGATGTTGTTGACGGTATACACGGCGAAGTCGCGTCCCCAACTCCGCCGCACGCCCGCCTGCGCCGCCAGATGGAAGACGTGCGTGCGGTCGGCGAGCAGATGGGTCCAGTCAGCGTCCTGGACACGCGACTCAGTGAAACGGAAGCGACTCGAGGTCAAGAGCTCGTTCAGGTTCCGCTCCTTCACGGCCCGCGGGTAGTAGTCGGTAAAACAGTCAATCCCGACGACGTCAGACCCGTCCCGGACGAGTCGATCCGCAAGCGTCGATCCGATGAAGCCCGCGACTCCCGTGACGAGTGCCTTCACCGCTCATCCTCCCGGCCCCGGGTTCCGAAGATGGCGACGACTCGGTCCGGCAAACGCCTCGGCCGCCCATCGGCGCCGATCGAGGCGTGGGCGGTTTGGCCCTCGGCCAACAACGCCCCGTCCTCCGCCCGGATGACCTCGTACTGAAACCTGAGACGAACCGGAGAAATCAGTTCACCCTGGGTTCGAATCTCGATCGCGTCGTCGTACCTAGCCGCCTGCCGATAGCCACATTCTGCGGTAATGACCGGCAGGGTGTACCCGTCCCGTTCCATCTCTCGATAGCTCCAGCCGGTATCGCGGAGCAAATCAGTTCGCCCTACTTCAAACCAGACGAAATAGTTGGCGTAGTACACCACACCCATCTGATCGGTCTCGGCGTACCGCACGCGGAGCCGAGAGGTGAATGTGGCGACGTTCAACGGACGACCGTCGGCGTCCCTGCCAGAGCGCGCTCTGCCGCGGCTTTGAGGTCTCGGACAGCTCGCCCTGGGTCTGGAGCGCCGAAGACCGCGGCACCAGCGACGAGGATCCGGGCGCCTGCTGCCACGACGCCGGAAACCGTGTTGAGATCGATTCCGCCGTCTACCTCGATTGGAGCGGACTGGTTTCCGGAGCGATCGAGCAGCGCTCTGACCTCGCGTATCTTTGATTCGCTGTGCGGGATGAAGGCTTGACCGCTGAAGCCGGGATTGACAGACATCACCAGCACGAAATCCACGTCGCCTGCAATCTCGCTGAGTGCATTCACCGGAGTCGCGGGATTCAGGACAACGCCGGCCTTCACGCCCAGGTCGCGAATCGCGTGTATCGTGCGATGCAGGTGGGGAGCGGCTTCCACGTGCACTGACAGCATCGCCGCCCCGGCCTCCGCGAAGTCTGAGATGTAGCGATCGGGATCGGTAATCATCAGATGGACATCGAGCGGAACCGTCGCGGCGCGACTGAGCGACCGAACCACTGCCGGCCCCATGGTGATGTTCGGCACGAAATGCCCATCCATGACGTCGACGTGAATCAAATCGGCCCCGGCGCCCTCGACGGCGCGAATGGCAGGGCCAAGCGACGCAAAATCCGCCGCTAAGATCGACGGTGCCAGTCGAATGCTCACTGACTCACCTCGAGTGAAATCGGCTCACCGGGCGCGATCTGGAACCCGGACTGTGGGTTCTGTCGTAGCACGACGCCCGGAGGGATGCCTGCGTACGGCGTCGACCCCACGATCGACACTCGAAAACCGTGATTCCGCAGGATCGCCGCCGCGCGATCTCCCGGCACGCCAATGAGATCGGGCATGACCACGCTGGCGCCGAACTCAGCACGATTGACGAGCAACGCGACGTTCGGGGCCGCTTCGGAATCGGGCGGCGGGTCTTGCGCGACGATAATGTCCGGCGGATAGTCCTGGGATCGAATCTCCGAGAGACCAGCCAGGCCGAATCCGTCCCGGACCAGGCGCACCTCGGCGCCACGCTCGGTTTCTCCGGTCACAGCCGGCACGTTGCTCGCGCGTGGTCCCGCACTGAGCCAGACCCGGATCGACCTCTGTCGTCGCAGCGTCGCCCCAGCCTCAGGCTCCTGGCCAAGCACCAAACCAGCCGCTACGTTGGCATCCGGACGGGCAGTTTCGTCCACCCTGAGACTCAAGCCGACGTTCGCCGCCAGAGCGGTCGCGCCAGTCGTGGTGCGCTGGGTGAGGTCAGGTACCTGCACCTCGCGGGCGCGCAGTGCTACCCGCATGGAGGCGGCTGCAAAGAGGAAATACGTGGCTGTCAGGGCGCCGAGCAGCATCAGGATCTTTCCCGCGCCCCACACGCGTGTCCGAAATTGCATCAGCGAAATCGTACTACAATCGCCTGAAGACAGCGCCGAAGAACGCCTCGAGCCCATGCCGGTCGGGAGACGAGCGCAGGTGACCGCGGTGGTCGACGACCTCGGCCGGCAACGCCGGATGGGCTTGCCGCGCGTCGACGAGCACGTAACCTTCACCGCCACTCAAGAAGGTCTCCACCACCTGCTCATTCTCCTCGGGCTCGCTGGAGCAGGTGGCGTACACGAGACGGCCCCCGGGTGTGACGGCGCTGGCCACATTTCGCAGCATTCGAACTTGAGCGTCGGCGAAACTCTTGATGTCAGCTTCCTGTCGCCGCCACCGAATATCTGGATCACGTCGCAATGTCCCTAGACCTGAACAGGGCGCGTCTAGCAGGACACAGTCGAACCGGTTGGCAAACGGTAAGGACGAGAGCACGTCTGCCTGAACGATCCTGATGTTCGTTGCACGTGCCGCCCTTGTGGTTCTCGCGAGCAGCTCGATCCGTCGTCTCCGTGAATCGCAGGCAACGAGCAGGGTCGACGTGTCGGTCGACGCTATCGCCGTCGCCTTACCTCCGGGAGCCGCGCAGGCGTCGAGAACCCTTCTCCCGGGATGTGGTCCAGCCAAGAGCGCGATCAATTGAGAGGCCTCGTCTTGGACGATGAACGTCCCTGCGAGGTCCGCACCACCCCGAAGCGGGTTACCCTCGACAACGGTCAACGCGTCGGGAGCATAGCGGGCAGGAACAACGCCTATGCCGTGAGTCGCGAGTTGCTTCACGAGCGCTGCGGGCGAGGTGACGAAGCGATTGACTCGAATCGTCATCCGGCCGGGCGCGTTGTCAAACTGCATCCAGCGCTCGGCAACCTCGAAGCCGAAGCGATCCAGCCACCGCTCCGCCAGCCACTGGGGATGAGACAGTGTCACGGTCAGATACTCGAGAGTCCGGTCTCGATCGAAAGGATCCGTGGGTCGTGGTGGTAACACGGATACCCCGCGCTGCCGGGACAACGTTCTCAAGACCGCATTGACGAATCCGCTCGCGCTCGATTTCCGGACCATTCGCGCAAGATCGACCGCGTCGTCGACGATGGCCGCAGCGGGCACACGGGTGAGGTACAAGAGCTGGTACGCGCTAAGTCGCAGAATGTGCAGGATCTCAGGGTCGATCCTCGGGAGCCCACCTTTGGCAGCGCGCCCGATGACATGATCGAGTGCGGCACGCCACCGCTCGACGCCGGTGGCGATCTCGATCGCCAACGCCCGGTCGCGGTCATCGCTGAGGCCGTCTCGGACGCTGGCCAGTGCGGTTGGTAGGTCGATGCGTCCTGACGACGCATCCCTCAGCGCATGGTACGCGGCCACCCGCGCCGGAGAGATCATGAAGCACTCGACAGACGTTCTCCAGGCGCCACATTGTGTCCTGCGAGGAAGTCCCGTGCCGTCATCGGGCGCTTGCCTTCGACCTGTACCTCGAGCAAACGCACCGCACCCTCGCCGGCGGCCACGATCAAGTTGTCGCCTTCCGCGCTCAAGACAGTTCCGGCGGGCTGGCCGTGGGACACGGTAACCGGCGCGCTTCTTCGAAGGATCAAGCGACGGGTCCTCCAGAATGTGTAGGCGTGCGGCCAGGGGTGAAGGCCCCTGATCAGGTTGTGGAGCTCGGGAGCGCGCCGAGCCCAGTCGACGTCCCCTTCCTTCTTCGTCAAGCGGGGCGCGTATGTCGCGGCGTCGTCATCCTGGGGCTGCTCCACGACCGTTCCCGCCGCAATCTGATCCACGCACGTGACAAGCAGCCGCGCGCCCATCTGGGCGAGGTCTCGCTCAACCTCGACACTCGTCTCATCAGGCGCAATCGGTCGCCGCTCAACGGCGATGGTCGGGCCGGCATCGAGGGCCTTGACCACCCGCATGATCGTCACACCCGTCTCCGCATCACCGGCAATGACCGCCCTGCGCACCGGGGCGGCACCGCGGTACCTCGGGAGCACCGACGCGTGGACGTTGATCATGCCGTTGGAGGGCGCGTCCAGCAGATCCTGCGGAAGAATCCTGCCGTATGCGGCGACGACGCCGATGTCAGCCCGGAGCTTCTCGAATGCCGACCGAAATCCCGGATCCGTAAGCGAGGCGGGCTGAAGGGGCGTGATGCCAGCCCGAATAGCCTCACTCTTGACGGGAGACACGACCACCCGCTGTCCTCGGCCCTTCGGCCGGTCCGGCTGCGACACGACCCCTGCCACAGCGTGATCGGACGCGAGAAGTGCCTTCAACGTAGGCACAGCGAAGGCGGGTGTACCGAAGAACACGACCCTGAGCGACTGTCGCGCTACCATTTTCCGGCGCGGGTCATCTTGCGGATCTTTCTCACGATAAGATCACGCTTGACCCCGCGCAGCCGATCGACAAAGACCAGGCCGTCAAGATGATCCATTTCGTGCTGGAAAGCCCGAGCCAGTAAATCGGTCCCTTCTATCTGTTGCATCTGTCCCGATCGGTCCATGCCACGGACGATCGCCCGCGCCGGTCGAACAACGGTCGCGTTGAAGCCGGGGGCGCTCAGGCACCCCTCCTCTTCGAGCTGCATGCCGTCTCGCTCCACAAATTCAGGATTCACCATGACGATGAGATCCGAGGGGCTGCGTCCGATCGACAGATCCACGACGAAGATGCGCAGCGACACACCGACCTGAGGCGCGGCCAATCCAATCCCAGGCACCGCGTACATCGTCTCAATCATGTCCTCGATGAGTCGATCGATTTCAGGAACAAGCGCATCGACGGGCTGGGCCGGCTGATGCAAGGGGGCGTCGCCGTATTTAAGGATCGGACGAACCATGACGAGCAGCACAGAGATGTGACATACCGGCGACGCGAGAAACCCTAGTGTCGGATGTCTTCTTTGAATCTTTCTTTCGTTCTCGCCACACAGCTCTGAAAGTTCGTCAGCATCTCGTCAACCGAGTCGCCACCGAACTTCTCCATGATTGCGTCGGCCACGACGAGAGCCACCATGGCTTCACCGACAACGGCCGCCGCCGGGACCGCGCACACATCGCTGCGCTCGATCGCGGCTGGACTGAGCTCCATCGTGGTGAGGTCAATCGATCTGAGGGGCTTCATCAGTGTAGCAATCGGCTTCATGTAACCTGTGACGCGGAGGTCTTCGCCGTTGGTGATCCCACCCTCGAGCCCGCCGGCATTGTTCGTGGGTCTGATCACGGCGACCGGGCCACCCTGCGTTCCATCGGTCCGCGGCAGGATCTCGTCGTGGATACGCGACCCTGGTAACGAGGCTACCTCTGGACCTCGTCCGATTCCAACCGCCTTGATGGCAGGGATTGACATCAGTGCCTGCGCCAGTCGCCCGTCCAGCTTGCGGTCCCACTGGACGTGACTACCGAGTCCGGCTGGCACACCATGGACGATGACCTCAAAGCTTCCGCCCATGGTATCGCCCGCCTCTCGAGCGCGATCAATCGCGTCGATCATCCTGCGTTCGACATCCGGATCGACGCAGTGAAGCGGAGCTTTCTCATCGATCGCCTTTGCCTGATCGAAGGTGATCCCCAGAGCGTCCGGGATGCCCGCCGTTCCAATGGACGTCACGTGACTGACGATCTCAACACCAAATCGGCCGATGAGTTGTCGGGCAATCGCCCCAGCAGCCACTCGTGCCGCCGTCTCGCGCGCGCTGGCCCGCTCAAGGACATTCCGAATGTCGTCATGGCCATACTTGACGACACCTGCAAGGTCTGCGTGGCCAGGGCGCGGGCGCGTCACGACGGGACGGTCTGAACCAGGCACATCCGGGCCGGGTTCTGCTTCGACTGCCATCGTACGTTGCCAGTTCTCCCAGTCTCGGTTCGGAATCAGCAAGGCGAGAGGGCTCCCGGTGGTCAGGCCGTAGCGAACGCCACTGAGCACCGTCGCGCGATCTGACTCGATCGCCATACGACGTCCGCGCCCATACCCGGACTGCCGTCGGCGCAGCTGTGTCCCGATGGCATCGAAGTCGAGCGCAAGCCCCGAGGGCAGACCTTCGAGAATCGTCACGAGGGCCTGCCCGTGGGACTCGCCGGCCGTCAAGAATCTCAGCATGCGATGTCAATTCTATCCGAAAAATTTGCGCGGTCGCCGAGCGGGCGAGCAGGATCGCGGACGATCCAGCGGGCGGCATTCTTGCACTCCAGCCTCCAAACGAACAGGGGAGGATATTGTGGAACTCATCGCGGATCGGTTCATGGTCCTCGACCGAGCGTTCGCCATCGATCTTGCGACCGGCCACAACGTGGTGCTCAATACGTCAAGAACCAGCGGGGAAGCTGGCGCTGCCAGATGGGCTGTGCGGTGCGATCACCTGACACGGCTGAGGCATCATTCCATGGCCGACCTGGTCGATTACGGTCCTCTTGGCCAGACGCGACGCTTCGAGGCCTGGCGTTGTACCGGGCCCTGGGCTGGAGGCTCCGCGATAGCGGAGCGCGCCGCTGCGATCGGCAGGACCTTCCTCGGCGCATGCGGGCTCACCGCAACACTCAATCGGGGGCTCGTGCACGACTGGCGCGGACGGGCCGTCTGGATTCCTGATGGAAGCAGCGGGTACGAGACCGCCGCGGCGGCATGCGGACAGAAAGCTCACGACCTTGACGTGTGTGGTCTCAAACTGGTGCCGCGCCAAGCCGTCGATACCGTCGCGGATTTTCTCGCAGATCCGGGCCGCCACCATCCGCGGGCGATCGCCCTTCGCACATCGCCTGGCGCGGGTGTCACGACGGCAATAGGTGATCTGGCCAGGATCGCGCGACTCAATGGCTACGTGCCCTTGTGTCTAGCTTGGGCACGCGGCTCGATCCTGGGCCGTCTGGAGGGTCGCACGCTCTTGCTCATTGGCACGGACGACGCCGCGATGGCATGGAGAGCCCTCGTGGAGTGCTCGGTGCGGTCGCCTCGACCACACCGACTCCTGATGGCCACGGCCGATCGAGTAGACAGCCTACCTGTCGCGCGACTCGAAGCGATTCCAGTCGACGTTCTGGTCGGCGCCATCCGTCCAGCGATCGTCCCTTCACACATCACGAACCGGGTCGCACGAGCAGCGCTGCAGGCGCGCGGGCGCCCCGCGGTCTTCGCTCGGCTGCTCTGGGGACTCCCCGTCGAAACAAGGGAAACCAAAGCCCGGTCGAAGGCCGCCGAAGGGTTATCGCATTATGCGGTCGACGACGTGAGTCGGATGTCACACGCTCCGTCCCGTCCAGAGCCGTGGTCGTCCTCCTCCGATCTCTCGGCCCAGCGAGAACGGATGCTGAAGGCCGTGGGCATGCTTGAGTCGGGCCGCCATGCTCCGGGAGAACGTGCGCTGCGTCGAGCCATCGGCGGCTTGTCGAGACGAGGAGACTGGCAGGAAGCCACGCGGGGTGCGCTCGTTCTCTCCAAGTTTCTGCTGAAGCGGGGGCGGCCAGCAGCAGCACGAGGGAGCCTCGAGACTGCACAGGCGTACGCTGCCCGTGTCACCACGCGAGGACCGACGCTGGATCTGGGCATCGTGAAGGGACGGGTTGCCTTCGAGCTTGGTCAGCTCGATGAAGCCGAGTGCGTGCTCCGAGCGGTGGCCGACGCCGCTCGGGCACAGCGAGACCTGGCTCGTAGCGCCTTGGCACGCCTCGAATTGGCGCGCTGCCTCTTCTGGCGAGGGCGCTACCGAGAGGCCCACGATGTGTTGTCGGCCGTCACCCCCGACGATCACACCGTGGACGTCAGCGTCCGGATCATGGCGCTGACTTCACGGATAGCCGTCAGCCGTCAAGACCTGAGCACCGCCGTGTCGAGTGCACTGGAAGCGGTTGGCACATCCGGTCAATCCGCCTCGTCGACGGTCGTCGCCCATGCATGGTACACGGCAGCCTTTGCCCATCTCAGCGTGGGGGACAGCGTGGCCGTACAAGAGGATGTGGCGGCTGCCGTGATGGCCGCCCGACGCGCCCACGATCCCCTCGTGGCCTTCCGCGCAAGGCTGCTGCTCGCCGAAAGCGATCGGCGACGCGGCCACACCGCAACGGCCGGCAGTCTGCTGGCGCGAATGAACAGGCTCCGTGCGTCGACTGTCCCTCACACGATTCGCGCACGGTGTGCGCTGCTCTCAGACCTGATCGCGGCCAAGGTACCGACGGCGCTGACGGTGGCTCGTCTGATGTCCGCCACGGGTCTTAACGCCCTGGCGCTGTTTGCTCCCCAGGCTCTCTCATCCCGCGATGCCGTGATTCGCGACAGCGTCAACGACGTGCTCGGAATCCTCCGTGTGTGTCACGATCCCGAGAGCGATCGACCAATGCTGACCCAACTCGCAGCGACGGTGCGCGAACAGCTTGGGGCGACTTCGGTCGCCTTCTTTGGCGCATCACGAGCAGACTGCCGCCTCTTGAGCCGCGACGGAGGGCGGCCGGGAGCGCTGGGTGAATCCATGGCCCGGCGAACCGTCACAGCCGGGCAGCTGATTGCCCCGCACGTTTACGCCGACGCCGTCCAGGGTGGTGCACCTATTCGATACGGTGGCGACACACTCGGTGCGCTCGTCGCCCGGTGGCCGACCGGTGCTCAGCTCGACCGTCCACGGTTGACGCTGGTGATGGCGACCGCCGCGGCAGCGGCCGGTCCTCGTGTCGCCGAAACCCTCACCCACGGAGCGGCGCCTGCCGTCGCCGGGGAACTCGTCGGCGTCAGCTCCGCGATGGACGACGTCCGGAAGGCGGTCGAACGGGCGGCGGCCTCTCCGTTCTCTGTTCTGGTCGTCGGCGAAAGCGGCAGCGGGAAAGAACTCGCGGCACGGGCGATCCACAGGCTCAGCTCTCGGCGCGCCCGACCGTTTCACACCATCAACTGCGCGGCCCTCCCGGACGACCTCATCGAATCAGAGCTTTTTGGCCATGCTCGAGGCGCTTTCACCGGGGCCGTCTCGGACCGTCCGGGAGTCTTTGAAGAGGCCCACACCGGCACGCTCTTCCTAGACGAGGTCGGTGAACTCTCCTTGCGTGCTCAAGCCAAGGTTCTTCGCACGATTCAGGAGGGAGAGCTCCGGAGAGTCGGCGAGAACGTACCGCGCCGGATTGACGTGCGACTGGTGTCTGCGACGAACCGCGACCTGCCGGCCGAAGCGGGAGCCGGCCGCTTCCGGATGGATCTCCTGTACCGGCTCGACGTTGTCCGCATCGCATTGCCGCCTCTCCGGGAGCGCCGGGAAGATGTGGTTCTTCTGGTGGAGCGGTGCTGGCGTGAAGCCACCCTTCGGGTCGGCAGTCGTGCAACGCTTGCCGGTTCCACGGTCGCGGCGCTGAGTGCGTACGCCTGGCCCGGTAACGTGCGAGAGCTCCAGAACGTTCTGGCTGCGCTTGCGGTGCGTGTCCCAAAGCGCGGCGCGGTCCACCCGAGCGCGTTGCCACCTCAGTTCGCAGCGACCGCTGGCAAAGAGGGAATACGGCTCGGAGAAGCGCGGCGGATCTTCGAAGAGCGGTTCGTCCGCGCGGCCCTGGTACGCACGGGCGGGCATCGAACCCGTGCCGCCTCCGAGCTCGGGGTGTCGCGACAAGGCCTAGCCAAGCTGATGTCACGCTTGGGCATCGACCAGCCTCGTGTGACGCAATAACTGGCATCGGCAGCACCAGATCTGGCAGCATTGGCAAGCAGACCTTTCCCGGAGACCAACCGTTGCTGCCGTACCACGACGAGAACGAGACCCAGCGCACTGCGGTCGTGACCATCGCGTTGATCGCCACCAATGTGGTGGTATGGCTCGGCGTTCAGGGCGCTGGGTTATCGGACGCGCTGGTCACGTCGATTTGCGACTTCGGGTTGATCCCTGCTGCATTGACTGGCGCGGTCGCCAGCGGCACCCAAGTACCAGTCGGTCCCGGGACCGTGTGTGGCGTTTCAGGTCCTGTCTTTCAGACTTGGCATGTCGTCGCGTCCATGTTTCTCCATGCGTCGTGGATGCATCTGCTCGGGAACATGTGGTTTCTCTGGCTGTTTGGGAACAACATCGAAGACTCGATGACGCGCGGCCGCTTCGCCGCCTTCTTTCTGCTGTGCGGGATCGCCGCCGCGGCGCTACAGGTCATCGCCGACCCCGACTCTGTCATCCCGATGGTGGGCGCTTCAGGTGCGATCAGCGGCGTGATGGGGGCGTATCTGGTCCTTTATCCACGCGTGCGGGTGTTCACGTTGGTACCGCTCGGCTTCTTCATCACGACAGTCGCGCTGCCGGCCTGGGTGATGCTCCTCTATTGGGCGGGCCTTCAACTCCTGAGTGGCCTGGCGACGCTGACGGATACACGCCCTGGCGGAGTGGCGTTCTGGGCTCACTTCGGCGGCTTCCTCGCTGGTGTTCTCCTGGTCAAGGTCTTCGAACGCCCCGAACGAGCGGCCGCTCACGGCGCCCGGAGCTGGCATCCGCGTCAACCGGGATGGTAGTCAGTGGATCATGCCGCCTCTCTTGCGGCGGTCACTCCTGAAACTCGACCGGTTGTTCGACGATCAGCACGTCTATTCGCCGGATCGATGGAAGAGCCCGATGAGGGTCGGTTCTCGCGGGTACGTCTGCAAGCCCCGCCGGATGGTTGTGCGCGCCGCGTCCAGGTCACCCGAGCGAAGCTGGGCGTCAGCGAGATCGATCAGGAGGCGAACGTCGGCAGGTCGTGTGCTCGCCGCGGCGGCGAAGAGCACGGCCGCGCCGGCGGGGTCGTCAAGGAGCATCGCGAATCGCGCTGCACCTACGACACCGGTGGTGAACTTCTCCGGTGTAGCCGCGAGCGTCTCATAATCGGCCAGGGCGTCACGCACCGCTTGGGATCGTCCGAGGCGCCAAGACGCAAGAGCCAGGGCACCGAAGGCGTCAGGATCGACCGGGAAGGCCTGGACGGCACGACGAAGCGCTCGCTCTGCGGCCTCGTCTTGACCGCTCAGAAGAAGGGCGCGTCCATAGAGTGTCAATGCCCCGCTCCCGGCGTTCTCCGAGGAACTGACGCGTGCGAGGGCGGCCAGCGCCTTTGGGAGAGCGTCAGGCCGACTGCTTGGCAGCTCGGCCGTATCCAGCCAAGTGCGTCCCAGGGCCGTGTACAGCAACGGCTCGTCTGGCATTCGCTCGAGCGCGTCCCCGAGCGAAAGAATCGCAAGCTCTCTTCGACCCGCTCGAGAGAGCGCCTCAGCGATCGCAACCTCGCGCCCTGGATGACCACGATCAATCTCGGCTAGGAGACGAAGCTGTCCGAGTTCGTCGGCTCGTCGCCCGAGCGACGCATAGAGGTCGGCAAGCTCCTCGCGTGGCGGTGCCAGCTGAGGGGCGAGCTCGATCGAGCGCTCGAAGGCATCGATCGCAGTCGCGAGCTCGCCACGCTCACGCAGACACAAGCCGAGCAGGTAGTGAGCTTCCGGCGCTGAATCGGAGAGCTCGAGGCTTTGTTTGACGGCGTCCAGGGCCCCGTCAAGATTGCCTGCTCGATAGCGTGCGAAGGCGAGCTTGTTCATCACGGCGGCCGACGAGTCGTCGAGCCTGAGACGGTCTTCGTACGCCTCAGCCGCTCGGACATACCGGCCGCGACGGCTCAACGCGTCTCCCACCGCTTCGCGCGGGCGCGGCGCCGCGGGGTCGAGAGTCGCGGCCACGCGGTAGTCTCGAACCGCGGCGTCTATTTCGCCCCGTTGCTCGTAGGTTTCGCCGCGCCGCAAATACGCGATCATCGAATCCGGTCGAAGTGCAATAGCCCCACTGTAGGCTTCAATGGCTGCAAACAATTCACCCCGACTCAGCGCTGCCTCGCCTTGTCCCAGCAGTTCGCGGTAGTCTCGCGCCCGTAGCCCCTGATAGGCGAGCGTGCCGCCAACAACGGCGAGCGCCAGGAGCCCGACCGCCAGAATCGTGTTTCTCACCGCCATCTATTCTACGGAACATTCGGTCTTCCCCGGGTTCTAAACGGGATATAGTGGAAGTGGTCAGCAGCAAGGCAGCAGCCTGGAATTCGAGCGTGAAGCACACGCGAGCATTCGAGTGGTCGGAGCTAGGCGGTCCGGAGGCCGCGTTGGTGCAGCGGTGCGCAGCGGGTGATGAAGCGGCCTTCGCCCAATTGGTCACCGAGCATCAGCGCATGGTTGTCCAGTTGGCGGTCAACCTCTTGGGCGATCGCGATGAAGCCCTGGATCTCTCTCAAGAAGTCTTTCTGAAGGTCTTCCGTACCATCCATCGCTTTCGGTGTCAGTCCACGCTCAAGACCTGGATCTATCGAATCGCCGTCAACCAGGCGCGCAATCGACACCGGTTCTGGCGCCGGCGCCGCCGGGCCGACCAGATCTCACTCGATACCTACATCGCGGCTCACGGTGAGTTCTTGTCTGGCGTAAACGCCGGCCCCGATCGCGTCCTGGCCCAGAAGGAGCTGGCCGAGCGGCTGCAGTCCGCTCTCGACCAACTACCTTTCGAACAGCGTACAGCAGTCGTGCTCAGAGAGATCGACGGTCTGAGCTACGACGAGATTGCCTATTCGCTCGGCCTGGCGGTGGGGACCGTCAAATCCCGTTTGACCCGCGCGCGACAGGCGCTACGACGCGAGCTGCGTGAGGCGCGAACCCCATGAATAGCCTCTCCTGCGCGGAAGCACAGCGGCGGATCCAGGCCTTGCACGATGGTGAGTCGCCCATCGCAGATCAGGTCGCCGCGGCCGCACACCTCGACCAGTGTCGAGACTGTGCCGCCGCGCTCGCCGACCTCCGGTTGATTCGGTTGGCGTTGCGAGCGGCCAGGCTCCCTGGGCTGCCCCTTTCTCGAGACGAAGACCTCGGGTTCCTGAGCGCGGTCGTGAGTCGTGCCTGCGTTGAGAAGCAGCTGTCGTTGCGGACCCGCATCCGTGAGATGTTCGACGACTTGCACTTCGTCTACGCCGGGCTGGGTGCCACCGCGGCGGCGATTGTCTGTTCCGTGATCCTCCTCGGCATGACGCGCCTGGCGACTAGCGAGAGCCCGGGCTCTCTCGCGGCGATGATCCGAATCCTCGCTTCGCCTGGCTCGAACGAGAATCCGGTCGCCGTCGGTCCTCGCGTGAGCTTACCGCGCGCGCTCGACGACCCCTTTTCTGTGCTCCCCATTCATGCCGACGACGCGGTCTTTGCGCTGGCGGGTGTCGTGACGCGCGAAGGGCGCGCACGGCATCTTGAGCTGCTGAGGCCAAACGTTGACCCGGCCATCCTGATGAATGTGCACGATGTGAAGCTCGTGGATGAACTAATGGATGTCATCTCGGAGGCCCGATTCGTACCCGCGAGTCGTGCCGGATCGCCGGTGGCGGTCAACATGATTTGGATCGTGGCCTACACGACCGTCCGAGGGACCTTGGAAGCAGTCGACGCGATCCCGGTGCCGCCCGTCCCCCCCGTCCCAACTGACACTAGTCAGACGGCGTAGAGATCGCGATCCTGCTCTCGAACGCGCCACCGGGTGCCCAGGCGACCAGTGCCCGTCTCGGGTCGCGTGTAGTCTCAGTCAGCGCTCCGGCACATCCACCTGCGAGGTCGTGGCGTTGTTCAGCGCATCAAGCGCCCGAATCGTGAGACCTCGGGGAGACAGGGAACCGTCAACCGTCACCTCGTAGCGCTCAGTTCGAGAGTCGGCAATCCCGTCAGCGGGAAACGCCGTGTGCCATCGCTGACCATCAGACGAGTATTGAACGGTCTGCACGAGCGAGTGACCGTCGCGGACCTCGAAGGCAATCGACACGCTATCGACATCACGTCTGACGGTTTCGACGAAGACTACCGGTGGCGTGTTGTCGATCTCGAACGCGATGCTGTCCAGCTCGCCCTTCAGGGCCCTGGGCGGCGCGTTCGAGGGAGAATCTGAGGCTACGACCCTGACGAAATACGTCCCGTTGGCCACCGTCGTCGCATCCCAGACATAGATGGTCTCCGTGAGTCCTCCCTGGAGGACCTTCCATGTGGCTTCATCCTCCCGCCGGTAGAGTACGTCGAACGTCAGACTGTCGTCGTTCTCATCCTCGGCGGTCCAGACGAGCGTCTGCAGTCCCTTCTGATAGGTACGGCGCCCAAGGGTCGGCGACCCGCCACCGCCTTGCTGCGGCTCCATCGCCTCGGCCGTCAAGGTCCGCTCGGGCGTGGTCTGGTTCTCGAAACCTGCCAGGTCTGGAAAGCCAGAAGAGAAGGGTTTCTGAAACACGATTCCAGGTGGATGCACGGTGATCGAACGGATCTGCGGCCGGATGTTCCGTTGCAGATACGCGGCCGAAACGGACCTCAGCGTCGGACTGTCGGTGGACCCGCTCAGCGTGACCCGCCATTGGAGGTATCGAGCATTAGGGCTTGAAATCGGAGAACCGTCGGCCGTGTCATACGGCGGCGACCACACACTCCACGCGTCGTCGGGAGTAGGCGTGTTACCTGAGCGAGTTGAGACATCGATACGACCGGCGTCGGGAACAACGCCTCGCCAGCTGATCGAGCCCCAACTCGAGACCACGTCGGCGTCAAACGGCGGCGATTCGTATGTACCGCTGACAGACTGCCGAGCCGCCAGTCGATATACCTTTCCAGGATTCGCCGTGGCATAGTACACGCGACCCTCGCTGTCGCGGTGGAGCGTGGTGACCTGCTGGGCGTCGGCCGTCGCGACCAACGTTGCCCGCAAGGGGTCGCCTTCCAGGCGGTAGATCTTGCCGTCATTCCCTGTGCCGACGATCGGACGCCCTTCCTCGTCGAAGACAAGATCGTAGGGCGAGTCTTGACGCGATTCCCAGAGCTGATCCCACAGCCCGTCAGGCTCAATGCGATAGATGGCACCACGCGCCGGACCACGGTCTTCTCTCGCTGTCGTGGCACCAGAGCTCGGGGAGTCCACGATGACAGCGGTGATCTCCGTCGAGACCGTGACGGTCGGTACTGGGGAGCCGTCCGGCTGACTCGACGTGGGTTGGCCCGGCGGCTCCTGTCTCGGCGCCGGGGCCGAGCCTCCCGCCGAAGCATTCACCACGGCCACGTACAGGCGCCCTCCCGCATCAAATCGCAGCGTTCGTACCTCCTGAAACGGCGAGTCAAGCAGTACGAACGCTCGCCCGTCTGCGTCAACTCGCAAGACTTGTCCCGGCGACTCGGTGCCAGCGAACAGGGTGCCCGACGCGTCGAAGGCCAACGCCGTGACGTTTGAGGCGGGTGCCTCGTAGAACGGAGCGCCGCGACCGTCGGGCGCAATACGATAGATCATCCCTTTGTCGCCGGTCGCCGCGTACACGACGCCGTCGGGCGCGACCGCGAGCGCCCAGATGTACTGTTGCTCAGGATCGAAGAAGACGACGGACTCGCCATTCGAATCGACTTTATAGATCCGGCCGTTCGGCGACGTTCCAACAAGCAAGCTTCCGTCCGCCGTTGTAGCCACCGCATGGGCTTCAAGTTCCGCGGCGTCGAAAAACACCGAGCCTTGACCTCTTTCATCTATCCGGAAGACGCGGCCTTCGTTGCCGGTGCCGACAAAGAGGGAACCGCTCGGCCCGGGCGCCATCGCCCAGAGAAAAGGCGCGGCAGTCTCGTACACCAGTTCGGTCGCCGGACCAAGCCGAAGGTGGCCGCGCCTGTCGAGGGAGAGGTTCTCGATGTCGCCTTGGAGAAAATCGTCTTGCGCCTGAGCCTGAAAGAACCGGACCGAGGAGCCTTCGATCGAGGCGATGCCGATCGCGAGGACGACTACTGGTGCTAGTACAGCTCGTATACGCGGCATGGTGAGAGTCTGATCAGCGAGACGTTGACAAATACCGCGCGATCAGCGCGGCGACACTGATAGGGTCAGCGTCCGGGTCCCAAGCACGACGTGCTCGGTCTCGATTTCCCATTCACCGAGAGTGGCAGTGTTGAGTGGGCCTATGCTCTCGCCGCTCAGGTTGGCCCGAAACACCGCCAGCACGGACGGCGGCAACGATGGGAGGCGCTCTCCGCTCACGATCGCTCCGGCCTCTGAGTCGACCAGGCGCACGTAGAGCGAGCTGTTTCGACGGCCACGGTTCCAGTCGCGGACCAACTGGTTCACGGTGCCCGTCTGAGGGCTGATTCGGGCCTCCCGCTGCTCCGCTTGCGCGAGGCGCTGTCCGTCGGCGACGACGACGGTCAACCGCCCGCTGGCGTGAGGGGGAATCTGCATCGGCACTGTCTCGAGAATATCTTCACCGCGGAACGTGTGCAGCAACACCTTCAGCGGAGTGACGCGACCGGCTCGGGGTCGGGTTTCGTCGACCCACACCCGCTCCAGCGTTGCGATTTGTGGATCCTCAGTCGCACTGAAGGTCAAGTCGAGGCTCACGATCGATACGTCTACGTCGCGATTACTGAGCAGCGCGGTCAACGGTGCAGCCACGCCAGCCGCGGCGCCATTGGAAGGGGAGTCGCCAGAGTAGATATTCTGGAACGTAAGGGTCCCGTGCTCACCGAGCGACGCACTGCCCTGAACCACGAAGGTGGCGCTGCCAAACTGGCGCTCGTACGACGTCAGCGTGTTGAGCAGCGCGGCGTGGGTCATCAGCGGCGTGAACAACCGGTCCTTGACGATCCCAAACTCAAATGTCCGGCGAGCGCCGCGTTCGCTCTCGAGGTGCATGGTGACCGGGATAAGAGCTGGCCCGGGGCCAAGCTCGCCCGAAATGGCGGTCGCACGGTCCTGGAGCAGGGTACCGATCGTTTCACCAGTTGCCGTGAGCTTGGCCGAGGAGAAAAGGCTGGGCAGCACCGTATAGACGTAGGCCCGGGTCATCGGGAACTGCGTCGGGCCGAGGTTGTAAATCGGATGCCCGAAGGCGAACACCCGATCACCGTCGATGTGGGTCACGGTCCCTGTCCCGCCCATCAGGAGGTCCCCGGTGACAAAGGTCACGCCCACGGCATCGCCAGGCTTGAGTGGCCCATCAAACGGCATCTCTCCTGGACGGGTGCCCGCTGGGGCGCCTGCCGTTGGAAAGAATCCTTGCTCGCGAAAAGCCGCGCCCAGTACCCCAGCGATGTCCGGCTCGAAGCCAGCCATCGCGAGCGGCGTCGCGATCGGACGCAGCATCATCCCAATCTCGCTCGCGCCCAGGCCAGTCGCGCCAAACCTGCCGACCACCTGAAGGTCGTTCGCGCGCGCCGCAAACGACTGATTCCAGTTCAGCGCCCGGCGAAAGGCTGCCAGAAGGTTCTCATGAGTGAACGGACCGTTCAGTTCGAGACGCGCCGACGCCGCTCGCGGTGCGTCGCTCGTCGTCTCATCGATCATTTCCTGGATGGGCGTGATTCCGGCGATGGGCTCTTTCGAAAAGCTGCCCAGCGAATACGAAACGGCGCCGATCAGCTGGCCATCGATGTATACCGGGCTGCCGCTCATTCCGGCAATGACGCCGGTGTCGGCAAGCGGCCCGCCCTCGAGCCTTGCGACAATGAGGTTGCGTCGAGGCGCCATCACGTTCTCGAGGACGCCGAGGATCTCCACGCCAAATTCTTCGACCCGCGTGCCAGTGAACACGGTACGGCCGACACCAGACATACCTGGTCGCACCTCGTCGATCGGCATGATGGGTGTCGCCGCCCGAAGGTTTCCCCACGTGCCAAGGGCAAGCGCGCTGAGAACGACGGTGAAGGTTAAACGGAGTAGTAGCATAGCTTTACGACCCTTATAGAGGAGAAGAGCAGCTTGGTCAAGGAGAAACGGGCATCGAATTGACAGTCGTCGGGTGCGTCTGCTATCGTCGAGGCTCTTCGATCAGTCAAATGTCTACGTACAGAACGTTTTCCGTCGCCCGCGCAGTCAGGTCGGGCGGCGTGTGCTCGTCGGCTTGGTGGTGGTATCGGACGATACCTGGAGGGGCATCCGCCTTCGCCTGACTAACCACAGCGAACTCGAAACGACGCCTCTTCAGCCGATACAGGTTGAAGAGGCTTTTTTTTTGATACGTAACTGAGATGTGCCCATGACCCGTGAAGGTCAGATCTGCGTTTCCGTTTCTGCCCGCAATCTCCGAGAATTGCGCGCGAAACGCGACGCTCTCCAAGACGCCGACCTCGTGGAACTGCGCCTGGATTCCCTTGAGGATCGTCCGGACGTTGCGGGCGCCCTCAAGGACCGTCACCGACCAGTGATCGTGACGTGCCGGCCAGTCTGGGAGGGTGGGCTGTTCGCGGGCTCAGAAGACGAACGACGACGCCTCCTCGGCGAAGCGCTTGCCCTCGGAGCCGAGTACGTCGACATCGAATGGCGAGCAGGTTTCGCGGACCTTCTGGCCCAGACCCATGGGAAACGCGTCGTGCTGTCGACCCACGATTTCGAGGGCGTTCCCAAGGATTTGTCTGATCGAGCCCGAGCGATGAGCGCAACGAACGCCGAGTTCGTCAAGATCGCGGTGCGGGCGAACAGGCTGAGTGACTGCTTGGCACTCCTGGCGCTCCAGGAATCGCTTCCGAATCAACAGAAGGCAATACTCATAGCGATGGGGGACTGCGGGCTGGCCTCGCGCGTTCTCGCTGAGCGGTTTGGGTCCTCGTGGACCTACGCCGGGGACATGGCGGCTGTGGGCCAAGTCACGATGGACGCGCTGCTCAACTTGTATCGCTTTCGATCGTTGAGCGCGGGGAGCGACGTCTACGGCGTTGTCGGCCGTCCGGTGGGCCACTCGGTCTCGCCGGCGATGCACAACGCTGGCTTTGCAGAGATTGGACACAACGCTGTCTACTTGCCATTGCCGGCCGCCGACATCGAAGACTTCGTGACTTTCGGGCGTGGCATCGGATTGAAGGGCGCAAGCGTGACGATTCCATACAAGGTGCCGGCACTCACAATCGTCGATCACGCTGACGCCCTTGCCCGACAGGTGGGCGCCGTGAACACGATACGTGTCGTAGACGGGCTGTGGAACGGATACAACACCGATGTGTCGGGATTTCTCCGTCCGCTCTCCGAGCGTGGTGTCGACGTGTCTGGGGCCCGTGCAGCCGTTCTAGGCGCAGGGGGGTCCGCGCGAGCCGTGGCGTCCGCCCTGCTGCGTGCCGGCGCCGACGTCACGATCCACGCAAGACGTGAGACGGCAGCGACGGAGCTCGCGGAATGCTGCGGCGCCCGCGTGGCTCCCTGGCCTCCAGCTCAGGGCAGCTGGGACGTCCTGGTCAACTGCACGCCGGTCGGCATGCATCCCGCCGTCGAGGAGTCGCCGATGCCGTCCAAGGCTCTGACCGGTGGACTGATTTACGACCTCGTCTACAACCCGAGTGAGACCCGCCTCCTGCGAGAGGGAGCGGCCGCTGGCTGCCGCACGATCGGCGGTCTCGACATGCTGGTCGCGCAGGCGCAGGAACAATTCCAGCTGTGGACCGGGCACTCTGTCACCGCAGGCGTCATGCGTGCTGCGGCCGAGAAGCAGCTTTCGGAGCTGGGCTGCCAATGAAACTCACCTCGTTTGAAGAATTCAAAGAGCTTGCTCAGCGCGGTACCTTCGTGCCCGTCTGTAAGGAGGTTATCGCCGACCTCCTGACGCCGGTCTCGGCGTTCCTCAAGATCGCCGAAGACTCCGATTATGCGTTTCTGCTCGAGAGCGTCGAAGGGGGCGAGCAGGTCGGCCGCTACTCATTTCTCGGCAAGGATCCTTTTCTCATTCTCAGGTCGAAGCACAACCGGACCACCATCGAGCGCGGCGGGGCAGTGACCGAGAGCGAGCGGCCGTTCGTTGAGACCCTACGCGGGCTCATGACCGACTTTCGATCTCCGTCCGTCCCAGGCCTGCCTCGCTTCACGGGCGGCGCTGTCGGCTATCTCGGGTACGGCGCGGCGTCGTGGTTCGAGCCTGTGCTGGGTGACATCTCTGATTCTTCGGACGGCGCCGACCAGGCCGGCTTCATGCTATTCGACACGGTGCTGGCATTCGATCACGTGCAGCATCGAATCTTGATCATCGCGAACGCCCGCGTTTCTGAAGACGACGACCTCGAATCTCTGTACCAGTTCGCCTACGCCAAGATCCAATTCCTGGAACGGGAGCTCGAGCGAAACCTGTCGGTCTCCCACCGGCGCCATGCACACCCGCTGGACATCCGGTCGAACCACACGCGCGAACAGTTTGAAGCGCGAGTCAGAGCTGCCAAGGAGTACATCGCAGCGGGCGACATCTACCAGGTCGTGCTGTCTCAGAGATTCGAAGCCGCGGTTGAGACGGATCCGTTCACCGTCTATCGAGCGCTGCGCCACGTCAACCCGTCGCCGTACATGTATTTCATCAGAATCGGAGGCGTCTCGGTCGTCGGGTCGTCCCCCGAGATGCTGGTCCGGGTCGAAGGCGACCGGGTGGAGACACACCCCATCGCCGGCACACGACCGCGCGGCCGCACGAACGAAGAAGATTTGCAGCTCGCCGAAGAGCTGAAGCGGAACGAAAAGGAGCGAGCGGAGCACGTGATGCTGGTCGACCTCGGGCGAAACGATGTCGGGCGGGTATGTGCCTTCGGGACGGTCCGCGTGCCGCAGTTCATGGGGCTCGAGCGCTTTTCGCACGTCATGCACCTCACCTCGATCGTCGAGGGTAGGCTGGCAGAGGGCTGCGACCGACTCGACGCTCTCGTTTCTTGCTTTCCTGCAGGAACGGTGTCAGGAGCTCCAAAGGTGAGGGCGATGCAGATCATCCGAGAGCTCGAGCCCTCCGGACGCGGCCTGTACGCAGGTGCCGCCGGCTACCTGGACTTTGCCGGCAACCTCGACTTCTGCATTGCGATCCGCACGGTGATCATGTCAGGTGGTAGAGCCTTCGTTCAGGCTGGCGCGGGCATCGTCATGGACTCGGAACCGGCGGCCGAGTTTCAGGAGACGCGAGACAAAGCACGCGCCCTCCTGCACGCGCTCGATCTCGCGCAGCAGGGCTTCTGACATGGTACTCGTCATCGACAACTACGATTCGTTCACGTACAACCTCGTGCAATATCTGGGAGAGCTCGGCGCACAGGTGACGGTCCGACGCAACGACCAGGTCACCCCTGAAGAGGTTGTCGCCCTTCGGCCAGCCCAGATCGTGATCTCGCCCGGCCCAGGTCGACCTGAGAACGCAGGGGTGACGATGGACGTGATCCGGAGGGTTGGGGAACGCATCCCCGTGCTCGGTGTCTGCCTGGGGCACCAGGCCATCGGAGCCGTGTTCGGCGGCACCGTTGTGCGTGCCAGTGCCCCGATGCACGGAAAGACATCGACGATTGAGCACGATGGCCGGGGGGTCTTTATCGGACTGAGCGAACCATTCGTCGCCTCGCGCTACCATTCACTCATCGTGGCAGATCAGGAACTCCCGGACGTGCTCGAGGTCACGGCCCGCACGACGGATGACCACGCGATCATGGGGCTACGGCACCGCCGCTGGCCCGTCCACGGCGTCCAATTCCACCCCGAATCGATCCTGACTCGCGAAGGGCGTCACATCTTGCGAAACTTCCTTGAGAACCGACTGAGCTGAACATGTTCGCCACGTTGATCGACAAGCTGACGCGCCGCGAGGATCTGACGGGCGACGAGGCTGCCGCTGCCATGGTCGAGGTCATGGAGGGCCGAGCCGCGGAAGCCCAGATAGCCGGCCTGTTGATCGGGCTCGTCATGAAAGGGGAACGCCCCGCCGAGATTGTGGGGCTGGCGCAGACGATGCGGGCACAGGGGGTGCGGTTGTCCCGGTCGTACGACAACCTTTTCGATACGTGCGGGACGGGCGGCGATCGGTCCGGAACGTTCAATATCTCCACCTGTGCAGCGTTGGTCGTGGCCGGCTGCGGTGTCCGGGTCGCCAAGCATGGCAATCGGTCCGTCTCGAGCCAGTCCGGGAGCGCCGATGTCTTCGAGGCTCTCGGCGTTCGGGTGACAGCCCCGCCGCCAGTAGTCGAGCGGTGCCTCGTCGAAGCCGGAATCGGGTTCTTCTTCGCCCCCACGTTCCACCCGTCGATGCGTCATGCGGTTCAGACGAGGCGTGCCCTGGGCGTGCGCACGGCGTTCAACCTGTTGGGACCACTGACCAATCCGGCGGGTGCGACGCGGCAGCTCGTCGGCGTGTCGCGGCCGGAGTTCACCGAGCTTCTGGCCCGGGCGCTCCTGCAGCTCGGATCTGAGCGAGCCTGGGTCGTTCACGGTGCCGACGGCATCGATGAAATCTCAACGACTGGGCATACGAAGATCTCGGAGTGCCGGGACGGGGCCGTCAACACGTTCTACCTGCATCCGAGTGATGTGGGTCTCGCGAAGGCCAGCGCAGATTCTCTGAAGGGTGGCACGGCAGCTGACAACGCAGCCATCTTGCGCGCTGTTCTCAGGGGCGAGCAGGGTCCGATTCGCGACGTCGTTCTTTTCAATGCCGCGGTCTCACTGTTCATCGCCGGCCAGGCAGCCTCGATTCGTGAAGGACTTGACCAAGCGGCACGAGCCATCGATGAAAGGCATGCCGAGCGCGCCCTGGACCGCATGGTGACGCTGTCGCTAGCCGACGTATCGGCGCCGGGCGGCCAGTCGTGACGGACCATCACTCGGTGTCACAGGTGGACGTCTTGAAGACCATCGTGGCTGCAGCACGCAGAATCGTCGAAGTACGGGCGCAGCGTGAGTCCCTCTCCGCGCTCGCCCGGCGCGCGGAGCGGCGCGCGGCACGCCGAGGCTGCTTTCGTCAGTCGCTGCAGCACAAGAACGGATGCCGCGTGATTGCCGAGTGCAAGCGACGCTCGCCCTCGCGCGGCATCCTCCGCAGGTCGTACGACCCGGCGACTGTGGCCAGGGGCTATCAGGCCGCGGGAGCCGCGGCTGTGTCCGTCCTCACAGAACCCACCTTCTTCGACGGGTCCCTGGCTCACCTCGAGGCCGTTCGAGCCGTCGTCGATCTTCCGATCTTGCGCAAGGATTTCGTCGTCACCGAGTATCAACTACTCGAGGCAAGGGCGGCAGGTGCCGACGCCGTCCTGCTCATCGTGGCCGCTCTCGAGCCCACGGCGCTTCGCGCCCTGACCCAACGCGCGGACTCCCTCGACCTTGACGTCCTGGTCGAAGTCCATGACGCGACCGAGCTCGAAATGGCGACCGACGCGGGAGCGTCCATCATCGGGGTAAACAACCGCGACCTCAAGACGCTGACCGTCAGTGTGCAAACCTCTGAATCCCTTGTCGAACGCATACCCGACGGCGTCGCTTCGGTCAGCGAGAGCGGGCTGCGAACGCCCATGGACCTGGCGCGCCTCGGACGCCTGGGCTTCGACGCGTTCCTGATTGGCGAGCGGTTCATGGCCGAGGC